>Ga0209390_10003105_pt1 | contig 27508 bp, 23 predicted proteins | sample BON01_FD_187212 | JGI IMG/M metagenome (GOLD analysis project Ga0209390, IMG submission 187212) | Freshwater microbial communities from Lake Bonney liftoff mats and glacier meltwater in Antarctica - BON-01 (SPAdes) (version 2) | ecosystem: Environmental > Aquatic > Freshwater > Ice > Glacier...
CAATTACTTGCCCTAAATCAAATTGATCGTAGTAAGTTCCTGAACGTAAATTGAAAGTTGTCGGTCCACAAACTCCAGCGAAGTTCAATGCTCCTAAAGCAGTTAAAACATCTGGGAAATCTGGAGTTGCTCCACCAATAGTATAAATACCCGACAAACCTGTCAATAAATTAGTAATGATCGATGAATCATTGTATGCACCAGCTGGATTTTCAACCACTCCATTTGGATTTGAACTCCAAGCAGCTAAATCATCACCTGCTGCATAAGCAACAGTTCCTAAATAAACAGTAGCTGAAGACAATGGTGCAATAGAACCCGTCCAGAAAATTGCTGTTTGAACGATTGAGTTCCAACTCCAATTGATGCTTGATGAAGTCAAGGTATCTGTACCGTAATTGTTTAATGTAACCGAAACGGTATCATTAAACGTACACGTTGGAATAACTGGGTTAATAAAACCAGAAATACCTACATCGTTTGCCAATGGAACTGCAATATTTACAAAGTAATCTTCAGTTTCACCATAACTATAAGTACCGCAAGGGTTAACGGCTGATACTGACGTTGTATAAACGTTAACAATACGCATCCGAGTGTTGCCTGTAGTCGCACTCGATGGAATAGTTATGTTGGCCGTTTCAAAATGAGCTCCTGAAGTGTAAGTTGAGGAAGCATATATTTCTTCTCCTGCATCGGTAAATAACCCATTTTGATTGTAGTCAATATAGACTTTCGTTACATTGTTAAGACTGCCAGAACATGTGCCAACTTCTACACTTAATGGATAAACAAAACCTTGTGTAAGGTTTGGAATAGCAACTACTGGTGTTGAATTTGTAAAATTTGAATATAAACTGTTAACACTGCCTGGCCCACCTGTTGATCCACAAGATGAAGTATTGTTTAGAGAACCTAAAGAAACATTTAGTATTTCTCCGTACGACGTATATTGTGCACTACTTGAGCAGTAACAGTTTAAGAATGAACTCATGTTAACTTGAACAGGAGTAGAGTTTAAAGGTGTTCCAGAAGCACATGTTACAACGCATCGATAGTAAGTTGACGCAGACTGTGTTGTTGAATAACTTGAGTTTGTCGCTCCTGAGATATTCGTGTAGGTTACTCCAGCAGGTGAAGATTGCCATTGGTAGGTTAAACCACTACCTTGAGCAGCACCGGATAAAGTCAAATTGATTGTCTGTCCAGCACAAGCTGCTGTTGGCGTAGAAAGTGCTGCGCCAGCATTAGTCGGATTTGTACAAGGAGCAGATGCACATGAACTTGAATAATTCATCGAAGTTGCACTAGAAAGGGCGTTACAAAAATAATTCGACAGTAAAACCGAATATGAACCTGATGTTGTACAGGACCAAGTGAATGCAGATTGTACGCTACAGTTATCATCCGCATTAACAAGCGCCGTACCTCCCGTGCTTGTTGAATACAAACGAAGATAAGTGTCAGCACTTGACAATCCACAAGTAGAGAATGTATAACTACAGCCTGAAGTTGCCGAGAAGTTAAATGCTCTAAATCCAGAAGAAAAACTACCCGTGTTCTGGGTAGCTATATCTGGCAATATTGTTGTATTCGTTGTAGCGGGACTACAATACTGAGAATTGGCGTACTGCGAGAGGAGTAAACCAAAAGCCAATATGCCTAATCCCGATTTGCGCATAGCAAATTGTAAAATTTTTGTCATAGAAATTGTTTTATAGTTATAATTAACTCCAAATATAAATTAATAAGACGATATAAACTAATGCACAAACGTTAATTAACTTATCACAGTTTTCGTGTGAAATAATCTGATTTAAGTAGTTTTAAACAGTTTTATTTAATTCCTTATTTCTAATTCAATACGTCTATTTTTCGCTCTACCTTCATCCGTATTCTCGTTATTCAAAGGTTGACTGTAATAATACCCAACTGTTTGAATTTGCATTCGATTCACTCCTTTGTTCAGAAGATAATCTCTTCCAGAAACAGCTCTTCTTTCTGATAAAGTTTGGTTATAATCAAATTCACCATCATTATCCGTATGACCTTTTATGGTAAGTTTATAGTTTGAATTTACTTTCATTATTTCTGCAATCCTATCTAATAATGAGCAATTTAAGACAATAATTAAAGAAATTAGCAGATCAATCGTTTCTAATGGTGGTAACATCAAATTTATTTAACAATAAGAAGAAACAACTTGAAACAAAAACTAGTCCTTTTTTACAATAGATGCAAAGTGCTAAACAAAAAACACGTACTTTTGCACTTTATTTATCGATTGAAGATGTTCAGGCATCTTAAATACCAGCAAGTTGCATGAAAAGAATTAACGAATACAAGAAATTATTCCAAATAGAAGGTGCTTTGGAACTGAAAACATTGAAGTCAACCTACCGCAACTTGGTGAAAGAATGGCATCCAGACAAATTTCAGGCAGGAGATCCAAAATTGGAAGAAGCAGAAATAATGGGTAAAAAAATAATTGACGGCTATCATTTTTTAGTAAGCATAGCACCTGAAACCAAAGAAGCTAATCTCGAAGAATACAACAAAACGATCAACGAATGTGGTATTGAAGACTGGAAACACAAAGGTTTACTACTGAATATTACTTTCACGGACGGAACAACATACGAATACTTTGGAGTTCCGCACAGTGTATATGTAAAACTATGTCAATCTGATAAACAAGTTCGATTTGCAAAAAGAGCAATCTACAATTCTTATTTGTATCGAAAGTCTAAGAAAGCTACAATTGAAGCATAAAATTTAAGGAATTATTATCTCAATCTGCTGGACGTTGTGTGCTGTAAAATAACCAAGTGCATCACCACTCCAATTGCTTACCGGATTTGCTGGCGCACCAGAATTACCGCTTGTGTTTGTTTCTTTTGAATATAAAAAGTCATATACTGACTTATCAATTCCCCACATCGTATAAATTACTGTATCTCCAGAAGCAGGGAGATATGCCCCAATAAAGGGCTGCTGATTTACTTGGCCGTTTGAAATATCATCATTTGAAATAATATCGCCAGAATCATTATCAATGGAATCTTTTTCTTGATAACGGAATCGGTAGTAGTTTTTGTATTGAGCAGGGTCTTGAAAACCAGGCACAATTAAATTACCCACTTGTCCGAAAAAAGAGCTTGGCAACACAACTGCTCCAAATAAAGTAACCGTAAAAGGAATGGCTACCGTTGACGTAAACGTTCGCTCACCAATTTTAGCGGTCATCGTATATGTTCTGCCGTCAAATGCGATATAATTCTGAGCTTCGTAGATTCCCTCGCCAATATGAATCATCGCTGCAGTGTTGCCTAGATTATCCGTAAGAGTTACAGTTGCATTATCAACAATTGGGAAATCATTCGATTGGTTAAAAGGAATAGAAGTTGTGATGGATAAGTAATGTGCGCTATCTCCAGAGGTTACAGCTCCTTCTAAAACATACATCGTATCACTTGACATTAAATCTAAGTCGATTACTTTCTCGCAAGAAAAGAGGACAAGCGAAAACAAGAGACTAAATAATATTATATTTTTCATGACTTAAAATTTGAAGTTATAAGTTATGGATGGCACTATTCTAAATAAAGTCGTCTGAACTACCTCTGTTTTAGATGGATCTTTTGCGCTTTGTCTAAAATCAATTAAATACGGATTTCTCTGAGCATAAACATTGTAAATGGAGAAATTCCAACTACTTTCCCAACGTTTCCTTTTCTTAATGTTGTATGTCAGTGCAATATCCATCCTATGGTATGCAGGCATTCTGTCTGCATTTCGATTTGAATAAACAAAGATTACCTCATCATCTAGGGTATATTTTCCTGTTGGGAATGTCACTGCGTTACCCGTAGAATAGACAAAAGTTGCTGAAACAGTGAGTGATTTATTTATATCATATATTCCAACAATCGAAATATCATGTAAACGGTCTTGACGAGCACGATACCATTCATTGTTATTGATTTGATCTATTTTTTTCTCGGTGCGAGACAGTGTGTAACCTACCCAACCCGTAAATTTCCCTGATTTCTTCTTGAGCAATAACTCAATCCCGTACGCTCTTCCTATTCCAAAAAGAAGTTCTCCTTCAATCAATTCATTTGCTTGCGTATTCGCCCCATTTCTGTAATCAATTTGATTCAACATCGATTTATAATAAACTTCGGAACTAAATTCGTAAGCATTATCCTTAAAATTTTTAAACCAACCTACCGTAAATTGATCCGCAATTTCAGGTCTTACATTAATCGTTGTCGGCAACCAAATATCTGTTGGAGACGTACTAATTGTATTTGATATTAAGTGTAAATTCTGAACATTTCTGGAGTATCCACCTTTGATTGAGGCACTGGAAGAATAAAGGTAACTAAAGAAAATTCTCGGTTCAACATTTAAATAAGTTTTTATCGCTTTGTTTTTCGCATAAACTAAGGTGTCCACGACATCACCACCTAGGTTAAATAAATAGTTATTATTGTCATTGCCTAAAACCGTAAAACCAGTCCCACGAAGTCCATATAAAACATTAAATTTTTCAGTTACACTCCATTCATTGCTTATAAAGAGTGCGCTTTCAACACCTAATCTTGAGGGTAACTTGGTATTGTTCACACCTGAACCTTCCGAACCGGTAACCTCGCCCGGCACGACACTGTGATGAATTGCATTCAAACCAAATGTCACTTTATTTCTTGTATTCGGGAAAAACTGAAACTCTTGTTTGATATTATAATCTTGCAGTCTTGAACCTATATTCAAATCAAAACCTTCTCCGGCTATTTTAATGTTATAATTATAATTAGAAACGATGAATGAAGTATTCGAGAATAATTTACTATTAATAATGTGATTCCAACGCGCAGTTCCTGTTGCATTACCCCAAGAAAGACCAAATGCATTCAATCCTAATACATCTCTGCCAAAATATCCAGAGAGAAAGACTTGATCTTTATCTCCAAATCGATAGTTAAGTTTTGTATTTAAATCGTAAAAGAACAACTTGGTCTCCCTCAAACCTCGGGACTCCGGTGTAAGCTTCAAAAATAAATCTGCGTATGTTCTTCTACCTGCAATTAAAAAGGACCCTTTATCTTTTTTAATTGGACCCTCTAAGGTCAATCGAGAGGCAATTAATCCAATTCCACCCTGCGCTCCAAAACGTTTGGAATTTCCTTCGTTCATTTTGATATCTAAAACAGATGCTAATCGTCCACCGTATTGAGCAGGCTGTGTTCCTTTGTATAAGGTTGCGGTTTTAATTACATCGGAATTAAAAGTTGAAAAGAAGCCCAATAAATGTGAGGCATTATAAACGGGTGCTTCGTCAAGTAGTATTAAATTTTGGTCTGCCGCACCACCTCTAACAAAAAAGCCTGAATTTCCGTCGCCAGCAGATTTGACGCCGGGAAGCAATTGAAGTGTTTTAACGATGTCTTTCTCACCGAAAATTACGGGTATTTTATTAATTTCATACATATCAATCTTTTCGACGCCCATTTGGGCTTGCCGAATATTTTCATCCTTCTTTTTCGTGCTGACCTCTATTGTACCTATTTCCATAATTTGGGCGGCTAAATTTACATTTAGGGTAACATTTTGGTTCAACTTAACGGATCGAATATATTTATTGTAGGTTGGATAATTGGCAACAAAAGTATACTGTCCCTCTGGCAAGGTCAATGAATAAAAGCCATACTCATTCGATATTGCTCCTACTCCACTTATTTCTTGCGGCCGTATGCTCACGCCAATTAACGATTCACCCGTGGTGGAATCTTTTATTGTACCACTCAAGGTAAACTTTGTTTGTCCGTATGAGTAGTTATTTGTGAGAAGTAGAAGGATAGAAAAAGTTAAAATATTCTTCATGAATCTATTTTGAAATGCGCAAAGGTATAAACATTTTTTAGCTTGGATTTGTTTCAAGCTGTTAAGGAATCGTAAATAATTTAATAAAACTTTCCCTCAGACTTAAAATTAGAGATAATTTTGTGTTTAAATTAGAGTGTGTCAATGAAAAAACAAATAAATTATAAAAAGTCCGGATGACAAGGGTTTGACACCCAAAAACGTGTCGATTAATTTATAATATAAAAGTTTGACCAAATTTCATTCTCGCCGTCTTATTTCCTCTCAAAAAAAATACGACTTTGACAATAGTAATTATATGAATGACAACGGGTATATAATTTCAAGAATATGATCCCAAATCTACATTTTATTGTGTTTTGTTTAAAGATGAATATTTACGAAGATAAACAGATATTTTAGTGAAAAGAGTTACAGAAAGTGTCTGATGTAAACAGATTATTATTAAAAATTCACAAACATAGTTACCGCGGTATGTATGTTCACTACCTTTGCAAATCGAGAAAGCCATATGAAGAAAATTATTCATAAATCTAATAGTAGAAACTCAGCCAACTTTGGCTGGCTAAAGGTGAATCATTCCTTCAGTTTCGCAAATTGGTACGACCCGAATAAAATTAATTTCGGAGCACTTCGCGTTCTAAATGATGACACCATACAAGGCCAAAAAGGTTTTGATACTCATCCACACGACAATATGGAGATTATCACCATTCCACTTTCCGGACCTTTAGCCCACAAAGATTCCATGGGAAATGCTTCAGTAATTAAAGAGGGGGAAATACAGGTAATGAGCGCAGGAAGAGGTGTTCGTCATAGTGAAAATAACCCAAGTACTGACTTCACTAATTTATTCCAAATTTGGATTTTCCCAAATAAAAAGAATGTAGAACCGCGTTACGATCAAATTTCCATTGATGTTGCGAAAATGAAGAATAATTTCCTTCAATTAATATCTCCATTCCCAGAGGATGAGGGTTCATGGATCTATCAAAATGCATGGTTACACATGGCAGAAATAGAGCAAGGAAAAGAGCTTATTTACAAAATACATTCTAGCGAAAATGGTATCTATTCTATGGTCATTCATGGAAATACAAACATTCAAGGAGATACTCTTGAGGAAAAAGATGCTATAGGGATATGGGAAGAAAAAGAAGTTACATTCAAAGCCATAACAGATTGTAAAGTGATGGTAATTGAAGTTCCAATGGAATTTTAAAACACAATTTATTATAAAGTAAAAACAGATAAATTAATTAGGACTTATACATTATGAAGAACACAATAATCGACGCTTTAGAATGGCGATACGCCGTGAAAAAATTCGATGCAACAAAAAAAATCAGTGATACAGATTTACATATTTTAAAGGAAAGCATTCGCCTGACACCAACTTCTTACGGTTTGCAATCTTTTCAGGTTATAGACGTGGTTAGTGCGGAAATAAGAGAAAAATTAAAGTCCCATTCTTGGAATCAAACGCAGATTACTGAGGCTTCACATTTGTTCGTTTTTACGGCTCAAAAAAATATTACCTCTTTTGATGTAGACTCCTACATGGAAAATGTTTCTAGAACGCGGAAAATAGAGTTAGAGCACACCAAAGCTTTTGGCAATTCTATAAAGGGAGCAATTTCATCATTAACAGAACTTGAATTTGTCCCTTGGAACACGAAACAAACATATATTGCTCTTGGATTTTTACTTCAAACTGCGGCGGAACTAAGAGTTGATGCGACGCCAATAGAAGGTTTTGACGTTGCTGCTTATGACGAGATTCTCGGCTTATCAGAGAAAGGCTTAACCGCAAGCGTAATTTGCGCCTTAGGCTATCGAAGTGTAGAGGATAAAAATCAATTTCAAGCTAAGGTGAGAAAATCAACTACTTCCTTGTTTATGACAGTATAAGTCTTTAAAATTGAACGGACTATTTTATCAACTGTTTGCAACGAACTTTTGTTGAAACTTAAGATTGTTTCACAACATGTTTTTTATTCCGCCTTTTTTGAAATAAAGAACATCTGCAAACACTAAAACTTTAGCAGAAATACTATTTATTTGAGGTTGGTCAAACAGAGTTTGGAAAGTATTGAAATAACTTTTATCTAAACCTTGTTGTCTAGCGAAAATGTTGTTTTTGTAGAAAATCAAAAATTCACAACCGGGAAAAAATACCCATTTATAGTTTAGATCGAGTGTAAAGGCATTGTAACTCTGATTATGCACAGAATTCCCTTCTTCGTTTAATGGGAAATAGTCGTTTTGAATGCGATTCCCGCCACTTTGTAAATCATTAAAATGGTTGTATTTCAAACGCTGCCAATAATGTCTGAGACGAATATTCACACCCATTCTTTTTGTGAAGATAAGTTCGCCAGTGATACTATTTGTTACAATATCTCGATTTCTTGTTCCAATTAATATTCCAGAAAAATCAACTGATTCTATTGGACGTACAAAGCCGTAATCGTTTGCATAATATTCATATTTAGAAGTTAAAACCATGAAAAATCGAGATGAAAACTGAAAACGGGGCGAGATACTAATAGAATTGTACGACATAGATTCCGTTAAAAACTGCTTGCGACGTAAACGAAAGTCTAATGCAAATGGTTTTGAATAATCACTTGAATAAAATGCACCTATGGCAAAACTTGATCCGTAGTTAAGGGGCACACCAAACTGTCGAGACTCAAAATGATCAACATATCCCAAAGGAGAAACTGTCGCGTCTATTCCGCAGGTTAAAAAACTGGAGAATGTTCCATTCATATAGCCATTAACATTAAAGATACTGAACAATTGAGGCTTGTATAATTCCTCATAATAAACCTCTCCACCTCCCCATCTTCGGAGAAATCTACCCTTTGGCTTGAACCCATTCCAAGATCCGCTTACACCATAATACTTTGAATTGTTATTTTGTAAAAAACCTAAATCATTCGGATTGTAGGTATCACTTTGAACGCCGTGGAAAAAACTCGCTTGGTACTTCCCTTGAACCTTGCCCAAATTAATATCGTAAGAATGACCAAATTCATTCATCCCCTTTTCCATTATTGTGGAGACTTTAAATACATTGGAAAAAGCATAATTACGATCTTTAGAAAATAATTCTGAGCTAAACACACTTACATTTGCATCGCGTGCATCCGATTCTCTTGTCACATTTGTGTTTAACAAAGAAACTTTACCATTGTTGATTAAATTTTGCGAAAATGCAACGGTATTGTAGTTTGTTATTGGATTTGTATTAAACTGCCTTCTATTGCCTGAACTGTCTTCAATTATGGCATATGTTCTTCCTTCTATGGCATTAAACAAACCTATACCTAGCCCTGACGCAGTGCGTCCAGAAATTTTAGTCGCGTTATAGAGGGGAGCTCGTGTTACATTTTCTGTCACTTTCTCTCCTTTTGACGTATCTAGATTTTCAGATACTCGCTCTCCAAAAAACGGATTTCCACCAACACGTCTTGAATAAAAAACACCACCAATTCCAAATAAATCTGTTCCCTCTTTAAAAAAAGATCGATTTTCATTGAATTGAACCTCAAAAGGTCCCAAGTTCAAAATTTGATTGTCTGAAATAGTCTGTCCAAAATCGGGCACGAGTGCCATATCAAGCGTAAAGGCATCATTCAGACCTAATTTTAAGTCCATTCCTGCTATTGTTCTATTTTGCCAAACTTGCGAATTAGAAGCAGGGTTATTGACATTTTCAATATAATTTATCGTGTAGGGAGAAAATGAAAGCCGAACAGGTGGTTTTATATTTTTTAATCCCACTAATTTAGCAGACTGTGTAATCTCAGCATATTTAGCTGGGTCGACAGGATTCCAGTAAGACATTTCACGTTTTCTCCTGATTTGTCGGACGAAATTAATATTCCAAGTTTGGATATCCTTATTCGGAAAGCGCAATGCCGCATATGGAATTCGCATTTCTACTGTCCAGCCGTCTTCATTTCTTTCGACTTTACTTTTCCAAACTGCATTCCAAGAAAAATCCTCATTTTGAGGCTCCAATAATGCATCTAATTCCACACCTGAAGAAGTTGTATAGAAACTGGATGCATTTAAATTATTTCCATAGCAGTCAATGTAAATACCTACCCAATCGGCATTTCCAAAATTATCGCGTTGTGAAAACATGTATGAAATTGAATCTGGATCATCATAAATTTTTCCAGCTACATACAATGCTTCATCCGTGTAGGTTAGATAAAATTCCGTATTAAATGTTGGTATTTTTCCAAATTCAGGGTAGTTCTCTACAAATTGGTCTGCTTTTTGAGCTTCAGACCATGAACGTTCATTTAATATACCGTCTATATCAATTTCATCTACCGCTGGGTGTATCGTATAAGATTTCTGAGCATGAACGTTTAAAAGGCAACATAGAAAGAAACAGGAGAGAAATACTAATCTTCGCACAAATAATTTATAATAAAATTGAAAAAACCATAGTTTTACCCTAGGTTTGGACACAAAAGTAAAGAAGAAATGTTGCAAAAAGTTATTTTTTATCTAATTAGTTCATTATTAATTGTTTCATGTGGATTGCAATTTACGCCACCCGAAACTCCTGAAAGCTTAACGAATCAACGCCGGACATCTATTCAAAAATATTTGGTTTTGACACTTCAGAACGACAGTACCGTTTATAAATCTTTAGCATTTGGAAAAACGAAAACGTTAAAACCACTCACCTATCTTCGACTAGATTCACTCTACAGAATAAAATATAATTTGGAAAAACAAGGTCGTCGCGACAAAGACCTAGAGAATGAAGTATTAATTCAGCAACAAATTGCACTTAATGATACCAATGGATTAGTTTATCTTGAAAGTCATTTATTCTCATTGACAACAGCCAATATTGCAACGGTCTATTCCGCAGAAATGAAAACCAATCAAGCACATGAAATCAAAGGTGTAGAGATTTTTGAAACTACAAATATTGCTCCTCAAAATTTAGAATTATTTCAAATTTACACCTTCGAAGAATCCTTTCTTCAACCCGGTTATAAAGCGTTATCGGAAGAAAAGAATTTTTATACCCAATATAAAAATCGAGCTGCAACTTTACAAGGAGAGGCAAAAGATAATTTTGTTCAAAATGCACTTAATGTAATGCGCGCTGCTAAAAAAGTGCAATCATTAAAAACCATCTCACTATTATCTGAAATAGTTCGAGAAAGAATACTAGGTGTTAATCGTCAGTTTGCTAAAAACGAAACGTTTGAATCAATGGAAGAAACGTTTGAAAAAATTGATGATGTCGAAGTCTTAACTGGTTATTTAATAAAATACAGTTTTCAAAAAATTGAAAATGGGTTGACAACTAGCTATCGATATTTGATAAAAGCATCACCTTATCTTGAGATTATTTCAACGAGTTTGTTCTAGATTTTTCGAACAAAAGCGCCTGTGTGCAATAAATGTCCTTGAACATTATCCAGCTTCAACCAAGGCATATAAATACTATTAGCCGCAAGTAGGTGCGCATTTTTGGTCGTTATTTGCTTCACTATTTTCCAACATTTATCATTAATTTTAATATCATAGTAAGACTTTTTACGCTCGCATGAAAAAGTGAAATTGTGTTTTGTTAATTCGACTTTCCTTTTATCTAAACGACAATAGTTGAGCTTCCCTGTTCGTGTTTTTTGATAACTCTGTGCCAAGTAAACCGATTTTGGCAAATCTTCATCTTTTTCGTAAAAACAATAAATTTCATTATCTATTTTAACGAGTAAGGTTAATTTATTTTCGTTAAAAACGATCCATTCATTTTTGTGCACATTTTTATAACGACCGTGAACGACAAAAAGGCAAGAAATAATTATCATTCCCGAGCCCAAATAAGCCCAATTCCCTTTTTTCTTTACGAAAAGCAAAATAAGTAAAATCATGAAATAAAAACCAAGCACTTCACTGCTCTTCATCTCAAATCCACTCGAGGTGGAAGCTGGCAATCCTTCCACCCATTGAACAAATACAAACATTGAGATTACACTAAAAGATAAAATCCAAGCTAATACTGTTGACAACAGAGGAACTATTTGTAGAGAAATCAACAAGACCCCAGAGACTAAAACAATATTGGTAAGAACCATCAAACCAATATTAGCAATTAGAAAATAATTCGGAAATTGGTGAAAACAATACAAAATCAAGGGCAAGGTGAAAACCTGTGCCGCAATTGAAACGCAAGTTCCTTCCCATGTTAATCGTATCCATTTATTTGATATATAAACAGATTTCATAATAGGTTGATAAAGGATAAAAATTCCCAACATGGCCAAATAAGATAATTGAAACCCCAAATCAAAAAGTAGCAGTGGGTCAAACAACAAAAGGATCAAAGCAGAAATCATCAATACATTTATTGAATCGTAATTTTTTCCAGAAAGTTTGGCTAATGTCAACAAACTAAACATAACAACCGCACGCAATACCGAAGGAGAAAACCCTGTAAGCAAAGCATAAAACCAAATGATTATTAAGGCGATAAGCGTTGCATTGTATTTGCTTACGTAGTTAGGGAATCGGCTCAGCACGAACAATAAAAGCGCTAAAATCAAACCCACGTGCAATCCAGAAACAGCAAGCACATGCATTGCTCCAGCATTTCCAAAGGACCGCACTACTTCGCTGTCCAAATGATCCCGATCACCTAATATTAAGGCCTTGGCGATTCCTATAGATTCTGGACTGAGTTTTTCTTCAAAAAGCTTGCTCAAGGAGCGATCCATCCAATTAAACCATTTTACAAACTTGTTAGACTCTTTTTTCTGGAGAATAAATTCTTCTCCAACTAAAAACCCAATTTTAGAAATACCTTTTGATTTCCAGTAGTTTACACCATCAAATTCTCCTGGATTACCTTTATTTTGAATAGTTTGTATTGTCGAATTTAACAATAAAACATCGCCTTTTTCTAGCCCTTCAATTTCATCGCTTACCAAAAACAGAACCTTTTCACTTATTGGAAATTTCGTGTTTCCATGAAAAACATAAGTCAATTCCAAGATAGCTTTTTTCCATAATTTATTACTGTGGGAAATATCTTTAATTTGAGCTTCGACAACATCACCGGGAATATATTGTTGAACATTACCTTCAGCAACGGTTCTTTGATAAATAGACTGATAACCAATTGAAAAAAAAAGCGAAAATAGTACTAAAAATCTAAACCATTTGTGTTTATATCCTGAAAACCATATTACCGACAAAAGAAAAGCAGCAAACAAAAATAGATTCGAAAATTCTGATGGGATCCTATAAAAACTAATTATTCCAAGACTAAATCCGAGTACAATAACAAGGAATATCTTTTTCAATAAAATATCTTCGAACAGCATAGTTTTCTCTAGTATACAATTCTAAGTTAGTTTTTTTATTGATTAACAATTCAATTCTTGACTATTTTACTTAAATCATGCTTAAAACCATAGATTTATGGCAGAAAACAGTACTTTTGCACCAAAGTTTTTAGAATAAATGATTAAGATTATCCTACCAGATGGCAGCGTTCGTGAGTATCCGAAAGGAAGCACTGCAATGGACGTTGCACTAAGTATTTCAGAAGGATTGGCGCGAAATGTATTGGCAGCCAAAGTGAACAATTTAGTTCAAGATGCAAATATTCCAATGGAAATTGATTCCACTTTGAGTTTGTTGACCTGGAATGATGAGGAAGGGAAATCGACCATGTGGCATTCTTCTGCTCACCTAATGGCTGAAGCAATTGAATTTTATTTTCCAGGTGTGAAATTGGCGATTGGACCTCCAGTAACCAATGGTTTCTACTATGATGTAGACTTCATGGAATATACGATTGTAGAAAAAGATTTGGAGAAAATCGAACAGAAAATGAAGGAATTGGCAAAAACCAAAACTGAATTTATTCGAAAAGAAATTTCAAAAGCGGATGCGATTGCTCACTTTACAGAAAAGCAAGATCCATACAAACTGGAATTACTGGAAGGTTTAGAAGATGGAAGCATCACGTTCTACACACAAGGAAATTTCACTGATTTATGTCGTGGACCACATATTCCACATACCGGATTTATAAAAGCGGTTAAACTAACTTCTATCGCTGGCGCATATTGGAGAGGTGATGAGAAAAAAAAACAGTTAACCCGTATTTATGGAATCACTTTTCCAAAGGCGAGTGAATTGACGGAATACTTGGAAAAAGTAGAATTGGCAAAACAGCGCGATCACCGAAAACTAGGTAAAGAGTTGGATTTGTTTACTTTTTCTCAACGTGTTGGACAAGGCTTGCCGCTGTGGTTGCCGAAAGGCGCTGCATTGCGCGAACGTTTGGAAAATTTCCTAAAAAAAGCACAGAAAAAAGCGGGTTACGATCAAGTAATCACACCGCATATTGGCAGTAAAGAGTTGTATGTAACTTCTGGTCACTATGCAAAATACGGAGCCGATAGTTTTCAACCGATTTTAACACCTGATGAAGGAGAGGAATTTTTATTGAAACCCATGAATTGTCCGCACCACTGCGAGATATATAAAGCTCGTCCGAAATCTTACAAAGATTTACCCGTTCGCTATGCAGAATTTGGAACAGTTTATCGTTACGAACAAAGCGGCGAATTACATGGTTTGACGCGAGTTCGTGGATTCACTCAAGATGATGCGCATATTTTCTGTACACAGGAACAAGTAAAAGACGAGTTCAAGAAAGTTATTGATTTGGTATTGTATATTTTCAAAACATTAAAATTTGAAAAGTTCAAGGCACAAATTTCATTGCGTGACACCAAACAACCTGAGAAATACATCGGATCTGATGAAAACTGGGAGAAAGCCGAAAGCGCGATTATTGAAGCGGCAGCAGAAAAAGGTTTAGACACCGTTGTTGAATTAGGTGAAGCAGCTTTCTACGGACCAAAATTGGATTTCATGGTGCAGGATGCTTTAGGTAGAAACTGGCAATTGGGAACAATTCAAGTCGACTATAATTTACCCGAACGTTTCGAATTGGAGTATACTGGTTCTGATAACCAAAAGCATAGACCAGTAATGATACACCGAGCGCCATTTGGATCTATGGAAAGATTTGTAGCGGTGTTACTTGAGCATTGTGCCGGAGACTTCCCTCTTTGGTTAGCAACTGACCAAGTTGCCATTTTACCAATAAGCGAAAATTACAATGAGTACGCAGAAAATGTTTTAGAATTGCTAAAAAATTACGATATTCGCGGCTTCGTAGACGACCGAAATGAAAAAATAGGTAAGAAAATTAGGGAGTCGGAATTAAATAAAACTCCTTTCATGCTTATCGTTGGAGAGAAAGAGGCTGACAATCAGACAGTTTCAGTTCGACAGCGAATGGAAGGAGACAAAGGTTCATTATCAATTGAAGCATTTGCGGATTTGATTATGAATACAATAGAAGTTGAATTAACAACAAACGCTTAAATTTTTGAATGAGAAGACCGGCAAAAAAACCTTTTGTTAGAAGACAGGAAGAAGAATTACACAAAATTAACGGAAGAATAAATGTTCCAGAAGTTCGTGTCGTTTTTGAGGGTGAAGAACCTCGAGTGATGGCAACAGCTGACGCAATTGCAATGGCTGACGAACAAGATTTGGATTTGGTAGAGATATCTCCAAACGCGACACCTCCTGTTTGTAAAATAATGGATTACAAGAAATTCTTATACAACCAGAAAAGAAAACAGAAGGAACTCAAGGCCAAACAAAGTAAAATCGTTCTTAAAGAAATACGTTTTGGCCCAAACACAGACGACCATGATTTTAATTTCAAATTAGCTCACGCTAAGAAGTTTTTGGAAGAAGGAAGTAAACTGAAAGCATACGTTTTCTTCCGAGGAAGAACGATTGTTTTTAAAGATCGTGGTGAAATTTTATTGTTGAAATTTGCGCAAGAATTAGCAGATTGGGGAACAGTCGAACAAATGCCAAAATTAGAAGGAAAGAGAATGATTATCATGATCAATCCTAAAAAGAAATAAAAACCAATTACGAATAAAATGAATCACGAATCACGGGAAAACGATTCGTAATTCGTAATTGACTAAAGAATATAGTGCTCAACTTTTAAAAAGAGAGAGAAAATGCCAAAAATGAAAACAAAATCCAGTGCTAAGAAGAGATTCGTAGTAACTGGTTCAGGAAAAATCAAAAGAAAGCACGCTTTCAAAAGTCACATCCTGACCAAGAAAACAAAAAAGCAGAAAAGAAATTTGACGCATGCTGGTTTGGTACACAAAGCAGATGTTGCAAATATCAAGCAGCAATTATGTATGAAATAATTCGATTTAGTCGAGTTATTATTTAGGAATGTTAACCAAGTAATGAGTACAAAGCCAACTGAGATAGAGTTGCACTTTTTATTAAAAAACACAAAATTATGCCAAGATCGGTAAATCACGTTGCTTCAAGAGCCAAAAGAAAAGGTATCATGAAGCTGGCCAAAGGATACTTTGGTCGAAGAAAAAATGTCTGGACAGTTGCAAAAAATGCAGTCGAAAAAGGTATGTTATATGCTTATGAAGGTCGTAAGCAAAAGAAAAGAAACTTTCGTTCATTATGGATCATGCGTATTAACGCTGGTGCTCGTATGCACGGAATGAGCTATTCTCAATTCATGGGTGCTTTCAACAAAAGCGGAATGGAACTTAACAGAAAAGTCTTAGCTGACTTAGCTTTGAACAGTCCTGAAGCTTTCAAAGTCGTAGTTGAAGCAGTTAAGAAATAAATAATAAAGGAAGGCACTATAATTAAAGTCGCTCATCGCAAGATAAGCGACTTTTTTTTGTTTAATAAATATCTGAATCAGATACGTTAAAATTAGCTGAGAGACAATTTATGCTTTAGCTAGAAACGCTAAAGCATGATACAAATATTCTTTGCAACTTTCGCATAAAATAAAAGGTCGAAAACAACAGTAATAAAATTGTTTTTAGTCTTCATTCTATGGCGTAAATAAACTATTCAACTATAATTACTTTGGGCTATACTTAAAACAAGGTATCCAAAATCATTGTGCTATATTTGAAACAAATGACTTTTCTAGGCATCAAATCTGATTTTTTTGTGTGCGAAAGAAAACAAATAGAATTCAAAACGCTGGAAATGAATACCATAAAACATACTATTCCCTTTTCAATTGATTTAAAAAAGAGAAAACGAACTTAGATTAAAATATTTGTTGTTGAATCTAAAATTACCACGTATTTTTGCGCAAAATTTTAAAATGCGCAATGTAATTCTTTCCGTAGTATTTATCTTCTCAGCCTATTTTGGGTTTGCGCAAACATTTGAAGACTCTTGCTTTAATAGCAGTCCCAATTATGACTGTTCTTGTCATATATACCTTCCCAATGCCTTTACTCCAAATGCAGATGAATTCAATAATCAATTTGGTCCAAAAGTAGATTGCCCTTTGGATTTATACCAATTAACAATAATCAACCGTTGGGGACAAATTGTTTTTGAATCATTTGATTCGAAAGTATTATGGGATGGAACTTATAACAACAAAAGTGAACCGAATGGTTTGTATCTCTATTACGTTCGCTATAGATTTGTTTCGGATTCTGAAACAAAAGTAAAGTCCGGTCACTTAACTTTATTGTAAACACAATAATATCAAAATTATTAAACAACAAAAAGCCGACTATTGTAATAGTCGGCTTTTTTGAGTGTTAGATTTTATTACTTACTTAGCGTTCTCAAGCTTAATCAAGTTTAAAGCAGATCCGGCCTTGTACCATTCTATTTGAGCGTCATTGTACGTATGATTCAATGGAATATTTTCTTTTGATCCATCTTCGTGTACCAATTCCAATGTCAATTGTTTCGCTGGTGCAAAATCAGCCAAGTCAGTGAAATTTAATGTATCACCTTCTTTTATTTTATCATAATCTGACTCCGTTTCGAAAGTCAAACCCAACATTCCTTGCTTCTTCAAGTTTGTTTCATGAATACGAGCAAATGATTTTACGATTACCGCATACACACCTAAGTGACGTGGCTCCATAGCTGCGTGCTCTCTAGAAGAGCCTTCACCATAGTTATGGTCTCCAACAACAACTGTAGGCACTCCTGCTGCTTTATAAGCTCTCGCTACTGCAGGAACTTCACCATATTCATCTGTCAACTGGTTTTTGACTTTATTTGTCGCTTTGTTGTAAAAGTTCAATGCTCCAATCAACATATTGTTTGAAATATTATCCAAATGTCCACGGTAACGTAACCACGGTCCAGCCATAGAAATGTGATCTGTTGTACATTTTCCTTCAGCCTTAATAAGCAATCTAGCGCCCATTAAGTTTCCACCATCCCAAGTAGAGAAAGGTTCTAATAATTGCAAACGACTTGAGTCTGGGGCTACTGTAATTTCAATTTTAGAACCATCAGCCGCAGGTGCTTGGAATCCAGCATCCTCAACATCAAATCCTTTCGGAGGCAATTCCCAGCCTGTTGGAGCTTCCAATTTCACTTGTTCACCTTTATCATTCGTTAGCGTGTCGGTCAAAGGATTAAAACCCAATGTTCCAGCAATTGCCATAGCGGCTACTATTTCAGGTGACGCAACAAAAGCGTGCGTGTTTGGGTTTCCATCCGCTCTTTTTGAGAAATTACGATTAAAAGAATGAATAATAGTATTTTTTTCTTGCTTATCAGCTCCATCTCTATCCCACTGGCCAATACAAGGTCCGCAAGCATTTGTAAATACTTTCGTGCCTAATTTTTCAAAAGTTCCAATAATTCCATCACGCTCTATCGTAAAACGGATTTGTTCAGAACCAGGGTTGATCCCAAATTCAGCTTTAGGCGTAAGTCCTTTTTCGACAGCTTGAGCAGCAATAGAAGCTGCACGGGACATATCTTCATACGATGAATTTGTACAAGAGCCTATAAGTCCCCATTCAATTTTCATTGGCCAACCGTTTGCTTCCGCTTCGGCCTTCATTTTAGAAATCGGCGTTCCTCTATCTGGCGTAAAAGGACCATTGATATGAGGCTCTAATTCAGAGAGATTAATTTCAATTAATTCATCAAAATAGGCTTCAGGATCAGCATAAACTGCAGTATCTCCTATTAAGTGTTCAGCAATTTTATCTGCTTCAGCAACAATATCTGCTCTTCCCGTGGCATTTAGGAAACGACGCATAGAATCATCATAACCAAACGTTGAAGTTGTCGCTCCAATTTCAGCACCCATATTACAAATCGTTCCTTTACCAGTGCAAGACATGTTGATTGCTCCTTCACCGAAATATTCCACAACAGCTCCAGTCCCTCCTTTTACAGTAAGGATATCTGCTACTTTTAGAATCACATCTTTCGGGGAAGTCCAACCGTTTAGTTTTCCTGTTAATTTAACGCCAATCAACTTGGGGAATTTTAATTCCCAAGCCATTCCTGCCATAACGTCAACCGCATCAGCACCGCCAACACCAATTGCAATCATTCCTAGTCCACCTGCATTTACAGTATGTGAATCGGTTCCAATCATCATTCCTCCCGGGAAAGCATAATTTTCAAGAACTACTTGATGGATAATACCAGCACCTGGCTTCCAAAACCCGATTCCATATTTGTCAGAAATTGAAGAAAGAAAATTAAATACTTCGTTATTTTTATTTACAGACTCCTGTAAATCAACAGAAGCTCCTATTCTTGCTTGAATCAAGTGGTCACAATGAACCGTAGATGGAACCGCGACAGTTTTACGCCCAGCTTGCATAAATTGCAATAAAGCCATCTGCGCAGTAGCATCTTGCATTGCAACACGATCGGGCGCAAAATCTACGTATGCATTTCCCCGTTCAAATTCAACAGAAGCATTTCCGTTCCAAAGGTGCGCGTACAAAATCTTTTCAGTTAAAGTTAAAGGTCTTCCTACAGCTTTCCTTGCAGCCTCTATACGACTTGGAAATTGAGCGTATACCTTCTTGATCATATCTAAATCAAATACCATTTTAGCTATCTTTTATTTTTAAATTATCGCAATGTTTTTCGTAGCGCGAATTTACTGAAAACTAATTGAATTTAAAAGTGAATAAATCCACTAATCAAGTTCACAGAATCAGATATTAAAGGGAAAGATGAGAAATATTTTTACTTTTAACCTCCTTGAAAACAAAATGAGTCCATTCGCTAAAATATTAATCTGTGATGACCACGCACTTTTCGGCGCAGGATTGAAACAATTACTAACCGAAAAACAGTATGAGGTTATATACGTCAATAATTCTGATGAATGCGTTAAACTTCTGAAAACAGAAAGCTTCGATATTTTTTTGTGTGATTTAAATATCGACCAAACGAATGGATTTGATCTAATTGACTCGAACCGTGAGCTTTTACAAAAAACGCAGATTTTTTTAATTACTGCTTATTCAGAAGACTACCTAATTGACAAAGCAGAGAAAAAAGGTTTTCAGGGATTTTTAGAAAAAGGAGCCTCAGCAGAAAAACTGTACGAGGCTTTAAACCTTCCATTTGGTTCGCCATTTTATTCCTCTGTAAAACGAAAAATAGTCCCACACAATTTTTCTGAAAAAAATAAATTTTCTCCTTCAAAACTACTTCTTTCACCGCAAGAAAAAGCAATCATTAAATGGGTTGTTTTTGGCATGACGAGTAAAGAAATTGGTGATAAACTTTTCATCTCTAAGCACACGGTTGACACCCACCGAAGAAATATAAATAAAAAATTAGAGATACAAGGAATAGGTTCATTAATTCGTTTCGCCCATGAAAATAATCTTGTGGATTAGTCTATTTTTTCCCTATTTTATTTGGGCAACTATTGCACGTCCACCTATAGAAATTAAGTCAAAGGTGGCATTCGACCAGAACTCGAAATTCACTTTTAATAATTACAAAAGGCAGTATTTCCTTCCTGTTCAGGAAAAGGAAAACATTAACATAGGCTATAACGAGAAAACGGCAGTATGGTGTATTTTCAACTTAAAAAACAACACCGATAAAACGATTAAATTTTGGCTAATTTTTGAAAATTTTCGCCTCGATTCTATTCAACTTTTTGATGGCTCGGAAATTGAAATTTTAGGGGATCGAACAACAGAAAACAACAGGTTTTTAACTTTACCTGCTTTTCAAATTGAGCTAAAAGCGAACGAAAGTCATGAATATGTAGCTCGACTTAAAAAGAGTATTTCATTTATGGACTTCTCATTTTACTTAGAAACCACTAAATCGATTGAAAATAGGGGGAATAATAACTTTTTTCTTCTTTCCTTGGTGTTGGGAATGATTGGGTTTTTAGTTGTATTCAACTCAATAATCTACCTTATAACGGGCAAAAAACTTTACTTTTTATACGTATGTTATTCCGTTTTATCGAGTATTTATATAATAATAGCGACTGGATTGGCTAAGTTTATGTTGTTCCCCAATTTTATTTATTTCAGTGAAGGACTTATTTACTTTGGAACCATTTGGTTTATTATTTTATTTCTATTTCTCTCCTATTTTCTGCAACTGAAAAAGAATGATTACAAACTTTACTTAATTATTTGTTTTTCAGCAATTCTCACAACTATTTATCTATTGATAAGCGTATTATTTTATATTTTCGAAATATGGAAAGGAATTAAGATTTTATCAGTACTCAACTATATAAACTTTATTGTCTTTATCGCTACAATTCTTTTGGCTGGAATAAGACATCTTAAAATAAATAAAGCAAATGGCATTTATGTTCTTCTTTCATTTATTCCCCACTTCGTTTGGACCATTTCAATCATCTTAAAAGCCTTTGGTTTAACAAACAAGGACTTACATATAAATTGGCTCGTGATTCTATCCGTTTACGATATTATTTTATTCGGATTCATTTTGGTTCGTTTCTATTTCGAAACCTTTCAGAGTAATATGCGGTTAAGCCAAGAAATTGTTAGCCAAAGAGACAAAACAATAAACACCATTTTAGCCACACAAATAAACGAACGACAAAGCATTGCAAATTTAATTCATGATCAGTTTGGGAGTACAATTGGTCATATTATAAACTTGACCAAGGAAGGAGATAACCCGGAGGTTAAGGAACAACTACAAGACTTTTCTGAAAACATTCGTGAAGTTTCACATCAAATAATGCCGAAATCTTTAGAACTTGGGGCCTTAATGGACGCCATGGCAAGTCAAATTAATATTTTCAACCAAACCATCACAGGTACCAAAATTGAATTTCAAACCTACGATTTCCCACAAACCATTGATACCAAAAAAGCCCAAAATTTATATTTGATCTTTTTAGAATTGATAAATAATTCCCGAAAACATGGGGGTTCTAAAAATATTCAAATTGAGTTTTTTGGTTACGAAGATTCCTTCGTGTTACAATGCACTGATGACGGAAAAGGATTTGACAAAAACAACGTAGAATTTGGATTCGGACTTTCTTCCATCGAACGACGAATTAAAGAAATGAAAGGTGAATTTTCAATGGAAAGTGAACCAAGATATGGAACGATTGTACAAATAAATTTACCCAGAAACCTGTAATAAAACAGCGAATTTCTACCCTACTTTAAGCAAGGTATTTATTGATAATGATAACTCTATGTTTTGTAAAAGTAGAAATTTACCCTTGAAAACGAGTAAAATACTCACTAATCGGTATTGACAGCAGTAGCTCCCATCAGTAGTTTTGTTTGAAAACTAATATTCAAAACAAAAACTATGAGAACAACAATCCAAATCAAACACCATTTATCAATCATGTTAATAGTCGTGGGCTTTTTCAGTCTCCAATCATGCGAAAAAGAAGTACCTGAACCTACGTCTGCCTATCAAAGTCCCGGCGGTGGAACAGGTGGTGGAACAGGCGGTGGAACAGGTGGTGGAACAGGTGGTGGAACAGGTGGTGGAACAGGTGGTGGAACAGGTGGCGGAACAGGCGGCGGAACAGGCGGCGGAACAGGCGGTGGAACAGGCGGCACGACGCAAGGTAAAGTAACATTTTGGAATGACGACAATACAATAGGCGCTATTACTGTTTACTGTGTATCGTCATCAGCTAGTATAACCTCAAATACAAATCCTTCTTCCTGCAATACTTCGGGATGCGCCAACTTTTCGGGCACTCCAGGTTCCTATAGTTATTCTGCAAATGCAAGCACTGGGGAGACATGGAGCGGCAACATTACCTTGACATCCGGCGGATGTCTCCTTTACAATTTATATTAGTCCGATATTTAATAATTACGTAAAGATGAAAAAAACAGCTCTTCTTCTGCTATTAAGTGTTTTAATTCAATTTAGAACCTTCGCTCAATCCAATGAATACAGCTTTATAACAACAAGTGATTTACAAACTCAAAAAGCCGAAGTTATAAAAAAGACAGATTATTCAACTGCTGCAAAAATACAGGTTGAATTAGACAAGCGAAACGCTGAAGCTAAAAGTCTGTCTGATTTAAAGAAAAAACTAGAATTAGCGGTGAATGCCCAAGATTATTCAAAAGCCGCTGCCCTTAATGAAGAGATAAAAAGTCTCAATCAAAAAAATGAGCTTCGCTTGCAAATTGAAGAAGCATTAAAAAAAGAAGATTACGACAAAGCCGCAGTGGCAAAAGAAAAACTCCGAGTTATATTGGATGGAAATAACACTGCTCTCCAAAAAACAGTTGTACCTAATACTGCGCCTCAGGAAAATCCTGCGCAAACGGTAATTAATACACTCCCAAAACCAGGCTTACCATCAAAGAATGTTGTAACAACTAATGCCAATAATAGTTTTACAAACTCTAGAAATTTGACTGCCTGGAGTTGTGGAATGAATGCTCCTTTCGGGGTAATGAGTGGTAGCCTAAACATGTCGAGTGTTGGCCTATATTTTAATTATCGCTCCAACCTAAATGGGTATGAATTCTCAGATCAAAAAATGATAGATGGTGTCATCGACAATAGCAGTTGGATATACGATTACAATGGATTAAGTCGCTATTCACGTTTAGAAGTTAATCTTGGCCTTACAAAGCGCATATCAGGTGACTTGGACGAGTTCGGTGTATTTGGTTATACTGGTATTGGTTTCACTCGATTCAGATATTTATACGAATTTGACGAATTTGGTCCTAGTACAGGTACTAATTACGGGACACGTGTCGTAATTGATGAAACCTACAGTGGTTGGAACCTCAATGTTGAAGGAGGAATCATTTTTAATTTCAACCAATTCAATATACACTCAGGTATTGTTTTGGGTATGCCTAATTTTGGTCAATCCATGTTTGTGATTGGCATTGGATACTCATCTAAATGACAATGGTCCATTAAAATTTCAAAAAAATTATAATTACTTAGATATTGGCAGTGAAATAGGATTCGAATATCACTTTGCTAACAACTTCACGACTTCTCTCTCTCTTATATTGGATTGCTGAACTTTGCAGGCGATGTACAATATTCGTTTTCTGAAAATATTCGTGAAGTTTCACATCAAATAATGCCGAAATCTTTAGATTTTGGGGCCTTAGTGGACGCCATGGCAAGTCAAATTAATATTTTCAATCAAACCATCACAGGTACCAAAATTGAATTTCAAACCTACGATTTCCCACAAACCATTGATACCAAAAAAGCCCAAAATTTATATTTTATTTTTTTAGAATTGATAAATAATTCCCGAAAACGTGGGGGTTCTAAAAATATTCAAATTGATTTTTTTTGTTACGAATATTCACTCGTTTTCCAGTGTATTGATGCCGGCGAGGGATTTGACAAAAGCACGACCAACTTTGGATTTGGATTATTATCCATTGAACGCAGAATAAAAGAAATGGGAGGAACTTTCTCCATTGAAAGTGAACGACAAAAGAGGAACGACAATACAAATTGAACTTTAATAAATACCTATTAGTAGGTATTGATAAAACATTTTATTGGATATACATTTGTTAAGAACTAAAATAAAAAACTTATGACAAAATTATCACTACAATGGACAATTTTTGCATCAATTATACTTTCGTCTTGTACCGTTTCAAAAATTTCAGGAATCTATAAAACACGGACGAACAAAACTTCGGATATTCAACGCACTTCAATTTCAGCTTATCCACTAATCGTAGATTTAAATGTAGATATGAGTATTAGAGTAACTGGGGCGTCTTCTGGTGAAATTGCAAAAGGTTTGACCGAAGAATACTTCAGAGAGTTAGCCTTAGCCGAGGCTATGGTAAAAAGTGGTGCTGATATTCTAGTTGAACCGATTTATAGTGTCACAAAAAATTTCACTGGAACAGGCGCGATAATTAAGACAACTGTAGAAGTTAGTGTGACGGGCTATGTTGGTAAATACAAAAATCCAAGAAACATAACTTCATCTGATACTTCAATGATTCAGTTTGTTCGCGGGAATATGGTTAAAGAAAATTCAGCACAAAAAAACAACCCTATTCAATTATTACCTACTCCAACCAAAATCTACTAGGATGACAAAAAACCTATTTATATCCATTATATTTATTGGATTAGCTTTTTTTGGTCTTGCGCAGAACAATCAAAGAGCTAAAAAGGAGATTCCTCAATTCAGTAAAAATATTTTTAGCATCTCTTTTGGATTGGGAAAGTATGGAAGTTCAATTTTTCAAAATCTTGACCCTCTTAGATTAACAAATCATACTTTTAAATATACCCACCGTTTCACTCCTCGTTTTGGCGTGTCCGTATATAGAATCGGCTCTAAAACAAAAGATATTTTAAATTTAACAATAAAATCGAAGCACACTTTCCTTGCCTTGCGTTTTACAAGTAGCGCAAAAAGGCCACTTCAGTTTTTCTTTTCACCGGGCGTTGGAATTGGCAAATATCCAAGTTATTCGACAGCTAATTACGATACCAATGGAAATTACATGAATGACAATGGCCCATTAAAATTTCAAGAAAATTATAATTACTTAGATATAGGCAGTGAAATGGGATTCGAATATCATTTTGCTAACAACTTCACGACTTCTCTTTCTTATATTGGATTGCTGAACTTTGATGGCTATGGACAATATTCGTTTTCTGCTGGAATCGGTGTGAAGTTTTAAACAGTAAACGCTTTTTGTTAAATCGTCAAGCATTTGAATCCGTTAACTTGTTAGTTCACGTGTTTTTTAAATAAAATTTCAATACCTCGTTCGTCTGCAGAATTCATTTCTAATTCAAATGGATAATCACCAAAAATAGACGAAAGTCGAATCGCATCGTATACTTTTCTGCTGTATATATTTGATAAAACAATTATCGTAACCTTTTCTTTTTTCAAGGTAACATAACATGAATTATTGCCATGCCACCAGCCATTATGGTAAAATATTTTTTGTCCTGTTTCCCACTCTTTGAGACGGATTCCAAGTCCATAATTCTTTATGCCATATTTTTCATAGCTATATCCCTTATAAATCTCCTTTTTTAAATCTTCTGAAATGAATTTATTGTTGTAAAAAGCCATGTCAAATAGAATCAAATCGTGCGGAGTGGAATAAATATTTTTATCTCCATAGATTGCATCCAAAAAATCAAATGGAATTTTAGAATAATTACTTTTATAGGATTGCGATATATACGCGCTGTCTTTTTTTAATCTCATCACAAATGTATTCCGCATACCAATCGGGTCAAAAACGAGATCTTTCATGGCAACTGAAAACGATTTTGCGGTCAACTTCTCAATAATAAGCGCCAGTAGAGCATAATTACTATTATTATACGTGAATTTCGTATCCGGTTTAAAGTCTAAAGGAAATTTATGCTTCGAAAGCAAATCTAAAATAGCTTGATTCGTTAATGTATTTTGCGTATTCCAAACTGAGTCGATTGATGAGAAATTGGCATATTTAGGAACGCCACTTCTATGATTGAGTAACATACGAACCGTGACAGCGTCATAAGGAAATTTGGGCAAGATGAATTGAACCAGTTGATCCAATTTCAATATTTTTATTTGAACTAATCTCATTATTGCAGTTGCTGTTAGCACCTTTCCCACTGAAGCTAAATGAATAGCTGTTCTGGAATTAATCTTTTTTCCTGTCTCGTAGTTGCTAAAACCCTGGTATTTCTCAAAAATAATTTGACCGTTTTGAGCAACCAAAAAACTACCACTGAATTGTTGCGAGCCCAAAGTCTTGTTAAAATATTCTTGAATTATTTTTCGTTTTTGCTTTTTGTCTCTCCCAGATAAATTAGGGAAAATCTTTCTATCCTCGAAAAACCTTTTTGAAATTGAGAATTCATTCTTTGAATTAACAGAAATCTTTTTCTCCGCTTTAAAGTCACAACCGAGTAAAACGTGAAAAAAAAGAGAAAGAGCAACTAGACGAATCATTAATTTATTTTAGCCTTAAAAATCAGGAATTGATTCCAAAATTAAAAAAGTCTCAAGATATTTATTCATTGGATTTGCAGAATTATAAATTTATCAATTCCTATATTTGTAGCTAACGAGGTGAATTACTTCAATAGCGTCCTAAATAATTTAAAAATCGAAATCGTAGGTTGATTCTATTGACTTTCAGGAAGAAGATGACACTTTTTCAAAACAGAACCCCTTGTATTGATTTTGGAGGAGGTTCTGATTGTTTTT
>Ga0209390_10003108_pt1 | contig 27461 bp, 18 predicted proteins | sample BON01_FD_187212 | JGI IMG/M metagenome (GOLD analysis project Ga0209390, IMG submission 187212) | Freshwater microbial communities from Lake Bonney liftoff mats and glacier meltwater in Antarctica - BON-01 (SPAdes) (version 2) | ecosystem: Environmental > Aquatic > Freshwater > Ice > Glacier...
GTAGTACCTAGTCCCCCGATAAGAAACATCAAAAGAATAGGCCCTCCTGCTTTTTTTAAGCTTTTCAAATCCACCTCTAGCAATGCAATGAATATCCCCATCGGAGCTAGGTAAACGAATACACCGTCGTAGATAGGATGACCAGATGTAGCAGTTGGAATTATACCGATATTTGCGGCTAATGCGGTGATGACGATTACTAGAATTGGAGTTCCGATGGTTTTCCACCCCTTGAACTTAGCCAACCAAGTAGAAAAAAGAACTAAAAAGCAAAGCATTCCACTCACGTAAATCGGGTCACTTGTCCATGTCATATCGAAAAATAGAGAAAAATTTCTATTTCGATCCTGCTAATTTTTTAAAGGGAATAGTCTGAAAATAATTGTAAAATGGATCTGGAAAAAATTATCAACTAATCCTCGTTAGAACCTTTTTTTATTTTTTGAAAAATGTAAATATCTGCCCAATTATATATTCTTGTTCCTGATCTGATAGAAATGGATTCAGTGAAAGAGAAAGTCCATTTACTGCGATTTTATTTGCTTTTGGAAATTTTTCAGTCGAATTAAAAATTCCCATTTCCGGTAAGATTTTGGGGTAATGAATCAAAGTTCCAATTCCCTTCTCTCGAAGAAAAACTTGGAGTTCGTCTCGTCGTTCGGTCTGGATTGCAAAAAGATGTGCATTATGATCCAATTCTAATATCCCAATCGGAAGATCTAAGTCTTCGATAGAAGCCAATTCATCCAAGTATCGTTTTGCCTGCCGCTTTCTGATTACCTGAAACTCTCCAAATCGATCGAGCATAACATTTAGAAATCCTGCCTGAAGTGTATCTATTCTACTGTTTCGCCCAATCAAAGAATGTTCGTCTCTACGTGGCTGTCCGTGATTTATTAGCAGTCGAATTCGCTCCTCTAAATTTGAATCTTGAGTTAGACACATCCCGGCTTCTCCTAGAGCTCCAAGGTTCTTAGTGGGGTAAAAACTCAGACATCCAATTTCTCCCCAAGTCCCAGCGGCTCTTCCATTTTTTGCCGATCCAAAAGCCTGAGCAGCATCTTCGATTACAAAAAGCTGATGATCCTTAGCCTGGGCGATAAGTAACTCCATATCTACCATCTTCCCGTACAGATGAACCGGAATCACTGCCTTAGTCTTTGAAGTAATTGCTCTATCCCAGTCAGAAGCTAGAAGTCCATCCTGATCCGTATCCCAAAAAACAGGCTTTGCTCCCACCACCACGACTGCTTCTGCTGTAGAAACCCAGGTCAGAGCAGGAACGATAACTTCATCACCTGGACCGATTTGCAATGCCCTCAGCGCAATTTCAATTGCATCGGTTCCATTGGCAACCGCGATTGCATAGTTTGATTCTAGTTTTGCTTTGATCGTTGACTCCAAATCAGTTACTTCCTTTCCGCCGGAAAAAAATCCTTCTTCAAGCATGGTCGTGAACTTTACTTGCAGGCTCTTCTTTAAGTCAAGATCAAAACGTTTGAGATCAAGAAATGGAATTTGCATCAAGAATTTGGGCTAGTTGAATCGTAAGATTTTTTCGGGTAAATCTATCTATCGAAGAATTGGAATCTATTGATTCAGATCGATCAGTTAATTTTCGAAGAGCAATTTGAATTTTTGGGTGGGCAGAATGAAAAATAACTTTTCCAGACCCAGCTTCGCTTAGAATTTTGGCTGTATCACCAGCAGGATCGCCCAGTGCTAATATCGGGAGACCCGTAGCAAGGTATTCAAATACTTTTCCCGGAATATTTCCCTTTGCATTTTTGGTATCCGTCAAAATCAAAACAAGCGCATCAGCTTTTTCATAGAAATCAAAAACTTCACTGTGACTCACATATCCGGGAAAATTCACAGTTTTTGATAGCCAGGAATCTTCTTGAACAAATGATTTTACAGGATCACTGACACGACCTACGAAAGTCATTTTCACCTGATCAGATGTAGTTTCAAATTCCTCCTTCATGGCTTTCAATAGCGGAATCGGATTTCGAATCGAATCAATAATTCCAGTATAGACCAAATGCAGCTCCCCTGATTTCTTTGCTTTCCGTTTGAAACCCGCAGGTAAGTCATCCGCATCAAAGCCATTAGTCAGCAATTGGATGTCTCGATTTCCCAATTTGGAAAGATCTTCCTGGAAGGTGGGTGAAATGGTGATTACCTCATCAGCTTCGTTTAACACGCTTTTCTCCAGAGCTAAATGCTTCCTGCGAATGCTGCTACTCATTGGCAGCGTATCCAAAAACTCCCAACCTGACCATGGATCACGAAAGTCAGCAATCCATCGGATTCCGAATTTTCGCTTTAATTCCAAACCGATTAAATGCATGGAATGCGGTGGTCCGGTGGTAATGATGACGTCAAACAGACCCTTCTCGACCAAATCACTTAAAAAATTCACCGAAGGTTTCACCCAAAAAATCCGAGGGTCTGGAACCAAAAGATTGGCTCTTGCCCAGATGGCTGCATGCTCCAGCCAGCTTTTTTCCTTTTGCTCCAACAACCTTCCAGGGTGAGTTTCCTTTTTTCCTCTTATTTTATTCAAAAGCTGATAAGGTTCCCAAATCGGAAATTTCAAAACCTCCAAACTCTTTGGGATTTGAATCAAAAGTGACTCATCTTTCAAATCGAAATCTGGATTTTCAGGTGTGAAGATCACCGGCTCCCAGCCAGTTTCAGGTAGGTATTTTGCAAATTTCAGCCAGCGTTGTACGCCCGAACCTCCACTTGGTGGCCAATAATAAGTAATGATGAGGACGCGCTTTGACATAATTAGACTACAAGTTAATCGGAGATCCTAGAGTTTGAAAAGATCAAAAGAATTTAAACCCTGTTGTCAACAAAGATTTGAGGAAAATTTTAACCGATATGGGTTAAGGATTGATCAAATACAAAAACATCCAAAATTCCTTTGTGTCCCTTTGCTCAACCTCCGCGTGCTTCCCGGTAAAAAAACAAAATTCACTCGATAAACATACATCTTCAACCGTTTTGGCGAATCCTCGTTTTCTGGATTGGCATATTTTCGACCAAAACCCGAAATCACATATTCATTATTCTCTACCCATATTACGTACCTACGGGAAGTTCACCGAAGTTTTGCTCTGTCGAAGTCGATGATTTTTGGAAATAGAAATTGGGGATCGATCAAATACAGAAACATCCAAAATCCCTTTGTGTCCCTTTGCTTAACCTCAGCGTGCTTCGCGGTAAAAAAAACAATGTCCGCTTGGTAAAAAAACATCTTCAACCGTTTTGGCGAACCCTTATTTTCTCGGTTGGCGTATTTTCGGCCAAAACCCGGAATCATCTATTCATTATTTTCTACCCATATTACGTACCTACGGTAAGTTCACCGAAGTTTTGCTCTGTCGAAGTCGATGATTTTTGGAAATAGAAATTGGGGATCGATCAGAAACAAAATGTTCGAAACTTCTTTGTGTCCCTTTGCTCAACCTCAGCGTACTTAGTGGTAAAAAAAATTGAAACTTTTACTGTAAAAAAACCGGAGCTTCTGAATTTCTCCAGCTTCTCCGGTTTTTATAAATCTAAAATCTTACATCACCTACTCTCCTTGTGCCAAAGAATATCCTCTGACACCATCAAAAGTGTACAGGTGCTCAGTTTTGATAAAGTCAAAGCCCAAGTCTTGGATCTGCTTCAAAAGCTCCAAAATAGTGTCGTGCGTGATCAGACCTTCGTCAGCGGTCTTGAATCTGCATCTCCAATGATCCGTACAGAACGTTTCCCGCATACCTTCTGGAAATACTTTTACACCGCGGTTTGTAATTAATTGCAATTGCAATCCGTTTGCATTTGCCTTTCTAAGACGCTCACCGATCACATTGAAATTTCGGTTATCCTCATCCCAATCGATAAACACATCCACTCCGATCAATTCCTTTTTCTGATGTTTCTGCGGCTTGAGTTTGATCACCATAGGCTTGGTGTCTTCCTTATCGTACTCTACGGGAATCATATTAATCGGCTTTTGTCCCAATCGCTCGATTACTGCATCTGCAAATTCTTGAGTTCCTGCTTTCTTGGTAGAAAGTCCTTCCTGATAGATATCTCCAGTGTGGATACCATCTTCCAAAGTTCTCATCCAGGCATTTGCGATTTTCTCAGCCATTTCTGGCATACCGATATGAACCAACATCATGATTGCACCATTCAAAAGTCCGGAAGGATTTGCAATTCCCATTCCTGAAATATCAGGAGCAGAACCGTGAATCGCTTCAAACATGGCTACTTCTTCTCCAACATTCGCTGATCCACCAAGACCAACAGAACCCGTCACCTGCGCAGCAACGTCAGAAATAATGTCTCCATAAAGATTTAGTGTTACGATCACATCAAAAATCTCCGGACGCTCTGCTACCAAAGCTGTTCCGATGTCAATGATTTTGTGATCATTTTCGATCTCAGGATATTCTTCAGCAATCTCATCGAATTTCTTATGAAAAAGACCATCGCCTAATTTCATGATATTATCCTTGGTCATACAAGTCACTTTCTTTCTGCTGTTTTTCTTAGCGTACTCAAATGCGTATCGAATGATTTTTTCAGAACCTGGTTCAGAGATCAGTTTTAAAGTCTGATAGACTTCTTGAGTCTGTCTGTGTTCAATTCCTGCGTAAAGGTCTTCCTCATTCTCACGGATGATCACCAAATCAGTTTTTGGAAAATGTGTTCTTACAAATGGTGCGAAAGCTCGGCAAGGACGCACGTTTGCAAAAAGCCCGAAAGACTTTCGAGTGGTTACATTCAAGGACTTAAATCCTCCACCTTGGGGGGTAGTAATTGGTGATTTTAAAAATACTTTAGTCTCCCGAAGCGAGTCAAATGACTTTGGCTCCATTCCTGAGCTGATACCTTTCAAATAGACCTGCTCCCCTATTTCGATCACATCGTATTCGAGTTGAGCGCCGGCAGCTTCAAGGATATTCAGCGTAGCTTTCATGATTTCCGGCCCTATGCCATCACCATAAGCGACAGTTATTTTTCTTTTGGAGGACATATAAAATAAAGAATTTAGTTAAAATTTTATTTCTGCAAAAGTATGTAAAAATGAGGGAATAGGAACTGGAAAACAGCCAAAAATCCGCTTATGAGTAGTATAAAAATTGGTTTTAGAATTACTTTTATCCTTTGCCGAAGTCATTTTCTGAACGCTCAAATTTGTGAATGATATGGCTGAGTGTATATTTGCTCAACAACACATTTCTTACCATGACTGATCTGAAAAACATTCTTACTGAAGAAAAAAATGGCGTACTGTATTTGACCGTCAATCGTGAGGACAAGATGAATGCCTTAAACATTGATACCTTGGAGGAGATAAGAATCATTTTTGAAGAGGTTGTTGATAATAAATCCATCAAAGCTGTCATCCTAACTGGTTCAGGCGAAAAGGCTTTCGTAGCTGGTGCTGATATCAGTGAAATTGCAAGTCTAAATGAGGTGAATGCGAGAAAGTTTGCTGAAAATGGCCAGGATATTTTTTCGATGATTGAAAACTGCCACAAGCCAGTTATTGCAGTAACCAATGGCTACACCCTTGGAGGCGGATGTGAACTTGCTATGGCTTGTCACATGAGAGTCGCTACTGCTAATGCTCGTTTTGGTCAACCAGAGGTAAACTTGGGAATTATTCCAGGGTATGGCGGAACACAGCGACTCACACTTTTAGTAGGCAGAGGAAAGGCGAACGAACTGATGATGACCGGAGACATGATAGGTGCTGACGAGGCTAGAACTCTTGGATTGGTAAACTACGTACTTCCTACCAAAGCGGAAGCGATGGAAAAAGCGGAAGAGTTGATTTCAAAAATAATGAGTAAAGCTCCCCTGGCTATAGGAATGGTCGTTGACTGCGTGAATGCAGTTTTTCTTCCTGAGGAAGATGGCTTTCAAACCGAAGCGAACAGTTTTGCTCGCTGTGTCAAATCAGGAGATTACAAAGAAGGTACTTCAGCTTTTCTGGAGAAGAGAAGGCCAAGCTTTAAAGGTGAATAGACTTCATAGCTCCAAATGAGTAGCTTAAAGAAACTTGCCGGCCAAACAGCAATCTACGGTTTAAGTAGCATTCTAGGCAGGTCAATCAATTTTCTATTGATCGTCATCTATACCGCTTATCTAAGCAAAGAGGACCTTGGTGCATTCACTTCAATCTATGCTTTAATTGGATTTTTGAATATAGTTTTCACTTACGGGATGGAGACTACTTTTTTCAGGTATACTACCGGGAAAAATCTTGATCCCGAAAAAGTATATCATACCACTCAATCATTGTTGATCACAAGTACGCTGGTACTTGGATCTGCTCTTTACCTTTTGGCCCCTTGGCTGGCTAAGACGATGAATTATCCCGGGCAAGCCTATTTATTCCAATGGATTGCACTTTTACTTTCTTTTGATGCGGTTCTGGCGATTCCTTTTGCAAAGCTCCGACTCGAAAATAAGGCATTGGTATTCGCTGGCGCAAAGATTTTAAATATACTGCTCAACGTAGGACTTAATGTCATCCTGATTGTTGGGATACCTTATTTGATTGCAGAAGGCAGCATTCCTGAAGGATTTCTAGGCTACCAATCAAATTGGGGGGTTGAATATATTTTGCTTGCTAACCTTCTTGCAAATGGACTTATAATCCCTTTTGTCTGGTGGAAAGCAGGATTCTTTTCCTTCAAGCTGGAGAAAAAAATTATTAAACCAATGTGGAAATATTCACTCCCACTACTTTTTATGGGTTTAGCAGGAGTAACGAATGAGCTTATTTCAAGACAGTTTTTTGAATATTTGATTCCAGCTAATTTTTACCCGGGACTGAGCAGCAGGGATGCAGGTGGAGTTTTTGGGGCTAATTTCAAATTGGCAATCCTGATGAATTTGGTGATTCAAGCATTTAAATATGCCGCTGAACCTTTCTTTTTCAGACAATCCGGTGATCCAAACTCTCCGGCGCTGTATGCAAAAGTAATGCATGCATTTATTCTCTTTTGCACTTCCTTAATGATTGCAATTTCGGTTAATCTAGATTGGTTGGGGCCCTTGTTCTTGAGAGGTCCTGGCTACGAGGAAGGATTGTTCATTGTTCCAATGCTTATGATGGGCTATTTGTTATTGGGGATTTACTTTAATCTTTCAATTTGGTTCAAGATCACTGATAAAACAGGCTATTCATTTTGGATTACGCTAGCCGGTGCGGTGGTAAGTATCGGGGTTGTATTTTTGCTTGTTCCAATTTTAGGGTTCTTAGGCGGTGGATTGAGTACCTTAGCTAGCTATTTGGTCATGTGTATAATCTGCTTTTTCTTTGGCCAAAAATACTATCCTATCCCTTACCAGACAGAAAAGTATATTTTCTACCTACTAATTGGTTTTGCATTAAGCTACGGAGGTTTTTACTTGGATTTGGGTGAGCCAATCCTTAACTTTTTTGCAAAAAATGGCTTAATTGTGATTTTCATTGGTCTTTTGGTGATTTTAGAAAAAGAAACAATTAGGAAATTTATTCTAAACTCAAAAAAATGAGTTCAAGCAAATTTATGCCACAACTGAGATCATTCCCTTTCGTATATCGTTAGAATTGTAGTTTATCAGGATTGAACCATTAGCTACCTGAAGAACTTTAGTAAACAATCTGTCATATTCTTCAAAAGACACTATGTTTGTCTCTAGATAAAGCTTAGCACTAATTCCGTGATTTCGAAAAAATTCCTATTACTAATCTTTACCTTCTTATTTGTCAGCACTACTGGATTTGCTCAGTCTTCTCTTTCCAAAAAAGAGCGGAAGCAACAAGAGAATGAATCCAAAGGAACAAGATATTTTATTGAAGGAGAAAAAAATCTGGTCCTTGGCGAACTTGAAAAAGGATACTTCTATTTCCAGAAGGCTTTAGAGTTTTCTCCGGATGAACCAGCGATCTATTATAAGCTTGCAGAAGTCTTGGTCAAAGCCAACGACCCTACCAAAGCATTACCCTTTGCGATTAAAGCAGAAGAGCTAGACGGTGAAAATAAATATTACTCCCTGATGCTGGCTGAAATCTATACGAGTCTGAAACAGCCGCTAAAAGCTGCAGAAATTTTAGACCGACTCACCTCAGACGGGGAATCCAACCAACAATATAATTTAGATCTGGCTTCAATCTACTTGACTGCCAATGAGCTGGAAAAAGCATTAGTGGTGCTCGATAGGGCAGAAAAGTATTATGGAGTATTGGAACCAATTACGATCCAAAAACAGCGGATCTACCTCAAAAACAATCAACTTGACCTCGCTATTGATGAGGGCCAAAAGCTCATTGACGCTAAACCTGGCAATCCATCATATGTGCTAAACTTGGTGGAAATATTATACAATAACACTAAAGTAGATGAAGCATTAGCTTTAGTGTCAAACGAAATCCAGAAGTACCCAAATCAGCCTGAACTTCAAATGGCAGCTCACTCTCTTTTGAAAGAAAAAGGAAGAAATCAAGAATCTGTTGATTACCTCTACCAAGCTTTTTCTAGTTCAGACCTTGACCCCGAGGTAAAATCCCGCGCTTATTCCTCCTTTTTAAATGAAATAAAAACTCAGGAGCGAGAATCACTTTTAGACAGTCTGGAAAGTTTAATGAAGGAAAACTCTCCCCAAAATGCATCGATCTATGCAGCAATGGGCGAGCGAAGGGTCAAATCAAACGACCAAGAAGCGGCGATTGAATATTTCAAAAGGTCACTTCAGCTAAATCCGAAAGATGATTCTTTACTCGAACAAGTAATCTTAAGCTCTTTCGATGAAGGTGCTAATTTTCAAGAAGTGGAGAAATTCACGATAATGGGAGTCGAAGAATTTCCTCAGAAGGCTGAGTTTTGGTTTTATGATGGGGTGGTGAAATCCGCCCAAAAAAAGGACAGCGTTGCAGTAGTTTCTCTCGAAAAGGCGTTGGAACTTAATGCAAGGCGAAATCCCCAACTGGATCAGGTAGCTTATGGATCCCTTGGCAATTCCTTATACAATTTGGGACAGAAAGAACAAGCATTTGATCAATTCGAATTAGCACTGAAGATAAATCCAAATGACGAGCAGGTGCTAAATAATTATGCCTACTTCCTATCAGTTGAAAAGCTAGAATTGGAAAAAGCCAAAGAAATGTCTAAGAAGGTAGTGATCAAATTCCCGAATAATGGCACTTTCCTTGATACATATGCATGGATATTATTCCAATTACAAGATTACGAACTGGCAAAAAAGTATATGGACATGGCTTTAGCACAAGAAACTGAACCTAGCGGAGTAATGCTAGAGCATTATGGTGATATCCTTTATCACTTGGGAGAAAAAGCAGAAGCTATCAGTTATTGGAAGAAGGCACAAGCAACTACAGAAGTATCAAAGAACCTCGCTCTCAAAATAAAAGAAGGAAAATACCATGAATAGAATTTTTAGCGGACTTACCATTTTTATCCTAATAATATCCATCTCTTCGTGTTCCAAAAAAGTAGTACCCTACCAAGGAGATGGTAAAATGGGGGATTTTTCACCCCAGTATGCTTCTTACGATTATTTGAGTGCTAAGGCAAAAATCATAATTGAAGAAGAGTCGGGAAAAGTCACTCGTGGCAGCCTAAGCTTACGTGCCAAAAAAGATAGCGTTCTTTGGTTTACCATTTCCCCTGGAATGGGAATGGAAGCAGTGCGAGGTCTGGTCACACAAGACAAAATCATGATCAAAGATCGAATAGGAAAGGAAGATATCAATTTGACTTTCAAAGAATTTGATACTGTTTTTGGATTAAAGCTTTCGTTGAAACTGTTTCAGAATCTCCTCTGGGCAAATCCTCCCTATCCCATCGATTATGAGGATAGACTAATTCGAGTTGGTAAGGAATTTGAAATCACTCAAGTCAGAAATCAAGTTCGGTATTTCAGCAAAGTCCAGGCAAGTCATGGAAAAGTAACTGAGTCGGTAAGTAATTCACTAGATGACCGTGGATCCCTCTTGGCCAGTTTTTCGGGTTTTCAGGAACTAGAATCTCAGCCATTCCCGATTGGGGTTTTGATTAAGCTAGCTTACCAACTACCCGATGGAAATCAAAATACAATAATCAATATAGAATGGACCAAAATTGAGCCTTTTGCAGACCCATTGAATTTCCCCTTCAAATTCTGACTTTAATGTTCCGCAAGTATCTTCTAATTACACTCTTTTTTGGAGGGCTGTTTTCACTTTACTCAGGGGAACTGACTGCACAGTCGAAGAAGACACGTGAGGAATTGGAACGTGAGAAAGCTGCTGTGCAAGAACGACTTAAAGAATTTGACGCAATTCTCCGACAAACGACTGCGACCAAAAAAAATACGATAGGAGAATTAAATGCAATTACAAGACGATTTCAAACTCAAACCAGATTAGTAAATACGTTAGACCGGGAAATTAAACTAATCAACCAGGAAATAGATGAGACTAAATTTAAAATAAGCTCTCTAGAATCTGAATTAATAGCTCTAAAAGCCGAATACGGTCGTATGATTTATAATGCATCCAAGTTGAATCGTGGGCTCTCCATTGTAGCTTTCGTTTTCAGCTCTGGAAATTTTAATCAGCTTTACGCGCGATTGATGTATCTGAAACAATATACTGACAACAGAAAACAGCAAGCGGTCCAAATCACAAAACTAAGCCAAGAATTATCTACCGAACGGATTACACTTGACCAGCGTAAATCCGAGAAAGTAAAAGTTTTGTCTGAAGAGCAGAAAGAGCGTCAGGAACTTGAGCGACTTAAGCAAACTCAACAAGGAGTAGTCAACACACTTTCTAGTAAAGAACGAACCATAAAAGTTCAAATTACAGCCACCAAGAAACAGCAAGACCAGCTAAATCGAATGATTAAGCAAGTAATCGAGGTTGAGATCAGACGTGCTGAAGTTGCATCAAAAAAAGAAAAGAGTACTGCCACCAAATCAGCCGGCACAAGCATGCCAATGACGCCAGAAGTAGCCGCACTCTCAAGCTCATTTGCTGGAAATAGAGGGAGGTTGCCGTGGCCAGTGGAGACTGGGTTTGTGTCTCAACGCTACGGAACTTATCCTCATCCTACCCTGAAAGGCATTACGATGGAGAACGATGGGATTGATATTCGCACCCAACCTAACTCGAATGTTAGGACTGTTTTTGACGGAACTGTAACTAAAATCACAACAATGCCTGGCTACGGCGGAACAATCATAATCAAGCATGGTGAGTATTATACCATGTATAGTAAACTTAAAACCATCGCTGTAAAATCAGGTCAAAAAGTCACTGCGAAAGACGTCATTGCAGATGTAGCCACAGGACCGGACGGCGAAGCAGAAGTTCATTTCCAGACTTGGAAAGGTCTTCAAGTAATGGATCCAAGTACGTGGCTTAAATCCAAATAGCTTAATCTTTCGTATATTAGTAAAAAAAGATAGACTGCGTCGCTACAGCTCTTTGTGATCACCAATGACAGTTATATCTTTATATTAAATTTATATTTAAACAACACCATTATGTCAACATTAGGTTTTATTCAAAATATGGGTCCTGGCTCAATGATCTTGATCGTTTTGGTCATCCTCCTTTTGTTCGGTGCAAAAAGAATCCCTGAACTTGCCAAAGGCTTAGGCCGCGGAATCAGAGAATTCAAAGATGCCACCAAGGATATTCAAAGCGACCTTGAAGAAGGTATGAAAGACAAGAAAAAGTAACCCTTTAAGTCAATTCCATTGGAAAGATTTAGTTCTTTCGACGAAATCAAAAAATCGCTCGAAAAAAATGAGGCTACCTGTAAAGCTATCGTCCTACATTATTTAAATAACATTCAGACGAAGGCGCATCTTAACGCCTTCGTTGAAGTTTATGAACAGTCTGCCTTAGCTCAAGCTGATATTGTTGATGAAAAACTAGATCAGGGAAAAGCAGGAAGGCTAGCAGGAATGGTCATAGGCATCAAAGACGTATTGTGCTATAAAGATCATGAGGTTAATGCCTCCTCAAAAATTTTAAGAGGTTTTAAATCACAATTTACTACCACTGCTATTCAGCGCCTGACAGATGAGGATGCAATAATTATTGGCAGATTAAACTGTGACGAATTTGGAATGGGTAGTTCAAACGAGAATTCTGATCACGGAAGAGTGCTGAACGCTTTAGATGAGACTAAAGTGCCAGGAGGATCATCCGGAGGTGCTGCTGTAGCTGTTCAGGCAAATCTTTGTACTGCTTCACTAGGTTCAGATACTGGAGGATCAGTTCGCCAACCTGCCGCCTTTACAGGAGTAATCGGTATGAAACCAACTTATTCAAGAGTGTCTCGCTGGGGTTTAATCGCTTACGCATCATCCTTTGATGTAATTGGAGTCTTCTCCAAGACTATACGAGACAATGCATTAATCATGGAAATCATGGCTGGTCATGATGAATTTGATAGCACCTCATCCCGTAAGCCTGTGCTTCATTATAGCGAACTCTTACATTTTGACAAGAAAGCAAAAGTTGCTTACCTCAAAGAGACCATGGAATCTCCAGCACTTCAGCCTGCAATAAAAGCAAAGACTTTAGCTGTTTTAATGAAGTTGAAAAGTGAGGGACATGAAGTAAAAGAAGTTAATTTTCCACTTTTAGATTATATTCTTCCTACTTATTATATTCTCACTACGGCTGAAGCGAGTTCAAATTTATCTCGTTTTGATGGGGTAAAGTACGGTTATCGCAGCCAAAATGCTCACAATCTTGAAAGCATGTACAAGTTAACGAGAAGTGAGGCTTTTGGTGAGGAGGTAAAGCGAAGAATTATGCTTGGTACATTTGTACTAAGTGCAAGCTATTTTGAAGCATATTTCACTAAGGCCCAAAAGGTAAGAAGACTAATAAAAGAATTCACCGAGAATCTATTGTCAGATTTTGACTATATCATTATGCCCACTACGCCATCCACGGCGTTTAAATTTGGTGACCATAGTGAAGATCCCGTGTCCATGTATTTAGAAGATTTGTTTACAGTACAAGCTTCTGTGACCGGAGTTCCAGCAATCTCTATTCCTAATGGAGTAGATGAGGAAGGAATGCCAATCGGACTTCAAGTGATCTCAAATTCTTTTAAGGAAGCAGAACTATATGCTTTCAGTAATTATTTGACCAAATTAAGTTCCTGAAAAATGAAAGCGAAACTGCTCAGTTCAATCTTACTAATAAATGTATTTTGTTTGATTTCACTGACAGAGTCTTTCTCTCAAGATGATCAAAACTTAGCTGCGAATGAGCTGCTGGAGGGAGCACTACTTCCGAATTATCACTATGAATACGTACCTGATTTCACGTATGATGAAATAAAAAAGCGTGTGGAGGCAATGGACGTTGACATGTCTTTTGAACTAAACGATCGGATTTTTTCATTTATTCAATATTTTACAGTTCGTAATCGTGACTATACCACAATGGTAATAGCTCGAAAAGAGCTGTACTTTCCACTATTTGATGAAACGATGGCAAAGTATGAAATGCCATTGGAAACTAAGTACCTGTCGATTATCGAGTCAGGATTAGACCCTCAAATTCAATCTCGCGTAGGAGCCACTGGCCTTTGGCAGTTTATGCCTGCTACCGGAGGAATGTATGGAATGCGAATCAATGCTGATGTAGACGATCGGATGGATCCTGATCATGCTACGGAATCTGCCGCAAAGTATTTAAAATCACTTTATCGAATGTTCGGTGACTGGGAAGTGGCCATGGCGGCTTATAATTGCGGTCCGGGGAACGTAAGAAAGGCAATTCGAAGATCTGGTGGTAAAAAAACATTTTGGGAAATCTATAATTATCTTCCAAAAGAGACGAGAAGTTATATTCCGCAATTTCAGGCAATGCTTTATGTCTTAAATCATCTAGAAGAGCACAACTTTCATCTTGAAGATCCGACATATGCTCTTACAAATGTAAAAATAAGATTCAATCGTGCATTTGAACTAGATAAACTTGCAGAACTAACAAACCTTTGTGTGGCAGATTTGGAAAGATTAAATCCATCTATAAAAAATAGAAAAGTGCCAGAAAGTAATCGCTCAATGTTTATTAGAATACCAAAAAGCAAAGCAGCTTATGTAAATGAAAATTTAGCTTGGTTGACAGACTCCCTTTCCAATCATAGCATACAACTAATAGCCAGCAGTAAAGAAACTGTCAGAGTTGACAAAATAGCTACTTCAGGATTTAAAAGTGTCAATAGCCAAACTTACAGAGTGAGATCTGGAGACGTACTCGGAACTATTGCAATTCGCCAAGGGGTTACAGTGGCTGCTTTAAAAGATTGGAATAACTTATCATCAAACCTCATCAAGGTCGGTCAAGAATTAAAAGTATCCCCTAGTACCAAATCTTCTATTGAACAGACAAATCCAAATCCAGGTAGAAGAACTTATTACATTGTTCAACCAGGAGATTCATTGTGGATCATTTCCAGAAAAAATCCAAATCTTACGGTGGGGCAAATAAAGCGACTTAATAATTTGAATAATAACACAATTAAACCGGGGCAACGACTGATTATTAGCTAAACACAATTCTTCAATTGTTAATTTTTTTTAACTGTCTTCAAATTCTTACTTCAAAAAGGGTAATGTGTGTTTATGTGATTAATTTACCCGAGAAAAGCAATCCCAACCTACATGAAACTATCAGTATCATTTATTTCAAGTGTCCTTCTTTTTACATTAGCATTTGGCTGTGCTCCAGATGGAAACTCCCCAGACAGTACAAAACCGAAAGCCAGAGGCTCAATAGGAGAAATTATAATGGTCATCGATTCTTTGAAATGGTCCGGTCCTGTAGGAGACGAGCTAAGAGCTATTTTTGAGTCAGACCTACCTGGCATGTTCCGTTCAGAATCAAAATTCAAGGTGAATATTGTGGACCCACGAGCTATGACTCGAATACTCAAAATGTCAACTAATCTAATTTACGTAACAACTTTTGATGATAAAGGGGCTTCTAGCCAAGTCGTAAATGCGCAGTTTTCAAAGGAATCAAAAGAAAAAGCGATGAATGATCAAAGTATTTATTCACTTCGGATGGAAGATGAATATGCAATTGGTCAAGAGGTCCTTTACTTATTTGGGAATACTGAAAAGGAATTGATTGTAAACCTGAAGAAAAATGGTGGGCGACTTCAAAATCTTTTCGAAGTAAGAGAAAGAGGAAGACTGGAGAAAATCATCCTTGCGCGAAAAAATACAGCAGCCGCTGCTGAAGCTAAAAATAATATTGGCATACAGATCAATGTACCTGCATCCTACCAAATCGCAAAATCTGAAATTGGGTTTGTTTGGCTAAGACAGATTACTCCAAGTGCAAAACGGGCCGATATCAGTTTATTTTTTCATGTTGAAGATTATTTGGATGAATCTCAAACTTTTCCGGAAAACATCCTCAAACTCAGAGACTCTATAGCCAGATCGTATATTTTTGGTGACCCTGAGGATCCAACTTCTTTTATCGTCACAGAAAAACAAATCCCTCCGGCCTTCAGAAACATGGTGATAAATGATAATTTTACCACCGAAATCAGGGGTTCCTGGAAAACGAACAACTTAAGCATGGGAGGAACTTACCTTGGCTATTTGATGATCGATGAAGAAAAGGGAAAACTTTATTACCTCGAAGGCTTTGTATACTACCCAAATGAAGTACATCGTGATGCCCTCAGGGAAATAGAGACTATCCTTCTCAATACCGACATAAGTTGGACTGATGATTCAGGGACTTAAACCCACCAAAAACTTTAGCTTTCTATGACCATTAAAATTCGTAAAGAAGACGCCCTAAATTACCATACTCAGGGTAAACCTGGAAAAATCGAAGTAGTCCCCACTAAACCGCTATCCAGTCAGATGGACCTTGCGTTAGCTTACTCTCCGGGAGTAGCTGAACCTTGCAAAGAGATTGAAGCAGACGTAGAAAATGTCTATAAATACACCGCAAAAGGAAATTTAATAGGTGTAATCACCAATGGTACAGCAGTTTTGGGTCTTGGAGATATTGGACCGGAAGCTTCCAAGCCAGTCATGGAAGGCAAAGGAGTACTTTTCAAGAAGTTTGCAGGAATCGATGTCTTTGATATTGAAATCAATGAAAAAGATCCCAAAAAGCTTATCCAGATCATCAAATCTTTAGAACCTACTTTTGGTGGAATCAACTTAGAGGACATCAAAGCTCCGGAATGTTTTGAAATCGAAACAGCTCTCAAAAAGGAAATGAAAATCCCCGTAATGCATGATGATCAGCATGGCACCGCGATTATCTCTGGAGCTGCTTTGCTAAATGCACTGGAAATCGTCGAAAAGGATATTTCAAAAATCAAACTAGTTGTAAATGGGGCTGGAGCATCGGCTGTTTCTTGTACCCGATTTTATCTGTCACTTGGGGTCCAGCGTGAGAATCTAGTCATGTGCGACAAAGAAGGTGTAATCAGAAATGATCGTCCCGACTTAGACTATATCAAAAAAGAATTCTCTACAGCCAGAGACATACACACCCTTTCGGATGCATTAGAAGGGGCCGATGTATTTTTAGGACTTTCTGCTGGAAATATTATGTCTCAAGATCAAATCAAGGTAATGGGACCAAACCCGATAGTTTTTGCCTTGGCAAATCCTGATCCGGAGATTCCTTATGACTTAGCAATTGCAGCTCGGGAAGACTTAATCATGGCCACTGGCCGATCTGACCATCCTAATCAAGTGAATAATGTGCTTGGCTTCCCTTATATTTTCAGAGGAGCACTTGACGTAAGGGCAACAGTAATCAATGAGGAAATGAAGATGGCAGCAACTCAGGCAATTGCAAAATTAGCAAAGGAGCCAGTCCCAGATATTGTGAATAAGGCTTATGGCGAAAGCAAATTAGGTTTTGGAAGAATGTACTTGATTCCAAAACCATTAGATCCAAGATTAATTACGACTATCGCGCCTGCAGTAGCCAAAGCAGCTATGGATTCAGGAGTGGCTAAATTCCCCATTACAGATTGGGATGCCTATGAATTAGAACTCCAAGAACGAATTGGAATTGATCAGCGGTTGATGTCAGTAGTGATCGCAAGGGCTAAAAAATATCCAAAGCGAGTGGTGTTTGCTGAAGCAGATAATCTTAAGATTCTTAAAGCAGCGCTAATCATCCGAGACGAAAAAATTGGTGATCCGATTTTGCTTGGAAATCGTGACCGAATTCTTGCCTTGATTGAAGATAATTCTCTGGATCTGAATAATGCGACAATTATCGATCCGCTGGAAGAAAAAGAAATGCTCGCAAATTTTGCTAAAATTCTTTTCAAGAAAAGACAACGGAAAGGAATGACAGCATATGAAGCAGCTCGATTAGTAACCCAGCGAAACTATTTCGGTGCACTTATGGTCGAAACTGGTGCTGCGGATGCATTTATTTCTGGCCTTACTAAAGATTATCCTAAGACCATTCTGCCTTCCCTACATACCATCGGGGTAAAACCTGGCGCCAAGCGCGTTGCAGGAATGTACATTATGAATACATCTAAAGGACCTTTCTTTTTTGCTGATGCTACAGTGAATCTTGATCCTACTGCTGAAGAGCTGGTAGACATTATTGGATTGACTGCTGATGCGGTAAGATTCTTTAACATGGAACCTAGAATTGCAGTCTTATCTTACTCAAACTTTGGCTCAGCAGAAGGAAATATACCTTCCAAAATGGCTCAAGCCACTGCAATGGCAAAAAAGAGATTCCCAGATTTGATTATTGAAGGAGAGATGCAAGCAAATGTGGCCATCAATGAAGAGATCCAAAGAGAGATGTATCCTTTCTCAAATTTGCTTAACAAAAAGGCTAATACATTAATCTTTCCAGATTTAAGTTCTGGAAATATCGCTTACAAACTCTTAGCAGAACTTGGAAATGCGGAGGCTATTGGCCCAGTTTTACTGGGGATGAATAAGCCAGTGCATATTTTACAGCTTGGAAGTTCGATACGGGAGATAGTCAATATGGTGGCAATCGCCGTAGTAGATGCTCAAAAAAATATTGAACTATGATAGACTATTTAAGCGGGAAATTAATGGTGAAAGACCCCACTTATGTGATTATTGATGTTGGAGGAATTGGTTATCATGTCAAAATTTCTTTGCAAACTTATAGCAAAATAAAAGATGAGGAGCAGATCAAGCTCCTCACTTTTTTAAATATTAAGGAAGATGCACACACGCTTTATGGATTTAAAGAGGAACATGAAAAGCGATTATTTTTACTCCTGATTGGTATCAATGGGGTTGGCCCAAATACCGGATTGATGATTCTATCTTCTTTGAGTGCCGATGAGATCGAGCATGCAATTCTGTCTGGCGATGTAGCAACGATTCAGCATGTCAAAGGTATCGGAGTAAAGACGGCGCAACGAATCATTCTTGAACTGAAAGATAAGGTAGGTAAGGCTGGCAACGAAGGGCATAGTACACCACTTGGATTTTTGAAATCAAGTAATAAAACGCGAGAAGAAGCGTTACAAGCATTAATCACTCTTGGATTTCCAAAAGCTGTTGCTGAAAAAAATATAGCTACTGTCCTCAAAAAAACAGTTGGAGAAATTTCATTAGAAGATTTAATTAAAGCATCTTTAAAGACACCATAATATTGATCTGTATTGAACTTTCGGAAGATTCTGACTTTTTTCAGGAGAAGGTTTTTAGTGAGTTGGTCTCATTTTATCATCCTATTTGGCTTTTTACTTACCGTCTCCTCTTCCCAGGCTCAACAAACCAGTCCTGATAGCGCACAGTCCCGGATTGATTCATTGAATCTTAGGAGAATGACGCCTTCATATCTGCTCTGGCAGAATATGAGTACCAATCCCCTTTTTCCACAGCAAAATCCTTTTTACAAGCCGAGGATTCCTTTTTACAAGCCATCTCCAATCACACAATCCATTCAAGTATTAATAGATTCAACGCTCAGATATAATATTGTGGATGAGTTAGACTCCACAAGAATTGGGAATGAACAAGAATACGATTTTGAGGATTTTTCAAAAATCCAAGAATATAAAGTTCGACAGGATTATTGGAGAAGTCGAGCTAGAGGTGGTGATGGAGAAAGTGCCGTAGAAGGCCGAGGTCTGATTCCTCCGTTGACTGTCAGTCCTGCATTTGATCGTCTTTTTGGGGGTGATTCTATTAGGATAATTCCATCTGGATACGTGAATCTTGATTTTGGAGCAATATTCAGACGTATCGATAACCCTACGCTTCCCATCCGCCAGCAGCAAAACGGAGGATTCAATTTTAACCAACAAATTCAAATGGCTGTCAATGGGACACTCGGACAAAAGGTTAAAATAGGAGCAAATTTCGATTCCAACAATTCTTTTGATTTTCAAAATCAATTGAAAGTAGAGTTCAACGGATTTGAAGAGGACATCGTCAAATCCGTTGAAATTGGTAATGTGAGTATGCCCGTCCAAAATCGATTAATTCAAGGGGCACAAAACCTTTTTGGAGTGAAGACTCAGCTTCAATTTGGTAAACTGAGTATGACAGCAGTTGCATCTACCCAACGTGGAAGAAGAGATAATTTAGCCATTGATGCCAATGGACAGGGGCGGACTTTTGATATTCAAGCTTCTAGGTATGATGAAAATCGTCACTTCTTCATTTCACACTTTTTTAGAGATAATTACGAAAAATGGCTGAGGGGTCTACCTCAGGTTCTCTCTGGAGTCAACGTGACTAGGATAGAAGTGTATGTCATGAACCGTGCGACCAACACCACTACGCTTCGGAATTTTGCGGCATTCATTGACCTTGGAGAGGGGCGGGTGCTGTTCAACCCCTCAAATCCAGCAGTAGGAAATGGAACTGCAGGTGCTCCAGCTGGAAATAATGCCAACAGACTTTATGGATCTATTTCTAACAACCCTATCTTCAGACCTTTTGATACTGGCGCACGGGCAGTAGAATCTACCCTAAACCTGAAAAAAGGAATAGATTTTGAACAGATTAACGGATCAAGGAAGCTTGATCAATCTGAATACTTTTTCAATCCACAACTTGGTTATTTATCTCTTTTCAGAAGGCTTCAAAATGATGAGGTATTAGCGGTGTCCTATGAGTATACCTACAACGGACAAGTCTATAAAGTCGGTGAGTTAACAGAAGATTACCAAGTAAGAGCAGAAGATGAACTGATTTTTTTAAAGCTTCTCAGACCAGCTCGAATCAATACCAGAATTCCTACCTGGGATTTGATGATGAAGAATATTTATTCGCTGAATGCCAATCAAATCCTGAAAGAAGGATTTCAGCTTCAGGTAATTTATAGAGATGATCGCACCGGCTTGGACAACCCTTCCTTACTCGAAGGTCAAAATGTGAAAGATATTCCTTTGATTCGACTTACAGGACTGGATAATCTTAACCCACAAAATGATCCGGCACCAGATGGGAATTTTGATTTTGTGGAAGGGTTAACCATACTTTCCAATAGGGGACTTTTAGTATTTCCCGTTTTAGAGCCCTTCGGTTCAAACCTAGAAAAGAGATTTGATCCGGCAGAGGTGATCTTAAAAGATAAATATGTCTACGATACACTTTATCAAACCACTCAGGCTGATGCTGAATTAGTTACCCGACTCAATAAATACTTCTTAAAAGGCCGCCTAACTTCAGGCTCTGCCAGTGAAATCCAATTACCCGGATTAAATATCTCCCCCGGGTCTGTGATTGTTCAAGCTGGAAATATCCCACTCACCGAAGGGGTAGACTTTACTGTCGATTACAATACGGGGAGACTTGTGATCATCAATGATGCAATTCTTCAGTCTGGAAAACAGATCAATGTAAGCTTCGAAAAAGCGGATTTAGTTTCCTTTCAGACAAGAAGCTTAATAGGTACCCGATTGGATTATCTTTTTAGCGACAAATTTAATTTAGGAGGGACATTTCTCTTCTTGAATGAGCGCCCAAATGTGACAAGAATTGCTACTGGAAGTGAGACATTAAGAAATAGCATGTGGGGACTCGATGCTAATTTCAGTGATGAATCTCGCTGGCTCACCAAGATGGCAGATGCACTTCCTTTTACAAACACTAAAGAAACTTCCTTAGTCCGTTTTAGTGGTGAATTTGCCCATTTGATTCCTGGCACTTCCAATCAAGTAAATGGAGATCAAGCTTCTTATATCGACGATTTTGAAGCGGCTGTCACACCATTTAATTTGGGAGGAGCGGCAAATCAAAATTGGAAGCTCGGTTCCACGCCAGCGACAAGTGACAATCGTTTTGACTTAAGCAATCAAACCGAAGACAACCTAGGTTCTGCTTATCGAAGAGCACGGATAGCCTGGTATAATATTGACAATATTTTCTATCGTGAAAACGGCCCGGGTGTTCCTTCAAATATTACCAGAGAAGATCGCCGTAACCACTACGTAAGAAGGGTGCTTCCTCAAGAGATCTTCCCTCAACAAGACAGAGAAGTAATTATTACTCCTGAACCACTCTTTGAATTAGCATTCTTTCCGAGTGAACGAGGAATGTACAATTACAATCCAAATCTTACTCAAAGTGGGCTCCTACCTGATCCAAAAAGAAACTTTGGTTCAATTACTCGAGCAATTACGACTGAGGTTGACTTTGACCGTACCAATATCGATTACATTGAATTCTGGCTGCTTGATCCGTTTATTCAAGGGGAAAACGGAAGAGTATTGGATGGAGTCTTCAATCAAAACAATACTACTGGAGGAAAATTATTTATCAATCTCGGAGATATTTCTGAAGATGTAATGAAGGATGGTAGGCATTCTTTCGAAAATGGACTTCCGGCAGACGGTGATCCTGCTGGGACTGGAAGCAATGAATGGGGGCGAATTACTAGAGAGCAATTCTTACTGCCAGCTTTTGACAATTCTGAAATCTCTCGAGCTAACCAAGATGTCGGTTTGGATGGGTTGAAAAACGAAGACGAACCAGCTTTCTTCAAAACCAGATTCCTCGATCGACTCAGTGTCTCTGCTGAAGCTAGAAGGAATATCGAACAAGATGTTTCAGCAGACTTTTTTCAATACTATCTCGATGAAAAGTTTGATGCAGATGACATTAAGATTTTGGAACGTTTTAAAAAATTTAATGGCCAAGAGCGGAATACCCCTGTAACAGCAAATCAAAACTTACCATATACACCCTCAGGATCTAACCTTCCGGATAATGAAGATTTAAATACAGATAATACCGTCAATGAACTGGAAAATTATTACGAATACGAATTGGATATTCGTCCGGGGCAATTGAAAGTCGGACAAAAATTCATTGTCGACAAAGTAACACACGTTGAGGCTGGTGAAAGCGTGGATTGGTATCTAATACGAATTCCCGTTCGCCAACCTGATCGCGTACAGGGAGATATCAATGGTTTTAAATCGATTAGATGGATAAGAACATATCTAACAGATTTTGAACAACCAGTAGTTATGCGTATGGCAAATTTCCGGATGGTCGGTAGCCAATGGCGCGTATTCCAAGAATCCTTATTTGAGCGAGGATTCTTTGAGATTCCAGAACCGGACAATTCCAATGTGACAGTCGATGTGGTTGGAATCGAGGAAAACAGCCAGGGAAGTGCTACTCAAAGCCCCTATGTGTTGCCTCCGGGAATCAATAGAGACCGAGATAATACATCCACCGTTGAGCGAAGATTGAATGAACAATCCTTACGCGTATGTGTCGAAGATCTTCAAGCAAAAGATGCCAGAGCAGTTTTTAAGAATGTGACTCTTGATCTGGTCCTTTTTGAGCGAATCAAAATGTTCCTACATGCAGATAGTGAGAATGCAGTTGACGGGGAGATTACAGCCTTCTTAAGGCTAGGAACCGACTTCACTGACAATTATTATGAGATCGAAGTTCCGCTTACTGTTACTCCAAAAGGAACTAGAGATCCTAGACTTATCTGGCCACTTGAGAATGAAATTGATATCGCAATCCAAGAGATTGTTGGTGTAAAAGTGGATCGGGATAATAATGGGGTGCCATTGAATTTACCTTTTTCTCAACTAATACGTCAATATAAAGTGACTGTGGTGGGCCGCCCAGAGCTCTCACAATCACAAACAATAATGATCGGAGTAAGAAATCCGGGACTTAATGGCGGGGGTAGCAGAAGTGTGTGCATCTGGGCAAATGAATTGCGAGTAACTGGAGCCACTAAGTCAAATGGATGGGCAGCAAATGCTTTATTCAATGCTAAAATTGCTGACGTCGCAGTAGTCTCTGCCTCTATTCGACATAATACTATCGGCTTTGGAGGTTTGGAAACTCGACTTTCCCAAAGACTACGGACTTCTACCACCCAATATGATATTTCAACTAATGTGGACATCCACAAACTACTTCCTGAAGGTCTAGGAATTAGTATTCCTTTCTATTTCAGTATTGAAAATGCATCAACAAGACCACAATATGATCCATTGAATCCGGATGTGCCATTTGAAGTTGCGTTACAGAAATTTGAAACCGACCAACAGCGGAATACCTATCGTGGGATAGCTTTAGATCAATTGAAACGAAAAAACTTCAGCTTTAATAACGTCCGAAAAATAAAGACTAACCCAGAAGCAAAAAATAAGTTCTATGATATCAGCAACTTGTCCCTCTCCTATTCTTTTGGTACTGTAACACAGACAAATGCACAGATTCAGGATTACAATTTCAAAACATACAGAGGGAATATCACCTATAGCTTCGAACCAAAACCGCTTATCATTGAACCCTTCAAGAATTCTGAATTCTTGAGTGCGCCAAGTCTCCAATTAATTAAAGATTTCAATCTTAACCTGTCGCCTACTTCAGTGGTGGCAAGATTAGATGTGGATCGAAGATTCCTACGGTCTCAGTATCGAAACGATCAATTGGGAACGGCCGGAGTAGATCCACTTTTCCAGAAAAGTTTCTTTATGAATCGATTTTACGCTGTCAATTGGGACCTCACCAGAAACCTTAGAGTGGATTATAATGGAAGTGTCTTAGCAGTGGTCGATGAGCCTCAAGGTGATCTAAATTCACAAGAAAAATCAGACTCTGTAAGAACGAACTTCTGGAGATTTGGTCGAAAAACAAATTACAATCATAATGTAAATTTGAATTATACTATCCCATTTGACAAGTCACCTTTGACAGATTGGATCAGAGCAGACTACCGATATGGGACAACGTACACCTGGCTTACAGGTGCCATCGGTCAACGAGACACTTTGGGTAATTCAATTCAGAACACCAGAGATCAAAGTGTGCAAGGGAAATTCGATCTAGTAAAACTTTACAACAAGAATAAAAAGTTAGCGGCGTTGAATGCTCCAAAGCGACCCAGCATTCCTGGAAGAAACACCTTGACTGCCGAGGATACGATGGGTACACCTTTTACCAATAAGCTCTTAAAGGCCTTGATGATGATCAAGGAATTCACTTTCAGTTATGGAAAAGTGGAGGGGACATTTTTGCCAGGATATCAACCAGATACCGGTCCTTTGGGAATGGATCGAGCTTTTGGAAATCCCGGTCTTGCATTCCTGTTCGGGAGTCAAGATCCTACTATCCGAAATGATTTTGCAAGCATGGGAATCATGGCGCCAAGTCCAGAGCTTACGCAGCCTTTCCTACAGAGTCGCGTAGTCAACATGAGATTTGGAAGTATGCTAGAACCATTCAAAGATTTCAAAATCACCCTTAATGCATCAAAACGGGAATCGGGCGAATACCGAGAAATATTCCGAAACTCATTTGATAGCCCTGGGGAATACTTATCAATCAGTCCAAACCGAATTGGCTCCTACAGCATCACTACGATGATGCTGGGGACGACTTTCAGTAGAGATGACTTCAGTAATGTCTCGCCACTTTTTACTGATTTTGAAAATAATCGAGCGATCATTAAATCCAGGTTAGAAAATCAACCAACTGGCGGCGGTGAGTTCTCAATCAATGGTCAGGATGTTCTTATTCCTTCATTCCTGGCAGCGTATCGAGGTAAGGATGCCGGAAGCATAAATCTTAATCCATTTCCTAAAACTCCATTGCCAAATTGGCGATTGGATTACAGAGGGCTTTCAAGAGTTAAAGCGCTGCAAGATATTTTTACAAGCATCAATATTACTCACGCATACACTTCAACCTATGATGTAAGTAATTTCTCTAATTCGCTACAGTATCAAAATGGCTTAGAACTCTTCAATACCTTACAGGAGATCTCATTACCGTCAGAAATCAATGAATCAGGCCAATTTATACCTATTTATGTCTTAAATCAAGTAGTCCTGTCGGAGCGATTTGCACCATTAATCGGACTTGACTTATTGACAAAAAATAGATTGAATATCTCCGTAATCTATAATAGAGAAAGAAACCTAGGTTTAAACTTCTCAAACTCTCAAGTGACAGAGCAACGGAGCAATGACTTTGGAATCAACATAGGCTTCATCAAAGCTGGGATGAAAATTCCGTTCAAAGTAGGGGGAAGACAAACTATTTTGAAAAATGATCTTCAGTTCAGAATGGATACCAAATTAGTAGATACCCGAACGATTCAGCGGAAAATTGAAGAGCAAAGTACAGTGACAAATGGAAACCTGAGTATCCAAATCCGTCCAACAGTAAGCTATTTGATCAATCAAAATCTGAACCTCACCTTCTATTTTGACCGCACCATAAACGATCCACGAGTTACAACAGCTTACAAGCGCACTTCTACCGCATTTGGTGGGCAATTACGATTTAATTTATCCCAATAGATTTTAAACTTATCATATTCCTGTTATTTTTGAGTACTCATACAAACAGATAAAAATGAATTTTCCTCAAGAATTAAAGTATACAAAAGACCACGAGTGGGTCAGAATTGATGGCGACGTTGCTACTATTGGCATTACTGAATTTGCCGCTGGCGAGCTAGGTGACATTGTCTATGTGGAAGTCGAAACTATTGGCGAATCTTTCGATTCCGGTGAGGTATTTGGGACAGTTGAAGCAGTAAAGACTGTCTCTGATCTATTTATGCCTTTACAAGGAGAAATTCTTGAATTAAATACTGAGTTAGAGGGAAAACCAGAACTGGTCAACGAATCACCTTATGAGGATGGCTGGATGATCAAGATAAGAATCTCTGGTAATTTACCTGACGACTTGCTCACAGCCGATGAGTATGGAGAACTTGTAGGAAATTAAAGAATATGGTAAGATTGCTATTAGCCATAAGCTGGCTGATTATTATTTCTTTTGCGATGCTTACTCCCGGAAATAAGTTTCCGGAGATTCACTACTTCTCTTTTCAAGACAAGTTTATTCATCTGCTCTGTTTTGCAGGATTAAGTTTTATCTGGTGTGGTGTGGGGTTGATAAGGTCTGAGCTACCGAAAGGACAAAACCGATTGATTATTAATTTTATCATTTTTGGTTTAGCATCAGGAATAGCATTAGAATTTGCTCAAAAATTTATTCCGTACCGGACATTCGATTTGATGGACATGATTATCAATGAAATAGGTGGAATTTTAGGTTTAATAGGATATTTTAAGATTCCAACAACGCTGCTCCACTTGGATTAATCCATTATAATTATTAAAATTGTTTGTCTGAACTATAAAAATTTTAACCAGTATAAACCAAATCCGTCATGGAAGCAAAAAAGACTCCAAGCGCTGATCTAACGACAAAGACAGGAATGTTCCTGAATTTGGGATTAGCTTTTGCTGTAGCAATTACACTCTTTGCATTTCAGTATAAGTCATACGACGATGGTTCGCTCAAGGACCTGGGACAAGTGACTGATAATTTCGAAGAATTGCTAGATATTCCTATCACCGAGCAGCCACCGCCACCACCGCCACCACCAGTGGAGCAGCCAATCATTGAAGAGATTCCTGATGAGATAGAAATTGAAGATAAAATTGAAGTGAACTTTGACGTTGACGTTAAAGAAACTACAGTAATCAAAGAAATTATTATCAAAGAAGCTCCAATTGTGGAGAAAGCAGATCAAATTTTTGACGTAGTAGAAACTCAGCCTAACCCTCCAGGAGGAATGTCTGGATGGAACGCTTACCTTTCTAAAAACTTGAAATATCCAACTCAAGCTAGAAGAATGGGCATCGAGGGAACAGTTATCGTAGTATTTGTAATAAATACAGATGGGTCTATCCAAGATGTAGAAGTTCTTAGAGGTATTGGAGGAGGTTGTGACGAAGAAGCCGTTAAGGTAGTGGGAGCAGCTCCTAAGTGGGAACCGGGAAAGCAAAGAGGCCGACCAGTTCGTACACGAATGAGATTACCAATTCGATTCAAATTAAGCTAAAATCTAAACCCCGAAATTTCGGGGTTTTTTTTGACTTAATTTTAACAACTTTTAAACTAGTTAA
>Ga0209390_10003113_pt1 | contig 27415 bp, 15 predicted proteins | sample BON01_FD_187212 | JGI IMG/M metagenome (GOLD analysis project Ga0209390, IMG submission 187212) | Freshwater microbial communities from Lake Bonney liftoff mats and glacier meltwater in Antarctica - BON-01 (SPAdes) (version 2) | ecosystem: Environmental > Aquatic > Freshwater > Ice > Glacier...
CCCCCCCCCGCGCGCGCAGCTGCATCCGAAAGGCGCCGCGCGGGGTCTGCCGGTATATAAGCGGCGCCGCGCGCTGACGTCCTGCGCATGCAGAAACTACACATCAAGAAAAAGGGCAGCAGTCCCGCACCCGCGGGCGCCGACGCAGCCTCGAGCCGCAGCCAGCGCAGCCGCAAAAAGTACGCCCCCCCCCCCAACGCGCGCGCTGATGGCGGTTGTTTTTGCTGTCACTATGGCAGCAGTGATCGGCACATTGCGCTCGGAACCCTCCCGTATGTTCCTACCTAGCGTGTGGCGTTGCGAGCGGCGTTGCGAGCGGTGTCGTGAGTGGTGTTGTGTGCCGCAGGACGCTGCAGGACACGAGCCTGATGATCCTCAACAGCTTCTGCGACGAGGACATGTGCGACATCGTGAAGCAGGGCGCGGGCGCGCCGCGCGCGCGCCGCATCCACGCCGACGTCTTTGGGTTCTTCGAGGGCGTGTGCAAGGACCTGCTCGTGCTGTACCCCGAGTGCACCAAGGACCGCGAGCACTTTACGCAGCTCTTTGCGCGCGCGCTCAGCGCCAAGCTCGAGTGACGGGCGCGCGCCCGGCGCGGCGCGCGCAGAGCGCCTCCGCGTGCAGCGCCGCGCCCACAAAGAGCGCGGCGTGCAGCGCGACCGCCGCGCGCAGCGCCGGGCCCCCGCGCACCCGCATGTCGAGCAGACACAGCGCGGCCATGCCCGCGGCCGAGGCCGCGAGCGCGGCCAGGAGCGCCGCCGCGCGCAGCGCGCGCGGGATGGCGCGCTCGTCAAAGACCAGCAGCGCCGCGAGGGTCTGCAGCGCGGCGCCCTGCACGCCCGAGCACGCCGCGGCGAGCGCCAGCTGCCGCACCGCCTCCGGCGTGACCGGCAGCCCCGGCGCCACGCCCGCCTGCACCAGCAGCGCAGCGCACACGTGCAGCGCGAGCAGCCCCGCGCACGTGGCGCGGTGCGCCAGCGCGCGCGCGCAGCGCAGGGGCGCGTTCCCCGCGCGGGCGCGCGCGAGCGCGCCGAGCCACGCGCAGTCGGCGCATACGACCCAGACGAAGAGCGGGAGCGCCGCGGCGGCCAGCGCGTGCATGCATCCGCGCGCGCGCGCGCGCGCGCGTATATAGGCCGGGGGCTGTGCTGCGGCCCGCGTCACGCATGGTGTACGACGTGCTCGGCACCGCGTCGCTGATGTCCGGGGTGCCCATGGCGAGCCAGCGCCCCGTGCGCGCGGCGGCGGCGCAGCACAGCGCGCGCCCGGCCGCGGCGGTCCGGCACCTCGCGGGAAACCCGGTGCATCCTGCGCGCGCGCAGCGGCGCGACGTGCGGGACGTGGTGCAGGGGGCCATGATGGCGGCGGGTGGCGGGGGTGCGGGGGCAGCGGGGGGTGGAGGCGGGGCGGGTGCCGGGAATGCCGGGCTGCCGCCCGCGTCCGGCGGCGTGGCGAGCAGCGGCTCGTACAACAAGGGCCTCTACCAGGAGGACCGCTACATCGACCGCGCGCGGCGCGAGGACTTCTTCTTCTCGCTGCTGCACGCGTCCCCGCACGCCACGGCCATGATGGCTGAGATTTTCACGGCGCTGCACCTGGACTTCCGCGCGCTGCAGCTCGAGACGCCCAACCGGTGCGGGCCCGGCACGTTTGGACACTTTATCTTCGCGGAGCTGTCGTGCCCCGTCAACATCCCCGCCATCCTCGACAGCATCATGCTGCTCAAGGAGAGCACGCTGCAGTACGAGGCCGAGACGCGCGGGCCCGGCGGCCACGGCCCGGGCTGGACGTTCGAGAACCACTACGGGCGCTGCCAGATCGCCGAGGAAAACAGACCAGGCTCTGCGGCGGCTCTCGCCGCCATAACCCGCGCTGCGACTGCCGGCACTGCGGTCATCGACCTGCCGGGCGACTGCCTCTGCTGCAACTCGATTGCCAATCGGGAAGGGGTGCGCAAGTGCCCGATATGCGCGCCGTCGCGCAAGCGCAGCTGCATCCTCGGCGTCGGCAAGGATCGCGACCAGCCCAAGGCGTACATCGACGCCATGGTGTATTCCGCGGCCGACGCGCCGCGCAGCGAGCGCGTCGAGTGCGTGTTCAACATCAGCGGACACCTGGCCTCGCTGCTGGCCATGCACGCCTACTTCAACACCGACCTGCTGCGCCCGGGGAACTTTGCGCCGCTGTACAACGTGTCGCTGACGGCCACGTACTTTTCGACGCTGTGCCGCGGGCTGCTCCTCCGCCAGTTTTCCGAGGCGTCGCGAGGCCAGCTCACGCGTCTCCTCGACATGATGGTGTTCCACGAACTGTGGATGAAGGTCGACGACAAATACCTCGAGGCGGAGCCCAGCACGGCGTTGATGAAGACGAGTGGGCCACGAAGGTTCACAAATGTGCTATTTGACAGACCTCAAGTCTCATGGAAGCGTTCGCCATTGGCCGGGCATGACCTCCGCGGCTGCGTGCTCCAGAACCAAGCCTTGTTCGCAAAGGTCCAGGCCGGTATAGCTGCTGTTGCGGCAGCACCAGCGGCCCCTGTAAATATTGAATGGAAGCAACAAATCGAGGAGATACACGAGTGCGGCGCGTGGTGGCTGTGCGCGCAGGATTATTTTGTCGATGGTTTGTATGTTTACGCGGCATATGAGGACGCAGTGGACAACGATGCAAACATTATATGGGTGCGCAAGGCCATACGACTGAAGGTATTGAAGACTGTCACACAGTGGAAGATACATCTTACTCTTGCCGCAATGGACCCCGCCGACCGCGCACTATATCCAACAGCACCAGGTAGTATGAGGACGCTTATCAACGATGCAAAAAGAGCAATAGCCAAATGCATGACCGCTCGCGTCGAAGTCCTGAAAAATCAGCAAATACCTGTCAACCTGGCAATAAGCGACGACGATTACTATTGGCACTTGCTGCGCGATGGATACATTGTGGGCACGGAGTTGGACAATGCCTACAACACATTGGACCAACAACTGCCCCCTACTGGCCACATGCACATGGATCTGGGTCCTGTCGCAGTGTTTATCACCCCGTTCCCGCCACGGTCCACGCTGCCGCCCCCGACACTCGACATTATCGACGAAACTTCGCGCATTTCGCGCATCCTCGGCACCACGACGCTATGTGTGACAAGAGGCGCAGTACACTCGCGCTACCGCCCGTTCCGATGGTTTGTGCAACACGCATAGCGCGGGCTGCCACGTGTATATAAAGACGCGCGCGCGCGCGCGCGCGTATGCGCACGACACTCTGCTTCGGAGGGCACCGGGGCTGCGTGGGCGACTCCCCCGTCGACCCCCGCCTGGCATCCCCTGCCCCGCCGCCGGCGCCGGCGCCCCTGTGGCTGTGTGCCGAGTGCGCGTGGCGTGCGCGCAGGCCCTGCCTGTGCAGCCCCTAACCGCGCCGCCCGCGCCGCCCCTGACCGCAGCGCGGCGGTATATAAAGCGCGGCGGCCGCTGCGCTGTGCGCGGCGGGGATGCTCGCGAGCGTCTGCAGCTCCGTGTGCAGGGAGGCGGAGTGCCACGTCCGGCGCCACTACGCGGCGCACCCCGGACACTACGACAGGACCCACACCTGCCCCGCGTGCGGGGCGATTGCGTGCTGGAGCTGCCTGTACACGCAGCGCAAGACGCCCGCGCTGCTGTGCCTGGTGTGCGCGCGCGGCGTGCGCGACCCCGGCGCGCCGGAGCTCGACGCGCGTGCTCGCGTGCACACTTTTGCGCACGACGTGATCCTCGGCGATTTTTCACACGAGGAGTACGCGCGCGGCGGCATGGCGCGCGTGGTCGCGCGGTACGTGCTGCGCAACCAGCTGTTCGTCGCCGCGCAGTACACGCTGCGCTGCAGCGACACGACGCCCACGCTCGCGGTCGCGGCCGCGCGCGAGTACTTGCGCGAATACGGGTTCGCAAAAGACGGCTGCACCATGTACCACACCGCCGTGCAGGCGTACGCTGCCATCATGGCCGCCGACCCCAAGTGGTAGGCGGCGGCACAACGTGCCGCGGCGCCGCGCGTAGCCCCGCGTGTGTTTTGCACTTTAATAAAAACAACGTGCATGCATACGCCTGCGCTACCACCGCTGAGGGTAATAGTCGTCCGGGTACGCCGGGTACGTGTATTCCACGGGCGCCATGCTGCGCGTGCCGAGGTCGGGCGGCGGCAACATGTCGATCACGGCGGAGTACCGGCTCTTGCGCCGGGCAAATATGCAGCACAGCACCGCCGCGAGCGGAACGCACAGCCCGACCCCAGCCACCGCCAGCCAGACCCATGCGGGGGCGTCGTCGTTGCCGTCTGGCGCCTTGTTGCTGGCCTTGGAGCGGTTGCCGCCGAGCGTCGCTGCACTTGCCGCGCCCGCGAGGGCGACGGCCGCTGCAGCGGGCGCAGCCGCGCCGCTGGCGCGCGCAGGCGGCGGCGGCGGCGCCGCCGCCACGGCAGCGGGCAGCGCGGGCAGCGCGCAGTCCACCACGCCGTTGCACACGCGCACGCGCACGCGCACGTCGTCCGCGCCGCCCTGCGCGGGGGCAATGCCGCGGATGCCCGCGGCGTCCATGACGCTCACGTCGATGCTGATGGACATGGGGCCGGCGGTCCCGCCGAGCACGACGCTAAACTCGGCGGTGTCGGGCGCGCGGAGCAGGCGGCGCGCAGGCGCGTGCGCGGCATCGCACACGGTCTGCATGTCCGGGCGGCTCACCGAGGTGACGCGGGTGCTCGAGACGGTGCCGCCGCCCGCGCGCAGCATCACGGGGGCCAGCTGCGCCTGCGTCTGCTGCAGCAGCGTGCTCTCGGGGAGGCAGTACGCGTCCTCCGCGAGCCGCATGCTCACGACGAGCATCTCGCACGCCGCGCCGCGCGAGCACACCGCGCGCGCGATTTGCTCGCGGCTGTCCAGCCCGACGATCTCGCGGGTGGCGATGCCGCGCGCGGCCCCCGGCGCCGCCGCGACGGCGAGCAGCGCGCGGCGCGGCGCGTTGCTGGCGCGCGCGGGGGTGCTCGCCACGCGCGCGCTGCGGCGGGGCGAGGCGGCACCGGCGGCGCGCGTCGGAGCGAGCGCCGCGCGCGCCAGCAGCCGCCGCCGCGCGCCCACGGCGGCGGACACGCCGGCGCGCAGGCCGACGCGGGTGCCGGGGAAGACGAGCAGGGTCTGCGCAGCCTTGCTCTGCACGGCGGAGAGGTCCGGGTGCGCGTACGCGGCGCCCTCGTCGCAGCCGTGCGCCACGCATGCGCCGGACTCGCCGGCGGCAAAGACCACGTAGAGCCAGGCCGCGCGCGAGGCGTTGTGCGGCGCCCACGAGAGCGCGCCGGGGGAGGCCTCGTACGCGCCCGCGGCCGGGCAGCTCTCGACGCCCGCGCAGCGCCCCGTGGGCCCGGCCTCGGCATACAGCAGCGTGCCGTTGCCGAAGAGGAAGGCGTCGTTCGGCACGTTGTAGTTCCACGCGGCGCGGGCCGGCGCCACCCGCGCGGCCTCGGCGACGCGGTAGTGAGCGCCGCCCGCGAGCTCCTCCACGCACAGCAGGATCCACCCCTTGCCCACCACGAAGACGCGGTCGAAGAACCACGGCCCGGGCGCGGCGGCGCCCGCGGCGGGCGCCGCCGGAAACGGCGACTCGGCGCCGGCGGGCCAGCGGCACGGCAGCACCGCCGCCGCCGCCGCGGAGCTGGTCGAGAAGACCAGGCCCGCCAGACCCGGGAGGCACAGCGGCGTGTGCTGCGCGTGCAGCCCGCCGCCGCGCCCCCACAGCGCGCGCGCGGCCGCCGCGCGGTCGAGCAGCGCGACGCGCGCGGACGCGCCCGCGCCCGCGACCGCGACGGGCACGGCCGCGCGCAGCGGGCTGCAGCAGTCGCCGGCGTCGCCGAGCGGGACCACGATGCCGTCGAGCAGCAGCGGGTTCCGCCGGTTGCGCCCGCCGCCGTCGGGGTCGGGCTGCTCCGCGCACATGTGCAGCGAGCTGCCCGCGCCGGCCTGCTGCGCGCACGCGATCCACCGCCAGTCCGCGGGCGCGGGCCCGAGCTCGGCGGAGGTCGTGAAGAGCAGCAGGTGCCCGCGCGCGAAGCCCCGCGCGCCGCCCAGACGCAGCGCGGCGTCGACGACAAAGGGCGCGCCCGCGACGCCGGGGGGGATGCGCTGTGCGAAGCCCGCGCCGGCAGGCCCGACGTACCCGGGCACGACCGCGAGCGCGAGCGCGGTGAAGTCGCCGGTGGTGGGCCCGGGGCGCGCGTGCACGTGCGCGCGCACCTCTCCCGGCACAAAGGCCTCGTCGCCGGCGGGGCAGCACGCGCCGCCCGCGTGCGTGTTGCGGTGCAGCACGCCGGCGCTGAAGGCGTCGCGCCCGGCCAGCACGTCGCGCGCGGTCGAGCGCATCGCGAGCAGCGCGCTCTGCGCGCCAAAGCCCGGCGCGATGAACGGCGCGCGCGCGTACGAGAGCGGCTGCGCCGCAAAGAAGAGCGTGTCGGGCGCCAGGCGCACCGCGTCGAGGCCGCCGCCCCCGGCGGCGGGGGCGAGCGTCAGCGAGTGCGAGAAGCGCGCCGGGACCGCCGACGCATTCGCGAGCCGCGTGCGGTTCACGCGCGTCAGCGCCACGCGCATCGCGCCGGGCCCGACCTCCGCGGCGTACCCCGCGCCGCACTCGGGCCCCGCCGCGGAGTCTGCGGAGGCCTTGGCGTACACCGCGCACGCGACCGGCGGCGGCCCGCCCATGGCCTCGCTCGCGCCCTCGGCGTAGAGCAGGTGGTGCCCCGGGAAGGGCAGCGGGCTGAACTCGCCGGTCTGCGCATACAGCGCGCCGCTGCGGATCTTGAACGCCGGGATCTGCGCGCTGCCGGGCGCGACGTGCCCGGGGAGGCCCGCGGGGTGCCCCGCGGCGCGGTACACGTCGCCGGCGGCGGCGCCCGCGGCGGTGACGGCCCACACGTCGGGCGCGGCCGCGGCGTGCGCGCTGTCCCGGCACACAAAGAGGAAGAAGCGCGCGGCCGCGGCGTCAAACGGCACCGCCCACTCGCGCGAGGGGTCCGCGGGGCTGCCGAGCTGCACGCCGCCGGACGCCGCGGGCCCCGCGAAGGTGCCCCCCGCGAACCACGCGGCGCTCCCCGCGGGCAGGTGCTTGATCTGCGCCCACCCGTGCATCCCCGTGAGCGCGTGCGCGTACGCGGCGCCCATGTCCGCGGGACACGCCGCGCACGACGCGTTGGCGGTCGTCGGGCGGAAGCAGCGCCGGAAGGTGGTCGCGACGGCGGGGTCCGCGACGGCGCGAGCGCGGAGCAGCCCCGCCGCCGTCCACGTGAGGCAGCGGTTGCGCGGCGCGGGCTGGTACACCGCGAAGGCGCAGCGCGGCTGCGCGTCGCACGCGTCCGTGCACGTGGCCGCGGAAAAGTGCGTGTTGAGCCCGGAGCTCCACGGACAGTGGTCCTCGCCGGGCAGGCACGCGCTGCACTGCGCGCTGCCCTCCGTGGCATACTGCCCGGAGGAGCATGCGACGCAGGTGTTGGCCGCGTCGTCGTGCCTGAACGTCTGCAGCGGGCACGGCATGCACATGCGCCCCGCGCTGGCGTGCGCGGCGAGCACAAATACGCACGCCCACGCGAGCGCTGCCTCGCGATGCATCCCGCGCCTCCGTCACTGCGGGCGCCCGGCAGCGCGGCGTATATATACATGCATACGCCTGCACGCACCGCAGGATGTGCCAGCGCACAATCTGATGTTGGCAATCGATCGCGACGCGCGCGCGTGCACAGGCGCTTGTGTTTTATTGCTAGCGAAATGCGGCGGGCGGCCGACGGGACCCGCGCCGCGCACGGCCTACGTCTCGTAGTAGCCCCCGAAGAACACCTCGTAGCCCGGGCCGGGGCGCTGCGCGGGCGGCAGCGCCGCGGCCGCCGCGGTCGCGTTGGCGGCGCACAGCGAGGCCCCGGCGGCAGCGCCGCCGGTGAGGAAGCTCGCCGGCGGGCAGCGCGCGCACACCGCCGCGTGCACGCGGAAGGAGCTCTCGGCGCACGGCGCGTCGCGCGGCGCCGGGAGCTCGAGGCCCCCCGGCGCGGGCGCGCCGGCGAGCGCCTGCAGCGTCCCCGCGCGCCAGAGCGTCGCCTCGTGCGGGGGCGGCGTTAGCAGGAGCGCGCGCAGCTCGGGCACGCGCGCGGGGTCCACGAGCACGGCCTCGGGGCACTCCGCGAGGGGGTCGCTGCACAGCGCGGCGGCGGCGAGAATGTCCGCCGAGGGCAGCGCGACCACCGGCAGCAGGGGCATGCGCGCGGCCGCGGGCTGCATGTCCTGCGCAAAGAAGGCGGCGTCGGTGTGCGCGGCGCCCGAGGCCGCGTCCGTGCAGCGCAGGCCGCGCGCGCCGCTGAGCGCGCAGCGCGGCTGGTCGAGCACGCCGAGCGCCTCGCGGAGCACGGGCGCGGCGGGCGCGCGCGCCGCGCGGGGCGGCGTCGCGACAAACTCCGTGCCGGGGAGGAACTCGAGCGGCGTGGCCCACGCGCTGCTCGGCGCGGCCGCGAGGTGCGCGGGCATCGCGCCGTACACCGCGGCCTCGTTGCACGCGTGGTCCAGGCACGCCGCGGAGTCGCCGAGCATGAAGAACGCGTAGAGCCAGAACTGCCCCGTCGGCGAGCGGAACGGGGGGTGCCCCGCGGCGGTGCGCGCCTCGAGCAGCGTGAGCTCCGCGAGGCCCTTGCCGCTGTCCCACAGCGAGAGCAGCGAGAGCCGCCCGCGGAACCCGGCGGGGACCGTGAGCGTGGTGGTGCCGGCGTCCGCGTCGACGACGCACAGGATGCCGTGCGCGTTCCCGAGTGCGACCGAGTGCGCCGAGGACGGCCACGTGACCTCCGCGGCGGCGCGCTCCGTCACGAGCAGCGTCTCGCCCTTGGGCCAGCGGAAGACCGTCGCGACGCCGCGCGTGACCAGCAGCGCCGCGCCCGCGGGCTGCGCGACAGCGTACCGCCCGCCGGCGATCGCCAGCGTGTAGGCCGCGACGGGCGGCGGCGCGCTCGTGTCGCCGATCGCCGGCGTCCAGCGCACCGTCGCGTCGAACATGCTCGCCGCGTCGGGGTTGGGCTCCGCGCCGCAGTCGCCGAGCCACCACGCGCCGTGGAAGCACGACTGGCAGCAGCCGTTGTGCGCGCCGCTGAGCTCAAACACACGCAGGTCGAGCACCGCGGGGTGCGCGAGGTTCTGCGCGCCGGCGGTGTCGGGGTCGGGCCCGGTCGCGCACGCCGCGTAGGTGCGCTCGCCGGGCGCGCCCGCGCCGCACACCAGCCACTGCCACGCGGTCGACTCCGCCGCGGTGTCGAGCTCGCGGTCCGCGACCAGCAGCACCATGCGCAGCCGCGAGGGGCTCGCGCCCTGCGCGCGCAGGTCGCTCCCCGGCAGCCGCAGGCGCAGGTGCGCGGCGACCGCCGTGCCGGGCTCCCACGCGCGCCCGGAGTACACCTGCTGCACGAAGCCCGGCGGCGCGGGGCCCATGTACCCCGGGCGCGGGAAGAGCGCGAGCAGCGCCGCGGCGCCCTTGAGGTCCTCGCGCTCGGCGCCGTCGATCTGCAGCCCCGCGCCCGGCGCGGGGAACATGTGCAGCTGCACGCGCGCGGGGAAGGCCGCCACGCCGTGGTACGCGAGCACGCCGGCGCCCGCGGCGCCGACCTCCGTCACGCGCAGCGCGTTGGGCGAGGTGCCCGCGAGCACCGGCGGCGCAAAGACGCCCGCGTAGGCGCCGCCGCCGTCGCCGTCGCAGAGCAGGCCGGCGCCCCCGTCGGCGAGCGCGCACTGCCGCGCGTTGTCCTGCGCCTGCGGGCGCGGTTCCGCCCACCACGCCTCGACGCGCTGGCGGTGCCCGAGCAGGCCGAGCGCGCGCTGGAAGAGGCGCGCGCCGCCGGCGTCGTTGGCGCGCACCGGCGGCGGCGCGCACTCGCCCGCCGCGGCGGCGCCCGCGGGCGCCTCGAAGCCCTGCGGGCAGGCCGTGCAGTTCGCGCCCCCGACGCGGGGCTTGTAGGTGTGCGCCGCGCACGGCGCGCACGCGCCGCCGGCGGCGGGGTCGGGGGTGTGCCCCGGGCGGCACGCGCAGGCCGCGGCGCTCGCGCTCGCCGGCGGCGACGTCGACTGCGCGGGGCAGGCCTGGCAGGCGCCCCAGTCAAAGTGCGAGGCCTCGACCGCGCGGAAGGTGCCGGGCGCGCAGGGCTCGCACGCGCCCGCGGCGGCGAGCCACGCGCCCGCGGGGCACGCCTGCACGACGGTGCGCGCGTCCGCGCCGACGCTCCAGGTGCGCGGGGGCGCGCCCGCGGGGTCGAAGAACCCCGGCGGCGTCGCGTGGAAGCTGCGCAGCTGCGGGTGCGCGAGCATGACCGCGCGGCGGTCGTGCTGCGCAAAGTCCGCCGCGCGCGTCGCGGCGACGACCGCGAGCGGCCACGCGTAGCGGTGCGTGTACGTCTGCTGGCTCTGCGGCACCTTCGGGAGCGCGAAGCACAGGCAGCACTTCTCGCGCGCCTGCGCGCGCACGCGCGCCCAGCCCGCGGCGAACGCGTTGGGCGCGCCCGCGAAGAACTGGCCCATCGGCGGCGGCGCGCACATGTCCCACCACTGCCAGTGCAGGGCCTGCTGCGCGGGGTCCGTCGCGGAGCTGTGCGTGCCGTCGAAGAAGGGCTCCCAGTCCGCGGGCTGCTGCGGCCCGCGCACGCCCATGCTCGCGTGCGCCCCGGGCGCGGGCGGCGCCTCGACGCCGCCGACCGTGACGAAGCGCCGGCCGCACCCGAGCCACGCGGTGCCGCCAGGGCGCGGCGCCGCGAGGCCGAGGGCCGCGGTGAGGTTCAGCGCCCACGTGCTGTCCTCGCGGCAGCCCGCGATCCCCTGCGGGGGCGCAAAGACCGCGCCGGGCGGCAGGATGCTGTCCATGCGCGTGATCGGCGGCATCGAGGGCACGAGCGCGCGGACTTTGACGTTGAGGTTGTTCATGATGCTCGCGCCCACCGGGCTGTTCTCCTGCTGCAGGTCCGCGCGCAGGTTCGTCGCGATCTCGAGGCCCTCGCGCGCGTCGGCGATGACGAGCTCGAGGACCACGGCAAAGGTGCACCCCTGCGCGGCGCCCGCGAGCAGGCGGCGCCCGCCGCCGGCGCCGGCGGCGCCGGCGTCCTGGATCGAGTCCGGGTCGATGTGCACGTTGCCGGCGTCGGCGCCGAGGGCCTGCGCATACGAGCTCTCGACGGCGGCGAGCAGCAGCGCGTCCGAGCGCAGCTGCTGCGCGGCGAGCGGCAGCGCGCCGGGGATGCTCAGCTCGACGGTCGGCAGCGCCGAGGAGGCGCCGCCCTGGTCGAGCGAGACCATCACCACGGTGAGCGAGTGCTGCGCGAGGTCGAGCGCCGAGACGATGCCCTGGTCGAGCATGTCCGTCTGCCGCCACGGCACCTGCGGCGCGAGCATGTACCCGCGGCGGTAGCGGCTGTTCAGCGCGAACTTGTCGGCCATGACGCGCGCGTGCGCGGCCGCGAGCGCCGCGACGTACGCGCTCGTGCCCAGGTGCACCTGCGCCCACTGCGACGCGCGCGCGACCGTCGCCGCGCTGCCCGCGGGGCCCGGCGGCGAGATCTCGACGATGGACTGCGTGCGGAAGTCGAGCAGGCGCCCCTGCACGTCGAGGCGCGTGACGCACCCGAGCACGCCGCGCACCGCGTGCACGGGGCACAGCGCGAGCAGCGCGTCCGACGGCACGAGGCGCGCGCGCCCCGACGCCGCGTCCATCGCAAAGGCCTGCCCGCCCGCGAGCAGCGCCTCGGCCTGCGTCTTCTTCGCAGGGTCGAGAAAGTGCAGCGTCACGAGGTCCTCGACCTCGAGCGAGTACGCCGCGCTGTACGCCTGCTCAAAGAGCGCGGGCGCCCCCTTCACGAGCAGCGTCGCGACGTTGGCCTCGCGGCTCGACAGCGCGCGCGCGAGGTGCGCGCCGAGCGCGCCGGGGGCGGCTGTGCGCGTGATATCGAGCTGGTACACGAGGTTCGCGTCGAACGCGGCGGGCGCGGCGCTGTCGGTGAGCCCGAGGAAGAGGTCGACCTCGACGAGCTCCGCGATCGAGCTGCTGAGCTCGCGCTGCTCGCAGTGCCGCGCGACGCTCCCGCGCCGGATGGGCGTCGCGGTCTGCACGCGGCTGAGCACGGTGCGCCCGCCGCCGTCGCGCACGCGGACCACAAAGTCCAGGAAGAGGCTCGGCACGAGCTCGCCCGCGCCGCGCAGCAGGTCGCCCGCGGCCCACGCGTCGGGCCCGAGCGGAAACACGAAAAACACCGAGCCCTGCCCGCCGCCGGCCGTCACGCCCGAGGGCGCGCACACGGGCTCCTGCGGCGCGCACCACGCCTGCGCGAGCAGCAGCGCGTCGACGCGCGCGCGCTCCGCGCCGCTGTAGGTCTGCACGCACGGGTACACCGCGGGGCCCGCGCTCGCGCGCGAGAACCCGACGGCGGCGCGCGCGCCCGAGGCCGGCAGGAAGCCGGCGAGGTCCGCGGGCGCGGTGGCGCGCGGCACGGTCAGCTGCACGCGCGCGAACTTGGCGCCCGCGCCGCCGGGCGCGGCGTCGCGCACCTGCAGCAGCTCCACGCCCACGTCCTTGACAAAGGTGAAGTCGGTCTGCCCGCTGCTCGTGAACGAGAAGGCCTGCGTGATGTCCGAGACCACGAGCTCGTGCGCAAAGTCGACCTGCAGCCGGTCGCTGCGCAGCCCGCGCACGTGCGCCATCCCGACGAGGAAGCGGAAGTTGTAGCCGCCGGCGATCGCGGCCTCGATGCCGCCGTGGCTTCGCATGTCCTCCTCGGCGAGGAAGAGCAGCACGTCGCGGTACCCGCGCGTCTGCGCGCCCGCGTCGGCCATCGCGTGCGAGCGCGGCATGCGCGCGAGCCCGCCCGTCACGTGGTCGCCGCCCGCGGCGAGCAGCTCCGCGGTGTGGTTGCGCGGGGGCACGCGCGTCGCGCCACACGCGCCCTGCCGCGCGAGCGCCGCGCCGAGCGCGCGCGCGGGGTCCGCGAGGTACGCGCCGAACGAGAGCGTCGTCGTGTAGGCGTCGCGCAGGCGCTCGAGGCAGCACACCGAGTCGTCGCGCCCCTGCTGGAACGCGCCGGTCCCCGGCGCCTGGCACGGGAACTCGTCGGGGCGGAACGAGCCGACCTCCGCGCCGGTCGGCGTGCGGCGCTGCGCCTCGACGCGCGAGAGGTACAGCACGTCGAGCACGCCCGGCGCGCCCGTCGTCGCGTAGCGCACGCGCGCGACCCAGCCCACGCGCACGGTGTCAAAGGCCACCGAGAGCAGCTGCATGCCCGCGGACTGCGCCTGCAGCGGCGCGCCCGCGCCGCCGGCGTTGAGCACCTGCACCTCGCCCTCGGCGCGGTCGTGCCAGCACTCGCCGCCCCCGAGGCAGTCGGCGCTCGCGGCGCAGCCGCGCGCGCGCTCGTTGGAGCACGCGCTGCGCGGGTGCAGCGCCCAGAGCACGCCCGCGCCGGGGACCGTCCTCGCGACCTCGGCCTGCAGCAGCGTGCTGTTGGCGAGCAGCGCGCTCTGCAGCAGCGCGAAGATGTCCACGCGCGACATGGCCGAGCGCACGCGCAGGCGCCAGAGCGCCCGGCCCGCGGAGGGGTCCGCGTCGAGCACGCGCACGAGCTCCGCGGGGAAGTCCACGCCGCCCTCGAGCAGCACCGCGCGCGCCGCGCTGCTGTTGCGCACCAGGCCGTGCCGCAGCAGCGCGTCGGCGACGCCGGCGTACACCGCCGCGAGCACGGGCGCGTCCGCGGGCGGGCTCTCCGCGCCCGAGTAGTCGCTGCGCCCGACGACAAAGACGTCGAGCTGCACCCCGCTCTGCTCGCAGCCGCGGCCCCCCGCGCGGCTCACAAAGTACTCCTCCGCGCAGCGGCACGCGTAGCCCGGGCTCTCGTTCACGCAGAAGGCGTTGTAGTCGCACGCGGCGCGCCCGAGCACGCACTCGTCGACGTCGCGCGGCGCGCAGTCCGTCGAGAAGCCGTGGCCCGCCGGCGCGGGGAAGAGCGCGCAGGTCTCGGCGCAGTAGTGCCCGCGCGGCGGCAGCGCGCGCCCCGCCGCGAACATGTGCTGCCAGAGCTCGGGCTGCCACAGCGAGGAGACGCGGCAGATCCCCGCGCCCGCGCACGCCTCCGCCCCCGACGGCGTCGCGTCGACGGCGTACGCCGGCGCGGGCCCCAGCGCCGACCCCGGCGCGCCGGCGCCCGCGGGCGCCCGCCAGAACCCCCGGCACATGTACCCGTCCTCCAACACGCACAGCGCAGAGCAGCCGTCCCCGCCGGCTTCGTTGCCGTCGTCGCAGCCCTCGCCGCCCTCGAGCACGCCGTTGCCGCACTCCACAGGGCGCTCCTGCGCGCGGACGGCCGCGAGCAGCGCCGCGAGCGCGAGCATCGCACAGAGCCCCCGCATGCCGTGCGCCAACCAACGACCGCACCCCGCAGCCCTACTCTTTATATACCCGCAACTGGCAGTCGCCGCGCGCGCGCGCGAGGCGCCGGCTTCGGCATCCCTGCCCCGCGCCCTTACTTCGTCGGATTTGCATTGCGCGAGGGGGGGGTCGGCAAACTTTCCCGGTGCGGGAAGACATCCCCTATCCCGGGGTTCGGTGTCCGGGGTTCGGGCACGCCCAGCGCGCAGGCCAGATTTGCATTGCGCGAGGGGGGGGGTCGGTCGACTTTCCCGGTGCGGGAAGACATCCCCGAGCCCGGGGTTTGGTGTCCGGGGGTTCGGGCACGCCCTAATTCACTTCGCGCCAAGTGGCGGTCCCGCCAATCCCACGCGTGCACCATGCGCATATACTCGTTGGACCCACACGCGCATATACTCGAAACACGTGCGCCCCACACGCGCATATACTCGAAACACGTCCGCCCCACACGCGCATATACTCGAAACACGTCCGCCCCACACGCGCATATACTCGAAACACGTCCGCCCCACACGCGCATATACTCGAAACACGTCCGCCCCACATGCGCATATACTCGAAACACGTGCGCCGGACACTGCGACATGAAGCCGCCTCCGAGCAGGCGCGCGGGCCCCGGGAGGCTCGTCGCCGCACACTGGGGCCACACTGCGGTGGCCGTGACAATTTGGCAGAGAAGGTCCGTGCCCATGGTAAAGAGTGTGCTGTCCGCATCGCCCAGCCGCGGGTGCGTGCCCATGGCCAGCGCCAGCGCAAACACGGGAGCCATCGGGCGTTGGCACCGCCCGACGCGCCTCCGCATGAGCTCAACCCGCCGGGGGAATACGGTGGCGACGACGGGTTCGCGCCCGAGCCCGTTGGCGAGGGCGGCATTCACGCGCTTCAGATGCTTGTTGCCACCCCACGTGAAGAGCACGCCGTCCTCGCTCACGGCGGCGAGGTGCGCATCGCCCACGGCCGCGGCCACGAAGGAGGTGTGGCGCGGAACACGGACCCGCACGGGGGCGCTGCTGGACGCGACCCGGTGGCTGAAGGCCTGCCCCCACGCCCACAGCACGCCGTCGCGCGTCACGGCGAGCGACTGCCCGCCGCCGCAGGCGGCCATCACCACCGGGGCCGCGCAAAAGTCCGCGGGCGCGAGCACCTGCGCGGGCAGGCGCGACGCGCGCGTGTGCCCCAGCCCGAGCTCGCCGTGCGTGTTCTCGCCCCAGGCCCAGAGCGCGCCGCCGCCCGTCACGGCCAGGGAGTACTCGCTCCCGGCGGCCACGAAGAGCACCTCGGCGAGTCCCGCGACGCACGGCACGCGCGTCGCGACGAGCACGTCGTCCGCACCCGGCTGCCCGGACGCCACGTGATGCCCCCAGCACCACACGGCGCCGTGGCGGTCGACCGCCACGCTGTGCCGGAAGCCCGCGGCCAGCATGGCGAAGCGCGGCGCGGCTTGCACGGTGCCCGTGCCGCCGGCCGCCGCGGTCTGCACGCGCGCGAGCCGCCCGGCACACGTCCGGTCCCCGGCCGGGGTGTTGTGCCCGAGGGCGCCGTGCGGGCTGCTCCCGCAACTCCACGCGCTTCCGTCCACGGTCAGCACGAGCGTGTGTGATGATGCACACGACACCATCACGACATCCACGTCGCCGTGCTCTGCGCGGGGGATGCACTTTGGGCTGTTGTGTGATTGCGGCGCGCCTTGCCCGATCTGGCCGTGGTGCCCTTCCCCCCACATCCACACTTCGCCGGCCTCCGTCACGCACGCCGAGTGCATGCTTCCGGCAGACACGGCGACCACGCCCTTCGGGATGGCGCATTGCGTGAGCGCCGGCGTCACGCGCTGCGGGGTGTGTATTTCCTTGTCCACGAACCCCATATTCGCAGCGACTGGCCCTCTCCCGAGGTTGCAGCATATGTCGTTCCCCCACCCCCACAGCCCGCCGTCCTCCGTCACGGCAAGCGTGAACCTGTCGCCGCACGACACCGCCATGTGCCCGCGTGCGCGCGCGGCATGCGTTTATATAGCGCGCGCTGCGCGCGGTCACCGCCGACGTGGACGCTGGTGGTGGGAAATCCTGCGCCAGGGCGCACGAAGAGATTCGCAAACACGCAACAGGGTCCGTGTCGCCAGCATTGACCCTCCTTCCCCGCGCCCCCCCGCTCCCGCCCCTGCCCTCGAGACCGATCGCAACACCGCTCGGTGCACCAGGCCCTTTTTAAATTAAATTTATTAAATTTGAGTGTTTGTTGAGGAGTGACCTCGGCACGAGGAGCAAGAAGCACGAAGAACATGCATGCTCTGATATGCATGCTCTGATATGCATGCTCTGATATGCATGCTCTGATATGCATGCTCTGATATGCATGCTCTGATATGCATGCTCTGATATGCATGCTCTGATATGCATGCTCTAATATGCATGCTCTGATATACATGCTCTAATATGCATGCTCTAATATGCATGCTCTGATATACATGCTCTAATATGCATGCTCTAATATGCATGCTCTGATATGCATGCTCTAATATGCATGCTCTGATATGCATGCTGCCGATCTACACAGCGCTACAAGGGGGCCCGCACGGCCGGCCCGCACGGGAAGACATCCCCGAGCCCGGGGTTCCGGGCCGGCGCGGGGGCTACGCCCCCGCTCGACGCCTTGATTTACATTGCGCTAGGGGGGGGTCGGTGCAGAAATTCCGGACGGGAAGACATCCCCGAGCCCGGGGCGCCGGGTCCGGGGTTCCGGGCCGGCGCGGGGGCTACGCCCCCGCTCGACGCCCTGATTTACATTGCGCTAGGGGGGGGGTCAGTGCAGAAATTCCGGACGGGAAGACATCCCCGAGCCCGGGGCGCCGGGTCCGGGGTTCCGGGCCGGCGCGGGGGCTACGCCCCCGCTCGAAGCCCTGATTTACATTGCGCTAGGGGGGGGTCGGTGCAGAAATTCCGGACGGGAAGACATCCCCGAGCCCGGGGCGCCGGGTCCGGGGTTCCGGGCTGGCGCGGGGGCTACGCCCCCGCGCGTCGCCAACACACAAATCCTTAAGAAACGACCCTAGGACCATGCCACCATGCCACCGCAGCAATCGCCTACACACAAATCCTTAAGAAACGACCCCAGCGCAATGCCCCGCGGCAACGGATTCGCGTTGCAGGTAAGCGACGGGCGGACAGAGACACCACAGACACACGTCTCATTCGATCTGAACAAATCAATAGAGAGTAAATGCAAGCTTGCAGCGCAGTACCCTTCAAAACAACGTTTGTGCGTGACAATGGAGAGTAAATGCAAGCTTGCAGCACCCTCAGTCTACCTCGCACGAGTCGAGCAACCCGTGTACCGTGCTGCTGTACCCTGACCTTCTTGCACACCGGATTTTTGGAAATCTATTTGCAGAAATACGACGAAGCGGTTGACGAGGATGCTGTAAGCAATGACGCAGTCAATGCACATATTTTGCGTGCATAAAAACCCATAAAATATATTTCGCTGTCTACAGGACTCACCTTGAAATTGAAGCAAGGCATTTAGTGCCGCGATGCTTTATACTTTGTTCATATGCATATTCAGACACCTACAAACATCACAACTTTCATTCAGTTCCCAATAAATTGTTCTACACAGGATTATTTTTGTTGTGATTGCTTGTCATTAATATTCTTTAAAAACTGTATTATTGGACACATCTTCATTCTGATTGACTGTCTCTGATGAAATTCAAACCCATATCAATAAAAAAAAATGAATAACAGTGTGGTCACATATTTCATCTTTGTGAGTTTACAAATTCATCAAGAATGTTTGATTTGCGGCTATTGTATATTATGACAAGTCTTGTCTTGTTGACTGTGTTTGCGGTATGTGCTGTGTTTTATCAAGCGGATTTTTTTAAGGGTAGTAATATTTCAAAACAATTCCGACCTTCATACCCAATCACAAAGGCAACTTTCATGAATAATACTCATACGCTGCTTTATCCACTGTCACAAGGGTCCCCTGATCGATGTGCACTATTATTCTTTGGTCTTCCGAAGCATTTCCGTGACATTGTTTTACCTTCTATTCGAAAACACATCCTCTCTGTCAATCCCTCTTGTGACGTATTTTTGCACGGCTATAACATCTCAAATACAAATAATCCTCGCAACGGCGAAAACAATGTTCATCTGCATACACATGAAGTGTATCTTATGAGCGAGGCCACCAGCATTGTATTAGACAATATTGAAATGTTTGAATCCCGTCACAACGTATCTCAATATTACCAGTATTTCCCACAAAATAGGGGATGGAATTTTCCAGTCTCCATGCACAGTATGCTGAAACAATGGTATTCAATCGAAAGAGTGTGGAAACAGATGCTTTTGAATGAGCACAATTCATCCACCGGCAAACTCATAGGACACTACAAACGAATTGGATTTTTTCGATCCGACGTCCTCTACACCAACAACATCAATGTGTTTGACGGAGTCGCTGTCACTGCGAGTTTCAACAATTTATATCACTACACAAACGACCGTGTTTTCTATGGTATTCGAAAATACGCCGAATTGTGGGCTACCAAACGATTTACGTATGTTAACCACTACATGCAAACGGATTTCGGGAAAAAAAACCGTCTCCATAGTGAATCATTCCTATATCATCTCATGTCTTATTGGAAGATACCTATACAATTTCGAGATATTTGTTTTTATCGAGTTCGGGCCACTGGCACTATTTCATTGGATGACTGTAAAATTCTTTTATGACTTACGAAAAATCTGAATATACAGATATCAATTCTGTGTTTATTGACCTATCTCGTTGTTCTTTCCAATCTATGAATGACAAATGAGTGATTTTTTCGAGACTCTGATAATGATACAAAAACGTTTGTGTGTGACAATGGCTGTCTGGCACAACCACCACGATAATCGGCACGCACGCCAAGAGCGTGTGCCGCGCACAAAAACGTTTGTGTGTGACAATGGCTGTCTGGCACAACCACCACGATAATCGGCACGCACGCCAAGAGCGTGTGCCGCGCACAAAAACGTTTGTGTGTGACAATGGCTGTCTGGCACAACCACCACGATAATCGGCACGCACGCCAAGAGCGTGTGCCGCGCACAAAAACGTTTGTGTGTGACAATGGCTGTCTGGCACAACCACCACGATAATCGGCACGCACGCCAAGAGCGTGTGCCGCGCACAAAAACGTTTGTGTGTGACAATGGCTGTCTGGCACAACCACCACGATAATCGGCACGCACGCAAAGAGCGTGTGCCGCGCGCTACGCGAGGACCTGGCACGGGCCCCAGGTGCGGCGGATCTTGATCTTGTCGGGGGGGATGCCCTTTTCGCTGAGCTCGAGCTGCAGGCTCACGTGGTAGGCCTTGGCGTCGAAGCCCAGGTCCTTCCAGTCGCGGGGCGACCAGTCGAACATGCGCTGCCAGTTCTCGCCGTAGTCGTGCGCGTTGTTGGCCTGCAGGTCCGCGACGGACACGTTGAAGATGCGCAGCGTCTCGACGCTCGGCTGCAGCACCACGATGTCGCGCAGCGTGAGCCCCACCGCGAACCAGTTGACGCTGGGGAACTTGCGGCGCATCACCTTGGTCTGCAGCAGGCACTTGACCGCGTTGAGGCACTTGGGGGTCATGTTGCGGAAGTTGAGGTTCGCGGCGGCGGGCTGCTCGCCCCAGCAGAAGAAGACCTGCTGCAGGTTGCAGCCCATGAGGTGCATCTCGGGGATCGTGATCGCCTCCTCGACCATGATGGCGTACGTGAGCACCTCGGCGACCTTGAGCACCGGCCGGTTCGCCTCGGTGACGCGCGCGGGGATGCTCGACCGGCTCTGGATGCAGATCGGCACGTGGTCGGCAAACACCATGGGTTGCCCGCGCGCGGCCCGCGCGCGTATATATACGCGCGCGCGGCGCCCCGCGGGCCGCGCGCAGCATGCCGGACGCCGGCCCCGCGCGCGACGCGCCCGAGGACCTCGAGGGCGTCATCAACGCGCAGGTCACCGAACTCGACATCGCGGACCGCGAGCAGGCGGAGCTCGCCGCGGCGCTCGCGCGCGCGCAGGCGCACATCGCGGCGATGGAGCGGGACTACGAGAGCGTGTGGCGGTCGCACTGCACCATCCAGGCCGGCGAGGGCGCCGGCGTGCCCGACGCCCTCGCCGACGCGCGCGCCGGCGCGGAGCGCCGGCGCGAGCTGCGCGCGCTCGAGGCGCAGATCGCGGAGCTGGTGCGCGCGCGCAACCGCGTGGTGGACATGGAGGCGGGCGAGGGGTGCCTCGAGGTGCGCGTGCTCGGCGAGCCCGACCGCGAGCACATCCGCGCGCTGCGCGCCGCGCGCGCGGTGCTGCGCGCGCAGAACGACGCGCTCGAGGAGCAGCTGCTGGCGGCGCGCCAGCGCACCGCGTGCCAGCGCGCGGAGCACGACGAGGCCGCGACGGCGATGGGCCTCGTGCGCGCGAGCATGGAGGCGCACAACGCGCGCCTCGCGGTCTCGACCGCGCAGCACGAGGAGCAGGGCGCGGGCGCGCGTGCCGCGGCGCAGCGCAGCGCGGCCGAGGCCGCCGGCGCCGCGGCCGCGCTCGCCGACGCCGCGCAGCGGCTCGCGCAGCTGCAGGCCGCGCTCGACGCCGCCGGGGGCGCGCTGCGCGCGTGCGAGGAGCGCCGCGAGCACGTCGAGCGCGACCACGCGCTGCAGCTCGCGGAGCTCGAGCGCGTGAAGCTCGACACGCGCAGCGCCGCGGAGGCGCGCCGCGGGCTGCAGCAGACCGTCGCGCGGCTGCAGGGCGTGCTCGCGACGATCCACGCCAAGTACGCGGAGTTCTGCCAGATGCAGCTCGCGCAGCACGACGCGCAGCCCGCGCTGCCGCCGGGCGCGTGCCGCACGTGCTCCGCGGGCAACGACTACATCCAGCAGTCGTTCATGCTCGTCGAGGACATCGTCGACAAGCTCGGCGAGTCGCTCGCCCTCAAGCGGCTCGAGCTGCATGCGCTGCTGCAGGACAGCAGCCTCGACGACTGGCACGGCGCGCCCGCGGCGCGCGCCGAGCACTGCGCGTGAGCGCAGGCTCCGTTCCCCCCCCGCCCTGAACCAACCACTATATATACACGCTTTGGCCCCGCATGCCGGCACTGATGGGGGACGCGGGCGCCGACGGCGCGTCTGACACCGAGGACGTGCGCGTGACGCGGGGCGGGGGGTGCACTGTATTTCACTGCTCGGAACCGACAGAGCCATTGACGTGTTATTTCTGTAAAACTGTTTTTGATAATGTAGAACAAAACTATACAAAATACTATGAAGCGCCCGTGCTCGACTGTCTTGCCGGAACTCTTTCGCACAAAACGGGTGTTCTGGTGAACCCTAGAACCATGTATCGGCTCGCAGAATGTAAGACGCATGAAGAAAAACACTCATATGTGTGTATATCTTGCAAAAAGATTAAGGTGGCAGAATATTCAAAAACCTTCTTTGCAACTATACCAAAAATTGACTACACCTGGAATTCCCAAGACACAAAGGCCAAACAAATGGCAAGAGATTACGAAAATCGTATACCTGTGTGGGCGACGCAAATTGGAAAAATGAAAGAAGTTTTTAAAGGTCTGAAAGACATACGTGCATTCGACAAGTGTGTCACATTTGCACCAAGCGCAAAAGTCCACCGGACACTTAAAAAAGGAGAGGCGACTGTACCTGTGGATCAACTCATCATACTTGAACACGCGCACAAGCTGTATGCAAAAAAACTGCCCGTCGGGGAGGGGTTTGTAGATTCAATTCCTCTCTTTGGAAGTTACTTAAAAGACGCGCAGTGCTATGCAGAAATTGATAAACTACGGTTGGCAGCGTTTGAATCGATATACCCCTCATGCGCGCAAGAAAAAATCAGTCCGGATGAATGGCAAGCTGTCAAGGCGGGATTTGCGGAGCCACTGCCAGCGGTGGCCGCGGAGTCACAGCTAGGGACCGTCGCGCACAACTGCGACACTTTACAATGTCTCATTGCCACGTGTGTCCTGGGAATACCGCAGAGTCCCGTGTGGTCATGTCCTGTGGAGGCATTCAAGAATGAAAGGAAGATCATTAACTTGCTGCAGGACGAGACAGATAACAAGAGACAAATTCTTCTCCAGGAACAAGAAACAGCAATACAAGAAATGCCTCCCAAATCTCGTTCAAAATACAATAAGAAAGACTTTGGAAGTGTGTTTTTTACTAGCGCAGACCTGTTCAGGTTTCAGCCAGAAATCTCTGAAACCATGTTTCAAGGCCCCGACATTCATTGGTGGGATAAGGACATCACAATATGCATGTCTATCCAAGAAGATGGTAAATTACGAAAAAACGTGGGTATTTTTGACATGCAGATAAAGGGATTCGAGAATGATACAGTACTGACGAAAAAAGTACTGACGAAAAAACTGTCTATCTCGAATGTCGTTGTGGATAAAGACGCTCAAGGACAGCGCTTGTCCAGGTATATGGTGTGGTATGGTATCCAACTTGCAAAATACATCAACACATACACGCCACACCGCACGCAGGAATTATCCAGATCCGACCAATACACGAATTACGCCGACATTCCCATCAGTGCTGTATTTCTCAGAACCGCATCCGGTAAAACACACAAGGGTATGCGACAGGCTGCAGAGTCGAACTCCATGACAGAAATTAAAGACAGCGTAAGTCCATTCTGGGACAGTGAATGGTCTATTGATATCGCACCAAAACCCCCGGGGGCAACAACACTGACAGGGATCGAGCGAGACAGACCCTTGATTATACACGGGACCCCATTTCAGGATGACATATCCATCACCGACACCGATAAGGACAGCGGACTGTATCTAGAAGCCGTAAAGTAGCACGAGGGGCAGCGCGCCGCCTGGTGTTACAGCAGGCATTATCACCGCGTCTTCTCCAACACGAATCCGCACGTATATTGATCGCACGACTACGGATCCTACCTTCGCCTCAAACAGTTATAGGCCGGGTGCGACTGGGGCTCGTGCGCAAAGACGCGTCGAACTCGAAGCGACGGCGCGCGTCACATGGCGGCGGCGAGCTTGCGGACCGCGGGCGGGAGGTTGCGCACGGGCTCCCACGAGGCCTCGGCCCGGGGGAAGCCCTGCCACCACACGAGGGCCTGCTTGCTGCGGGCGCGCGTGCGCGTGCGCAGCAGCCGCTTGATCGTGTAGAGCGGCGCCTTGGCCGGCGGCGCCGGCTTGGCCGGCGGCGGCGCAGGCACCGCAAAGGCGCGGACCTCGCGCGCGCCGCGCGCGTCCACGCTCACGTTGAGCAGGTAGACCGTGACGCGCGTGTCTGCGCCGAAGAAGGCGCGCGCGCACTGCCGGTAGCCCGCGCACTGCGCGAGCACGCGCTGCGGGATGCGCGCGCTCTTGCCCAGCCCGCTCAGCGTCTTGAGCTCAATGATGAGCACGCTGCGCCCCGCGCGCGCGTCCTGGTCAATCGCCACAATGTCGAGGCGGTTGAACCCGACAAACGTGTCGTCCTGCAGCACCGGCAGCACAATCTCCTGCTGGCACGGCACGCCGCTCGCACACAGGCCCGCGGCAATCGCGTTTTGCAGGATCCGCTCCGTGCTGTGCCCCTGCCCGCGAGCGCAGTCAGTGCGGGAACACGCGCAGCGCGCCCAGAGGCAGAGTGCACACACAGCGCGCGCATGCTCTACCTGCAGCCGCGCAATCGCGCCGCGCGCCACCTTTTCCAGCCTGGCAACGGTAATGGGCATGGCGCGTGCACACACTCGGACCGAGGGAGAAAGAGAGAGATAGAGAGGGAGATAGAGAGAGATAGAGAGAGAGAGCGAGGGAGAGACAGGAAGAGAGAGTGGGGGTTTTTTCTGTTTTAGTGCAAATGTGTTTATTGAAAATCAAACGGGAGTTTGCGCAACGCGTCCTGGACACATCCACGGCCACTCCCCGTAGGTCCCAGCACGCAGCGCGTGACCCGTCGGAGGCGGCTTCGCCCTACTCGGCGGCGATACGGTCCTCCGTGTCCGAGCCCGCGGTGCACAGCACCGCCTCCCGCTTGGCGCGGATCGCGGCGGTCCTACCCGCGGCGCCTGCGCGCCCCGGTGGCGAAATAACGTCTCCTGGCGCGGGCGCATGCTTTGCCTCGGCCACGGGCTCGGTCTTGGCCACGGGCTCCGTCTGGGCCACGGGCTCCGTCTGGGCCACGGGCTCCGTCTGGGCCACGGGCTCGGTCTTGGCCACGGGCTCCGTCTTGGCCACGGGCTCCGTCTTGGCCACGGGCTCGGTCTGGGCCACGGGCTCGGTCTGGGCCACGGGCTCGGTCTTGGCCACGGGCTCAGCCTCGGCCACGGGCTCAGTCTTGGCCACGGGCATAGCCTCGGCCACGGGCACAGCCTCGGCCACGGTCTCAGCCTTGGCCACGGTCTCAGCCTCGGCCACGGGCTCAGTCTCGGCCACGGTCTCAGCCTCGGCCACGGGCTCAGTCTCGGCCACGGGCTCAGCCTCGGCCACGGGCACAGCCTCGGCCACGGGCACAGCCTCGGCCACGGGCACAGCCTCGGCCACGGTCTCAGCCTCGGCCACGGTCTCAGCCTTGGCCACGGTCTCAGCCTCGGGCACGGGCACTGCCTCGGGCACGGGCACTGCGACAGCAACCGCAGCAGGCCCTGTATTGTCCACGCATACTGCCTCGGCAACGGGCGTCGAGAATCGCTTTGCGCACGTTTCCTCGTCGGACGACGAGGGGGTGTCGCGGTGGCGCTTGTGCATGCGACCCTGCGACATGCTGCGATGGGAGAGATGCGATGTGTCGAACGAGCTCGCGCCCTCGCAGATTATATGCCGCGATGGGGTCGCATGGCGCTGGAAATTCTGATTTTATTTTTTACAACGACCCTCTTTTCACGTTTCTTTTTTTCCCCAAAGTACCGGTGCGACCCCTATGCGAACCGAGGAGTGTTGGCGCCGCACACCTCGCCGACGGGGCTGGGGCAAGCCGCGCGCGCCGCCGCGCCCCGCGGCGCGGCGCCAGCGTATATAAGCGCGCGCGCGCGCGCGCGCGCCATCATGGTGCGCCTGATTCAGGAGATCGCGCGGAACGCGGCGTGCGTGATGACCGTGTCGTGGATCTCTGTGATTATCGTCGGGCGCGTCTTTGACTTCCACCGCTCGTACGTCGCCTTCACGGAGCAGACGCGCAGCGAGCAGTGGCTGCTCGGGCGCTGCCAGGACGACCACTTCTACCACAACATGGCGTACCACACCGACGTGTGCGCACTCGTCGTGTCCAACAGCCAGATATCCCCGACGCTGTTCGCCATCAACGCGAGCATGGCGCAGATGAAAATGTGCGGGCTGTACGAGTGCTCGACGGTGCTGCTCATGATCTCCACCGGCGGCGTGCCGCTCGTGGCGTGCTGCGTGCTGCTGTACGTCATGGCGCCGTCGTTCCTGCTCCCGCTCGCGCAGGACATGTACGAGAAGCGCGCGCAGACGCTGCTGCAGCGGCGCTGCTCGCCCTTGCTGCACAAGGTGCGCGACGCGGTGGGGGGCGCGCAGCCCCCGCAGTACGCGCGCTTCAGCGACGATATCTGAGCTTCGATATCTGAGCGCCCCCCGCCGCGCAGTGTGTCTGCGCACGAGTTCGAGTACATCAATTTATTTCGTGGGCATGCCTTTCGTGTGCAGTTTATTGTATTCAAAGTCCTGTCAAGGTTTTATTGTATTCAAAGTCCTGTCAAGGTTTTTTTGTATTCAAAGTCCTGTCAAGGTTTTTTTGTATTCAAAGTCCTGTCAAGGTTTTATTGCATTCAAAGTCCTGTCAAGGTTTTATTGTATTCAAAGTCCTGTCAAGGTTTTATTGTATTCAAAGTCCTGTCAAGGTTTTATTGCATTCAAAGTCCTGTCAAGGTTTTATTGTATTCAAAGTCCTGTCAAGGTTTTATTTGTTCTGGGTGCTATGTGCTTTCATTGTGCTCGAGCCCCTCCCCCCCCCCCCCGGCGCTAGTACCCGACGCCGCCCATGAAGCGGCTGGCGTCGGGCACCTGGCCGTTGAAATCGGCGTTCGAAAAGTCCATGCCCGGGTTCTCCGCCTGGAAGCGCTCCCGCATGATGTCCTTGCGCACCTCCGTCGCCGTGAGCGGGTCGAGGGCCGCGTGGCCTACCAGCGCGCTGTCCCACGGCAGGCCCTTGGTCAGCTTGGTCAGGGTCAAGTGCAGCTCCTTCACGCCGTCGTGCTCCTCCAGCGTCCAGAAGCTCTCCGAGTGCTTGCAGCGCCCACCGAGATCGTGGTCGAGCAGCGCCGCGGGGTCCGCGGCCACGCCCGCGCGCAGGTGCGTGCTGCTGATGCTCACCGCGATCCCCGCCGCCGGCGTGTCGGGCGGCGGCACCAGGTACATGTTGACCTCGTCCAGCGACTGGTCCCACTCGTAGAGCAGCCGCCCCGCGTGCACGCACCGCAGCCGCTTCTCCTTGCCGCGCTCCGCGCTCGGGGCGGTCCGCTGCACCATGCTCATGCCCATGTGCGCCGCAATCCCCGGATGCTCCCGCATCAGCTTGTCCTGCTCCTCCGCCGGCAGGCTCGACGCGAGCACCGCCCCTTGCGGCACGCCCGCAGGCAGCGGCGGTGGCATCGTATCTGCGCGCGCGCGCGCCAGGGCTGCTTATATAACCCGGCGCACGCCTCCCTGTCTTTCCGTCCCTCGTGGGCTGAGAGTGTGCCCCCCCCCCCCCCCCCGCGCCCTTTCACAATTGTACCCCGAAACCCCGGGACTGGAACCCGGGGCTTTGGGATGTCTTCCCGCCCCGGAAATTTCCACCGACCCCCCCCTCGTGCAATGTAAATCAGACGTTTCCAAGTGGCTGCGCCCGCTCGCACGCACATCCCGACACCCCGGGACTGGAACCCGGGGCTTTGGGATGTCTTCCCGCCCCGGAAATTTCCACCGACCCCCCCCTCGTGCAATGTAAA
>Ga0209390_10003115_pt1 | contig 27395 bp, 26 predicted proteins | sample BON01_FD_187212 | JGI IMG/M metagenome (GOLD analysis project Ga0209390, IMG submission 187212) | Freshwater microbial communities from Lake Bonney liftoff mats and glacier meltwater in Antarctica - BON-01 (SPAdes) (version 2) | ecosystem: Environmental > Aquatic > Freshwater > Ice > Glacier...
GTTCCAAGTTCGTGTTGCCGTCCTGAACGGCTTCACCGCTCTCGGCACGCCCATTACAGAAGTCGTGGGATAAGTCTGTCCGGGGATAGGGGAACCCTCACCGTCAGACCATTTGTGCAACAGAGCCCCGCTGGGCCGATCTGGCCGATTGGCCAAAACTGCATGTGGTGCATTGCGGGATAGAACCCTGGCGCTTTCCCGCCCCCGGTGCTTTTCCCGAAGGCCCGCCAAGGCTGGTCGCCATCGGCAGGCTTGCCGAACAAAAGGGATTTCCCTTGCTGATCGAGGCGATGGCCCTCGCTGCGCCCCAAGCCCCCGATCTGCACCTGACCCTGATCGGCGAAGGCCCGTTCCGCACGATGCTGGAGGCCCAGATCGCCCGCGCCGGGCTGCAAAAGCAAATCACCCTGACCGGCTGGCTGGATGAGGCTGCGGTGCGTGACCACCTTGCCCGCAGCCACGCGCTGATCCTGCCGTCATTCGCCGAAGGCCTGCCGATGGTGGTGATGGAGGCCTTTGCCGCCGCCCGTCCGGTGATTGCCTCTGCCATCATGGGCGTGCCCGAACTGGTCAGCCGCGATACGGGTTGGCTGGTCCCCGCTGGCGACGCGGCGGCGCTGTGCGACGCAATCCTGACCTTTGCCGCGACGCCAAAAGACCGCCTTGAAACGATGGGTGCATCCGCCCGCGAAACCGTGCTGGCCCGCCATGACATCACGCAAGAGGCCGAAAAGCTCGCCGCCCTCTTCGCCTCCGGGGGCCGCCCATGACCCGTTTCGCAATCGCTTGCGCCAGCCATTCCGATGCAATCCTGAATGCAAACCTCGCCCGCTCCCCCTGCCTTACCAGCCTCCCCCTGCACGTCGAACGCGGCGCGCCCTCTGCCGCCATCGCCTATAACCGCGCGCTGGCGGCCACCGAGGCCGATGTGGTCATCTTTGCCCATCACGACGTCTTTTTGCCGCAAGGCTGGGATAAACTGCTGGCCACGCGCCTTGCCGAGGTTGCAGCAGCAGACCCCAACTGGGCCCTTTTCGGCAGCTTCGGCGTGGGTCTGGATGCCGCCCCTATCGGCCCCGTCTGGTCATCAAGCTTGGGCCAAATCGTCGGCCGCGTGCCGCTGCAACCGGTGTCCGTTCAAAGCTATGACGAACTCCTGATCATCCTGCGCCGCACCTCTGGCCTTCGGTTCGACGAAGCCCTGTCGGGCTGGCACTTCTACGGCACCGATATCGTGGCACAGGCCCGCGCCAAAGGGCTGAACGCCTATGCGGGTGCCCTGCCCTGCATCCACAACGATCGCTATCACGAGGCGCTGGGGGCGGATTTCACCGAAAGCTACCGCTTTATGCAGCGCAAATGGCGCGACACGCTGCCCCTGCGCAGCCCGATCACCAAAATCAGCCGCTCTGGCCTGCATCTGATCCGCGACCGCTGGAAAGCCCGCGGCTCCACCGATTTCCGCGCCAATATGGCCGTGGGAACCGAAACACCGGTTGAGACCCTTGCCGCGCGCTGCGGCTGGTCAGACCTTGGCCCCAGCGCCTGAAGTTTTCAAATTGAGCGGCTATTGCCGCAAACCCTTTGTCTCGGCACTGGCCTGCGGCCGACCGCCTCATCAGCAACGCCAAACCCGTGCGCTGACCTGTCCATAGATCAAAGACTTGCGGCAGCAGCCGCTCAATTTCCTTACCGCCCACGTTCCTTAACGCCCACGGGTGAAGCTGGCTTTACCGCGCCGCAAGCGCACCGCCAGCGACACCGTGGCATAGGTCGCGAACCCAATCGGATCGCGCAACGCCAACCCGATCAATCGCCCTCGCGCCAATGCAGCCTTACCTTCGCGACCCATCAACTCCGGATGCGCCATCGCCAGTTCCTGCACGCCGCGATCTTGGCGCCTGCGCACCCGCACCAAAGCGGCAAAGCCTTCGACCATCGGCCAGCTATAGACGGGGGCCACCTGCACCCGCTCTTCGGGCGTAAATTGCAGTCGCACAAAGGTATCGTCCGAGATCACATCGGGGAAATCGCCCCAGCGCGCACGTCCCGGCGCGTTCACCGCGTAAAGCCCGTATCCGGGGGCGACAGCGCGGGCAAAGGGCAGTTGCTGCCAGAACCGCGCATAGGCGCGCGTCACCCAAGACCGCGCCCTTGGCACTACAGGTGTTGCCCCAGCATAGACCGGATCAATGCGCTCCAAAACCACGGACAAAGCCGCCAGAACCCCCTTTGACAGCACACAATCCGCATCCAGATAGGCCCGTACGTCCCCCGATGCCGCCGCATCCCCCGCGTTCAGCGCGCCGGGCTTTGACCCCACCGCTAGATCCAGCACCTGCAATCCCGGCAGCCTGCCCGCAAGCCCGCGCGCCACCTCTGCCGTCCGGTCGCGGCAGCCATTGGCCACCACGATTACCTCTAGCCCACCCGGAACCGGATCAGACTCCTCCACCGCAGCGAGACACGCCCCAATCCAGCCCTCTTCATTCGACGCCGGAATGATCAGGCTCAGCACCCGTCACACCCCTTGGCCAGCGTATCCCAGCGCGGGTTGGCATCGCCCAGATGCCGCAAAGCGCCCCAACTGCCCCATTTGTTGGGCCTGTAGACATCGACAAAGGCGTTGAACGGCTGATCTGACACCCGTGCCCATCCGGCCAGCAGATCGCCATACAAAGCGCCCATGCCATCGGCATAGTTCAGCTCCATGAAGAAATCGGTGACCCCCTGATTATCGACCGCCGGGCCATAGCCCACCACATGCGTCCCACCTTCATACATCACCAACGCCAACCCATGCTTGGCCGCGACAGAAGCCTGATAGGGCAAGGTATCGGTCAGCAATTGCTGCAAGGTATCCTCGCCCGCACCCGTCGACGCACCGTTGCGCAATTCCGCCACCGCGCGGTCTATCGCCAGATCATAGCGGTGCGCCGCCACAAAACCCGTGGCCTCCTCTGCCCCCAATCCGGCCTCGGCCGCCTTGGCCGTGGCATCGTCCAGGCTTTCCGCGATCCAGCGCTCCACAAAGGGCAACTTGTTCTCCGCCCCCAACAGCCCCGAGAAATACCCCGTCACCGCATAGGCGTCAAAGCTCTCGGCAGGCGGCGGCAGCCCTTCGGCCATCACCAAAGGCGCCATCAGGATCTGCTCTTCGGCCCCTTTCACCCCGGTTTGCGTGCCCACAACCCGCACCACCCGGGCCGGATCGCCCATCTCTGCGGTAAACACCACCATCACCTCAGACGCGCGCAGGGCGTAGAACTGCATCCAAGTGCCATCCTGCCCCCAGCGTTCCTTGCCCATCGCTTCGGCCCACGTCGCCTGCTGGAATTGCCAGTTCCAGACCTCGTTCGACAATTCCACCCACACCCGCAGGCCCGGGTCCAACTTGGCCTTCACCACGCCCGCATAGGCGCGCACCAGATCATCGCTAGAGGCATGCGGCATTGTCAGCCAAGGCTCGGCCTTCAGCTCATTGGCCAAAGCTACCATCACCTCAACCGGCACCCCGTTTCGGGCCCAGGAATAATCATCCGGCTTTGGCCGATCGGCTACCGACGACAGGGTGGAGTTATTGGTCGCCATCCAATCCATGAACCGCACCCCCTTGACCCCACGCACCCGCGCCAGCCAGTCGGGGTTGAAGATCTGGCCCGCCGCCAGCGCCTCAACCCTATCCAGCCGCACGACCTGAATGTTGTGGATAGGGCCCACCACATCCAAAGCCGTCAGGGTCAGGATCACTGCGCCCTCACCGGGGGTATAGTCAAACACCACCCGCCCCACTCCGGTTTCCACAATCGCAGCACGCCCCTCAATGCCCAGAGCGCCCTGCCCGTCAAAACTCACCACATAGCGCCCGGCAATGCCCAGCGCGTCTTCGGGCTGATCGGTCAGGATCAGGGTCGAGATCCCGGTGATCTCGGGTGGAATTTTCACCGGCCAGCCATTGGCCCCCAAAGCCCCTGCGCCGCGCAGATCGGCCTCTTCCCAGCCACCCCATTGGCCGGGCAGATGGCCAACCCAAGGCCGCGCGGTTTTCATCAGATCAAGGAACGGATGCTGCACCGACCAATCAGACACCCCGGCCAAACCGATGGTCAGGTTCGGATTGGTCACCGGGGCAAATTCCGGCATCGGCACCGCCGCCCACGGGGCATCGGCAGGCACTTCGGCAACCTCAACCACCGGCTCTGCCACGGTCACCACCGCAGGTGCGGCAGGCGCTGCCTTCGGCAGTGTCGCCACCTTGGCGTCAAACCCCTGCACCGCCGCCCAGGCAATCCGCTGAAACGCCGCCGCCTGATCGTCGGTGATCACCGCATCGCGGCTAAGCCAGCCGCGCGTCAGCTTGGGCGGCAACCCTTCGGGCGTCTCCCCGGTCAGCACCGCCAGATGCACCATGGCGATGAAATACAGCCCCTTGCCGTTGGGGTGAATATCATCGGCAAACACATCGCGAATATCGGTCATCCCCGGCACGCGACCCGCCGCAATCTCATCCGCCAGCAGACCCATCGCCTGCCCGGCTGGAATAACCTGCGCCCGATCCCCCGCCACGGCCAGCCAAAGCGGCAGATCATCGTCAATCCGCTGCCGCCACGGCACATCGCCACCCGGATCATCCGGGATCACAGCGCCCGAGCCAGAGGCCAGCGAGTGCCACGTCTCATAGACATACACCGTCGCATCGGGGTTCGCGGCCCGCGCCGCATCGGCCCATTTCGCCACCGCCCCGGCGCTGTCATTCCATTGCACTTGCCCGGCCAAGGGGATCGCTTCGGTCAGGATCAGCGTGCTGACCTGCCCGGTGGCCAGTTCCGCCCGCCCATCCACCCCCTCGGCAGCGGCGGAATTATCCCAGTTAAACGCAAGCGGCGCGCCGTTGATGATCTGCGCCTCAACCACCGCAGGGGCCTCCATCCGGTCCAGACCCGCATCCACCATGGTGGGCAGGTCCGGCCCGATCAGGCTATGACCCACAAACAAGATTTTTCCCAAAAGGCCCATCATCGACATGATCTACTCCGCAACATCCGTGCTACCCTGCGGCGCACTCTTCACCCCTGTCAAAGCATAGCTTGTCACCACACGCCAGACCACGCGCTGCATCGCCAGCGCAGCTTCCTCCGAAGGTGCCCCCGCCAAAACGCCATCGACACGCGGCAATTGCGCAGGCAACCCTTCGGGCGAGACGCCATAGATCACCGCATAATGGGTCATCGCCATCAACCAGGCGCCGGTATCGTTAAAGTGGATCTCATCCGCAAACAGATTTCCCGCGCCTGTCATGCCGGGAACCTTCCCCGCCTCGGCCTCGGCCGCCACCGCCGCCATCACCTGCCCGCCGGGGCTGACATAAATCGCCCCCGCTTGGGCGACGGCGGGGCGCAACACCTCGGCCTCCCACAGCCCGGGCAGATCGGCCTTGACCCGCGCAGACCAGCCATCCGGGTCATCCAACCGATGCCATGTTTCATAAAGATAAATCCGCGCTTCCGGGTTTGCCGACCGCGCCCGCAGCGCCCATTTCGCCAGATAATTGCCCGAGTCGTGCCACCGCACCGCATCGCGCAGTTCCACCATCTCGGTCAGCACGACCACCGGATATGCACCACTGTCCAACGCCTCCAGCACCGGACGAAAGCCGGGCGCAAGGTTCTCTTCGGCAAACCCCGGAACCGCACCCTGCCAATGGTTCATCAAAGACGCGCCCCAGCCCAACTGGCTGGCATAACCATGGCCCCCAGCCTGCGCCAGCATCGCAGGCATATCGCGCCCCACCAAGGAATGCCCCAGATGATAGACCGCAACCGGCCCCTCTGGCACGGCCAAGGGCGCGGCATATATCGCCGCCATCTCGGCCTCTGACAGGGTCGAAACCGGCCAAAACCGCCACGCCAAAACCCCCACCGCCGCCAGCACCACCGCCGCCGCAATCCAATTGCCCATCCGTTTCATCCGCGCTGCCCCTTTCGGTTGCTGTCTTATCTGGTATCAAAGGTCTTGAATAACCAGAAGCGGATCAGAAATGCTGTGTTTCCTTCTCTTGCACGCAAAAGCGCGGTTTTACCGCGTCGAAGTGGCAGAGACCCTGTTCGGCGACTATTCGGTCAGCCGTGAATGGGGGGCCTGTGGGCAAGGCGGACGGCAACGCAGGGTCTGGTTTTCAAACCTGCGCGAGGCTGTGGTGGCCGCAGACCGCTTGCAAAGACAGGCCGCCAAGCGCGGCTATTGTGAAAAGGCAGTTCAATGACACATCTGTGGGTAAGGGCCGAACAGCGCCCGCATGAAGAACGCGTCGGCCTGACGCCCGAAGGGGTCGCGGCACTAGTCGCGGCAGGTATTCAGGTTTCGGTCGAAGAAAGCAGCGTGCGCGCGCTGCCGATTGATGGCTACCGCGCCGCTGGCGCCGCTATTGTGGCCGAGAACGGCTGGCCGCAAGCCCCCGCCGATGCGATCATCTTTGGCCTGAAAGAGCTGCCCGAAGACGGCACCCCCCTGACCCATCGCCACATCATGTTTGGCCATGCCTTCAAGGGCCAGCCTGCCGGGCAGACCCTGCTAAAGCGGTTCAAGGCCGGGGGCGGCGCGCTGTATGATCTGGAATATCTGGTGGATGAATCCGGCCGCCGCGTCGCTGCCTTTGGCTATTGGGCGGGCTTTGCGGGGGCTGCCGTGGCGCTGAAATGCTGGGCGGCCCAAGCAGCGGGCGGCCAATGCGGCCCGGTCCGCACCGTGCCTTCTCGTGCGGCCTTGCTGGCGCAATTGACCGAAGAACTGGCGACCACCCAAACCCGCCCCCGCGCCCTGATCATCGGTGCCAATGGCCGGGTTGGCACCGGGGCCGCCGATCTTTGCACCGCGATGGGCATGCAAGTCACCCGCTGGGACATGGCCGAAACTGCCAGCGGCGGGCCGTTCCCCGAAGTCCTGCAGCATGACATCTTCCTGAACTGCATTCTGGCCCGCCCCGGCTGCCCGGTTTTCGTGCCAGCCGCAGCCACCACTGACCCAGCCCGCAAACTCACCGTCATCGGCGACATCGCCTGCGATCCGACGTCAGATTTCTCACCCGTCAAAGTCTACGACCGCACCACCGACTGGGACGCCCCCGCCCTGCGCGTCGCCACCAACCCGGTGCTGGACGTGACCGCCATCGACAATCTGCCGTCCCTGATGCCGGTAGAATCTTCGCAAGACTACGCCGCCCAACTCCTCCCCTCCCTCCTGACCCTCACTGACCTCACCGCAGGCGTCTGGGGCCGAGCCAAAACCGAATTCGACCATCACAGCGCATCGCTTTAACCCCGGTGCCGCGTAAAGGAGACCTGATATGACCATTCACTGGTGCGGCACCGGCCTGTCCTCTGGCCCCGGCCTTCGTCGCCTGATCGAGGCTGGCCACAAGGTCGTGGTCTGGAACCGCACGGTCGCCAATGCCCAAGAAGCCGTGGGTGATATTGCAAAGGACATCCGCGCCTATACCCTGCCCGCGCTGACCGCAGCCTTGGCCCCCGGTGATGTCGCCATATCCATGCTGCCCGCCGACAGCCACGTGCCGATCGCCACCGCTTGTCTTGAAAAGGGCGCGCAGTTCGTTTCCTCCAGCTATATCGCACCCGAGATGAAAGCGCTGGACACAGCCTTCCGCGAGGCGGGCCTGACCTCGATCAACGAAGTCGGCCTTGACCCCGGCATCGACCATCTGATGGCGCATGATCTGGTGGCCCGCTATCGCGCCAGCCGCGCCTATCACGTCGATAATGTCCTTTCCTTCACCTCCTACTGCGGCGGCGTGCCAAAGGTTCCCAACGCCTTTCGCTACAAATTCTCATGGGCCCCGGCGGGCGTTCTAAAGGCGCTCCGCTCCCCCTCCCGCTCCCTGCGCAACTTCTCCGAACTGCGCATTGCCCGCCCGTGGGAGGCGATCAGCGATTACATCGCCCCCCTGCCGCAGCCCGAAAGCTTTGAGGTTTACCCAAACCGCGACAGCTATCCCTTTATGGAAGACTACCGCTTTGACGCCGCGTGGAAAGTCCGCGATTTTGTCCGTGGCACCATCCGCCTGAATGGCTGGAAAGACGCTTGGGCCCCGCTGTTCAAGGAAATCGAAGCACTGGAAGGCGCCACAGCGGCAGAAGTTGACACCGCCCTGACCGCCCGCGCCAACGCGCTGCTGAAAGAAAACGCCTATGCGCCCGGAGAGCCTGACCGCGTGATCCTTCTGGTCTCGCTCAAGGCCGAGCGTGATGGCCGCCCGGTCTTCCATGAGACATGGGCGATGGACGCCTGGGGCGATGCGCGCGGCTCGGCGATGGGGCGGCTGGTGTCGGTTCCAGTCTCCATGGCCGTTGAATCGGTGCTGAACCGCGAGATTCCGGCAGGTGTCTACCCGGCCCCGCATGACCCGAAACTGGTCAACCGCTGGCTGGATCAGGTGCAAGGGCTGGTGCAATACATGGCCCGCGTCGATCATTTGGCCTAAGGCCAACAGAACGGCCGCGTGACAGGCGCGCAGCGCCGGGCTATTGTGGGGCCTGATCCGGGATCAACCCGGACGAAACGCCAAGACGCAAGAGGACGAGCAACCGCATGCGCACCCGCGACCCCCTTGCCAAGGGCCAGCTTGCCAACCGCTTTGCGGCTTGGTCTGCGCGCTCTGCGGCTATGGCCACGGGCTTTGTGTCGCAACCCGAACCCCGCTCTTTCGGCCTATACGCGCGCGGCAAGCAACTGCTGAACGGCAATATCCTGCTGGCCGGCCATCTGGCCGAGGCCCCGGGGCAGGCCCTGTGGGACATTCCGCCCCCCGATCCGGCCTTTGGCGCAGCAGCGCATGGCTTTGGCTGGCTGGATGACCTTGCCGCCCTTGGCAACGCCCCCGCCCGCACCTTGGCAAACGCATGGACATGGGATTGGATCACCCGTTATTCCGCAGGCCGTGGCCCGGGCTGGACCCCCGATCTGACCGGCCGCCGGATCATCCGCTGGATTCACCACGCGTTTTTCCTGCTGCAAGGCCGCGAGAAATCCGCCTCTGATGCCTATTACCTTGCCCTGTCGCGCCAGGCCGCTTTCCTCGCCAAACGCTGGAAAGCCGCCGCCCCCGGCCTGCCAAGGTTCGAAGCCCTCACCGGCCTTCTATACGCGGGCCTGTCGCTCATCGGCAAAGACGCCCTTGTTGGCCCCGCCGTCGCCGCCCTGTCGCGCGAATGCACGACCCAGATTGACCCCACCGGCGCCATGCCCTCGCGCAATCCCGAAGAACTGCTAGAGGTGCTGACCCTGCTGACATGGGCCATCCGCGCCCTTGCCGAAGCCAGCCGCCCAATCCCCGAACCGCTGGCCGCCGCAATCGACCGCATCGCCCCCACCTTGCGGGCCCTGCGCCATGCCGATGGCGGGCTGGCGCGGTTTCATGGGGGTGGCAAGGGGATGGAGGGGCAGTTGGATCACGCCCTTGCCGCTTCGGGCTCCGGCCTGCCCACCGGGCATCTGTCGATTGCGATGGGCTACGCCCGGCTGTCCTCGGGCCGCACCAGCGTCATCATGGACGCAGCCCAACCCCCTACCGGGGCCGCCTGCGCCACCGCCCATGCCTCAACCGGGGCGTTTGAGCTGACCTCGGGCCGCCGCCCGCTGATCGTGTCTTGCGGATCGGGCCTGCCCTTTGGCCCGGAATGGCGGCTGGCCGGGCGCGCCACGCAATCGCATTCCGCCTTGGCCATCGCGGGGTTCTCCTCGTCACGCTTTGGTCGCAAGGCCACGGGGGCCTCGCTGGATGATGCCGCCCGCGTCACCGCCCTGCGTCAAGCCCAAGGCGACGGCGCGTTGATCTATGTGGCCCATGACGGCTGGGCGGTGACCCATGGACTGACAGCGGCCCGCGAATTGCACCTGTCTTCCGATGGCCGCCGCCTTGGCGGCACCGAGACCCTGACCGCGTTGACCGCCATGGAACGCAAACGCTTTAACGACCAGATGGACCGCACCGGCCTTACAGGCACCCCCTATGCCCTGCGGTTTCATCTGCACCCCGATGTGGACGCCACGCTGGACATGGGCGGCCATGCCGTCTCGATGCAGCTCCGCTCGGGCGAGATCTGGATATTCCGCCACGACAGCCGCGCCAAATTGACGCTAGAGCCATCGGTCTACATGGAAAAGGGCCGCCTTATGCCCCGCGCCAGCCTGCAAATCGTGCTTTCCGCCCATGCCGTTGAAATAGAGTCCCGCATTGGCTGGACCTTGGCGAAGGCACAGGGTACCCCGCTAGCCATCCGAGATCTGGACCGTGACGACCCGGTCCCCCTGTAAGGGAAGCCAGACCCGATGCACCATCCCGTGACCAACCTTGTGCCCATCGGGCGCGCGCTGATCTCTGTGTCCGACAAATCAGGCCTGCTTGAACTGGCCCGATCTTTGACCGCGCTGGGGGTTGAGTTGATCTCAACTGGCGGCACCGCAGGCATGTTGCGCCAAGCAGGCCTTGCCGTCCGCGATGTGGCCGAAGTGACGGGTTTCCCCGAGATGATGGATGGCCGGGTAAAAACCCTTCACCCCAATGTCCATGGCGGGTTGCTGGCGCTGCGCGATGATGATGAACACCTTTTGGCGATGGCCGCGCATGGGATCGAACCGATCGACCTTCTCATCGTCAACCTCTACCCGTTCGAGGAAACCGTGGCCAAAGGCGCCGACCCCGCCACCTGCATCGAGAATATCGACATCGGCGGCCCGGCGATGATCCGCGCCGCCTCAAAGAACCACAAATTCGTCACCGTGGTCACCGACCCCGCCGATTACGACGCGCTGATGGATCAACTCCGCGCCCATGATGGCGCCACCGATCTGACCTTTCGCCAGAAACTGGCGCTGACCGCCTATTCCCGCACCGCCGCCTATGACACCGCCGTCGCCACTTGGATGGCGGGGGCTATCAAAGAGCCAACCCCCCGCTACCGTTCCTTTGCAGGTAAGCTGGCGCAGCCCCTGCGCTACGGCGAAAACCCCCACCAAGCGGCAGCTTTCTACACCGATGGCTCTGGCCGCCCCGGTGTCGCCACGGCCCGCCAATGGCAGGGCAAGGAGTTGTCCTATAACAACATCAACGACACTGACGCGGCCTTTGAACTGGTCGCCGAATTCGCCGCCAAAGATGGCCCCGCCTGCGCCATCATCAAACACGCCAACCCCTGCGGCGTCGGGCGCGGGGAGTCTTTGGTGGAAGCCTATACCCGCGCCTATCACTGCGATCAAACCTCGGCTTTCGGCGGTATTGTCGCGCTGAATCAACCGCTTGATGCGGAAACCGCGGCAGAGATCCTGCACATTTTCACCGAAGTCGTCATTGCCCCCGGGGCCTCAGATGAGGCCCGCGCCATATTCGCCACCAAGAAAAACCTGCGCCTGCTGACCACCGACAGCCTGCCCGACCCAACCGCCCCCGGCCTTGCCTTCAAGCAAGTCGCAGGCGGCCTGTTGGTGCAAGACCGCGATTGGCAGCCCTTGCCTGCGAACGCGTTAAAGGTTGTCACCAAACGCAGCCCCACGCCGCAGGAAATGGAAGACCTGCTGTTCGCGTGGAAAGTCGCCAAACACGTCAAATCCAACGCCATCGTCTATGTCAAAGACAGCGCCACCGTCGGCATCGGCGCGGGGCAGATGAGCCGGGTCGACAGCACCCGCATCGCTGCCCGCAAGGCCGATGACATGGCCGCCGCCCTGCAACTGCCCGCCAGCCCCACAATCGGCTCTGTTGTCGCCTCAGACGCCTTCTTCCCCTTCCCCGATGGCCTCTTGACCGCCGCAAAGGCCGGTGCCACCGCCATCATCCAACCCGGCGGCAGCATGAACGACCCAGACGTGATCAAAGCCGCCGATGATGCTGGCCTTGCCATGGTCTTCACCGGCCAACGCCATTTCCGGCACTAAGATGCGGCTGGCCCTCCTGACCGCTGCCGTCACGCTGGCCCTTGATCAGGCCTCCAAACTGGGCGTGATCTTTGGCATGAACCTGCCGTCGCGGCATGAGGCTGACGTCTTCCCGCCCTACCTGACCTTTCGTTGGGCCGAGAATCGCGGCATCAACTTTGGCCTGTTCACCGGCGAATCTGACCTGACCCGCTGGTTCCTGATCACCATCGCGCTGGCAATCTCGGCTTGGGTCTGGGTCTGGGTGCGCCGCGATGGCGCGTCAAAACCTGCCCAATGCGCCGCCGGATTGCTGGTGGGCGGGGCCATCGGCAATGTGATCGACCGCATCGCTTACGGCTATGTCGCCGATTTTCTCAACATGTCATGCTGCGGATATGAGAACCCCTATTCCTTCAACATCGCCGATATTGCCATCTTTGCAGGCGCTTTCGGGCTGGTCCTGTTCAGCGGCACCCCCGCCGACAAAGGCAAAAAACGCCCAAAGGCAGGAAAACCCACCCGAAAGACCCCGTGACGCGGGCGGATTGATAGGCTAAGACGAAGGGCAATAAACGTGGAGGCGGCAATGCGGGCAAGGGCAGGCGTGACAGCCATCGCAATTCTGGCGATGCTGGGGCTTGCCGCCTGTGGCGGTAACAAGCCGCCGCAACTGATGAACATCCGCTCCACCGGCGGGCCGGATGAATTCGGTATTCTGCCGCCCAAGCCCTTGGAACTGCCCGAGAAACTGGGCGAACTGCCAGAGCCCACGCCGGGCGGTGAAAACCGCACCGACCCACGCCCGCTTGACGATGCCGCCATTGCCCTTGGCGGCAAGCCGCAGCAAAAGGCTGGCGGCATCCCGTCAGCAGATGCCGCCCTTTACGCCCATTCCAGCCGCTTCGGCACTGAAACCGGCATCCGCCAAACCTTGGCTGACGAAGACCTGAAATGGCGTCGCGACAACAATGGCCGCGTGCTGGAACGGCTTTTCAACGTCAACGTCTACTACAAGGCCTATCGCAAGCAATGGCTGGATCAGCAGGCTGCACTGATCTTCTGGCGCGCCAAAGGGGTGCGCACGCCCTCGGCACCGCCCCCGCAAGACGGCGAATAGCCATCACAAGCGCGTTGCCCCGGTTGATCCGGGGCCAAACCCCTATACCTTCGCGCTGACCTCAAACGGAGATCCCCATGCTGATCCGTCTTTCGCTGGCCCTTTCGGCGCTGATCCTCTGGGCCCAGCCCGGTGCAACAGAAACCGTCACCACCTTCACCCTAGATAACGGACTGGACGTGGTGGTGATCGAAGATCACCGCGCGCCCGTTGTGGTGCAGATGATCTGGTATCGCGCTGGGGCCGCCGATGAACCCGCCGGCACCTCTGGCGTGGCGCATTTTCTGGAACATCTGATGTTCAAGGGCACCGACAAGATCGCGCCCAACGCTTTTTCCGCCCTGATCGAGGCACAAGGCGGCGATGACAACGCCTTTACCTCTTGGGATTACACCGCCTATTTCCAACGCATCGCCGCCGACCGGCTGGAAATGGTGATGGAAATGGAAGCCGACCGCATGCGCAATCTGCGCATGACCGAGGATGATGTGACCACCGAACGCCAAGTGATCTTGGAAGAGCGCAGCCAGCGCACCGACAGCGATCCCGGCTCTTTGATGAATGAGCAGATGCGCGCCGCGCAATACATGAACCACCGCTACGGCATCCCGATCATCGGCTGGCGGCAGGAAATGGAGCAGCTGTCGCGCGATGATGCCTATGCTTGGTATGCCCGCTATTACGCGCCCAACAATGCAATTTTGGTCATCGCGGGCGACACCACGCCCGAACAAGTCCGCATCTGGGCCGAGAAATACTACGGCCCCATCGCCCCCTCCGAAGGCATCACCCCCCGGATGCGCCCGCAAGAGCCGCCCCAGCTGGCCGAACGCCGCATCACAATGACGGATGAGCGGGTCTCAAACCCCTACATCCTGCGCACCTATCTTGCGCCAGAGCGTGATCCCGGCGACCAGAAAGACGCCGCCGCCCTGACCATCCTAGCGGCCCTTCTCGGTGGCGATGGCCAAACCTCGCACCTTGCCCGCGCCTTGCAATTCGATACCCAAACCGCCGTCTACACCTCGGCCTTCTACGATGGCTCTTCGATTGATGATGGCACCTTTGGCTTTGTCGTCGTGCCCGTCCCCGGCCTGCCCTTGGCCGATGCCGAAGCGGCTTTGGACAAAGCCTTGGCCGATTTCATCGCCAAAGGCCCCGATCCGGCGGCGTTTGAGCGGATCAAAACCCAGATCCGCGCCGCCCAGATCTATGCCAAAGACAGCGTCATGGGCTTGGCCAATGCCTATGGCGAAGAATTGACCATCGGCCTGACCCTGCAAGACGTACAGGACTGGGACAAAGTGCTGGACGCCGTCACCATCGATGACGTCACCGCCGCCGCCGCTACGGTCCTGAACCGCAACAACGCTGTCACCGGCTGGCTGGTGCGCCCCGAGGAGGCATCTGAATGATCCTGCGCCCCATCCTGCTGGCCCTTGCCGCCAGCCTTAGCCTTGCCCTGCCCGCCCGCGCCGACCTGGCCATTCAAGAGGTCACCTCTCCGGGCGGCATCACCGCTTGGCTGGTCGAAGACCACAACATCCCCTTTGTCTCGGTCGAGATTGAATTCATCGGCGGCACCTCACTGGATGCCCCCGGCAAACGCGGCGCGACCTACCTGATGTCTGGCCTATTGGAAGAAGGCACCGGCGATCTGGACAGCCAAGGCTTTGCTGAGGCGCGCGATGCGCTGGCCGCCCAATTTTCCTTTTCCACCCGCGCCGATACCTTTTCGGTCTCCGCCCGGATGCTGACCGAAAACCGCGACGCCGCCGTCGCCCTGCTGCACGGCGCCATCATCGCCCCGCGCTTTGATCAATCGGCGTTGGACCGCGTCCGCGAACAGGTACTGTCCGGCCTGCGCTCCGATGAAAAAGACCCCGACACCATCGCGCCGCGCCTGTTTGACGCGCTGGCCTTTGGCGATCACCCCTACGCCACCCCGGGTGAGGGCAGCATTGAAAGCGTCACCGCCCTGACCCGCGACGACATGATCGCCGCCCATAAAGGCGCGCTGTCAAAAGACCGCATCCATGTTGCCGCCGCTGGCGATATCACCGCCGCAGAACTGGCCACCCTCCTCGACACGCTCTTTGCCGGTCTGCCCGAAACCGGCGCAGCCCTGCCCGCCCGCGCCCCTTGGCTGCTGGAACCCGGCGTCACCGTCAGCGATTTCCCTTCGCCGCAATCGGTGGTGTTCTTTGGCCACCAAGGCATCACCCGCGATGATCCCGATTTCTTCGCCGCCTATATCCTCAACGAAGCGATGGGCGGTGGCCGCTTTTCCGCCCGCCTGATGCGCGAAGTCCGCGAAAAGCGCGGGCTGACCTATGGCATCAGCACCTTTCTGGCCCCCATGGACCACGCCGAGATGTATCTGGGCCAATTCTCCGCCTCCAACGACAAGGTGGCTGAGGCCATCGACGTCATCCGCGCCGAATGGGCCAAAGTGGCCGCCGATGGCCTGACCGAGACCGAATTGGCCGAGGTGAAAACCTATCTTACCGGCAGCTATCCCCTGCGGTTTTCTGGCAATGGCCCCATCGCGAATATCCTTGTTGGCATGCAACTTGAAGGGCTGCCGATCGACTATGCCGTCACCCGCAATGACAAAATAAATGCCGTGACGATGGACGACATCGCCCGCGTGGCAAATCGGCTATACCTGCCCGAAGCGCTGCATTTCGTCGTCGTAGGTCAGCCCAACGGGCTATAACACCCCGCGCGGGCCGGCGTCAAAACCGCTCGGCCCGCAACACCTGTGCATCGGTCACCCCGATCACGCCGATATGCCGCTCGACCACGGCAAAGGCGGCTTCCAGCAGCGCATCCAGCCGGTCTGGCCGGATCAGGCACACCACCTGAACCATCCCGCCGCGGCCCACCTGCCCCTCGCGGCTCCACCGCCCGGATCGACCAGACCCGCCCAGCACCGGCAGCACGGTAAACCCGCTGACCCCGGCTTTTTCCAAAGCCGCCGTCAAACGGCTTTCCATCGGCGCTTCAATCGTAATCTCGACCCGCTTTGCGTCATGCATCTGCATCATCAGCCCCCTGTCATCGCGCGTGCGACAGCCACCCAAACCGGAATCCCGATCACCAGATTGAACGGGAACGTCACCCCCAGCGATAGCGTCAGGTAAACACTCGGGTTGGCCTCGGGCAAGGCCACCCGCATCGCCGCAGGCACCGCAATATAACTGGCCGATCCCGCCAAAACCATCATCAGCGCCACGCCGCCGGTGGACAGCCCAAGGGCCATCCCCATCGCCAACCCCGCCGCCGCGCCGACTACCGGCATTAACACGCCAAAGCCCAACAGCCCCAGACTCATTACACCCCTCGACTGCCGCATCCCCCGCCCTGCAACCAGCCCCATATCCAACAGAAACAGGCACAACACCCCCTGAAACGGCGACACGATAAAACTCTCAATCCGCGCCAGCCCCGGTGCGCCCGTCACCATACCAATCACAAACGCCCCCACCAGCAGCACGATAGACCCGTTCAGCAAAATCTCACGCCACAGATCGGGATCCATCTTTTCCGCTTGCCCGCCCGCCCGACTGACCAGATAGAGGGCAGAGATGATCGCAGGCGCCTCCATCGCCGCCGCGACGGCCACCATATAGCCCTCTGCCGTCAGCCCCGCCGATTGCAAAACCGATGTCGCCGTCACAAAGGTCACAATGGAAATAGACCCGTAATGCGCCGCCACCGCCGCCGCATCCACCGTTCCCAACCGCGTCATACCCCTGAGCAGCGCAAAGGCCGCAAAAGGGAGCGCAAAAGACAACACCACCCCCGCCGCCAGCGCTGCCAACAGCCGCCCATCCAGCCCATGATCCGCCACCGCCACCCCACCCTTGAAGCCGATGGCGAACAGCAGATAAATCGACATCCCCTTGGCCACCGCCTCCGGCACGCTCAATTCACTCCGCGCCAGCGCCGCAAACAGCCCCAGCGCGAAACACAGGATCATCGGTGTCAACAGATTGGCCACCGCCAGCGACAGAATGTCTTGCACTATAAAGTCCCTCGTTTTGCCCCGGTATGGCACAGAAAATCCATTCCGCAAACCCCACAGAACGCGCCCTCACCCCTTCCCCGACTCACATGAGCCTGCTAGATATGGCGTCATGACCCTACACACCCCCAAGATAACGGGCGCCTCAGGCCGCCCCGTCATCCGCCAGTTGGATGAGGTTGCCATCAACCGCATCGCGGCGGGTGAGGTCGTGGAACGTCCGGCATCGGCCGTCAAAGAGCTTGTAGAAAACGCTTTAGACGCCGGTGCCAGCCGCATCTCCATCGACTACACCGATGGCGGCAAAACCCTGATCCGCATCACCGATGACGGCTGCGGCATGACCGCCGCCGACCTGCCGCTGGCCCTCTCGCGCCACGCGACGTCAAAAATCGACGGATCAGACCTCCTGAACATCCGCTCCTTCGGCTTTCGGGGTGAGGCGCTGCCGTCCTTGGGCTCCGTCGGCCGCCTTACCATCACCTCCCGCACCGCCACCGATGACGCCGCCCAGATCACCTGCAACGGCGGTCACATAGCCCCCGCCAAGCCCGCCGCCCTGACCCGTGGCACGGTCGTGGAACTCCGCGACCTCTTCCACGCCACCCCCGCCCGCCTCAAATTCCTGCGCACCGACCGCGCCGAATCCCAAGCCATCCATGAGGTCGTCAAGCGCCTCGCCATGGCCGAACCCACCGTCGGCTTCACCCTGTCCGAAATCACCCCAGACGGCCCCCGCGCCATCCTGCGGCTGGACCCCGAACAGGGCGACCTTTTTGACGCCCTCCACCGCCGCCTGACCCGCCTCCTCGGCACAGATTTCACCGCCAACGCCATGCCCATAGACGCCACCCGCGACGGGTTGACGCTCAAAGGCTACGCCGCGCTGCCCACCTATTCCCGTGGCTCCTCGACCCAACAATTCCTCTTCGTCAACGGCCGCCCCGTCACCGACCGCCTGCTCTACGGCGCGCTGCGCGCCGCCTATTTCGACGTCCTCAGCCGCGACCGCCACCCCGCCGCCGTCCTAAACCTGATCGTCGATCCGGGCTCAGTCGACGTAAACGTCCACCCCGCCAAAGCCGAAGTCCGCTTCCGCGAACCCGACGCCGCCCGCAGCCTGATCATCACCGCCATCCGCACCGCCCTGTCAGGCGCAGGCCACCGCGCCTCCACCACCGTCGCCACCGAGACCCTCAAAGCCTTCCGCCCCGAATTCCACCAACCCACCCAATCCACTCTCGCCACCGCCTTCGCAGCCCAAGCCCCCCAAGGCTTCGCCGAATCCCCGCAGGCCCGGATCGCCGAGCCGCTGGCGCAGCCAGTCGGCGAGGCGTCTGCGACCACCAACCCCTTAGGCGCCGCCCGCGCGCAACTGCATGAAAACTGGATCATCGCCCAGACCGACACCGGCATCGTCATCGTCGATCAACACGCCGCCCACGAACGCCTCGTCTACGAACGCCTGAAATCCGAACTCGCCACCAAAGGCATCGCCCGCCAACCCCTCCTGATCCCCGAGATCATCACCCTTTCCCCCGCCGACGCCGCCCTCCTGCTCTCCGCCACCGCAGCCCTCGCAGAGGCTGGCCTCATCATCGAGCCTTTCGGCGGCACCGCCATCGCTCTCACGGAAACCCCCGCCATCCTCGGCCCCGTCAATGGCGAGGCCCTCCTGCGCGATATCCTCGATGAACTCACCGACTCCGGCCACACCGCCCAAACCCGCGCTCGCATCGACGCGGTCCTCAGCCGCATGGCCTGCCACGGCTCGGTCCGCTCCGGTCGCCAGATGCGCCCCGAGGAAATGAACGCGCTATTGCGAGAAATGGAAGCCACCCCGAACTCCGGCCAATGCAACCACGGGCGGCCGACCTATGTGGAACTGAAACTCCATGACATCGAACGCCTGTTTGGCCGCAGATGATCACCCTTTTCGGCCAGACCTACGCATGGAACGCCCCCGAAGTGCTGCTGATCGCAGCCCTCGCCCTGACGCTCATCGCCTTCCTGATCCTCATCCTCCGCGCCGCCTCGCGTGCGTCGTCCAACGCAGCCCCCCTGTTGCGTGAAGTCACCTGGCTTTCCCAAAAGGTCCAGAACATGGGCGAGGGCCAGGAACGCCTCTCCGGTGGTCTGCATCACGTCTCCGAGTCGCAAGCCCAAAGCCAGACCAACATGCTCAAACTGATGGAAACGCGCCTCGCCGACGTGCAGCGCCAGATGACCGAGACTCTGCACGGCACCTCTACCCGCACCGCCCGCAGCTTGGGTGAACTCCTGCAACGGCTTGAAACGATAGACAAAGCCCAGGCCAATATCGAAAAACTCTCGGGCAACGTCCTATCCCTGCAAGACATCTTGTCCAACAAACAAACCCGCGGTGCTTTTGGCGAGATCCAACTGCATGACATCGTGCAAAAGGCCCTGCCGAAAGACGCCTACACCATGCAGGCCACCCTCTCGAACAACCGCCGCGCCGATTGCCTGATCCACCTGCCCAACCCCCCCGGCCCGATCATCATCGACGCCAAATTCCCGCTTGAGGCGTATGAGGCGCTGCACCGCGCCGATACCCCCCGCGCGCTGCAAGAGGCCGGCCAAGCCCTGCGCATCGCCGTCCGCACCCACCTGCGCGCGATTGCCGAGAAATACATCATCGAAGGCGAGACCGCCGACGGCGCCCTGATGTTCCTGCCATCAGAAGCGGTCTACGCCGAACTCCACTCCAACTTTCCCGAAATCGTCCGCGAAGGCTTTGCGCTAAAGGTCTGGATCGTCTCGCCCACCACCTGCATGGCCACCCTCAACACCATGCGCGCCGTGCTGAAAGACGCGAGAATGCGCGAACAGGCCGGGGCCATTCGCAAGGAATTGGCGCTGCTTTACTCAGACGTCGAACGCCTCGGCACCCGCGTTGAAAGCCTCGACCGTCACTTCGGTCAGGCCGCAAAAGACATCGAAGACATCAAAATCTCCACCGATAAAGCCACCAAACGAGCCCGCCGTCTGGATAATTTCGATTTCGAGGAACTGGCCCCCGACAACCCGACACCCCTCCTCGCTCCAAAGGCCGCCGAGTGAACGAATTTTCTGGGAAAGTTCCCGTCACCCCAGAACCGCGAATTTTCGCAGAAAATTCATGCGGGACAAAACCATGAAACATCTGACCCCGTCAGACTACACCCGCCAACCCTGGAAAAACGGCAAAGGCACAACAACTGAACTCTGGCGGTATGAGCAAAACGGCCACCTCCTCGTCCGCCTCTCGCGCGCCACCGTCACCGAAGACGGCCCCTTCTCGCTGTTCCCCGGCCTCAACCGCAACCTGACGGTGCTGACCGGCAAAGGCTTCCGCTTGATCGGCCCCAACCTCGATCTGGCCTGCCAACCATTGCACCCCGTCACGTTCCCCGGCGATACCCCAATCACCGCGCAGGAAACGCAGGGCCAACCGTCCGATGATTTCAATGTAATGACGGCAGACCGCCTGCCACAGCCACAGGTCACAATCCTGACCGACACCCACCTGCCAAAAGGCGGGTTTCTTGCGCTCTACGCCCTAAGTCCGGCGCAGGTGAACGGCACAAAAATGGCCCCGCAAGACCTGATCCTGACCGAAGACTCCGCTGACATAACCGGGCAAATCCTCGCCACCAGGCTCTACCTCGCGTAGGGTGCGCGGTCCTGCCGCCCTTGCGGCAGGTTCGCACACCATCCGTTGTCAGATCCGAAAGAAAGACTGCGCCAAACGTGGCATCAAACCGCGAAATCGCAACGGCGCATCGGTGGCGGCCAGACAGATGCAATCCACCCCGGCCTCCGCCACCGGCGTATGCTCCAACTCATCGCCCGCAATCTCGACATCCCCGGGCCCGAACCGCCCTGTCTCATCGACAAAAGCGCCTTGCAGAACCAAGGTCATCTCCATCCCCCGATGGCCATGATCGGGCACGGCAACACCCCCCGGAATCCGCAGCAACCTGGCAGAAGCCATCCGGTCCGTTGGCAAAATCGCCTGACGAACGCCCTTGCCCACAGACCGCCACTTCACCGCATCCAGATCCCCACCGATGTAATCAATCAACGGCGCAGGCAACACGCCCCGCCGCACAGCGCGCCGCACCGGCGCCACAGGGGCGGCAGCCAACCGGCCCATTACGGCCTCCAGCGCGCCCGCCGCCATCGACGGCGCGTCGCCCGCCTCCAGCACCGCACCGCCCAAACTGTCCAGCGCCATCGCCTGTGCCCGGCAGTCGTCGCACATCGACAGATGCACAGCCACAACCAGCCCGAACGCCTCTGGCAGAACACCTGCCACATAGCCCGCCAGAACCTCGTCTGACAGATGATGACGGATCATAGTCGCCATACCTTGCCTCATTCCCTTGCCATTTCCCGCCGCAATCGCTCCAGCGCCAGCCGAAGCCGCGATTTGATCGTTCCCAAAGGTAGCCCCGTCTCGGCCGCCAATTCTCCATGTGACCGGTCGCCCCAATAGGCGCGCTCGATCAAACTCCTTTGCTGGGCGGGCAGCGCCTTGAGCGCCTCGCCCAATTCCCGCGCCTCTTGCTGCGCCTCATAAACCTCGGCCTGATCCGGCTCATCCTCGCCCGACCCCCAGTCCAGATCCTCCGGCTCGGGCCGCCGCGACTTGCGCAAGGCATCAATCCGCCGGTTCCGCGCAATGGTAAAAACCCAAGTCGCGACCGAGGCCTTCGCCGGATCATAGAGATGCGCCTTTTGCCACAGCGTCGCCAACACATCCTGCGCGCAATCCTCGGCCAAAGCCGCCGTGGCGCCGGATTTCATCAAAAACCCCTTCACCCGAGGCGCAAAATGCTCAAACAACAGCGCAAAGGCCGTCCGGTCCGCACGATCGCGCACCGCCAGCAAAAGCCCCACCCAATCCGTCTCGCTTGCGTTCTTGTCCAACCCCCGGCCCCGGTCAAAGACAGCTATTCCACGCCCAACATAGGCCCTCGACGAGGGGGCTGCATCTTCAATCGTTCAAGGTCCAGCATCAAGCATCATCGGTCTGTTACGCAGCACCCCAGCAACCAGATCACTCCTTGGCGCATTTTTCTTGCGATTTCCCGCGCTTCCGTGTCTTTCGGTGATCTGACGGCGGATGCCCGGCGTAACCTCTTAGACCTTACCAAAGAAAAGCCGCCCCATGCCCTTCGAACACCTCAGCCAGCCTCCCCGCCGCATCGCCGTTGTCGGTGGCGGCATCACCGGCCTGTCCGCAGCGCTCCGGCTGTCCAAAACCAACGCCGTCACGCTGTTTGAATCCGAACCCCGCCTTGGCGGCCACGCCCGCACCCTCATGGCAGGCAAACGCCGCGATCAGCCCGTGGATACCGGCTTTATCGTCTTCAACCATGTGAACTACCCGCATCTGACGCAGCTGTTTGATGAGCTGGGCGTCCCCACCGCGCCGTCAAACATGGGCTTTGGCGCCTCTACGATGGGCGGCAAGCTGGAATACGCGCTGGCATCATTGGATACCATCTTCGCCCAGCGCCGCCGCATCGTTGATCCGCGCTTTCTGAAGATGCTGGCCGATATCCTGCGCTTCAACAAACGCGCCGAATCCACCGTGACCCCCGATATGACCATCGCCGGGCTGCTGGAGGCCCTCAACACCGGCCCATGGTTCCGCGACCATTACATCACCCCCTTTACCGGGGCGATCTGGTCCACCCCCACCGCTGACATCCTGAATTTCCCCGCCCACGCCCTGATCCGGTTTTTCAAAAACCACGCGCTCTTGGGCCACACAGGCCATCACCAATGGCACACCGTGCGCGGCGGTTCGGTCGAATACGTCCGCCGTCTAACCGATGAATTGACCCGCCAAGGCGTCGATATCCGCACCTCTGCCCCCATCGCCGCCATCAAGCGCAGCGACAACACCGTGCACATCCGCGCCAAAGGGGCCGAGTGGGAGATGTTTGATGACGTCATCCTTGCCACCGCGGCTGATCTGTCACTGGCGATGCTGTCTGACGCAACCCCCCAAGAAAAAGCCAACCTCAGCGCCTTTCGCTTTCAGCCGAACCAAGCCATCCTGCACGCAGACCCCGTCCTGATGCCCCGCAACCGCAAGGTCTGGTCGGCGTGGTCCTATGTTGAACCCGCAGGCCAGCGCAGCGATAAAATCACCCTGTCCTATTGGATGAACGCCCTGCAACCGATCCCGATGGATGACCCGCTCTTTGTCACCCTCAACAGCGGCATCCCCGTGCGCGAAGATCTGATCCATGATGTCACCACCTTCCGCCACCCGATGTTCGACCACGCAGCCCTTGCCGCGCAAACCGCCATCACCGCCACCAACGGCACCCAAAACACATGGTTCTGCGGCGCATGGATGCGCAACGGCTTCCACGAAGACGGCATCGCCACGGCGACAGAGACCGCCGCCGCCCTCCTGTCGAGCTACGCAACCCAACCGGCATGACCCAAGTCGACCACATTCGCGGCGAAACCACCCACGTCCGCAAAGGCGCGCTGGAAAACCGCTTTCGCTACTCGGTTGATTACGTCCTCCTTGATCCCGAAACCGCCAAAGGCCCCAGCCTGTTTGGCCTAAACCGCCGCGCGCTGGCGGCTGTCCGCGATCTTGATCACGGCGGCCCCCCGACCCAGGGGCGCGGCCCCGATTGGGTGCGCGAGACCCTAACCGCCCATGACGCCCCCGGCGCTGATCGCATCCTCCTGCTTGCCCAACCGCGCATCCTGGGCCACGTTTTCAACCCGGTCTCGTTCTGGCTGTGCCACGACTCCCTAGGCAACCTCCGCTCGGTCATCTCCGAGGTCACCAACACCTACGGTGACCGCCACAGCTATATCTGCACCAAACCCAACGGCAGCCCGATCACCCGCGAAGACACCCTGACCGCGCAAAAGATCTTTTACGTCTCGCCCTTTCAGCCCATCGCGGGCGATTACAAATTCCGCTTTGATATCCGCGCCGACCGCATCGGCATCTGGATCAACCTCACCACCCCCACCGGTGGAGTCTTCACCAACCTGACAGGCCCCCGCACACCCCTGACCAATGCCACCATCCTGCGCGCCTGCCTGCGCCGCCCGTTCGGGTCGCGTCGGGTGCTGGCGCTGATCCACTGGCAGGCCATCAAACTCTGGTGGAAAGGCGCCCCCTTCCGCCGCCACCCCAAACCCCCAGAAAACGACGTCAGCAAATGACACAAACCCACCAACCGGCCCGCCTGCCCGCTTGGTCGCTTTTCGCGGCCCTGATCGCGATGGCGGGCCTACCCATCTACATCCACGCGCCCAAGTTTTACCTCGACACCTACGGCAGCCCCCTTGCCACCCTTGGCGCCACCCTCGCCTTCCTCCGCCTGATCGACCTTGTCCAAGACCCCGCCCTTGGCTGGCTGGCCGAAATCACCCGCCCGCACCGCCGCGCCATGATCGCCGGGGCCACCACCCTTATGGCCACCGCCATGTGGGGCCTTTTCGCCGTCCCCCCGCCCATCCAACCGCTCTTGTGGTTCGCCCTCACCCTCACCGCACTGTTCTCGGCGTTTTCCTTCCTCACCATCTGCTTTTACGCCGAAGGTGTCGCCAAAGCCGCCCACCTAGGCCCCCAAGGCCATATCCATCTGGCGGGGTGGAGAGAGGCCGGCTCCCTTATTGGCGTTTGCATTGCCGCCACCGCCCCCATCGCCTTCGCGCCGCTGTCAAACACCCCCTTCACCACCTTCGCCGCCGTCTTCGCGGCCCTCGCTCTAGCCGCCACCCTTGCCATGCACCGCCAATGGCAGCCCACCCCGGCGATCAGCACCAACCCCATCGCCCTGTTCCGCCCCGCCTTGGCCGACCCCCTCGCCCGCCGCCTCCTTGTCATCGCGCTGCTAAACACAGCCCCCGTCGCGATCGGCTCCACCACCTTCCTGTTTTACGTCGAAAGCAGACTGCAAGCCCCGGGAATGGAAGGGCCCCTTCTCCTCCTCTTCTTCCTCGCGGCCGCCCTGTCCACTCTGTTCTGGACCCGTGCCGCCACCCGCTACGGCCTCAAAACCACCCTGATGTCCGGCATGGCGCTGTCCATCTTCGCCTTCTTCTGGGCCACCTTCCTTGGCCCCGGTGATGCCGCGATCTTTGCCGTCATCTGCATTGCCTCCGGAGCCGCCTTGGGCGCAGACCTTACCCTGCTGCCCGCCATCTTCGCCCGCCGCCTGTCGCAGATCGGTGAGGGCTCAGACACCGCCGCCTTCGCGCTTTGGAGCTTTGTGTCAAAACTCTCCCTCGCCCTTGCCGCCGCCATCTTTCTGCCCGCCCTGCAAGCCAGCGGCTTCACCTCCGGCCCCGGCATCCAAAACCCCCAATCGGCCCTTCTTGCACTATCTTTGATCTACGCAGCCCTTCCCTGCGTACTGAAACTAATCGCCCTTGCCCTGCTATGGCGCACCGCGATGAAAGGAGACCCGTCGCCATGACCGAACTTGTTCTACTGCTCCTCGGCGCGGCCATCATGCTGGCCCTTGTGTCCCTGCGCGCCCGGTTGGCGTCCTTTGCCGCCCAGCAGCCCGAAGATTACGCCGCCCAAACCCCTGCCTTTGACATGCGCCGCCACCTCTCCGGCCCGCTGTCGATGGAAGGCGTGATCTACGGCCCAACCGGCCGCGTCGTCTCGCGCTTTCACGCCGATGCAAAGGGCGATTGGCAAGGCCACACCGGAACACTGTCTGAGTCTTTTCACTATGACACCGGCACCCGTCAAAAGCGTAAATGGACGCTAACCCTGCACGATGATGGCCGGATAGAGGCCACCGCCCCCGATGTAATCGGCACCGGCGAAGGCCGCGTGTCGGGCAATACCGTCAACCTCAATTACCGAATCCGCCTTGCCCCAGAGGCGGGCGGCCATATCCTGTCGGCCACCGATTGGATGTATCTGGCCCCAAATGGCGTGATCCTGAACCGCAGCCAATTCCGCAAATTCGGGGTGTTGGTGGCCGAACTCATCGCCACCGTCCGCCCCGTGTCGGCCAAGGAAACCCAAAGTTTGACCGCCGAATGAGAGATGTCTCTGGCCAGACATGGTGGCTTGTCGGCGCCTCCGAAGGCCTTGGCCTTGCGCTCGCGCATGAACTCTCCAAGGCCGGCGCATCGGTCATCCTGTCAGCCCGCACCGAGGCCACCCTGAAGGCCGCCGCCGCCACCCTGCCCGGCCCGGCCCGCATCATCCCCATGGACATCGCCTCAGACGCCAGCGTCACCGCCGCCGCCGCACAGGCAGGCGAAATCCACGGCCTGATCTTCCTCGCCGCCGTCTACACTCCGATGCGCGCCCAGGACTGGAACGCCGCGCAAGTCACCGCCATGTGCGACATAAACTTCACCGGTTGCGCCCGCGTCCTTGGCCAGATCGTCCCCCAAATGGTCGCCCGCAACTCCGGCCACATCTTCCTGACAGGCTCCTTGTCAGGCTTCCGCGGCCTCCCCGGCGCCATCGGCTACGCCGCCTCAAAAGCAGGCGTTATGGTCCTGGCTGAAAGCCTCTACGCCGACCTGCGCGACACCAAGATCACCGTCCAGGTCGCCAACCCCGGCTTCATCCGCACCCGCCTGACCGCGGTGAACGATTTCCAGATGCCGATGATCCAAGAACCCAAAGACGCCGCCGCCCTGATGTTCCGCCACCTGACGCAGGGGGGCTTCAAACGCAGCTTTCCCCGCCCCTTCTCTTGGCTGTTCCGAGGCGGCCAACTGCTGCCAGACTGGCTTTGGTATCGGATGTTCCCGCCGAAGGGGTAGGGCCCTTACCCGACGGCAATCGCTTTGACCTCCTACAAAACGTGCGACCACAGGCCAGTGTGATCACTGGCGCACCGCTCGCAAGGGTGGCCACAAAAATCGCTTGTTATGAGAGCATTTGCATTCGCAGACCTGGTTCTGGCGGAATTTGAGAAACAGCTTTGCGCCGTGATGGCTGAAAGAGCATCTTTCGGGTCGATTTCGATCATCTCCAAGGGTTTTTTCGCCTTCCATACAGAAGGTTTCCCATTGTGATTCAGACTTCAATCGCCCTTGTCCTTTTTCTCTTTCCACTCGCTTACAGCCCCGGCCCCGGCAATATTTTCTTCGCAGCTAACAGCGCGCGATTTGGCTTCAGATCAACTATGCCAGCCAATATCGGTTACCACATCGCGACCTGGAAGGCTTATCCCCTTTGATCCGGCTGCACATGATGTGGTGCGACGCGGCTTGCCAACATGAAATGTTCTGGTATTGTTCTACCCATGCCAGCCAGATGGAAAAACGACAAACCTGTGTCCCGCCCGG
>Ga0209390_10003117_pt1 | contig 27394 bp, 29 predicted proteins | sample BON01_FD_187212 | JGI IMG/M metagenome (GOLD analysis project Ga0209390, IMG submission 187212) | Freshwater microbial communities from Lake Bonney liftoff mats and glacier meltwater in Antarctica - BON-01 (SPAdes) (version 2) | ecosystem: Environmental > Aquatic > Freshwater > Ice > Glacier...
AGGTTAGCCATGGGTGGTCTCCTTTTTGGGTTGGCTGCTCGGGCGGAAGACGACGGCGATCATGTTCTTGGCGGAGCGGGTCGCCGTCGTCGGATTTGGGTTCAGGGTTTTTTACTGCTGCCATGCTTGCGCATGTGTTTGGCCGCGTGCTTGCGAGCCGCTGCGGCAACAGCCTTGCCAGGCGCGTGGTGTTGAGGGCAGCGACGGTTCAGTGTCCCCGATCGCAGACCGCTCCGGCACTCGAACGGGCCACCACATTCGGCGCAGTGACTCTGCCAAAGGATGATCGGGACGATTTGCCCATCGCGGCGTTTGTGCAGGTCGGAGCCAACCGCGACGTAGCGCTGCCCCTCATGCATCAGCACGGTTCCCGACAACGGCAACACGCGGAAATCGATCTTGTGAACGACGCGCGCAGACTTGGGCTCAGGGGAGCGCTTGCCACAATCGACAACAGCCTTGGACAAATCGGTCGCGCGGATACTATCGTTGTGTGAGGGGGCAGGACGGCGTCCGCCCCCCTCATACTTAGTATAGGGGTTTCTGATCTTCCTCATCTCAACGACGCAAGTATCTGTTTTCATTTTGGTTTCTCCCATTTTTGATGACAAAGGGGCATGATGGAGACCTTTGTCATCCTCATCAGCAAGTGATTGATTTCATTGAATTCATGACAGAGGCATGAGGATGACAAAGGCCTTTGTCATATGACAAAGTCACTCATCCACCCCCTCCGGAAAGACCCAGACGGCAGGGTTTTCGACCTCTCTGGCACGGCCGGAATGGGGGCATTTGAAGTGGCTCGGAAGGATGATCTGGCCCTCGGCCAGCACCTCTCCCGTGTCAGGATCGACCACCGGGTCACGACCAAAACACATGCCTTCGACGCAGAGATAGCCGAAGTGCGATTGGGTGGCGGAGAAGCCATGTTCGACCAGATCACGACGAAATTTCACGAAGCCCTTGGTCGCCAGGACATTCAGCCGATCCCGAATGGTAAACTGGCTGCCAAGGCCATGCTTGTTCTCAAAAGCCGCGCCGAGCTGCGTCGACGTGTAGAGCCGGCCTTCGGCGGCTTCTTCGTAAAGCAGGCTCAGGATCACGTCGTGTTTCCGATCCCGCTCCGCGTCTTGCCGGGCCCCCGTCTCGGCTCTCACCAGCCGCTCGTTCATGGGGTTGATCTCGCCCCACTCGCCATTGACCTTGTCGATCAGCTTTGGCGCCAAGGCCGGGCCATTGCGCAGCTCGATCTCCAATTTGCGCTGGGGGCTTTCCTCGTCGGGACGGTGCAGGATCAGGCCAGAGGTATAGAACCCACGCAGCGCACTCGCCCCGGAGAGCGCCAGAAATGGATCATCCTTGACCTGCTGCTTGCTGAGTTTCTTCGTGTGATGGGCGAGGATCACGCCGCAGTCGGGGTTGATGTGGTCGCGCAGAACCTCGACACGGTCCTTCAGGAAGAACATCATCGCACCGTTGTCGTTTTCACCGCCGCCGTCGGGTCCGCCGTCAAAGATATTGCGAATTGGATCGATGCAGATGATGTCGACCGGATTGATCGGGAAGGCCCGCCGAATGGCCTCGGCCACGCGCATGCTGCCTTCGGTGTCGAGCAGCATCTTCAGCTTCGGTGTCGCGACGAGGTTGTCGCGCGCGCCAGCCAAAACCCTTTGCGGCAGCGCAATCTGCTTCATCCGTTCGCGCAGGTAATGGTACTGGATTTCGGACTGCAGGTAGAACACGCGCAGGGGACGCGGCGGTGTGAAGTCGAGAAACGGCACGCCAGCGGCCATGTGGACGAGCCAAGAGATCAAGAGATCGCTTTTGCCCACCTTGGGCGCGCCACCCAGCACCAGCAGACCGCCCGGTGTCAGCACGCGCGGCGCAATGATATCGGCTGGCATTGGGCTCGCGTCGTCAAGGAGCGCCCCCAGCGTGAAGGCTGGCGTCTCATTGGGCACAGGGGCCGCGCTGTCGAGGCGGATCAGCGGGGCACCGTGCTTTTCGACATGGAGGGCCCAGAGCCGCTCGGACTCGCGCTTGAGCCGCTCCACCGGCCACTGCGGGCGCAGCATGGCGGCGTTGTAACCGCAGATCGCCTCCCAGCCGTCGCCTTTTGACAGCCGCCCGTCATGGACCAAGCGGATGAAATAGCCGATCGCCGCACTGGCTCCCTCAAAGCGTGACCAGTCGTCCTGCCCGCCTTCGCGAACCGGGGTCACCAAGACCTCGTCGGAGCGAGGCTTGTCAGGGGCCACGAAATCCGGCTGCAATGACACTCCCGGCGCGGGCGGCATGTCGGCGACGGCCTCGATGAATTCACCCAGATCGCGTTCCAGCGCAGGGTTCATTTCAACGATCCGAACTTGGGTCTTGAGGTTGTTCTTGTAATAGACCGAGCCTGCCACCCGGATCGGCTGGTGCGCCGAGCGGAAGTGCATGTCACCGCCGACCTTGGCGGCGATGTCACCGCGCAAGCGGCACACCCGGCGAATGCCATCACCCTCGGCAGGCTCGCTGAGTTTCCACCAGACATGGGCCTTGTGCTGCCCCTCGGGCGTGACCCCTCCGCTTTCGACCACCATGGTCGGCTGACCGAGGTGGCGCTCCAGATGCGCCCGCTTGGCGGCGATATCGCCGGTGTCGATGTCCACGACCACGGTTTGCATCTGCAGGACTTCTGCGGCTTTGGCTTGGCCGGGGGCTGCAACCGTGCCCGGGATGACGTAGACCGCTGCCCCCTCACGCGACGCCCATGTCGCAAAGGCGGCCATCTTGTCGGGGGTGGCCTGATCCGCCTCGATCCAGATGTTGTGCGGGCGGCCATCGATGCCTTGGCCCTTGTCGATGAAACTGCGGACCGGGATCAGCCCGTCGCAATAGCCGAAGACCACCCCCATGAACTGGGCGATTTGCGCGGGGTCCGGCTCGTCGCCGAACACATCCACCTGCGAGACCGCATCGTTGAAATCCCGCCACGGGTTGAAATGGATCAGATTTTCCTTGTGCTGGTCGATGGGCGGCGGCGTGTCGGACGGCGCGTGGTGATCGTCGTGATCAATACTCATTTTGGATCCCTCGAATTGGTTTGGTAAACTGGGTGGGTCTTTGGGTGTGTCGGTCATGTCGGCATCCCCCAGCAGCGCTCCGCCCATGGGCAGAAACGGCATTCAAAGAAGTCGCGATTTTGGGCCACGCGCGGCAGCAGCTCGCCCGCGTCGGTGGCCTGCAGAATGCGCACGCCGCGATCCGACATGCGCTGCGCCAGATCCGCGTCGAACGGCACCAACTCGTGGTGCATCTCGGCGGTGTCCTTGTTGATCGCGGTGAACAGCGCTGGCGCGGCCGCGATGCCGGGGACCGTCGCGTCCATGTAGGCCTGGTAGACCGCGATCTGGGCTGCATAGACCGGCTTGGACTTGGTCACGCCGTCCTTGACGCAAGCACGCCAGTTCTTGGCGTTCATCGTCTTGCATTCCCACAGCGCTGGAACGCCAATGCCAAAGCCTTCGGGGCCTGCGGCGATGATGCCGTCGACATGGCCACGGATGCGCCCACCGGCGATGGAGAAGCCGAACTGGCCCCCATCGGGCCGATTGCCCTTCCGCGTGTAAAGATCGAATCCCGCGCTGCGCAGCCAAGCCCCCGCCAGATCCTCAAGCGCATGGCCGATGGCGAAGATGCGCAGCAATTGGCCGCTGAAGTCCTCGCCCTCGTCTTTCGGCGCATGCGTGAACTCGAACTGCAGCGCGCGTTCGCAGGCATGACCGAGGCGCGAGCCGCCGAGATAATCGCGCGGGGTGCGTGCGGCATTGTCGGTGGTCAGCGCTGCGTCGACGGCGGCGTTCACCTTGTCGGCAAAGCTGGGCCTGTGATTATAGTCCAGCATCAGAAGGGGATCTCCGATTGGCTGGCGATCTCGGCCATCTCAGTGCGGAATGCCGCGATGATCGTCACGATCAACCGGTGCATGTCGTTCCGGGTCAGCTGCCCGAGCGAGCGGTCCCAGCCGATGCGTTCCATCTCCGGGGCAAGCGCGCGCATGACGGCGGGCAGCGCCTGCGTTTCCTCTTCGGTAAAATCGGCCATCTTCAATCCTTTACGGGCTTTGAGGGTGAAGGCCGCCTGGCAGCCCATGGAGCAAAACCAGCGGTGGGTTCGGTGCAGGCGCGGCTGGTGGGGATCGAACCAACCGAAACCTCGGGTTCGGGATGTGCAGACGGTGCAAAACAGAGGACGCGGATGCCAGAGGCGATCAGGGCTCGGCCGATCCTCAGCCGCCGGGGGCGGGGACGGGATTTGCACGACATGGCTCACGCCGCCCTCCGTTGGTCAGGGGCGGCGGTCATGACGAGATGGCGGATCGCCCGCTTGTTGAAAGTGAAGGTCATCAGCGCCGAGGCGTGATAGCGGGTCAGCCCGTAATCCTGCCGATATGTGGACGGCAGATATTGCAGCTGCTTGTCCGTGGCGGCCTGTTTCAGCCAGCCGCGCGTCTTGAAGGCGCTCTCATCACTCTCGACCTCGTTCAGCCAATCATCGGCTTGAGCGAGGCAGACGGTCCGTTCGCCGATGCCCAGCAACCGGGGGCTTTGACCCTTTGCGCCGCCGACCGCATGCCAGCGCCCTTCGAGGAAGAATATGCCGCCCCAAACGTTGAACCCGTTGGCCATCAGCGCGTCATCCGCTCCGAAGAGATCAATCCAGTCAAAGCTGGAGCGCTTCAGAAGGTCGATCTCCGTCATGATGAAACCGGTCAACTCGGCGCGCCCCGTCGCATCGGCGTCGCCGTCTTCATCGTCGCCAAGAACCTCGCCACACAGCGGGCATTCAAAGCAGGCCAGTGGAATGTCGCCGCCACAGGCCGGGCACACCTTGGTCGGAGCCTCACCAGTCTCGGTTTTGCCGTCGAGATCGACATCCTGCTCAAGCGTGCCGTGGATCAGGCTTGAGGTGCCAAAATCCAGCACGACGCAGTCGGTCTTGATGACGCCGGGGTGTTCCTCCGGATCAATGGTACGCAAGCCGCGGCCCACCATCTGGATCATGGTCGATTTGTAGGATGAGGGCCGCAGCAGCACGACGCATGAGGTCGGCGGGTGGTCCCAACCTTCGGTCAGCACCGCCACGTTGACGATGACGCGGATATCTCCGGCGGCGTGGTCGGCGAGAATCTGGCGGCGCGCTTCACTTGGCAGATCGCCGTGGATCAGCCCCGCCGGCACATTTGCAGTGTTGAAAGCCTCCGTGACATGCGCGGCGTGGGCGACGGTGGAACAGAACACCACGGTTTGACGGTCACCCGCCTTCTCCTTCCAATGCCGGATGACCTCGTCGGTGACCGGTGCGCGGTCCATGATCGACGCGACCTCTGCCATGTCGAAATCCGCCAGCGACTTGCGTACGGCGCGCAGCTTGTCCTGCACGCCGACATCGATGACAAAGGTACGCGGCGGGACCAGATGGCCCGAGGCGATCAACTCACCCAGACGCACCTGGTCGGCGACATTGTCGAACACCTCGCGCAGGCCTTGTCTGTCGCCCCGGTTTGGGGTGGCGGTAACGCCGAAGATGCGGGCGTCAGGATTGGCATTGCGGACATGGTCGATGATGCGGCGGTAACTTGCCGCCACCGCATGATGCGCCTCGTCGATCACCAAAAGATCGAGCTTCGGCATGGCAGCGAGATTACCGATCCGGGCCAGCGTCGGCACCATGGCGAAGGTCACCTGACCCGCCCATGATTTGGCACTGGCATCGACCACCGACGTGGTCAGGCCCGGATTGACCCGGGCAAACTTGCCCCGGTTCTGATCGGTCAGCTCATCGCGGTGGGCCAGCACGCAGGCCTTAGCGGCGCTGTCGCCGATCACCTCACCCGTGACCGCCGATAGCATGATCGTCTTGCCCGCACCGGTCGGCGCGATGCCCAGCGTGTTGCCATGGGCGTCAAGCGCAGCAAGGCTGCGCTCGACGAAGGTTTTTTGACGGGGACGCAGTCGCATGATCGCTCCCCTTCACTCGGCCCAGCTGGGTCGCCCGGAAAAACCGGGGCTCGCGGGGGTTTGTGGCGTCTGCTGTTGGGGGCTGGGTGCTGCGTAGCCCTGAGCCGGAGCGGCATAGCCCTGCTGCGGCGCGTTGTTCGCAGGGGGCTGGCTGTAGCTGTGCATCGGCGCAGACCCACTCTGCCCCATCAGCTGCGCATAATCGCGGTGGCTGGGTGTGACCGCCGAGCGGACCTCGTTCTTGTCTTCGCCGTTCGTGTCAGAACCGATATCCATCCGGGCGATGAATTCGATCCCGTCCAACTCGGCAAAGCCGCTGATCCGGCGTTTGGCCTGTGCCTGCGCCGAGTTGTCCTTGTCGCCGATGCCACGCGCCGAGTTCAGGATGCCCTTGATAAGGCCGCGCCCGGCATTGCCCCAGTCCGGGCCCTTGGGGCTGTAAAGCCCGATCAGCGACCAGATCTTGCGCTTGGCATAGGGCCCCTCGACGACGGTATATTCGGCATCGAGATAGACAGCACCGGTAGCGCCGCGTTTGGCGTAGCCCCCAGTCCAGCCCTGCGACGCATCGTCAAAGCCGCCGGGGCGGATGGTCAGGCGTACCTTGGCCAGCGTGCCCTTCGGGATGACGGTGCCGTTGCTTTGTGCAGAGTTGAAATCGTTCCAGAGTCCGGTCATCGGAATTTTCCTTTCAGTTGACGTGGGTGGGGGTTGCGGCAGCCTCTGCAGGCGGGTCCTGCACTGCGGCCGCATAGGTCAGTCGAGTTGCCGCGGGGCGCACCGGGCCGTGGATCTTGGCCATCAGCTGGCCCAGATGTGGCACCTCGATCATGTCGAGCCGCCCGGAACGATCCTTGGCCGGAAAGCCGAACGGGTTCAGCGTTTGACAGATAAAGGCGCGTGCGGGCTGGCCATCGGCACTGGCAATCTCGGCCATGGTGATGACCTGATCGACGATCCCCGGCAGCTCCAGCCCGGTTTTGGCGCCATCGATCTGGGGAGAAAACACCTTGCGATTGAAGTCATCAAGCTTCTCGTCAAGGATGCCGACGAACCAGATGTTCTTGCGGCGGGTGTGCTGCAGATGCGTGAGCCAGGCGATCATTTCGCGGCCATGCAACCCGTAAGCCCCCCGGATATCCGGCTTGCCGGTTTTTTCCGAGAACGCCTCAGGCTGGCCCTTGCACCATTGAAAACACAGCCGCCCGGCAACGGTGATCGAGTCGACGAACAACGTCTCGTAGCGTTCCAGCACGGCAGGATCGCCGAACTTCTGGCAAACGGCGGCATGATGCGCCGGGCTGTAGGCCTGATCGTCGCGCAAGCTGGGGTTCGGGCCACCGATGAACACCGCGAAATCGCGGCAATCCATCCAGGTACGCGGCCGGATCGTGTCGCCCTGCCAGCCCTCGATTGCGAGATCGCCCGCTTCAAGGTCCATGAACAGCGTCGTCGTGGCATTCAGCGACCACAGCAGGCTGGTCTTGCCGATGCCGCTGCCCCCGAAAATGCAGCCTTTGATGCCGCGCGGTTCGGCCAGCCGCTGGTCGGCGGTGATGATCGGAAGCGCGCCGGTCATGCTGCCAACTCCGGCAAGTCCACCGATCCCGGCGTCGCGGCGAGGATGGCGTCGAGGCATTGCCCGAAGCTCCATTCCGGATGATCGGCCCAGAACCGGTCTGCCTGACGCAGCGCATTGCGCCATTCGCGAAGTGCGGCGCTGTCATGGGCGATCTGGATGCGGCGGATGTCGATGGCGCGTTCGAACGCGGCACGCGACAGGTTGCGCGTGGCAATCAGCGTCGTGCCTTCGAGATCCATGGCCACAGCAGCCGGGAGGTGGAAGGGCAATTCCACCTGTTGGCTTTCGGCTGATTTTTCGGCCTTGAGTTTGAGGGACCGTGCGCGGTGATCGATCCGAGTTACAACACCGTCGATGCCCGCGAGATACTGGCCGTCCGCATCGATTTCGTCCCAGCGATCGACAGCAGCCTGTCGCTTGTTGATCGCTCGACCGGAAATCACTTCGCCAATGATCTCGGCGACAACATCATTCAAACGCATCTGTCCCATTCTGGACCTCCTGTTCGTAAAGGGTGGTGAATTCGGTCAGCCAGGCCGCCGCGCGCCGGATCGGCGCGAGGTCGACGGCGTAACGTGATGCCGACGGGATGCGACGGACCGCCTCCGCAGGGGCGGGCTGCTCGTCGATCCGTTCGACGATTTCCACGATGCGCTCGTGGATGGCGCGGTCTTCCGGCGTGCCGAATACCGCGACCTGGCGGGCGCGCTCCGCTGGCGTGAGAGCGGGTGCTTTCGTTTCCTCAAGCCGCAGGACACTTTCCTGTGTGCGCCGCAGCCGGTTGATCGACCGCTGCAACCGCTCGTCTGCCGCGCGGCGCACTGCAGACCGTGTGGGTTCCTCGCCGCGGGCCAACCGCTCATCAAGGGTGCGGCGAACGATGCCAGGATCAGCAACCTCGGCGTCGCGGAGCTGGCGTGCCTCATGGATCTGGTCACGGCGCAGACCGAGATCAGCTGCGGTGGCAGTGTTGCGATCTTCAACAGTGCTTCGGTTGCCACCGTTACGCTTGACCTCACCGCGAGCCTGTGCGGCGTCGTATTCGTCCGCCAGCCGGCGCTTCGCGAGTGCCTCGATTTCCAGCGCATCGGCCTGAGCCCGATGCGTTGCTGCAATCAGGTCGTCATGAGCGGCCTTTGCGCGCTGGAAGCGAGACGCACGCTTTGCGGCATCATAAGCGAGTGACGCAACATCGCGCGCTTCCAGCACCTCGGCGGCCGTCCTTGCCCCGGCCAGCATCTTGGCCGCGCGGTCGATCAGGGCCGGAAGATTCTGGGCATCGGCGACGACCACTACGAGCGCTGTCATTAGGCACCCCCTTGCGGGAGAATCTCGACCTTCAGCGTGCCGGTCCGCACTGTGCGCGCGGGCTCGAAACCCTGACGGATGGCGTCAGGCCAAGCGACATAGTTGCGTTCCGGCACCTTGAAGCTGATCTCGACATATTCGGCAGGGTCGTCGCCAGCGGCGCGGATGCGCTCGACCATGGCGGCAAGCCGGTTCTGATCCCAATCCACCCTTTTCGGAAGATCGGCGACGATGGTGAAATCACCTTCGTCAAAACGCACCGTGCCAGTGTCCTTGCCGGAGGCGCTGCGCACTTCGGCGGCGCGGGCGGCGAAACGGACCTCCAGCGCGGTGTTGAAGCGCGTGGTCACCGCCTTCATCTGTTTGGCGGCCGCGTCGATCTCGCACTGCAGGGCGGCCAGCAGGTCGACTGGAAGCAGAGCAATTTCACCCACGGGCAGATTGATCACCTCGTTGATGTCGGGTGCGTTGTCAGGAAAAGGCATTTGGGTCTCCTTGTTGGGGAATAGGGCGGATCAGGCGGCCTCGAGCAGGCGCACCGAAAAAGAGGCACCGGCTTGGCGTGGCTTGCGCCGGGCAACGGCGATGTAGGCGAACTGGTCGGGGCCGATCCGGGCCTGGACGAGGTGGACCAGATCCTGTTCGGCGGCGCGCAAGGCGGCAGAGGCCACTAGGCGCAATGCGCGCTGTTGATCAGAGAGCAGTTTGGAAACAACGCCGGTTGCATCGACGGCGAGAAAGCCGCGATGGTAGACGAGTGTCTCGCCGGGCGCGGCTTGTGCCACCCATGCGCAGAAGGCGATCTCGTCGGTCGATGCGTAGATCGGCGCCACATGAGCGAGCTTAAAACTGGCCATCATCATGCCGCCCCTGCCCCGACGACCGAGGTCGTGTTCTGGCGCAACTGCGCTTGCTCAAAGGCAAGAATGTCATCGAGCCGGTAAACCACCCGCCCGCCGATCTTCATGTAAACGGGGCCTTCCCCGACCCAGCGCCAGCGTTCCAGCGTGCGGGGGGAGATCGTCCAGCGCCGCGCGAGGTCTGTCTGAGTGAGGCAAGTCTTTTGCTGCATCGTTGTCTCCCGGTGTTGGTTGTCGGGAACAAGATGCAATATTCGGCTGTGGGATGTCGTCGGGGTCATAGTGGGATACGGAGGGGGATCAGATCGGCCTTGCGAAACAAGGTGCTGATGCCGGGAGGGGGATCACCATCCCACTGCGGCCCCACACCCCATCCCCCACCGCAGCCAGTAGAGGGATCGAATCGCCCCGGAAAACTTGCGCTCGGTCAGACGCCTGCGAGGCTGTAGAGCCCGCGCTGATTCGAGGCGATGAGGTCGCGCCAGTGCTTCTGGGATTTGAAGACGTCGGACATCTTCATGCTTCTCGAGCCCGCAGCCGACAGGATCGCCTTGCCGCTTAGCCAGGGGTTGCCGGCGCGTGCTGCGTCATGCAGCACCCGCACAACCTGCGCCTGGATCGGGCCCAGCCGGAATTCACGTCCCTGGCAGCGGACGTGATGATAGTCCGGTGATGCCAGAAACGTCGGCTGCGCAGCCTCGGCCCGCGCCCCAGAAAACCCTGATTTTGCTTCGAAACGATCCCGCTCTTCGCGGCGGAGCAGCAGATCTCCGACATTGAACAACACTGGTTCCGAGTCATCCCAGAGTGACGCATAATCTGCCTTCGGGGTCCGAAACTCGGTCACAACCAGTTCGCCACAACGAAACAACCGAAATGCATCACGCGCGTTAAGATCCACGAGCCCGCTGAAGTGCTTTCGTTCCACAGGAACATTGTAGCGTCGGCCGTCATCCGTCATCTCGTGATCGCCGAACTCGACAGGCAGGCCAAACACCCTCACTGACAGGCGCAGCTTGTCGTTTTCGGCAAGGTAGATCAGGTCTGCCTCGGGAAGCGACCAGCGGTCGAGGATCTCTGGGAGGGTAAAATATGCCTTCTCGATCTCCATCCTGTCCCCCGATTCCGATGCAAAGTGTCTGGCTTTTGTTCTAGCCGCTTGACGATCCCAATTCAATCCTGTCTTATCCTATCTTATCCACATAGCGCTGGGGACAACATGAGAGAGAACCACACCTTGGCCGACCGCCTGCGCGCCCGCTCAGATCAGCTTGGCCTGGCACCGGCCCATGTCGCAGAAATGGCAGGGGTCAACCGCTCCTTCGTCTATGACATCCTGCGCGGGCGATCCGTGCGCCCCGGCATCGACCGGCTGGCCGATGTCGCCCGGGTGTTGAAGGTGGATCGCGATTGGCTGATCCACGGCATCGGCGAGGTAGAAGGCGCGTCACCCTTCATCGACAATCCCGACGATACCTTTGTGGCGATTGCCCATGCCAGTCCCCGCCCGGCGATGGGCGGTGGGGCCGTCGTGGGCAATGAAGATGGTGACACGCCCGGCCGGGCCTATCACTTCCGCCGCTCGTGGATAAAGGACAGCCTCAAGGCCAGCCCGTCTCAGCTCCGCATCATGCATGTCGCGGGTGACAGCATGGCACCGACCCTGCTCGACGGCGATACTGTGCTGGTAGACATGACCCGCCGCACCCCCAACCCGCCTGGGATCTTCGTGGTGCATGACGGCATGGGGCTGGTCGCCAAACGGCTCGAACACGTTCCCAACAGCGATCCGCCCGCCGTGCGCATCATTTCTGACAACCCCCTCTACAGACCCTATGAATGCACGGCGGAGGAGATCAATATCATCGGGCGTATTCGCTGGTTTGCACGGGAGATATGAAAAGTGAGCCATGTCATCATTCGCGGTAATAATGGCCGCCGCCATGAAGTCGACTTTGATAATGCTGAAATCACAGTTGAAGTTTACGCCAACGAAGAAAACGTAGAGTTAGTGATCGAGGCGCTGGATGAGGGCCATCCTTCGGAAAAGACGAGATTTGCTTTGGTCAATATTCCGAGACCTGCCTTTGACAAAGCAATGGCGGAAATGGCGCGATCCAAGGGCACAGCCCTCAAAGCAGTCGATTGACAAACAACGCTCCAGAAACCGAGGTTCTGGCGGGCCTAGTTGAAAGGGTGACCTTCCACAGCCAGGAGTCGGGCTTTTGCGTCCTGCGCATCAAGGCGCGCGGCCACCGGGATCTCGTGACCACGATCGGTCATGCGGCGATGATTTCTGCGGGGGAATGGGTGACCGCGTCAGGCGAATGGACCAATGATCATACGCACGGTCTGCAATTCCGCGCACGGTTCCTGAAAACCTCCGCACCTACATCGCTCGATGGCATCGAGAAATACCTTGGCTCCGGCATGATCCGGGGCATCGGGCCGGTGTACGCCAAACGGATGGTCAAGATGTTCGGCGAGGACGTGTTTGACCTGATTGAGGCCGAGCCTGCGCGCTTGCGCGAAGTCGATGGCATCGGGCCGAAACGCGCTGACAAGATCACGTCCGCATGGGCCGACCAAAAGGTCATCCGCGAGATCATGGTGTTTCTGCACAGTCACGGGGTTGGAACCGCGCGGGCCGTGCGCATCTTCAAGACCTATGGCATCGACGCCGTGCAGGTGATGAGCGAGGATCCCTATCGCTTGGCGCGGGATATTCGCGGCATTGGGTTCCGCACGGCGGATCTGATCGCCGAGAAACTCGGGATCGAAAAGACCGCCATGATCCGTGTGCGCGCCGGAATTTCCTATGCCCTGACCGAAGCCATGGGCAACGGTCATTGCGGTTTGCCGCTTGCTGAGCTGATCCCGCTATCCATCAAACTGCTCGAGGTTCCTGAAGACCTGATCCAGACCGCGATCGACCTGGAATTGACCGAAGGTACCGTGACGGCCGACACCGTGGCCGATACCCCCTGCGTCTTCCTGAGCGGGCTTTACCATGCAGAGAAAGGTGTCGCGGATCGTTTCCGCCATCTCGTCTCGGGCCCTCGTCCCTGGCCTGATATCGATGCCGACAAGGCGCTTCCCTGGATCGAGAAGAAGACCGGTCTGACCCTTGCTCCGACACAAGCTGGGGCCATTCGTCTCGCGCTTCGCTCCAAGGTCATGGTGATCACGGGCGGCCCCGGCGTGGGCAAGACCACCATCGTCAACTCGATCCTGCAGATCCTGGCGGCAAAGGCGGTCACGCTGCTGCTGTGCGCCCCGACCGGGCGGGCCGCCAAACGGATGAAAGAAGCGACTGGTATGGAAGCGAAGACCATCCACCGCATGCTGGAAATTGACCCGAAGACGTTCGGTTTCAAGCGCAACGAGGAAAGCCCGCTCGAGTGCGATCTGCTGGTCGTTGATGAAAGCTCGATGGTCGACATTTCCCTGATGCATTCGCTGCTCAAGGCCGTACCAAATCACGCTGCGGTCCTGATTGTCGGAGACATCGACCAGTTGCCCTCAGTCGGCCCCGGGCAGGTGCTGGCCGATATCATCGGATCGAACGCGATTCCGGTCGTGCGACTGACGGAAGTGTTCCGGCAAGCCGCCCAGAGCAAGATCATCACCAGCGCCCACCGGATCAACCAGGGCCAGATACCGGACCTGACCAAGCCGGACGGCGAGAGCGATTTCTATTTTGTGCCGGCCGAAGACCCGGAGCAGGCCGTCGTGCGCATTCTGGATATGGTCAAAAACCGGATCCCGAAGCGTTTTGGTCTGGATCCCATTCGGGACATCCAAGTTCTCTGTCCAATGAATCGGGGCGGTGTCGGCGCCCGCTCGCTCAACATCGAACTTCAGGCGGCGCTGAACCCCTTGGGGGAAAACAAGGTGGAACGCTTCGGCTCGACCTTCGCGCCGGGCGACAAGGTCATGCAGATCGAGAACGATTACGACAAGGAGGTCTACAACGGTGACATCGGCTACGTTGAAGGTGTCGATCTCAACGAGGGAGAACTGACCGCCAGTTTCGACGGCCGGACCGTGAGCTATCTGTTCGGGGAACTCGACACGCTGGTGTTGGCCTACGCCGCGACGATCCACAAAAGCCAGGGGTCCGAATATCCGGCTGTCGTCATCCCGGTCCTGACGCAGCATTACGCCATGCTTCAGCGCAACCTGCTTTATACCGGGATCACCCGTGGCAAGCGCCTCGTGGTGATTGTCGGTCAGCGCAAGTCGGTGGCCATCGCCGTGAAAAACGTATCGGGGCGGCGGCGCTGGTCCAAGCTGGATGAGTGGCTTGAGTGCCCTCATGCAGCCGCCAGCCAAATCCTGGAATGATTTCTCAAGCGCAACCCGAAGGGTGGGATACGGGCTGATGCAGGCGCGGCAAACAGTTATGACCACGCTTCCGAAGCGGACCTTCACACTGACCGTGCACTCTACTTTAGCCAGCACGTCTACCGTTACGGCGAAGCAGACCAGCCCGTGCCTATGTAGAAGCAAGAAACATTTCGCTTGCTGGGCATTCGCAGAATTGAATAGTCTGAAAGATGTCAGTGATTTAGACGGGGCGGTGAAGTTCCCACACCTTTTATTTGTTCGGGGGAGGAGGCATGCCTACATTTGGCTGGATTCGCGAAGACGATCTTGATGCGTTCTATGAGAGCACAGGAAGAATTCTTGATCCCTCTCAGGTCATAGAGCCGGTTTTTACCTGCCCTTTCTGTGCCTTGGCATTTTCCGCGCAACCAGCGTTTAACGATCACGTCTATGCCAGTCACCGGGTCGAACGGCCGCTTATCATGTTCCGTGGAAAAGAGCCGGCCGTAAAAGATATTGTTCGCTCGTATCTCGCTCCAGCCGATATCGCGCTAGCAAATACAAGTTTCGCAAAAGTTCATATCAACGGGACGAAACCAAAGCAAATGAATGCCGTCGAACTGAACAAGCTCTTAGTCTGGACATCACAAGCAGAAATTAAGCTCGAATTGGTGAATTCTGAGCAGAAAAACGCGGCTCCAGTGACGTCTTTCTATGGCATCTCTTTCCGAATTGCAGACTCGGAGGCTATAACCAGCGTCGAGAAGGCTTTCACAGAAACTCTTGTTTCCGCGGCGATCACTCGTGGTTCGATCGACACTTTTCTTTCCGATCAAAGGACACAAGGCGCTGGGAAGGAATACGCTTCTGGCCTTGCCAACTACTGCTTGGGTATCCTTTTGAAGGAACGCTCAGAAGGGCAAAACCTGACGACTCCACTTTATCGATATCGGGAACTCTATGGGACTGCTCTCGACATCCTGGAAGATTTTCAGTGCCCACTAGCAATCCTAATCGCGAGCCTCATTCGTTTCTCGATGAATGACTTTGAAGGCAACCGCAGGCGGACGGGTTACCTGAAGCTGGATCTCGCGAATGATCTGCTCCGGGACCCAGACCATGACGCCTTACCTTCAAGTTCAGAAAGTGTCAGCCATCGCCCCGTGTGTCCGGTAGACCATGGCACGTGGAGAGTTCTCGAGATGGCCTCCCGGCTTGTTGCACAACCGCGGTGGAGCCCCATTCTTGACGATGAATGCAGGGGCCTAGCTCAGTCCGACCTCCTTGATGAAAGTGATCACCAGAAAGCCTATGCGATTTGGGCGGCGTTCGCCTGGAGATTGGGAGCAAGGGAGAGCATAACCGAGCCGCTGACACAAATTGCCGAGGTCTATCCCTTCAGCCGATGGGCCCGTGAATATCTGGAGCAAGTATCAACATGACAGACAACGACAAGACGCCCGAAACTAAAACCGAACAACCGTTCGATGCGCCTCAAGCTGAGAATGTGACGGTTTCGGGGGAGGGGTCCGTCGAGGAAATCGAGATTGAACCTACCTTGAGCGGGTATTTCAAGGAGAAGCGCGCAAGCCCTTCGGCATTTTTCAAGGTACTGCGCAAGCACGAAGTGAAGCGATTTCAGCAGTCAGATCGAGCGGCTGCAGAAAAAATAATGGCGTATGAAGATCCTGAGGGGGAACGCTTGTGGGCTCTGATGGCGTATTCCTCGCTGCCTGAAAGTGTTGACGTTTGGATCTGGAGCGCAGCTCTTGCGCGCCTAAAGGAGCACTTCGGCGACGCGTTTAATCCGGGAGAGAACAATACAAGGCGTATCTTGAAGACAGTACTGACCGAGCTCGGGGCGGCACTTGGCTCCGAGAAGAAAGAGGAAAGAAAGCACGCAGAAACGTGGCTCCGCATAACTGTCTGCTGGCTGATGGAGAAGCGTAATCTAAGCGCTTGGCAGGTTGCTGAGGACCTACAGACTGCCTTCATCGTGAATTCGAGCATAGCCCAGGAAGTTATCCAAAAAGGTAAGAGTCGGGAGTTGCAGATTGCCGTCGCGATGGCAGGGCTGGGCGACGAATTGGTCAAGTCAGCAAACGAAGACCGCGACAAGGAAAGGAATACCTCCACCGATTTGCGTCATAGCTTGCACATAGCACGCACCGAAATCGAGGGGCTGCGGACAGAACTGGTCATCGCGAGACAGACAATAGCCGAACATGAAAAGCGTGTTTCCGAGCTTGAGAAGACGCTTTCTAACGAGAGGCAGCATTGGGGACACGATCTGACTGAGACGAAGGCAGGACAGAAGGTACTCCTCGGAGAGAAACTTGGCCCCCTCCTCAACGATGCCATTGACGCTCTCGAAATCGATCCGCCGGAGCCGGGTATAGCTCTGCGACGAATGAAGGCAGCCGCTTCCGTGATTGAAGGGGCAAAGGAATGAGCGAAATGATTTTTGGCATCGACTTCGGAACGACAAACAGTCTTGCGGCGGTTGCCGTGGGAGACAGGGTGTTGCCCTTGGTAGATCAAGTCAACCAGCGCCCGCATCCTTCCGTCATCTGGTATAGGGGATCGGATGTCGTGGTCGGTCGCGAAGCTCGGCAGAACATGGACATCACTGATATTGGCGCTCCTCCGGGCTTCGTCCGCTCTCCCAAGATGTCCCTCCGCCGAAATGGTCCCGTCTTCGTTGATGGTCGCCCAATCGAGCCTACGGACGCTGTTGCCGAAGTCCTCCGGCATCTGAAAGCCGATGCCGCGAAAGCCCGTGGGAGCGCATCTGGACATGAGCTTGCGAGAGCAGTTTTTACTATACCGGTTGATTTCGGAGGTCCTGAACGGCGTTCCTTGCGCGAGGCGGCACGAAAAGCTGGCATCGGGGTCATCCAGTTCGTTCACGAACCCGTAGCTGCACTTTATGCGTATCTCAGATCTTTGCCCGATCTCTCGCGTGAACTGGCACGCTTGGAGGGAAGGTCGATCCTCGTCTTCGACTGGGGCGGCGGCACGCTTGACCTGACACTCTGTCGCATCGCTGGTGGCGCTATCATGCAGATCAAGAACCTCGGCGACAACGAGATAGGTGGCGACAAGTTTGATGAGCGTCTTAGAAACCACTTGAGAGAAAAGCACTCTGCCAAGCATGACATTGAGGACATCACCGCTCTGGAACAGCCAGGCATGGCTGCAAAGCTGCTGCACCAGTGCGAAATACTGAAAATTCACCTGTCGGATCCAAAGACCGACATTGAGGATGTGATCGTAAGGAATTACCTCAAGGTAGACGGTTCTGGTAAGAACCTGACTGCATCCGTTACCCGTTCCGAACTCGAAGACTTGAGCGCTGGGATTGTCTCCCGCGGGCTGGCCCGGATCGATGAAACTCTCGATCAGGCAAACCTCACGTATCAGGACATAGAACTTTGCCTGGCTACCGGCGGTATGGTGAACATGCCTGCTATCCGTTACGGCCTCACAGAAAGGTTCATCGGTCGAGTTCCCAAGCTTGAAAACGGAGACCGCATCATCGCGGAAGGCGCGGCCTGGATCGCGAATGATGGCTTGAGACTGCAACTCTCGAAACCAATCGAGATCCTTGTCGCAGATACGAGTGGGCGAGGAACATATCATTCACTCGTCGATGCCGGCTGGACCCTGCCGATAGAGAACGAGACACAGAACGTCGCAAATACCCGCCTTTTCTGCGTGGACCCGCGAGAGGGTTACGCGGTTGTCGAGGTGGCCAAACCTGCAAAACTTGGAAAGGTCTCACCAAGAGATCCACGACACTCTCTCTGTGTTGTTAAAGCCAAACTCGATGCGAATGCAGCCCCACTGCTTGAGCGAATCGAATGTAATTTGCAAATCGACCACGATTATATTGCACGCGTTACCTTGAGGTCGACCGGACGCGGGGCAGAGTCCTCTGCAGAGTTTCATGATCTGGAGTTTGGGCTGTCGCTGCCAAACGTCGCCCCATCGGACGGTCCGCAAGACGAACATGGTCGTCGCGGGTCAACTGGCCCCATTGGCGAAGTTGGGCAATTGGAAAACAGCAATCTCTATCAGAGAACTAACGTCGCCCGATTAGACGACCGCAATGCAAATACCGGTGACCTTTGGAAATACGTGCCTGGCGACCTCGTTGACAGATGGAAGCCAAGCTACTTCGACACGAGAAGTAATGCCGCCTCGCCACGACAGTTAGAGGAGCGCAATTTCTACGCGCCATGTGCTCGTTGCAAACGGCTGATTTCTCAGATCAAGAGTGAAGGACCTATAGAGGGCTGCCGTGGTTCCTGCCTTCCGGAGGCTTCGCACAAATCGACCGGTGCTCATGCAGAGACTGTTCGACAATGGTAAGCGTCCGGTGTGCCTGCCCTGACGGTTTGAAGGAGTGTTTGCTAAGTGTCCACTATCGATGGTGGACATCATGAGGGCACATTATGGCGGGCAAGGCGGGACAGAAGAAGCGGTTTTGGTCTGACGACGAGAAGCGTTCAATTTGTGAACAAACGACGACGGCAGGTGTGTCCGTAGCGCTGGTTGCACGGCGCTATTCAATGAATGCGAACCTGATCCATAAATGGTTGCGTGATCCACGGTTTGGCCCAGCTACTGACGCTTCAGATGTAGAGGGTGGTAAATGCGACTTTCTCCCTATCGAGGTTGAAGCCTCAGCATTGGCTTTTGCTCCCTTGATGGAGACCGATGTGCCCCAGTGCAGCACACCGCTTTCGACCACCCGCGTTGACATCACTCTGTCGGACGGCCGTCGCGTTCTGGTCGAGGGCCCAACGGCACTCACTGCAGTTTTTGGTCTGGTGCAGGGGCTGATGGCATGATCCCGGTGCCGAGCAATACGCAGGTGTGGCTGGCCGCTGGGGTGACGGACATGCGGCGCGGGTTCAACACGTTAGCGGCGCAAGCTGCGCAGGTTTTGGCTGAAGATCCGTACTCCGGACATATGTTTGTGTTCCGTGGCCGACGGGGCGACCTGATCAAGATTATCTGGTGGGATACACAAGGTGCCTGTTTGTTTACCAAGCGCCTTGAGCGTGGTCGCTTTGTGTGGCCCGCGGCGAAGGACGGCAAAGTCAGCCTGAGCCCATCCCAACTCTCAATGCTTTTGGAAGGGATTGACTGGCGTATGCCGCAAAAGACATGGCGACCGTTGAAGGTTGGCTAGCCCATAAAACATGGGGTTATGCGCTGTTTTTCGTTCTCTTTTGGGCGTGTTGATGCTATAGTTCAGTCATGTTGGACACGCTCAAATCATTGCCCGAAGATCCCATCGAACTGCGCGCAGTTAGTAAGCTGATGGCAACCGAGATCCAATCCCTGACCTACCAAATCGAGAAGCTGAAGGGCCAACTGGCAGGGCATCAAAAAGCGCGCTTCGGTTCCAAGTCGGAGACTCTTGATCAATTGGCCTTCGACCTCGCGGAAGATGCAGAGATCGAGGCCGCCGCTGACGCGCAGAAGGCAGAGCAACGTCCTGACGCGAAGCCTGCCAAGCGCAAGCACAGCCGCAAACCACTGCCAGATCATCTCGAACGGATGGATGAGGTGCTGTCCGCAGGAGATGCATGTACAGATTGCGGCGGCAACCTGCGCCAGCTTGGTGAGGATGTCACCGAAGAGCTTGAATACGTCCCAGGCCGCTTCGTGGTGCGCCGGATCGTGCGCCCGCGTATGACCTGCACTTGCTGCGAGGCGTTCTGCCAAGCGCCGCTGCCATCGCGCCCGATTGAGCGAGGTCGTCCTGGTCCAGCCCTTATATCCCATGTGCTGGTCAGCAAATATTGCGATCACCTGCCACTGGCGCGGCAATCAAACATCTACGCGCGAGAACGGGTGGATCTACACCGCTCCACCCTCACAGATTGGGTGGGCCGTTCTACGGCACTGATGGAACCACTGGTAGATCATATCGGCAAGCTGGTCCGCGCAGGCCCCGCGCTCTTTGCAGACGACACGACCGTAAAGCTGCAAACCAAGACCAAGACAAGCAAGGCCAAGACCGCGCGGCTCTGGAGTTATGTTCGTGATGAACGTCCGTGGCAGGGGCAGGCCCCGCCCTGCGCGTGGTATCAGTTCAGCGTGGACCGCAAGGGGGAACACCCCGTCAATCACCTGTCGGGTTATTGCGGCACCGTGCATGCGGACGGCTATGCAGGGTTCAATGGGCTGTTCGGCGAGAACAAAGCGGATGAGCAGGCCTGCATGGTGCATGTGCGCCGCAAGTTTGTGGACGTCTTTGAACGCGAAGGCTCCGCCATCGCCAAGGAGGTGATCAAACGGATCGCAGACCTTTACGGCGTGGAAAAGGAAGCCCGGGGAAAGACTGCTGAAGTGCGCGTGGCCCTTCGGCAAGCCAATGCCAAACCCATCTTCGATGATCTGAGCGTCTGGCTTCAGGCGCAGTTGCCCAAAGTATCAGGCAAAACGCCGCTGGCGCAGGCCATCCGCTACGCCTTGGGCCGCATGCCAAAGGCGCGCGCTTATCTCAGCAACGGAATGTTGGAGCTCGATAACAACATCTGTGAGCGCTCTATCCGCCCCATTGCACTTGGCCGCAAAAACTACCTATTCATGGGATCAATCGGTGGCGGCAAAGCCGCGGCCATTGCATACACCCTCATCGAGACTGCAAAGATGAACAACGTTGATCCCGAAGCATGGCTCACTTGGGTCCTCACGCACGTCGCTGATCACAAAATCAATCGTATCGATGAGCTCATGCCCTGGAACTGGAAGCCACAGTAATCTTCAAGGGCGGGTTCAACGGACGCTTACCGACAATGGACACAAAAGTGAAAATGAAGTCAGGAGATCCTTCCGTTCAATTGTCACCCCTATCGGACAATATTCGATCAACATATCTCCTAGGGGCAGATCGAAACGAGGACAGATGCTCCCGCATATTGAAAAAGAAGCTTCGGTAAAACTACGAGACAGCGCTGAGTACCTAACGGAAATGGTCCGGGTGCGTGGATTACCACTGCGCATTCTTTCGCTGTGTTGCGCGCCCTCTTGCTTCCGCAGTGCTTCCGAAATGTTTTAACGCAAAAAACCGCCTGTTAAGGCGGCTTCTAAGCGACTGTTAAGTCGAAGTTTTTGGTTGCGGGAGTAGGATTTGAACCTACGACCTTCAGGTTATGAGCCTATATTTCAAAGATTCCAATAAGCTAAGCAAAACAACCACTTAGGCGATAAGCCTTTGATTCCTCAAATTCTTCCACCCCGCATTCGCCGACATTCACGCTCATTCGGCCGTAAACCCGGTGCGAAACGTGCATTCGCGGGTTGATGTGGCGTTGATGTAGGAGTTTTGCGTGTGCCGGAAGATCTACATCGCAATCCTTCACTTTCGATACTCCTGAAGCCCGAGTTCAGCCCACATCCAGCCACAATCATACTCAGCAATCGGTCCGTCATCTTGCCTAGCGCTGCGGTTTTCGAGGAGCTTCAACCATTCGATGACCTGCGCGCGCCCGACTGCGCTCCGTACCGCCTGTCGGGGAGACTTCGCGATCAGAAGTGCGATCACGGTTTCCAACTCTGCTCCGGCAGCTCTCTGCGCAATCCAAACATTTGTGTGTTGCGCTGGGAACGACCGTTCACTGCTCTCTGCTGCACTGATCACGGCAGCACCTTGATTTCGCCACGCCGCACCTGTTCGAGGATATTGATCAGTTGCGGCGGTTCCATGACCTCGACGGCTTTACCCCAGGACACTAGGTGCCAGGCCATTTCGACCCAGCCGCTGGCCGTGAATTCGACCAGCAAGCTGCCATCCGGCATGTCGCTCATGACCTGGAGCGGATGGAACACGAACTCGCGCGCCACGGGCGCGGCTCGGGGCGTGAAGCGCCAGCGCACGAGGCCATGTTCTGCTTCGGAAAAGAACGAGCCAAAGGCGAACTTTGCATAGCACTCGATGTCGAAATCAGGATCGCGATGGAAGATGTCAACTGTGCCGCTCATTTTGATGATGCGATCAAGTCGGTATTGCTTGAACCGCCGGTCGGGCGTCGTGTCGCGCGCCACGAGATAGTGGCGGGCCCCAACGATCACCCCGTGAGGCTCGACCAGCTTCGTGCGCGGTTCAGGGTCGCGCGCGCTGGTATAAGTGATCGCGATCATCGTTGGGGTGATGAACGCGTTGAACAGCGTCTTGAGATGCATCTCAGGGATCCGGGTTGCGGGTCCAGGGCGACATGCGAAGCCGTTCGCGATCATCATGATCTCGGAACTCACCTCGGCCGAACGGGCGTGTGGCCGCGGCACGGATGCCACCAAGTGATCACGAACGCGCTGCAGCGCCACCACTTCGTTTTCAGCGCCCTCTCGCGCCGCCCTTCGGATCGCCAGATCAATGGCGGAGAGTTCCCTTTCGCTCACAACCCGATGCTGGATGAATGGCACCTCCCTCAATTTCCACCAGCGCCGCCGTTCACCATCATCGGCGACCAGCACCCCGGGGCAGAGATCCTCGAGTTCCCGCGCCATGCGACGGGCCGTTCGCTCGTTCACGGATAATTCGCTCATGATATCGCGCAGGCAAACGCCGCGGTAACGCGCCTTGGCCATTTCGGCGATGCGGAGCAACTCACGGGCTTTGATAAACGACATTCGACAGTTCCGTATCGGGGATCGGAGAATAGCAAGGGTGGGGTAAGAGATTGCCCCCCTTGGTAGATTAACCTGTCCATGTGGTCGAGACGAATCAGCCGAAGGGGAGCCGCAGCGCCTCGCCGGTCGTCACGACACACAGCCAACTGCCTGCCTCGGACGGACTCTGTCCGGTACGGCGGCGAACCAATTGAAAGGACCGATCCCAATGGGACTACCACAACGCGCGTTCTACCCTGTACATGAGACCGCTGCACGCTGGGGCTGCACCGTTTCCGACATCGCTGGCTGGGCCGCTATGGGAACGCTGAAGATTGTCACCGGCATCCCACCCGTCGAATGTGGCGATCAGCGGGTTGCAGGGCTGGTCAAGATCGCCCCAACTGACATCCTGCCAATGTTCAGACGCTGCGGGACTGGCCCACAGGAGGCGTATCTGCGCCAGGTTCAGCAGCTGGAGGCAGAGGAGTGGCTGTTTATCACCGCGCCGGAAAGCGGGGTGCTGGTGTCGATCGGAGACATGATGATCATGGGTAAGGAGGTCCGCAGATTTGAGGCCGCCAATGAACTCTTCGGTCGCGTGGTCGGCGGCGCTGGGCTCGGCGATGACGGGGAGTACGACTGGGCGGGGATGAGCGTAGAAATTACGCGGCGCGTCTTTGAGGAAGGCTTGCCGAAATCGCAAGGCGCGTGGGTCCGCGAACTACTTGACTGGTTTGCAACGCACTCCGAAGACGGCAGAATTCCGGATGAGAAATCAGTCCGGACGCGGCTCATCCCCGTTCTTCTGGCCCTGAAGTTCAAGCACCCGAAGCGGTGATCGGGCCTTGGGCAGCGCGTGGCGGCACGTCAGTCGCCACGGGCACCTCCTGCGCGCTGTGCACAAGCCGAGGCTTCGGCTTGAAGGCGCTGGCAACAGCGCCAACCCCGGCGCGCAAGGGCGAGTCCATCAGATGTGCATAGCGCTGGGTCGTCTGCATCTGGCTGTGGCCCAGCAGCTTGCCGATCATCTCGAGGGAAGCGCCACCGCTGACCAAGAGCGAGGCGAAGGTGTGACGCAGATCGTGGATCCGGACATCCGCGATGCCGACCTCCTTCTGGAGGCGCGCCCAGAACCGGCGGATTTCCTGTACCGGCTGGCCGGGGGTGTCACCGGGAAAGAGCCAAGGCGCCCCCTTGACGACAGCAAGGCGGCGCTGGCGGACAATGGCCGCAGCTTCATCCGAGATCGGTACGCGGTGGACCCGGCGCTGCTTGGTAGTGCTGGCAGGCTTGGTCCAGCTCAGATGCTCGAGATTGAAATCCTCAAAGCGCGCCTGTCGCACCTCCCCGACCCGTGCGCCCGTCAGCATGCAGAGTCGGATGATCCCTGATGCGCGGTCATCCTTTGCCATATCCAGCGCGGAGGCGAGGCGCGAGATTTCCTCTTGTGACAGGTACCGCTCACGCGGCGTCTCCATCCGGCGGCGAAACCCCATCGCCGGGTTATCCTCGCGCCACCCCCATTTGACGGCGTAGGCGAACATCTTGCGCACCACCTCGCCCACGCGATTGGCGCGAACGGGGGTCGGCTTTGCGCCTTGCAGCTTGCGCGCGCGGTTGTTTGGTCGTTGTTTGGCTGGGCGTGCCCGCCCCTCGGCGACCTTGGTCAAAAGTAACTCGACATCATAGGCCAACACTTCGGTGACCAGCATCCTGCTCCAAGCGGGGCCGATGAACTTTTTCATCATCGAGCGCTGGTCAGCGGAATTCAGGGCCGCCAGGTGCGGCAGATGGACCTCGACATAGCGGTTGATCAGATCGCTCACACGGGGGGCTTCGCGCAGGGCGCCCCGAGTTGCCAGTGGGTCACCTCCGGCGTCGATCTCGCGGCGCAGTTCCTTCGCGCGCTCGCGTGCCGCGGTCACCGCCCATTCCGGCCAGCGCGCAAATGTCATCCGGCGCTGGCGCCCGGCGTAGCGATAATCGAGCGTGAAAGCGCGCCCACCACCCCGATAAATGCAGGCGGCAAAGCCGCGCACGTCAGTGTCGAAAATCTGGTAATCCCGCCCCACCACAGGCTCGGCATCACGCAGGACCTTCTCGGTCAGCTTTTGTCTGTTCACCATTCACAAACCTCTCTTCTTGCCCTGTCATGACGCGTAGTTCCAGCCCGCCTTCAAGCAGAGCATGGCGGTGGGGGTGGAAGGGAGGAACGGGGTGGCATCGCGGAGACAGATCGCATCCACCCCCATGTTTCATTGGCATTTCAGCGATGATGGTCTGCGTTGTCATCGCGGTGGGCGGCTTTTGCGACCGACGATCGGCGCCTTTAGCAGCGACGGTCACGTCGTGAATCACCCGACATCTGCAAATCCTCAATAAAATATAGGGGTGGAACGGCTTTTGCGGGGTTCCACCCCCGATTTGCGCACGAATGCACGCGAATCCCCCGTAAATCCGGGGGTTTGCCGTCGAATGCCGCTGAATGCCATCGAAGCCAGGTTTCCACCTTCGTGACATCGCATTTGGCTTTTGCCGCCCAGCATCGGAATCTCCAATGAAACAAGGGGGTGGAACGACTATAGCGCGTTCATTCCACCCCGCTCCTCCCTTCCACCCTCAGGCATGTGCCTGACTAGGCCGTGGAAAAGACCCGCATCGGGTCGTCAAACTGGAGGGACATCATGCGACAGCACGAAATCGCCGAGAGTATCGCAAAACCGTCGGGCGGCTTGCTCGGCGGCTGGATCAGCCGGACAGACCTCGCTCTGCAACTCGGGGTATCAGAAGACACGTTGCGTCGCTGGGACGCCCTGCGCTCGGGCCCGCCTTGTACTCGAGCCGGTCGAAAGGTCTTTTATCGCCGCGCAACCGTTCTGGAGTGGCTGGAAGAGCAGGAAGCCGCTGCGCCACGCCGCAAGCGTGCGGGAGGCCGTCGATGAGCGTGCCACAGCCCTTTCGCCATCGCTCCACGCGCGACGAGGCCCGCGATGACTGGCTCAATGACCGCCGGCGCGAAGCCCGCATCGTCGTGGCCGATGTCGTCAATCATTCCGACCACCTGATCCGGCTTGCCTGCAATGTTCTGGTCCGCCACGGCGAAAGCGACACGGAGCGTCGCGATGCTCGCGCGCTCCTGTTCGTGATCGACGCACGCCGTCCGATCCGCACCGCCCAACGCCAGGATGACGACCGGAGGGCCGGGCGATGACGCGGCGCGGCACTCCCGAGGCCGATCTGCAGCGTGCAGTTGTTACCGCCCTGCGCTTTGCTCTGCCGAAAACGGCCATCATCCACCATTGTGCAAATGAGGTGACCGAACCCGGTCCCCGCGGTGCCAAGCGCCAAGCCATTCTTGTCGGCATGGGCGTGCATGGCGGCTTTGCAGATCTGATGGTGATCTGCGGTGGGTGCGTCCTGTTCCTTGAGTTGAAGTCCCCCAAGGGCAAACTCAGCCCGGCACAGGAGGCGTTTCGCGATGCCGTGCTGGCGCAGGGCTTTGGCTGGGTGCTGGTGCGCAGCCTCGACGACGCGCTGGGCGCACTGGCCTATCATGGCTTCACCACGCGCATCGCAGCGCATGCGCGGAGGGCAGCGCCATGAGCCATGAAGCCACCAACTGGGCCATCAAGCAGCGCGGGTTGAAACCCACCACCAAGATTGTGCTTTGGCATCTCTGCGACCGGTTCAACCCAGATTACGGCTGCTTTCCGTCGCAGAACCGGCTGGCCCATGATTGCGAAATCAGCCGCTCGACGCTGAACGACCACCTCGGCCAGCTGGAAGCCATCGGCATCTTGCGCCGCGTGCCGCGCATCGACCCAGTGACAAAGCGACAGCTGCCCACCCGCTACATACTGAGGTTTGAGCCGGGCTTCACACCGGCGGATGTGGTTCCATGTCCGGAAACCGGGCACGGCTTTTCGCCGCCCGGCCACGCTGCTGAAACTGCGGCTGAAATTGACCCCACAACCACCATTTCGGTCGAGCCGTGTCCAGATTCCGGACACGGGATTAACGGACAAGCCGTGTCCGGATTTTGCCCCGACCCGTGTCCGGAAAATGGCCAAAGCCGTGTCCGAAATCCGGACACTAACCTTGTAAGGGAACCATTAAGTAAACCAGTAAAGGAGGAGGAGGAGGACGCGCAAGCGCGCGAAGCCGATTTTGATCTGTTTTCCGCAGAACTGCTCGGCGCGCTGGGCTTTGCCACCAGTGCCAGCCTCCCGGCTTGGTGGCAGGGCGAGCCAGCGCGGTTGCACATTCGCCGCTGGCTCGACGACCTCGGGCTTTCCGAGGATCGGGTGATCGAGGTCGCCACCGAGAGCCGAGCCGATCACCCCAATCCGCCTGATGGGCCGAAAGCGCTTGATCGGTTCATGGAACGCGCTGCCCAGCGTGATGTCCAAGCCGCAGCAAATGCAAGCGGCGGGAAATCCAAGCGGCAGCGCAAGCGCAATGTTGGCCCGCCACCCAACGACGATCAACTGTCGGCCTTTTACGCCACCAAGGTAAACTCAGACGAATACATGCCCAACGGCATGATCAGCAGCGCCATGTGCGGCTTGATGCTGGTGCGAGGTCTGGTCACGCCCGAACGCCTCAGGATGAGGGGGGTGCGGTGAATGGCATGGTGTCACGTCCCCGGCACGGATTGTCCCTCTGCGCAGGCGGCGGAG
>Ga0209390_10003118_pt1 | contig 27381 bp, 18 predicted proteins | sample BON01_FD_187212 | JGI IMG/M metagenome (GOLD analysis project Ga0209390, IMG submission 187212) | Freshwater microbial communities from Lake Bonney liftoff mats and glacier meltwater in Antarctica - BON-01 (SPAdes) (version 2) | ecosystem: Environmental > Aquatic > Freshwater > Ice > Glacier...
CATCCAGTCGATCAAATCAGCCGCCCGAGGCTTTCGCAACTTCAACAACTATCGCACACGCATCCTCTTCTATTGCGGCAAGCTCAATCTCATGCCTGACAACTGCCACTAAAGTAACTGAAGAACCGAACTAAAAGGCTGAACGTTGCCCCGCCTATTCGATAATTCGATGAGTCGGCACGGGGCGACCTGGGCGAAAGCTTTGCAATGAGACAACCTGGTGATTCAGCTGCAGCGCTTCACACGCGTTGGCAAGCTCTTCGCGCACCATCGCTTCCAGTTCCTCAGGATCGGTTGCTACTCGAGCATTCACAACAACATTGGCAGACATTGTCCTGGCGTTGGATGCCAGCGACAGTTCCGGTCCGGTTGCGTTGCTGACCAGGTTGGCAACAGCGTAGCTCACATCACACAGCCCAATCACTTTCAAATGAGCCGCTTCGGCGCTGGAAGCCAGCAAGCGACCGTGTAGGCGGGCAATCAAATCCAGCAGTAGTTCGTCGAGTTCGAATTCCGTGGTTGAATCAACAGTCACCTGACTATTCAACCAGCCAAGTTCAGCTTCTCCTTCGGCATAGACGTCGTAATCCACTTCCATCACATGACGGCCGAATTGACCTCGCTGTGCAAGCATCGCCACCAGATCTGCCAGGCCTTCACCGGTCTTTGCAGAACATCGAAGCACGGGGCGACCGGGATATTCTATTTCCAGCAAAGTCTGAAGCTCATCAACCTGTTCGACAGACAATTCGTCAATGCGATTGATCACCACGAAGTCTGCTTCTTCGATCTGCTTGCGAAAGATGTAGTTGGCCTTCGGAGAAAAACCGGTGCCGCTATCGCCCTTAAGAATTCGTAATCCGTGACTGGGCTTCAGAATCACGCCATACGGAGCAATGTCCAAAGGTACTCCATAAACTTCTGTCAGAGGCCTGATAACGGTCGCGACAAGGTCCGTGCAGCTGCCAACGGGTTCCGCCAGAATGATTTCGGGAAGTTCTCCCTGCCCGAGTCGTTCAACAGTCGCAGTGAGTTCGTCAAAGTTGCAGCAAAAGCACGATCCCGCCACTTCGCCGACATCAAAACCCTGCGAACGCAGGTTGTGAGTGTCAACCAGATCGCTGGTCTGGTCATTGGTGACGATACCGACTTTCCTGCCCATCGACATGTAATGTTTGGCAAGCTGAGATACCGTGGTTGTCTTGCCGGCACCCAGAAATCCGCCGACCATGATATAAACTGGATTCATTGTTTGTTCTCGCAACTGACCTCTGACAAGTGAATTGTGTTTGAGATGAACTTTACATGTTACGCCAGCAAAGCTGCCTGATGCATTCCAGCCGCTTTTTTTCCCATTTGTTTCCGTATCGCCGAGCGAAAATGGCCGTTTGACGCCGTTGCCAGAACAACGATAACGAAGCTTTCGCATGCAGTGCATGCTCATGCTAAAAACGTGAGACTGCAGCGATAAAACCTCGGAAGTCGTGGCGAACGCATTAAAACCTACCAAAACTCTTCAAAATATCAGACAATCGGGCACTTCGTTCAGATCTGATTGATCAGTTCCGATATCGATCGTAGACTGGTCAAGTTCCGCAGCAGTCACCTGACGATTACCGGAAACACGCCTGAAACTGTTTGCTCAGATGGCACTTACGGAGCCGACGCAATGACAGATGCACCAAAGTCTTCCAATCTTCTTAGCCGAGTTCAAGCTCGACTGCGAGTGGCTTCGCTTGCTAGGTCAGCGTATCACGCGAGTCTCGCCGTGCTCGGAGTTGCAGTCGTTGCCGTGCTGACCAGTCGCCTGCTGGGCTTGATTCCGCAGTCTCAGGAACGCCCGTTTTGGTTATTGGCGATTCCTGCAGCTGTGGTTTTAGTGGCTGGAATTTTCCATCGTCGAATTGAACTGCAACAGGCCGCTCGAGCCGTCGACCAGCATGCTCGCACCAAAGATCTGTTTCTGACCCTTTCGTCGTTGTCTTCTTCAGCCGGTGAATATCAGCCGCTGGTTGCAAGCTCTGCAGAACAAACGGCCGAACGAATTGTTCCGGATGATGTTGTTCCGTTTAAATTCGCAGAGCCTCTGGGAATCGTTTCCATCGCCGCAGCGGTGCTGGCTATTGCGGTCCTGTTCACTCCGCAATTAGATCCGTCGGGTCGGGTTGAAGCGGCAATGAAAGTTGACAAGCAAAAGACCGAAATTGAGACGATTCGAAAAGCTGCTCTGACACGCGCAGACCGTTTGAAGAAAGAAGCAGAACGGGCTGAAGAAGAATCAGCTGAAATCGAAGCTCAGGTAACTCAGATGAAGTCTGACTTCCGCAAGATGCAACCGAAGAAAATGGAATCCAACGCCAAGGTATTGGAAAATCATCGCATGGACCTGGGTGACATGTGGAAGTCAGTCAGCAATGACCAGTTGCGAAAAATGATGAACCAGCCTATTTCCAAACAGCAACTCGGCAGCAATCGCAATCAGAAGACAAACGAATGGCTGAAGGATCTGCAGGAAGGTAAGACGGAAAGTTTGCAAAAAGAACTGCAGAAAGCCCAGGCAACAATGAAGGCCATGATGGAGGCAAAAGACCCGGAAGAGCGAAAAAAACTGGCTAACGAACTTCAAAAAGATCTTCAGGACCTGCAAAAGTTTGCCAAAGACAAAGCCGGCTCAAAAGAACTTTCTAACGCTCTTAGTCAGGCGATGAAGTCTCTGGAAGCCTGTAAGAATCCAGGCGAAAATGCTCAGCAAATGGAACTCAGCAAAGACGCGATGGAGGCTTTGAAAGAGTCGCTGCAGCTGTCAGAAAAGGAAATGGACCAGGTTGCTCAGGCGGCGAAAGACCTTAAGAAACTGGAAGACGCGCTGAAGACTTTGCAGCAGGCTCAACAGCTGAACCAGAAAGACCAACTGGATGGCAGCAAGTGCGAAGGCTGTGAATCACTGGAAGACTACGCCGAACTTTACGCGCAGATGATGGGCGAAGGTAACGGAGAAGGTGAAAAGAACGGCAAAAATCGAGGTGAGCGGGGTGTTGGGCGAGGCGGAGAATCCGAATACGACGACAGCGATCCTGAAGGATACAAGACAGAAAAAGAAAAGGCTCAGATTCAGGCGGGCAAAGTGCTGCTGTCTATCAAGACAAAAGAATACGCGGACGAACTGGACTTTGATCCGGATAACATGCGAGAGTATCAAGACAGCATTAGTTCGCTGAAGTCCGGCGTGCAGTCTGCCATCGACGCAGAAGAGATTCCACCGGGCTATGTCGAAGGCATCAAAGGCTATTTCGACAAGATTGAAAAAGTCGACCCCAAAAAGAAGTAGCAACGACAGCCAGGTATTCGGCACGTTTCCACAGTGACGTTTCCACAGTCACCTTTCCTTTTTTGATTTCTGCCACACGGACGGTGGCAGTTGCTCCTTCTGGTAATGAAGACGCCCAAAAATTCGCTATTGCTGATCGCTGGCATTTGCCTGGTGATTGCAGCCGGAATGTTTCTGACGTCCGCTCCATCGTCACACGAAAACGAACAGCCGACACTGACTGTCTACTGTGCTCATGACGCCACGTTTGCTGAAGCCATCATTAAGGCATTCGAACTGCAAAGCGGAATTCATGTAGACGTTCGTTTTGACGAAGAAGCCAGCAAGTCACTCGGACTGACGAACCTGCTGGTTGCTGAAAAAGACCATCCTCGTTGCGACGTCTTCTGGAACAATCAAACGCTGGGAACAGTTCGACTGGCGTCCGAAAACGTTCTGCAGGCATATGTCAGCCACAACTCTGATCGCATCCCGAAACAGTTTCGAGATAACAACGGGCTGTGGACAGGATTTGCAGCAAGGCTACGAGTATTCATCGTCAACACGGAAAACATGTCGGCTTCAACTGAGTCCATTACCACGTTGCTGCAGTCTGATTCACTACAACGCGTCGCGATTGCACAACCATTGTTCGGCACCACTTTGTCTCACTATTCCGTCCTTTGCGATCAATGGGGCGACGAAAAACTGAAAGCCTGGCACGCTTCAATTCATGATCGCGGCATCCGTGAAGTTCGCGGAAACTCCATGACGCGAGATCTTGTTGCAGAAGGCATCTGCGACCTCGGCTTCACCGACACAGACGATGCGTATGCTGCCATCGACGATGGCAAACCGGTCGCCATTTTTCCGGTACGACTGGATAATGGAAGAACAATTTGCATCCCGAATTCAGTCGCCATGATCCGCGATTGCCCGCACTCATCCGCAGCAAAACAATTCATCGATTTCCTGTTAAGCGAACAAACGGAAATCATGCTGGCCAATTCGGCGGCCAGACAAATCCCTTTGGGCTCAGTAGATGAATCACAACTGACGGCTGAAGTTCGTGAATTAAGAAAATGGGCTCAAGATGGAGTTGAACTAACAGGTGCGGCAACAGTCAACCAGCAGGTGCTGGCCTGGCTGACGGCGGAGTACACCGGACAATGACGATTGAAACAGCGCTGGCCTGGAGCATCAGTCGAGCGTTACTGGTAGCGACTTTGGCATTGCCGTTATCTGTTTTGGTGTGGCAATGGTGTACAGCAAAGTCGAATCGGAACGCGTATCGAATGCTGTTCCCGTTTCTCGGCATTTTACCGTTATTTGTTCCGGATCTTCTGATCGGCTTCACTTATCGACTTACGTCAGCTCGTCTGGTTCACAGCGTGTTAGCCACAGAAGGGTTTTACGCTGGGCTGTTGCTGTGTCGCATTGTCGCATTGCAGGTTGCCATTCGTTTAATTTTGCCTGGATCCAGCGTTTCAGCGGAATCACTACATTCGTGGAAGCTACAAAAAGTACCAACCACTCACTGGTGGACAAACTGGATTCGCCTGCAGATTCTTGGCCCTTTCAGAACTCCGCTTGTGGCGTGGCTGGCAGGTTGCCTGATCTGCTTTCAGGATTTCGAAACGGCCGCCCTGCTGCAGATAGACCGTCATCCAATCGCATGGACGGTATGGCTGTTTGATGCTCACGCCGCCGGCGAACCACTGTCGAACTCCCTCCGCCATGTCTTACGACCGCTGTTTCTGCAGGGAATATTAATATTACCGGCCATCATTGTTCTGGGCGTGTCTCAGCAAACATCCGTCAACACGGCCGCGGCACGACCAGAGAACAGAACATGGCAACACAGCAATCATTTTGGCCAGATGTTCGCGTGTCTTATTGTGGTCTGCGGAGTACTGGCTGTTGTAGCCTGGCCAATTATCAGCCACTGCGGTCCTGTGTTGGATGGTTTCAGATCGTTACTGAATCAGCACACCTTCCTGCCTCGAATGCAGCAAATCGCAATGTCATTGCTGACCTCAGTGCTTGCCTGCTCGTTGGCAATGAGCGTCAGTGTCTGGCTGTGCGATGTTCGAGCACGTTGGTTGGCACTTGTATTTGTTCTGCCAGGGCTTTGCGGATCTCTGTTCGTCAGCTTGACCTTGCTGGCTTTTTTTCAGTTGCCGCTGATCAATAACGCCTACGACACGTGGCTACCACTGATCGTCGGGCAGTCGTTATTGATGATGCCCAAAGCGTGGCTGCTGGTCACACTTTTGAACGTGCGGAACGAACAGTCCTCGTTGCACTCAGGGCAATTGCTGGTAGCAGCCAACACGGCTGCGACAAAGTCCACCGGCCAGAATGTGTTGTGGCGATTGAGTCGTAGAAGGTGGTTGCTAACATTGGCAATTTTATCTCACTGGTGCATCTGGGACGTTACGGTTGCGGCGACGCTCCGGCCTGTTACGTTCGAACCCATCGTCACACGTCTGTACAATGAAATGCATTACAGACCAACAGAAACTCTTGTGGCCCTGACCGTGCTGACTTTTGCCATACCCTTCATCGCCTATCTTTTGGCTGGCTTCGTCTGGAAGCATTGTCCTCAACAAAGGGACATCAATGCCTGAATCGTTATGGAACCTGAAAAACGTCTCGCTGGCCGGTGATCTAAGCAACCGACTGGACAACATTACTCTGCAAATCAACGCAGGTGTGACGGCGATTATCGGCTATTCCGGAGCAGGCAAGACGTCGCTGCTGAACCTGCTGGCGGGCATGGAAACGGCAAGCTCGGGCAGCATCACGTCGCACATTTCACGAACGGCGATTGCCGAATCAGGATTCTCGCTGCCGTTATTCTGGGCGCCTCAGGATGGAGGGCTTTGGCCGCATTTGACCGCGATCGAACACATTCGAGCCGTCCAGAACGAGCAAACTTCGGCTTCAGCTTTAATATCCGCAAATTCATCAGACAACTGGCTGGGCCTGTTTGATCTTGAACATCGACAGCACGCCCGACCGGGTGAACTTTCCAAGGGTGAACAATCGCGATTGTCGATTGCTCGGGCATTAGCTGCCAATTCGGCCGTGTTACTTATGGACGAACCACTTACTCACGTCGATCCGGCTCGAACGCCAAAATACTGGAACCTGATCCGCGAACATATAGATAAAACCGGAACCTCTTTATTGTTTTGCACACACGAAACAGCAGCCGTAATTCGCGAATCTCAATCGGTGGTCTGCCTTGAATCCGGCAATGTCCGGTATTCGGGTGCGTCTGGGCAGCTGTACCATAATCCTCCTGATGCCGAAGTGGCTCGGTTTCTGGGACCAATCAACTGGTTCACGCATGAAGAATCTGCCACGTGGCTTTCGGACTCTCCAGCCAAGCAAGAAAAAGGCGGTTTGCGACCGGAAAAAATTCTTCTTGTTGCAGATAAAAATGGGCCTCTGCAGATCCTGTCATTTCAGTTCAGTGGCAGTTACGCTGAAGCGAAGTTAAAGCACAACTCTTCATCTCTGGAAAAAACAGTCGTCCATCGGCCACCTGGCGACGTTCACTATTCGGGTCAGTCCGTTCGCATTCAGGTAATTCCTTGACCCTACTTCCCTGCCATTTGAAATCGACCTATCGTGCGTTCTGGCTACTTGCCGCAACGTTGTGTTTAGCGGTTGGATGCGCAGAACAGGAACCTGGAACGCTACCGGTTTCTCGTTGCACGACCTGGAAAATCCCGGCGGATGGAGCGCGCATTCCGGCTCCCCGGGCTCTTTACGCCGACGAAAACGACGTTGTCTATGCGCTTGATGACGCCGGCCGAGTTCTGTTGTATTCGTCGGATGGCGGGCTGCTGAATTCGTGGCGGATGCCGGAGCATGAAAACGGCCGTCCGGAAGGGGTAGTGAAACTTATGGACGGCCGCATTGCTGTGGCCGACACACACTACCACCGAGTTGTCTTTTTCCACGAAGACGGCACCGTCGAATCAATGCTGGGCGAAAAAGGTACCGACGCGGGCCAGTTTGTCTATCCCGTTGCGATCGCTCAGGACGCTACGGGTTGTATTTACGTCGGCGAATATGGTGATCGCCAACGCATTCAAAAATTTTCTGCTGACGGAACCTTTATCACCCAGTTTGGCGAACATGGTACTGGTCCAGGACAGTTTCAAAGACCCAGTGGAATTGTTTGGAACAATCAAACCATTTACGTGGTGGATGCATTCAACAACAGAATTCAGGTATTTAGCGACTCCGGAGCCTTTCAGAAAATTATCAAATTAGCAGACAATCTGGAGCCGTTTGAATTTCCGTATGATATTCGTGGCACTCGGGATGGGCGATTGTTTGTGATTGAAAACAAGGCAGCTCGAGTGACTGTACTTACAGAAGACGGAACGTTTGTTGGACGATTCGGTCACCCCGGCCGAGGTGACGGTGAGTTCTTTAATCCATGGGGTCTGACGGTCCTTTCGGACGGCCGAATTTTAGTGGCGGATACAGGCAATCATCGCATCGTTGAACTCATTCCCTGACTAACGAGCTAAACCTATGAACTGGCTGAAGAAAGCTCTGCAGAGAATCTTCCCTCCACCGCGCCGACCGGTTCGCTGGACGGCCGCCATTCCGCTAATCGGCTTTCTGCTGTTATTTGCTGCCGTCATGCTGTACCTGGTTTACAGCAACACGGTCGATTTTCTGTACCCTATCGCTTTTGCATTACTGGTTGTCACGCCATGGATTTGGTGGATGCAGGCCGCCGGCCATTCCGGCCTGACCGCGGGTCGCGGCAACCTGGCTTTGCTTGTTCGACTGGTTGTTGCCAGTTTGCTGATTTCCGTGCTGGCCCTGCCGCGAGCCGTCAAGACCAGTGACATTGTCTCCGTGATTTACAACGTTGACGTTTCCGATTCAGTCAATGAAGCCAAAGATTCGGCTTTAAAAATCGTGGCTGGAACGGTTGTTGAAAAGCCGCCGAAAGACGAAGCCGGAATGGTAATTTTCGGTGGAAATGCGGCCGTGGAATTTCCTCCGCGAGAATCGTTTCCTTTCGAAAAATACCTAAACTCGCAGGTGCGTAAAGACGCCACCAATCTGCAGCAGTCGCTGTCGCTGAGCGCTGCCATGCTGCCGGAAGAAAACCGCAGCCGAGTTGTTCTGATCAGCGACGGCACAGAAACTGTTGGCGAACTAAAACAGGCCATCACAGAACTGCAGTCTCGCGACATTCAGGTTGACGTAATGCCCGTCACCTATGAATACAAAGAAGAAGTTCTGCTGGAACGGCTCGACCTGCCACGATTTGTTCGGCTGGGAGAAACCTACGAAGCGGCCACAGTTCTAACGTCACTTACCGACGGCAGTGGAACGTTGATTCTGTCGCAGAATGGCGAAGAACTTACCCGCATGAAGGTGGACTACAAGGCCGGAAAAAATCGGTTCGCCGTGCCCATCAAGGTCGATGCTCCGGGCTACTATGAATACAAAGCCAGAATCGAAGTCTCGACAACTCAGGACAATCGAGTCGAAAACAACGAAGTTGAAAACTATCTGTACATCGAAGGTGCCGGACGCGTCCTGATTGTCACCGATCCACTCGGTAACCCGAAAGAATGGGGCTACGTCGAACAGGCACTGAAGCAGGGCGAACGAGACGTTGAAGTGATAACGGCGACGGAATTCCCGCACGATCCTCTGTCACTAATGCCCTACGATGCAATTGTCTTTGCTAACGTGCCCGCTGATAGTTTGCTGTCGACACAGGTGCAGGCGGTTCACGATGCAGTTCGAAACCTGGGCATTGGATTCACAATGCTGGGTGGCCCCAACAGCTTCGGCCCCGGCGGATACCAGAATTCACCGATCGAAGACTGCCTTCCGGTTTCGATGGAAATCAGCAAGAAGAAAATCCTGCCCAAAGGTGCGCTGGTCATCATTTTGCATACGTGCGAATTCCCTCAGGGAAACACGTGGGCGAAACGAATTACCAAAGAAGCCATTCGAGTTCTCAGTGCAGAAGACGAAGTCGGCGCCATCGGTTACGGCATGAATGGCGACGAGTGGATCTTCGAACTCGCCCCCGCCAGTGAATACGACAAAATGGTGACCAGAATTAATGCCGCTCAAATTGGCGACATGCCGGAATTCACCAGCACTATGCAACTGGGGCTGGCAGGATTGCTGAAAAGCGATGCCGCCAGTCGCCACATGATTATCATTTCCGACGGCGACCCACCGATGCCGCCGCCAGGAATCATCAAGAAGTTTCGAGATTCGCAAACGACAATTTCGACCGTGGCCGTCTTTCCTCATGACCCTCGCGACGCACAGGTCCTGAACGCGATTGCCAGTCAGACAAATGGCCGATTCTATTTTCCGGCCGACCCAAATCAGTTGCCTTCGATCTTCATCAAGGAAGCCAAGACACTTCGCCGCAGTCAGATTCAGAAGCGAACCTTCACGCCGCGGCTTTTAAACGACGACCCCATTGTACGTGATATCAGCAGTCTGCCGCCGCTGCATGGCTATGTGCTAACCTCCGAAAAAGACGATCCGCGAGCAACCGTGCTGTTGTCCGCTCCGCCGCAGGAAGGCGACCTGGTTGCGGAAGATTCGGACGTCGATCCGATTCTGGCCGTCTGGCGATATGGTCTTGGAGCAACGGCGGCGTTTACTTCAGACCTGACCGACGACTGGGGTAAAGACTGGATCAAGTGGGACCAGTTTCAGCAACTGGTAACACAAATGATGACTCGTATAAGTCGAGTTCGAAGAGAACAGTTTCTTCGGGTGTATACCTACGTGAACGGCAATGAAGGCGTGGTTGTTGTGGAAGATTTTCATCCGGAAGAGATGCTTCTGGACATGAATGTCACTGTTAGCGCGCCTAACAATTTTCGTTACTCAGGCGCTGTGCGACAAATTGCACCTCGTCGCTATCAGGTCACCATTCCCTTGCAGGGCAAAGCCCGATATCAGGTTCAGATTTCGGCCGAAGGCGGCGATCGTAAGGAAGTGGCATACGGCGGATTTATTATTTCTTATTCGCCCGAATATCTACGGTTCGAACCGAATCCGATTGTGCTGCAGGAAATAGCCGACCAAACCGGTGGTCAGGTGCTTGATTCAACTAAATCTTCGGCCGAACTGGCGGCGCAGATTTATGGCCGCCGAAAGCCCAAACGCAGCACGCGTTCGGTATTCGACTGGTTTCTGATGGCACTGGCCGGCATGATTCCTTTGGACGTGGCCATTCGTCGCGTCCAGCTGGACTTTTCGTGGTTGAAACGCATGTTCAGCAGCCAGAAAAAAGAATCCACATCAACGATGGGTGCGTTGCTGCAAAAAGCGGAATCGGTTCGAGCCAGCATAACTAAAAAACGCGATGGCGGCATGTCTCCCGCAAAGCCAGCCGAACGTCCGTTTCAGCCGCGAGCAACTCCGCCGAAGCCAATTCAGAAAACGGACAACATCAGCGAAGCAACAGTCAAACCCGCTTCACATCAGCCGGAAACACCGACCGACAACGGCAACACCACGTCGCGTCTGCTGGCCATGAAACGTCGTCGCGAAGAATCAGATGAATCCTGACGACGTGGCTGCGACTTCCTTTTACAAAACTCAACATCCTTCAGCAACAGAATAATAAGATGACTGCAACAACCAGCCCGGCCGAACTGCAACAGGAAGCAGCTCAATTTCGCAAAGAGTTTGAAACGATTCGCGATGCTGTCGGCAAAGTGATTGTCGGACAGGAAAAAGTTGTCGAAGCAACGTTAACGGCCATTCTTTGCGGCGGCAATGTTCTTCTGGAAGGAGTTCCGGGACTGGGCAAGACAGAGCTGGTGAAAGCATTGTCGCGAGTTCTGAAACTGAATTTCAATCGTATCCAGTTCACTCCCGACCTGATGCCTGCTGACGTCATCGGCACCAACATCATGACTTCGGACCAAAGCGGCAACTATCGATTTGAATTTCGCGAAGGCCCAATCTTCACCCAGCTTCTACTGGCCGACGAAATTAACCGAGCCACTCCGAAAACGCAGTCTGCCCTGCTGGAAACGATGCAGGAAGGCACAGTGACAACGGGCGGAAAAACATATCACCTGACTCAGCCGTTTTTTGTGCTGGCCACGCAGAACCCCATCGAACAGGAGGGCACGTTTCCTCTGCCGGAAGCTCAACTGGACCGGTTCATGTTTAAGGTGGTCGTGCCGTTTTTGAATCTTGCGGAACTTAACGAAGTCGTGAGTCGAACCATTCTTCGCAAACAAGTGAACGTCGAAACCGTCATCGACGGAGAACGTATTCTTCATCTTCGCGACGTGCTGGACCGAGTTGTCGTCAGCGATCCGATGCGAGACTACGCGTGTCGCATGGTGTTGTCGACTCATCCCAACACGGAATACGCGACACCTCGAGCGAAACAGTTTTTAAGATGGGGAGCCAGTCCGCGAGCGGCTCAGGCATTGATTCGCGCCGCGCGTGTCCGCGCCCTTAGCCAGGGTCGCCCGCATGTTGCCTTCGAAGACATTCGCCACTTTGCTCAGGAAGTTCTGCAACATCGAGCTTTGTTGAATTACGACGGACAGGCCGAAAATGTATCAATGTCCGAACTCATCGCGGAATGCGTCAGCAGCCTGAAAACAGACAGGTAAAGCAATAAATCGGGAACGCGTCTGACCTACTGATTCCACCAGCCTGAATCAGGTTGTTCTGTCCGTTAATTTCTGTTGAGCATCGAAACGACAACGTGACGTCTGAAACCTCATCACAGCTGACTTCGCTGTTTTCCAACAGCACACTGAATCGCATCGAACGGATGCGACTTAATCCGTTGCGACGTTTGACAAACCGTAGCCGCGGCGAACACCTTTCGGGCAAAGGTGGCAGCAGCACAGACTTCGCCGACTATCGCGACTATACCGCAGGCGACGACATGCGATACGTCGACTGGAACATCTTCGCTCGATTGCACCGTCCTTACATAAAACAGTTTCTTCACGAAGAAGAACTGCACGTTGTTATTCTGGTGGATGCGTCTTCGTCGATGTTGTTCGAAGACAAACTGCTGCGTGCTCGCCAACTGGCCGCGGCTTTCGGCATCATGGGACTGTTGAATGTCGAACGCGTCAGCGCCTATGCAATTCACCAGCAAAGTGGCCAACCATGGATGCTTCCGCCAGGCACCGGACGACAGCGAATTCGCCAGCTGCTGCAGTTTCTTGAAGGCATTACCGGAGGCGGTGACGTTCCGATTGAAAAAGCGATTGAAACAATGCTGCGGTTTCATCGTGGTCGAGGCGTCGCCATTCTGCTGTCCGACTTCCTCACATTTTCTGACCTTTCGCGCAGCATGAACCTGCTGTTCAGCAGCGGCCTGGAAGTGTGGGGGATGCAGATTCTGTCAGAATCAGAACGGAATCCTTCACTGGAAGGTGACCTGCGTTTTGTTGACAGCGAAACCGGAGAAACTCTGGACATCACAAACGCGGGCGAGTTACTGAGTCTGTATCAAGAACACCGCACACGGCAGGAACAAACGCTGCACCAGCAATGCCGCAGTCGCAACGGTCGGTTCGCGTCGGTCAGTTCAGCACTGACAGTGGAAAACATGTTGTTCGACGTTTTGAGTCGACAGGGCTGGGTGTTGCGATGAGCTGGCCCAGTTTTAGTTTTCCATTCGGAGCATGGTTTTTTCTGGCGGTGATTCCGCTGGTCGTGCTTTATTTTCTAAAGCTCAAACGTCCTCGAATGGAAATTTCATCACTGGCACTGTGGCAGTCGGTGGTGAACGATCAGCGAGTTAATTCGCCATTCCAGAAGTTTCGCCGCAATCTGTTGCTGCTGCTGCAATTAATTTTGCTAACGCTGGTGATTCTGGCTTTGATGCAGCCGTTTATCAGCGCAGGGCCGGAAACAGCAGAGTTTCTGCCAGTGCTGATTGACTGTTCCGCAAGCATGTCTTCGAAGGCAAACGGTTCTGACCAAACGCGTCTGGACATTGCCGTCGAACAGGTGAAGGGCATGATTGACAACCTGCGTGGTCATGGCAAGATTGCTTTGTTCACGTTTTCATCAGGAGGTCGGCGGCTGACCGAATTCACAGACGATTCGCAAATGCTTCTGCGAGCTCTGGAAAAAGTGCAGCCCACAGATCGAGCCAGCAAACTTGATGAAGTCCTACGCATGGCAGAAGCGTATTCCCGCACATCGGCCGTCGATCGAGTTATCGTGATCACCGATGGCAATCTGAACGAACAGGTCGACTTCGAGCTTCCGTTCAAGCTCGACATTCAACGCGTTTCTGCCGGAGACAGCAACCTTGGAATTACGGAAATGAGCGCTCGACGCAGCGGGCCGGAATCGTGGGACGTGTTTGTCCGGGTGTCGGGTTCCAGTACCACTCCCACATACGCCGATCTGCGACTTTTAAAAAACGGCGAAATGGTCGGTAAGGAAACCATCGTGGCGGCTTCCGACGATTCTGAACGAGTTGTATTTTCTGTCGACAGCAAAGAAGCGGCCCTGCTGCAGGCCACACTAACGATCAATGATTTTGATTCACTGGAAGTCGACAATTCCGTTTGGCTTAACATTCCCACCAGCCGTCCGCTGAAGGTCCGAGCCGCGGCGGAACTTTATTCGTGGCAGCACGCATTAAGCGTTCAGCCGGAAATGGAACTGGATACGGCCACCGAACCTTCAGCTCCGGAATATGACCTGATTGTCAGCGACACAGAAGATCTGAAAGGTGCGACAGCGCCGATTATCGTTTACAACGGGCTAGTGCCAAAGGAACTACAGGATCTGATTGCAGTCACTGAGGTAAAAGCTGATGACACACCTGTGCAGATTATTGACTGGCTGCAAACAGCTCCATTGCTTCGGCATGTTCAACTTCGGGACGTTCAGATCGGAGAAAAAACGCGATTTGTGGGCGATGCAGATACACAGCAGTTGGAAGAACGCGGCTACGAAATCCTGATCCACGGAGCCGAAGGGCCGCTGATGCTGCAACGGCGGCGAGGACTGGAAACGGAATACTATTTTTTGTTTCACACAGACCGCTCGACACTGCCCTATCGAGTCGCCTTTCCAATTCTGGTGTCCAATATCATCGAATCTGCGTTGCAGCGAGCATCTCTTTCGGAAGTTGCCGCCAGCCCCACAGGCGTACTGCCAGCTTTAAACGTCGATCCAAATCGCGAATTCCAAATCCGCGGACCAAACCCGGCATCGTACAGCGTCACATCCACCCCCAGTGGACTTTTGATGGGGGTACAGGCTGAACGTGTTGGGAAATATGACGTCTTCGATGGTGAAGAACTTGTGGCGTCGGTTGGTACCGGCTTGCTGAGTTCTCTGGAAACGTCACTCCGCTCAGTTGACGAAATTCAATTTTCAGAAGTCAGCGTCTCGACCGACGAAGCTCAGGTCATCGATTCAGACCGGCATCTCTGGTGGACGTTCGCATTTCTGGCATTCATTTTTCTGCTGCTTGAATGGTGGTACTTCCAGCGAGTTAAGGGAACAGTGGCAGCATGAGCGAATGCTATCGAGACATCACGCGTGTACTTTTGCTGGTGGCGTTGCTGTCGGGAATCACCGATACCGCCTCCGCTCAAAAGCAATTGCCGGTTCGCATGAGACTGGAACCGCTATCCATTCGTGGACGTTCGGGTGGCCCCATTCCACTGCGCATCAAACTGGAATACAACTCTAACCAGATTCGACAGGGCGACCTGGTACTGCACATCTACAATTCTGTCATGACATCTGAAGACCTGATGGCCACAATTCGCTACGAAGGCGTTGTGCTGCAGGGAACAGACTACATTTTCAATACCGTGCTGCCGCCCATCGAACATTCACACAACAAGCAGTATCTGGTAGTCGGCTGGTTCGAAACCGACACGGAACGCATCCCACTAACGGCCGACCTGAAAATGCTCGATCCGCCGGAACCGCACGAACTGCTGTCGATCGGTTCGTTCGAACGTTCCACACTCACCTGTTCCTGTTCCGGCGAACGCGACTATCAGCGGGCTTCAGCTAATCGAGCGTTTCTAAACCGGGCCCTTTCGCTGGACAACTACAATCCATTGCAGCGTTCCGATGAGACAAGTCAGGGAACCCGACGAGGCTTCATCGCGTCTGAACAGGTCCAGAATTATGCAGCATTCTGGGATGCTTATGATTTGCCGGAAGATCCGATGCACTTATGCAGTTTCGACCTGATGCTGCTGGCTGACGGCGCATTAAGTCGACTAACTGATTCCCAGATGGCTGCTCTGCAAACGTGGGTCGCTGCCGGTGGTAGCCTGTGCGTGCTTCCCGATGATACGCGGCTGGCAAAACCACATCTTCAGTTTCTGCAAACGCTGTTCGAACGAGCAAGCGACACAGATCTGCATCTCAGTATCACGGACGAAAGCACTCTGCTGGTCATCAGTAGTAAGAACGAACCTGTCGTAAATCGTTTCTTCGGTCTGGGGCGAGTTTCACTGCTACCAAACGTGAAAGACCTCTCGCAACGACTTACTGCACCAGACCTTGGTGCCATAGTTGGACACCTGTGGAAAGTTCACAGTAATTCGAAACTGATGCAGGGTAAGTCGTGGCAGCAGGAAAGCATAGAACAGACCCTCAAATCTCGCGGTTTCCAGTTGTCAAAAAACAATAGCATCTGGCAAGTCATTGCACCTGCCGGCACCCGTGGTCAGCAGCGATTTGACGTGAAGAACCTTGAAGTTGTCGCCCGGCAGTTTGACATAAATTACGAACTTCAGCCCAAACCCAATCCACTTTCCTCGGCATGTGAAACCGCGCTGCTGCCCGATGGAATCGACTTGGTGCCGACATACATCATCGCACTGCTACTGGTCGCGTATGTCATCACCATTGGACCGGTTGATTACTTCGTACTCGGCTATTTCAGAATCCGAAAGTACACATGGTTGCTGTTTCCCCTGGTGACGGCTGCATTCACTGCGCTGACAATCATCATTGCACATCAATACATGAGCAGCACAGGCACGGGTGGCACCATATCCGTAATCGACCTTGGTAACGAGGGCCTTCCACTAAGACAGACGGACGTGCGTATGCACTTCTATGCTTCGCAAAAAACAATGGAACTCGAATCCACTCAATCGTTTGTTGTTCCGGGGCAAATGCTGGTTAGCGATGTATATGGCAGCCCACAGGGACCGCGCCCAGTCAACGCAAGAATAACCTATTCCGGACGTTTTCCTCAGGTCTTTACGACAACACAGAACATGCGTCAGTGGGAACCACAGATTGTGCGAACCATGACAATGTCCCCTGTGGCTGAAGGCATCCCAAACATCAACTGGAATGATATAAATCTGGTTTCAACGGAAGCCGGTCGACAGCAACTCGGTAAACTAGTCACGTCTTCCAGGCCTCCTGGCACCAAAATCGACGCCATTGTGCTGCATGGAACGCAAAGATATTCTCTATTCGGCAACTCCGGCTTTCTGTTTTCCGAATCGGCCATCCAACAGGGAAAACAATGGATGGAAATGGATGTCTGGCAACGGCGTTCTTCGGAACCGTCACACGAAGCCATCGCAGCAGCGGCCATTATACAGGCGGCCGCCAGAACGGGCACGCGTGACTTTTTCAGCATTGTTTCGCAGGTTTCCCCTCAGGGGTCTGCGTCGCTGGAAGACCTGCCGATTCTTGACACAACCGACAACAATCAATGGCTGCTGATGGTGGCTGTTAGAAAACAGGATGTCACTCAAATCTATCGTCGGCTGCATCACGCCGATGAACCTCGATAATACTACACCTCCATTGCTGTAACAGATCGAAGTCTAACTATGAACTCACCATTAGCCGTCTGTATTCGAGATCTGCGAGTTAGCTACGGAACATTTGAAGCCGTCAAAGGCATCTCGCTGAATATTCCACGTGGAGAAGTCTTCGGATTTATTGGCCCGAACGGCGCCGGCAAATCTTCCACTATTCGCGTACTTGCCACACTACAGCCGAAGTTTCGCGGCATGGCGATGGTTTGCGGAATGGATGTTCTCAGCCAGCCGCAGCAGGTGCGTGAAAAGATCGGCTATATGCCCGACTTCTTCGGTGTCTATGAAGACCTGACCTCGCTGGAATATCTGCACTTTTTCGCAGCCGCGTATAAGATCCCTTCTCATAAACGCCGCGGAGTAATCGACGACGTTCTGTCACTAACCGACCTGACGCATAAAGCAAATTCACCCGTCGATGGTCTTTCACGTGGAATGAAACAGCGGCTGGCACTTGCTCGCGTTCTTCTGCATGACCCCGACCTGCTGCTGCTGGATGAACCCGCCAGTGGCCTTGACCCGCGAGCACGAATCGAAGTTCGAGAACTGCTAAAGGCGCTGAAGGAAATGGGAAAGACTATTCTGATCAGCAGCCATATCCTGCATGAACTCAGTCAGCTGTGCACTCGTATCGGCATCATCGAAACGGGTGAAATGGTAGCTGAGGGATCGTTAAACGATATCTTCAAGCGACTGCAGTTGAAGCGAGTAATTCATCTGCGACTGGAAAATCCACACGAAAGTCTGGAAGCTCGTGTTCGGCAGATCGCAGGCGTGGATTCCGTTGAAACGCAGGTCGACCGATGGGCCGTTAAGTTGCACGAAGATGTGCTTTCCGTGGCTGATTTTCATCAGGCACTGGTGGAAGAAAAAGCTCGTATCACGATGTTCCAACCGGAAGCTATGGACATGGAAACTGCGTTCATGAAGCTGACGGAAGGAAAAACAGCGTGAACCTCATACCCGAGCTGCCACTGCTGCGACGCGAACTAACCGAACTGGCCAATCGCAAACGAACGTACATCATCCGTGTTGTGGGTGCGATTGTGATTTTGTTGTTCCTGTTCTTCGCTTACCAGCAGACAATGCTGATCAGAAAGGCATCAATCAGGAACGGAATGTCTTCGGGTATCGGCCAGTATCTCGGAATCGGCGGAGACATTTTTGAAAAAATCACTCCTATTCTGTTCTACACCATTCAGTTGCTGATGCCGGCCTTGTGTTGCGCGTGTATCACTTCGGAAAAAGAGAACAACACAATCGGCACGTTATTTCTGACCCGGTTAACGCCCGGCACAATCATTATGGAAAAACTGGGCAGTCGTCTGATACCGATGCTCACGCTGCTGCTGTTGACATTTCCTGTGTTGGCCTACGTCTATACGCTGGGCGGCGTCGACACGGACCTCCTGCTCGGTACGTTATGGCTTCTGTTCTGCGAATGCCTGCTGTTCGCCAGCATTGCAATCATGTGTTCGTCCTGGTTCACCACGACGGTCACGTCTTTCATCTGGTCGTATGTATTGATCGGTTTTCTCGCAGCACTGACACTCAGTCTGGGATTTTCAACATTTGTACCTTCCGCTATCTGGCACACCACGTTTTCCGGGGCGCAGAACTCGGGTATGTCACGCGCTCAGTTACAGTTACTTAGCGCGATGGGCATAGGATCGGGGCCGGGAAATTCAGACACATGGCTGATTCTGGTATTCCGAAGTATCCCATCACTTTTAGTCACTGCCTTGTTTCTGTTGGTAGCTCGCCTGGTGCTGGTGCGGCGAGCTTTCGTGTCACAGTCTTCGGTGCTGTTGAAAGTTTTCCGAACCGTCGACACGTTCTTTAAGGATCTGAACGAACGTACAACGGGCGGCATCGAACTGGTGAAAGACAGTAATCCACTTCCCGATGAAGACCCTGTTGCATGGCGAGAACGCAATAAGAAATCACTTGGCAAGGCTCGGTACCTGTTTCGAATTCTGGTGCTGCTGGAATTACCAACCTTTTTCATCTGCATGCTGGCCGCGGTCAGTTCTGCAAGAAACTATTTTGAAGGACTTTACGTTCTGCAGGGACTGATCTGGACATTGGCAGTGCTGGTGCTCGCCGTAAAAGCGGCCACGCTGTTTTCTTCTGAACGATCTAAGCAAACCATCGAACCGCTGCTGGCGACTCCGATGACCGCGGTGGAAATGCTGAACCAGAAGATTGCAGGCATGAGACGTCTGGTGATCGTCATGGCCGTTCCTATTCTCACCGTGAATTTAACTCATGCTCTGCTGCATAGAACCAACGTTCTTCGGCCGCTGTCCTATATGTTGCTCAGCACTTATTCCGCGTTCATGCTGTTGTATCTGGTCGTCTGGATTTCCGCTGGTATCGGCTTAAAAATCCACTCACAAACCAAGTCTGTTCTGGCGGCCGTATCGACGCTGTTCGCCTGGGTTGTCATTCCAGTGGCATTGTGCAACTTGCTGTCTGCATATTCCCGCACAGGACCATCTGCTGGCTACATGGCGGCACAAGTTGACAGAAAAATAGTTTTATTGGCCTCTCCTTTAACGCCAGTGGCGTTTACAGAAGACTTTCTGTTGCAGTGGGAAAGCTATGGATACAACAGAGCCCCGGATGAAACAACAAAGCTGCTATTCAGCCTTGTAGCAATTGCCATTTATTCAGGCGTGCTGTTTTTTGCGTCACGGATTATCCGTCATCTCTGTGCGAGCCTGCTGAATCGACGAGAAAGTGGAAGGCCGACGTCGACGATACAGGACGGACGCGAAGGCGCGCTGCCTGCGTTGGCAGGTTCTCGATCATGAACCGGAAGACGTATCTCACGATCATGCAATCACTCACTGGAAAGCTTGCCGGCATCGCACTGCTGTTGCTGGCATTGTCTCCAATCGCCTTTGCACAGGCCAACAAACCAACCCTGAAAGTTGTCGATCACATTTGGGGCTTTGATGGACGAATTCAGCCCGGACAATTCAACCCGCTATCTATATTAGTAGACAATCAGACAAGCGAACCAATCGAAGCCACCGCTTCTTTGCAACGAGTTCAAGGCATGCTGAACCGCAGCGGCGGTCAATATGTTAAGGACGTCTATATCTCAGCCACGGCCCGTCAATGGATTCAGTTTTACCCATACATTTCAAGTAGCTACCAGGTCGACTGGGAACTCACGTTTAATGATGGTGATAAACTGTTAAACCAGAAAATCGACGAATTCACTCAGCCGCGACCAGCCTATAAGCTCGATACAGACAAAGAGGCACAACCGCCGCAGATAGTAATTCTCGACAGAGCCGAAGTCGTCACGGCGCGGCCAACGTCGGTGAAGCATCTTCCGGAAAACATTTTTCCGCCGTATGCCACTGCCACCATTGGTCTGCATACCGTCTTTCTGGATCATGTTCCAGACTGGGAAGTTCCGCGACAACAGGCATTCCTGTCCTGGCTAAAACAGGGCGGCCGATTGCATGTACTGAAAGATCAACGCAACGAGTTTCCTCAGTTCGGCGGCGAACTCACAGAACTCAACCAACCGCTGAACCAGTTCTCAGTGAACAATGGAACGGTCGTTCGTCATCAGATTCAGCGCGAAGAGGTCACCGACGATCTTGTGCGAAGAGTCGGCAAATCAGCTGTAACACTCGATAAATTGAACGAAACAGAACAATTACAAAAGGTCAAGAATCAGGGGCTGAAGCAATTCATTGAAACCGAACCATCGGCCATCGACGATTCGATGTTTCGGCAGATGAGGGTACTGACTTTCCCCGACCACAATTGGTTTCTGATTTTTGTGCTGGCACTTTGCTACATTGGCCTGCTGTTTCCGGGTTGCTATCAGCTATCCAGAAAAAAACAGTTTCACTTTCTTTCAACCTATGGCGCCATTGTAGGGTTGTCGGTCGTTTTCAGTTTCCTGTTTCTGATCATTGGCCGCCGAGGATACGGTGAATCCACCAACATTCAGACGCTGGCAATCGCGCGAGCCGAAGATGCGACCAACTGGAACGTCTTTCAATGGAACACGTTTTTCGTCACATCCGGAGGTAACTATTCGGCCGGTGCCAACGACCAGCAGTCTGTGTATTCCACAGCAAATACACTTGACCGACAGGACGTTATCATCACGGCGGGAAACAACGGACGTATAGAAATGAAGGTCCCACCGTTTTCTTCACAGACTTTCGTAAGTCGACGAAGACTTGCATCGCGAGACTGGAAGCTAAAGATCAGAACGCACAGTAGTGATGCATCCGGTCTTGTATCTCTTTCCATACAAACGGGCGACGATTTCCCGGCACTCGATGGCAACAAATACCTAGCGCTTTCCGGCAAACGTATTTACACGTTGAAGTACGACAGCGCAACCAAACGGCTTGAACTGTTCGGTTCCAAGAAAACTCTCAACGAATTTTGCCAGCGCGACTTCAATGCCATGTACGGAAACCCATGGATATCAAAACGAAACGGACCGGAAGATATTCGTTCTGAAAAACAACGATTTCTTGATGATTCGCTACCGACGCTGGTCGCCCGCAGCCTGCTGGATGATCTGATACTGAGACCGTTCGAATTCAGACTGGCTCCCGATCGCATCCGGTTGTTTGTCTACACAGACATTCCGAAAGAATTTCAGATCGCCGTCAGTGCTGACGTGCAGGCTTCCGGACGGATCCTGTTTACCAAAGATCTGCAGTTGCAGGATCAGACAACCGCCACCCGATAAATTCGCGACGCCGAATTCAGGTCCAAGTAAATGCCTCCCATATACGACGCCAACACGGTTCCCGCGATTTCTGTCAGCGAACTGTCGCATACATTCAAAAACCATCAGGCACTTAGCCAGGTTTCCTTTGCCGTTATGCCGCAGACACTGCACGGTTTTGTCGGACCAAACGGAGCTGGAAAAACCACCACGCTAAAAGCAATCTGCACTCTGCTAAAACCGACGTGGGGTGAAGTTCAGGTGTTCGGCCACAGCGTGCGCTCAGAAGCAGTTGCCGTTCGAGAACGCATCGGCTTTATGCCGGACCACTTCAGCATGTACAGACAGATGACGGTCTTTGAGTACCTCGATTTCTTTGCGGCGGCATACGGGCTGAACCTGGTTCAGCGAGATCAGGTGATCAACGATGTGCTGACGCTGACTGACATGGACGGACGCCGCAACGACCTGATCAGTGGGCTTTCACGCGGCATGCAGCAGCGAGTCAGCCTGGCACGCGTACTGGTTCACGATCCGGACCTGTTACTGCTGGACGAACCCGCCAGCGGCCTGGATCCTCGAGCCCGCATTGAGCTGATGGAAATTCTGCGCGAACTTCGCCGCATGGGGAAAACCATATTCATCAGTTCACACATTCTAAGTGAACTGGCGGAACTATGTGACAGCGTGACCATTATCGATCGCGGTCAGGTAAAGTTCAGCGGCCCCATGGACGCACTACTAAACGTAGACGAAGAACATCCGCGATTTACGTTAAAGCTTAGCCAGTCTCCCGAAAACACGGTCGATCTATTGCAGGCACTTGAAGGAGTCGTTTCGGCTCAAATCCCCGAATACTGCTCAGCCGGTGAATTCGATCTGGAACTTGCTCCCGACAAAGATTCCAACACGGTACTGATGTCGATCATCGGGCTTGGCTTTCCGATCATATCATTTAGTCGGCACAGAAAGCAGCTGAATCAGGCATTCATGGACCTGACTACCCGAGGCGTCCGAACGTGATCAACGGCACTCAGACGCTTTTCAATTGGTCTTTGCGTTCCGACTCTAAGTCCGTGTACCCACACATTGTTCGAGCCGTATTCGGCGGGTTCATGTTGCTGGCCATTCTTGCCGCATGGGCTGATTCCGTCGGCGGAATGGCTCCGGGACTCTACTTTTTTCAGTGGCTCTGTCGACTCAACGTGCTGCTGATTTCCGTTTCCGGTATCAGCTATTTCGTTTCAGCTGTGACAGAAGAAAAAGACTCAGGAACACTCGCACTGCTGCGACTGGCCGGAGTTTCTACGCTGGCCATCGTGCTCAGCAAGTCCACATCACGGCTGATCGGCGCGTTGATGCTGCTGTTGACTCAAATGCCCTTCACGTTTCTGGCCATCACATTAGGAGGCGTCACGTGGCAGCAAATCATTGCCGCCTATCTTGCGTTAGCAGCCTGGATGTGCCTGGTGGCCAACGTGGCGTTGTTCTGTTCTGTTCGCTGCCAGACATCCGGGCGAGCCGCTTCGCTGGCAACTGCTGTGTTGCTGTTATTCTTCGCATCGGGCCCAATCCTTTTAGAAGTCGCCGGGTTAAAGGGAGTGCCGTGGATTTCACCCCGCTTCGCCAACGCCTGCATAGAACTCCACACAGAACAACAGCTGATATCGATCGTTCCACGACTGAATCAGATCTTTGCCACTAGTGCGAACCTGACACTGCTTACAGAACAATTCTGGCGGGGCATTACCATCGGGTTTGTCATGTTCGGTTTGAGCGTCTTTCTGTTTAACCGCTACAGCGAACCGGCCGAAAGTAATCCACATGGACGCTCCGTTGCTGTTCGTCGGTTTACTGTGGGACGTTGCTGGAAGCTGCCCATCGTTTGGAAAGACTTTCTGTTCTTCACGGGAGGAAAGTCTTTTCTGATCACGAAAACCATCGGATACGCTGTACTGATTAGCGGGTTCATTTGGTTCCACAAACTGGAACAACCCAACAGCCCCGATTGGCTTTCCAACGAGCTGACACGCATCGCATTCCTGACGGTGGCGTTGTTGTTGACCATCGAAATGCTGTTGTATTCATCCAGCAGCCTGTTTCTGGAAGTTCGAGAATCCGCGATCGCGTCTTTACGAATGCTGCCAATACATACGCCGGTAATCCTGCTGCAGAAAATCGCGGCAGGAATCATAGCCACCTCGCCAGCCATCTTAACGCTCGCTGTTTTATGGATTTATAATCCACAGGCGTTTCTGGAATCTCACGACTTGCCCGAGATGGTGGTGACCTGGTTATTTGCGATCTCAATATCGACTCACCTGTGCGTACTGCTATCGATGTATACCAGATGGGCGGCCCTGCCCCTGGCGATTCTGCTGACAGTCGTGTCCTTTCCCTGCATCGGCGGTGCCGCTCTGGGGCTATTCAGTATTACGGAACAGGCGGCCGCCATTAATGGAATCCATATCGGAATCTGGCTTGGCGTGGCTGTCAATTTCGTCTGGATGTGGCTGTTTGTCCTGCTGCCAATCGAGATCGAAATCGTCAACCGCTGGAATCGAATCAGCAAGGAATAGGCTGACAGGGAATCCGATACTTCCATTTCAACGGATGCGGCAATTCAAGGTTGGCGAATTCAAAATGGATGACGCGACGGCTTAGCGGTTCGTCCATCGGAGCGGATGCGTGCAACAGTAACGGACGCATTAACACGGCTCCACCAGCTGACACTTCGCAAGTAAATTCCTGCCGTTGCAATTGTTCAGCCTCAACATCCAGCGTCGCCAGCTTTGATGACCGATGCGTGCCGGGCAGTACTTTTAAGGCCCCATTGCGAGCCGTACAGTCATCCAAATGCAGACGGACCGCCAGTATGTTGCGCATAAGTTCCACCGGCGGCTGCACGCATGGCACGCCCGCCTTTCGAGTCCAAGCAGAAAAGCCATCCACTTCGTGACGTTGCTCAACGGCAATCGAAAGATCCTGATGCCAGAACACGCCCCAGTTTGCTTCGGGAGTCTTGTCAAACAAAGTCGCTCGCACCATAAAGGCACCGCCGCCCAAAACACCCTCCACCAAATCTGACACCACGGGATGGTGTATAAGCTCAGCCGTTTCCGGCACAACATCCGTCAGGTTACGCAGTCCATACGTACCGCTGCTGTTGGCAACGTTTTCTATATTGTCCCGCTCACGCGCTGCGTTAAGCAGATCAATGAGTTTACGGATGGTCGACTGATCCAGCACATTCGGGACGATCGAAAAACCATGTTCCTCAACGTTCAAAACGTGGGACTCCTGTAATTTTGATATCCCAGGACACCAGACAGAAATTGAAGGACTGAAAGATGTCTGTTCTTACTTCGCCTTATCAGCAGGCAATTTTCCCCTGGCGGGTTTCGCCTTTGAAGTCTGCCATGGCGCTGCAAATGGCGGCTTCTCAAACGTTAGACCGTCCCCGATAACCCGCGGATCACCGGATTCCTGCAGGACCTTCATTAGTCGAGCAGCAAGTTCTATTTTGACGTCTTCATATCGATCTTCCTTAGCCACGTTGTAAACCTGATGACTGTCGGACCGAAGATCGTACAGTTCTTCTTCAGGACGTTGAGCAAACGCAAAGTCAAAGTACTTTCGCTGGTGCTCGTCTTTTTCGCAATTCAGTGCCACCCATGCTTTTGTCGGACTCGCATCAAGATCGGCGAACGCTGCAAACGTGTTATCGCATAGCAACTCAAAAGACGGCATATTAGCTGCCGGAGCTCCATAGCCGGGACCAATTCCCATTGGCCAGCGATCGGCCTTGAAGTTTCGGATATACAGAAAATTCTTCGTACGAATGGCTCGATGGGGATAGGGCAGCCAGCCTGTTCTGGCTCCTGCCACGTGCCGTTCTCGTCCGACCACAACAGAATCTCGCAGTGGGTCCACGACACCGGTTTTTGCTGACTTCAGCATCGACAGCAGGCTCTTCCCTGTCATCACCTCAGGAATTTTTTCGCCGCCCGCTTCCACAAATGTCGCTGCCAGGTCCGGAAGACACACAAAGTCATGTACCACGCGATCACCGGGAACACTTTTCGGCCAGCGAATCGCCAGGGGAACCTGAGTTCCAAAGTCGTACAGATTACATTTGCCATTTGGAAAGCCCGGAGCGCCATGGTCTCCACTGACAACGATGATCGTGTTTTCAAGCTCACCCGTGGCTTCCAGTTCCTGCAATAGAATTCCCAGGCCGGCATCAAACGCCATGACTTCACCCAGATAGTCGGCCAGGTCTTCTCGAACAACAGGAACATCTGGCAGGAAAGCAGGCACTTTCCCTTTTAGATCGTCCGGATTCAGGCCCCATAATTTCTTTCCCGAACCCTGAATCCATTTGCGATGACAATTGGTTGGCCCCCACCAATAGCAGAATGGAGCACCATCTTTTCGGTCAGCAAGAAAATCCTGAAAATTGCCACGAACTTCGTCTAACAATGCCTGCTTGCCCGCTTCGACATCGACTTGATTGCTAACAAACTGACTGAAACCATTAAACCGACTACCTCGTTTTACATACGCCGTTCTGGTGGCTCCGTACGGAGCGTTCGCTGGAGTTCCGGGGCTCCAGACTTTGTACGTGTGCCCAATGTGGTAACCGGATTTTTCAAGAATCAACGGATAACTGGGAATCTTTTCGTCCCACACTGCACCCTGCAAAATCGCACCCTGCCCTGTCCGCCAAAAGTATTGGCCGGACAGTAGAGAACTGCGGCACGGAGTACACGACGGCGCATTCACAAAAGCATTCGTGAACAGCACACCTTCTTTGGCGATTCTATCAAAGTTAGGAGTGCTCACGATATCCGACGGACCACCCTTTTCGATCGCGGCATACGCACTGGCATACCGTCCCCAGTCGTCGGCAAATGCGAATACGATATTTGGCCGATCGGCATCTGCTGCAAGCACAGACGAATGGACGAAACCCAAAAGAACAAGAACTGGCAAACACGCAGCAAGCACCACGTGTCGACCTGCAGCTCGACTGACACAACAGTCAGCCAATACTTCTGATTCCAAGCGACGTAAATTTAAGGGCATTTCGTGAATCTCGCGATGTAGGCAATGGAAGCAGTTATCGGCCGCGATTCTAACATCAGCGACTTCACCACCAAGTCACGTCACAAATACGATGCGTAATCGGCGTGTGTTCGTAGAACACATCAAATAGTCGTCCCTGAAAAAATCCGCACAGCGTTGACAGCAGGATTTTCACTGCGAGTGGCGATTCACGATATGGTTCAGGCGGCGGTGATGATGAGTGCTCGTCGGTTCTCTGGGGCTGAAACCGCAGGTTTAAGGCGAGACAACGGCCACCAGAACAGCGACTCCGCAGCAGCAGCAGCATCTGTAAGTTCTAGTCGGCAGCGGCCAGAACGGCGTTGATTGCGTCTCCCGACAGTCCTTTCAGTAAGCTGTGGCCCATGCGATGGACGGTTTTTAAATGTCCGATTTTCGGCTGCACC
>Ga0209390_10003121_pt1 | contig 27355 bp, 11 predicted proteins | sample BON01_FD_187212 | JGI IMG/M metagenome (GOLD analysis project Ga0209390, IMG submission 187212) | Freshwater microbial communities from Lake Bonney liftoff mats and glacier meltwater in Antarctica - BON-01 (SPAdes) (version 2) | ecosystem: Environmental > Aquatic > Freshwater > Ice > Glacier...
CAAACACAAGCTCAAACTCAAATTTCAAGAAATTTTTATTTGTGTTAAATAGTTAGTTATGAATGCGACTCTGTTTAAACTTAGACTTAATCTTAAGAAAGGAACTGCCGTCTGCCACCATGTCACATATCCTGCTTTGGTCTACTCTTTGAATATTGGGTAATCAAATAAGAATTAAGTAAAAAAATGCAAAAAGGAAAAGTTTCAGTAAACACGGAGAATATATTCCCGATTATCAAGAAGTTTCTTTATACGGATAACGAAATCTTCTTACGAGAGTTGATTTCTAACGCTACAGACGCTAGTAACAAGCTAAGAGTATTAAGTCAGCGTGGCGAGATAAAAGGTGACATAGGCGAGCTTAAAATAAGCGTAAGCCTAGATGAAGACAAAAAGACACTTACCATTAGCGATAATGGAATAGGTATGACAGCAGAGGAGATTGATAAATACATCAATCAAATCGCTTTCTCTGGTGCAGAGGAATTTGTAGAAAAATTTAAAGATACTAAAGAAGATGCCAATATCATTGGTCATTTCGGTCTTGGATTTTACTCTAGTTATATGGTAGCGGATAAGGTAGAGATACACTCGCTAAGCCACGCAGAAGGAGCAGAAGCTGCTAACTGGGTATGTGAGGGAAGCACAGACTTCAAAATCACTAAAGGAAAGCGTAAAACTCGTGGTACGGATATCATACTTCACATCAATGAGGAGAGCAATGAGTACCTACAGAAATGGAAGGTGCAAGAGTTACTAAACAAGTATTGTAAATTCTTACCTATCCCTATAGAGTTTGATGAGAAGATAGTAAATGATGTAGCTCCACTTTGGAAGAAAAATCCAGCAGAGCTAAAAGACGAAGATTATACGGACTTTTATAGTCAGCTATATCCTATGAGTGAGCCACCATTATTCTGGATTCACTTAAACGTAGATTATCCGTTTAACCTTACAGGAGTTCTTTATTTCCCTAAAATAAAGAAGGAAATAGACCCAAACAAGAATAAGATTCAGCTCTACAGTAACCAAGTATACGTAACTGATAATGTGGAAGATATAGTGCCTGAGTACTTGATGCTTCTTCACGGAGTGATAGATAGTCCAGATATACCACTAAACGTAAGTAGAAGCAGCCTACAGGCAGATGGAGCTGTGAAGAAAATCACAAGCCACATCAGCAAAAAAGTAGCGGATAAATTAGCAGAGCTGCACAAAGCAGATTTTGATGACTACAAATTAAAATGGCCAAGTATCAGCATCTTCGTAAAATACGGAATGCTATCTGACGATAAATTCTACGATAGAGCTAAAGGCATCTGCTTACTCCAGAACACAGAGAAAGAATACAGCAGCATAGAAGAATACATAGCTAAGATAGAGCCAAACCAAACGGATAAAGACGGTAATAGAATTGCTCTATATACGAATGATGCGGATAAGCAGCATGGTTTTGTAGAAGCAGCTAAAACAAAAGGGTATGACGTACTAGTACTAGATGAGGTGATAGATAATCATTTCATAGGTAACCTAGAGCAGAAGAATGAGAAGTTCCAGCTCAAGCGTGTAGATGCTGATACAGCAAGTAAGCTGATAGACAAAGACGAGAAAAATGAAAGTGTACTCAGTGAAGATGAGGTGACTAAGTTGAAAGAAGCCTTTGAAGGAGCAGTGAATAAAGTAAAATATACAGTAGTATCAGAAGTTATGAGTCCAGACGAAGCATTCATCACCATCACGCGTAGTGAATGGGAGAGACGTATGAGCGAAATGGGCGGTATGGGCGGCATGCAGATGTTTGGCGAAATGCCAGAGAAGTATTCTGTATCTGTGAATACCAATCACCCACTTGCAGCTAAAGTACTAAAAGCAAAAGGAGAAAAGCAGACTAACTTACTCACTAATGCTATAGATCTAGCTAAGTTATCAAACAACCTACTAAGCGGTAAAGAGTTGACTGAGTTTGTGAAAAAGCAGTACGCTACGCTTTAGTTTATTGGTTAAAGAGTAAAAGAGTAAAGGCCCGCGGAAGCGGGCCTTTTTTTTATTTAACGCTTTTCAATACTTGAAGTGCCTCATGAATTCCCAAAGTATTTTCATTCTGATAGATGAAAACTTTTTTGGCTCCACAACGCTCAATCAGCTCTTTGAAACCACGCATTTCAATAGCACTTAATCCACCTTCAGTTTTTGACATAGCATGAACTATTGCTGACAACTGAGGACTAAGCCATTTGCGAAACTTTAGTTTGATTAGAGCTAATTTTAAGCATTTTTCACCATTTTCAAAATCGCCTAATAGCAATCTCACAGACGTGAATGGTTCTTCTGCTATTTGTTCTACTACTTCTTGAGTATCAAGACGGGTAATCTTTATTCTGTTCTCGTAGAATTGGATGTAAACTGGAATTGTGAAGTCAAACATATATCAAGTACGAAAATAATCTATTCCATTTTATCTATATCTTTGAAACCCAATGGACGTAGCCATAGTACAATTCAATATCGCTTGGAAAGACAAGCAAGCTAATTTTATCAAAATAGAAGAGCTTCTAGCAGGTAAGCAAGCAGACTTAGTAGTGCTACCTGAGATGTTTCAGACGGGTTTTTGCACAGATGATGCCACTATAGCTGAGACTATGGAGGGTGACAGCATTGAATGGATGCAGGCATTTTCTAAGCAAATGGATGCAGCTGTTTGTGGTAGTTTAGTGATAAAAGAGGAAGGAGCTATATACAATAGACTCATCATGGTGAGCAAAGGAGAAGTAGTAGGCCATTATGATAAGACACATCTATTTGGCATAGGAGGAGAAGCAGAACATATAGTGCCTGGCAGCTCTAAGGTAGATATGGTGGTCCAAGATTTTAAGATTCGTACGACGGTATGCTACGATTTACGTTTTCCGTACACCTCTTTCAATGATTCTGAGTACGATATATTGCTAAACGTAGCGAACTGGCCAAGTTCACGCATAGCACATTGGGATGCCTTGCTACAAGCTAGAGCCATAGAAAATCAAGCCTACGTTTTAGCGTGTAATAGGGTAGGAGAACAGTTGGATAAAGATGGAAAAGCATTTTACTATCCAGGACATAGCTCAGTGTATTCACCCAGCGGAGAGCAACTGGCTCATTCACTAAAAGAAGAAGTGATAGAAATTTCACTAGATAAAAAAGAAATAGAAACTACTCGCGAGAAGTTGCCTTTTTTGAAAGATAGAAGGATGTGATGAAAGCACAGATTTTTTAAAGATCAAATTCCAAATCCTTATCGCTGTCTATATCCTCTTCATTTATAGATATATAGACTCTCATTGTTTTGTTCGTGAGATGTATTCCACTGCATCCCTTTTAGCTGGGCATTCTTAGTAATTATCTAGTCCTTCAAGAGCCATACGCTACTCTTTTACTATCCCGCAACACAACTTGTCATTCAGCATTAGGCACCCATCATTTTCACTGTGCGGTAGTTTGTATTTAAAAACATTCAATGATCCAATAATTCTGTTATTCAATCATTGCATTCTACCTTTGCCTCTATATTTAGAGGAATGGCAATTAAGATAAAAACCAAAGAGCAAATAGAGGGAATACGCAAGGCATCTATACTTTCAGCGAATGTGCTAAAGCACTTAGAGCAGTTTGCAGTAGCAGGTAATACCACTAAATTGATCAATGATAAGGCTCTAGAGTACATCACAGATCACGGAGCTACATCAGCTACTCTTGGCTATAAGTCTCACGGTTCGCCTGCTTTTAGCGGAGCAGTGTGTACTAGTGTCAATGATGTAATTTGTCATGGAGTACCAAATGAATATGAGCTTAAAGAAGGGGACATATTAAATGTAGATGTTACTACGATATTAAACGGATACTTTGGTGATACATGCCGAATGTACACAGTAGGTGAAGTTTCTAAAAATGCACAAAATCTTATAGATGTAACTAGAGAATGTCTTGCCATAGGCGTAAAGGAGTGTAAACCGGGCAATAGATTTGGTAATATAGGGTACGAAATACAGCGATATGCTGAAAGCAAAGGCTACGGCGTAGTATGGCAGTTTTGTGGGCACGGTGTGGGTCTCAAATTTCATGAAGAACCAGAAGTAAGCCATGTAGGTCAAAAAAATACGGGCAAGCGTATGAAGCCAGGTATGGTATTTACCATAGAGCCTATGATAAATGAAGGAGTTCCAGAATGTATCGTTGATAAAAAGGACGGTTGGACTGCTCGTACTAGAGATAATAAACTCTCAGCACAGTTTGAGCATACCATCGTTATCACTGAAGATGGCTGTGAGTGCTTGACAGATGTTTTTGGAGAATTTTAAAATTAAATATTGTAAGGTAGAGTTAAGGAATAATACGAGGTTAGAATACTAAATGGTTTTGAATTTTTAGCCTTAAGAAGCAAAAATTAATGGTTTTGAATTATCTATTATTCTCTCAATCAATTAATCTATTATTGAAAAGGATTGTCATACTGATTGATTTTTATGTAACATCGTGGAGTAAAAATAGTACCGAAGTATGAATGCTTTCCTCATAGAACGATTAGCCAACGACTTGAAAAAGGTGTTGGATGGATGTACCTTAATTGATGTATTCTCCACTTCTATAAATGATATTTATTTCGTCTTTGAGCCCATAGTACTCAAGGTGTCTTTCTACCAAGGACAAGCGTATTTTCAAATTCCAGACTTCGAGAAGCTTCAAAAAAAGAATAGATTAGCCGTTTATAAAACAATAAAAGGCAAGAAAGTCAACTCTGTACAGTGTTTTCCGTATGACCGAATATTCAAGATAAAGTTTAAAAAAGGTGAAGTGCTCACGTTTCATCTGTTTGGTAGATTCGGACAAGTTACGCATTATAGAGATGGAGAGTGGTTAGAGTCATTTCCTGCTAAAATTACTAAAATAGAAGACGAGCCAGAAGACTCTTTTGAGATTGAAAATAAAACAGTGCAAGATCTTAAGTTTTTATCTTACTCAGAGGCAGAGTCATTGCAAAACACAGGTTTTAATGATGCAGGTACCGAGCACAAAGCACTTATGCTGCGAGAACTCAAGTCTCAAGTATTAAACCAAAAGTTATTTTTAAATAAAGGAGAAAAAAAATATACGCTGGACTACGTAAGTAAGGAGCAGAATATAGCGGAGTTTGATAATGTGCTAGATGCTCTGGATCAGCACGCTAGACTTTACATCTCTCATCAAGTATATAGTCAGACGAAATCTAGTCATAAAGGCAAGCTAACTAAGGATCTATCAAATCTGAATAAGAAACTTAAATCTGCAGAAAGAGGTCTTGCTGAGCTTAATAGGGCCAGCTCATACAAAGAAAAAGCAGATCTGCTCATGGCTAACATGTGGCAAATTGAGAAAAGAGCTAAGCAGGTTACATTGACTTCTTTTGATGGAGAAAGTGAAGTGATTATAAAATTGCAAGAGACGCTCACACCACAAGCAAACGCAGAGCGATATTACAAAAAAGGTAAAAATGAAAGTAAGCAGCGGAATTATGCCCAAAAGCATTTGAACGAAATGACTCAGAAAGTCGTGGCTAAAGGGATTGAAATAGCCGCTTTTGATGAATTAGAAAGTCTAAAAGAAATCCGTAAGGTATCTGAAATGAAAGACAGTCAGCATCAAGTGCGTGTGCCATATCGAACTACTACGGTTGATGGTTTTGAGATTAGAATCGGTAAAGGTGCTAAGGATAATGATGAATTACTCCGCAGCTATACCACTAAGTTTGATCTATGGCTGCATGCCAAGGATGTAAGTGGTTCACACGTGATTATTCGAAATCCGGGTAAGAAAGAGATTGCGATATCTACAATAGAAAAAGTAGCTTGTATCGCTGCATTTTATTCTAAAGCAAAGAGCGAACTGCTAGCTGCTGTTATATATACCGATCGTAAATATATCCGAAAGCCCAAAGGAGCTACACCTGGACTAGTGAAGATAGATAAAGAGAAGATGATTTTGGTAGAGCCAAAACAATCTGTTAATTAAAAGGAGGATTTGTCTATAAAGAGTACCCAGACTCTTACTATTGCACATTCTTTAGTAAAAACCACCAATATTATCAATGAAAAAATACCTTAATCTTTTCGACTTTAGACAAAAAGTCAACTACACCACAGAAGTATTGTCTGGCCTTACTGTAGCTTTGGCATTAGTTCCTGAAGCTGTTGCATTTGCATTTTTAGCAGGTCTTAATCCACTTACAGGTCTATATGCAGCATTTTCTATTGGTTTGATTACCAGTATATTTGGTGGTAGACCAGGAATGATATCGGGTGCTACAGGTGCTATTGCTATTGTGATAGTTGCTCTGGCTAAAACGCACGGAGTAGAGTACATCTTTGCTACGGTAGTGCTAGCTGGTATTATCCAAATGGCTGCAGGCTTTTTAAAACTAGGAAAGTTTATACGACTAGTTCCTCAGCCTGTTATGTTCGGCTTTGTAAATGGTTTGGCTATCGTGATTTTTATGTCTCAACTAAACTACTTCAAAACTAAAAATGCAGCGGGAATGACGGAATGGATGACAGGTACACCGCAGCTTATTATGGTAGGACTAGTTCTACTTGCTATGCTTATAATTTGGGGATTGCCTAAGCTTACCAGAGCTATACCCTCTTCGTTAGCAGCTATCCTAGTTGTTTTTGGGTTGGTTTATTTCCTGAAAATTGACACTCCTAATGTCAAGGATATTTTAGTTCAAATGGATAATGGAGTTACTTCAATCAAAGGAGGTTTTCCGCCATTTCACATACCATCTGTAGACTTTACTTGGGCTAATTTTATACTTATATTTCCTTATGCTGTCATAGTAGCTGCGGTAGGTCTTGTAGAGAGTTTATTGACACTAAACTTAGTAGATGAAATTACTGAAACACGTGGAAGTGGCAACAAAGAAGCCGTAGCTCAAGGTATGGCAAATGTTGTTACTGGTTTTTTCAGTGGAATGGGAGGTTGTGCTATGATAGGTCAGAGTCTCATTAATATTAACAACGGTGCACGAGCAAGATTGTCAGGGATAGTTGCCTCTTTAATGTTGCTGGTTTTTGTGATGTTTGGTAGTAGCTTGATAGAACAAGTGCCTATAGCAGCACTCACAGGGCTTATGATTATGGTAGCTATTGGCACCTTCGAATGGGTGAGTGTACGTGCTTTTAATAAGATGCCAAAACACGATATCTTTGTGATGGTAGTCGTGATACTCGTTACTGTATTTATGCATAATCTAGCTTTAGCAGTATTAGTAGGCGTTATTATTTCTGCATTGGTATTTGCATGGGAAAGTGCTAAGCGTATTAGAGCTCGAAAATATGTAGACGAAGAAGGGGTGAAGCATTACGAGATTTTTGGTCCGCTGTTTTTTGGGTCAACTACCGTCTTTGCACAAAAATTTGATATTCTAAATGATCCAGAAGAAGTGGTAATAGACTTTGCAGAAAGTAAAATAGCAGATATGAGTGCTATAGAAGCAGTGAATAAGCTAACAGAGCGATATGCTAAAGTAGGTAAGAAAGTTCATCTTCGTCACCTTAGTGCAGATTGCCGAGAATTGCTGTCTAATGCCGATAAGCTTATTGACATAAATATAATGGAAGATCCGACGTATAAAGTAGCTGTAAATACATAAAAAATATTAAATTCAACATGGTTGTAGAAAAAAATAAAAATTTACTTTTGCAGCCGCTTACGGCGAGATAGCTCAGATGGTTAGAGCACAGGATTCATAACCCTGAGGTCGGCAGTTCGATTCTGCTTCTCGCTACTTTGAAAAGAGGACTTGGCTTTTGCCAGGTCCTCTTTTTGATATACAGCGGACCATAATCGAGGTCTATCCGCCGAAATGAAATGGAGGAGGGATTCTGCTTCTCGCTACCAAAAGCTCGGTTTTATACCGGGCTTTTTTCATGCTATAAATTTTGTGAGATAGTATGGTGGAGCGTTATCGGATTCATATCCGCCAGCTGGCGGACGGCAGTTCGATTCTGCTTCTCGCTACTTTAGAAAAGAGGACTTGGCTTTTGCCAGGTCCTCTTTTTGATATATAGCGGACCATAATCGAGGTCTATCCGCCGAAATGAAATGGCTTAGGGATTCTGCTTCTCGCTACATTTATGAGTGGTACATTCAACTAGCAAGTGCGACACTATGATACAAAAACAGTTCATTAGATGTTTTGTAATCTAGATTTTTGCTATAACTCTCATTAATGTAAAAGACTATTACATTACCACATCATCTTCACAACTTGCAAGAGGGACTCTAATATCTATAATATTCAGTGAGGTATGCCTTTCTTCTGACTCAGTATCTACCTCTATGTTTCACCTTGGGGTTGGGGATATTTTTAGAAAAAAGTGGCACATGATATATGTCCCCTTCTTTTTGGCTATACTGGAGAAGTTAGAACAAGACTGAGAGATCTATAAATAACCACTATAAAGATATCTAGCAGTAAATTTCTTAGGAAATCCTATTGTGATTAGTAATCTAAATATATTGAATTTGGGTTATTATTTCCAAGAGGTGTGAAGTGTTTTGCTATTATCCGTTATATTTGAAGAATTTGAGTTCAGAGGCAATCTATGTCTTCGTGGTCTATCTTTTAAAATTATGCGTTTTTGGGTAAAGCTACTTCTTATAACATTTATAACTGCTGCTGCTTGTATACAGTCAGTAACTGTTTTAGCACAGTGTACCTCATATTATCAAGTAAGTAGCAATTTATGCGAAGATGATACAGTGAGTTTCACCTTCACAGGTAATGCCAATACTGTAAGGTGGACATATGGAGACTCCCTCTCAGGGCTATCAAACATTGACACCAATAGAAACAGCAGACACGTTTTTACAGGACCCGGAAACTATACCATCATCTGCATAGCTTCGGACACTAGTTGTGCTGATACTTCCTCTTTTAATCTAACTATAGTAAACCGACCCACACTAAGTTTCTCTTCCTCTAATACCTGTTTGGGCCTCACTACTTCCTTCCAAAGTAGCATTACTCTAGACCCCCAAGACTCTGTAAAATCGATACGCTGGAGCCTTGACTCAAACTTGACAAAAAGCGGGTCTATGACGAGCCACTCCTATACCGCAGCTGCCAATAAAAACATAACACTGTATATAACCACGAAAGCAGGCTGCATAGATTCTGTTCAAAAAACAATTAGAATAAAAGATTCGGTTAGCATAACTTTTGATACGGATACCCTTTGTCAGTCTGATTTACTAAAATTTAATGCCTCCCCTCAAAATGAAACTCCAACAAACTGGAACTGGAACTTTGGGGATAGCACTTCATCTAATGTTCAGTCTCCACAACATAGCTACCAATCACCAGGAGATATGAGGGTGAGCCTAGAGGTCACCTACTCTGATGGAGAAAAGTGCTCGTACTCAGGAGACAGCATATACGTGCGACCAGTTCCAAATGCAGGATTTATCCTAACTTCAGATGCACAACAATGTTTCAAGGGTAATAGAGTCTGCTTAAGTTTTTCTCCAAACCAAGCTGAGCTAAAGTACCGAAGAGTAATTTGGGACAATGGTGGAGCCAGTGAACCTAACCCTTCAGATAGCACAGCGTGTTTCACATATTCAGATGCTTTTGGAGGCAACTATTACATCTCCTCTGAGCTTGTAGATATATTTGGATGTGCGGCTAGTTTCTCATCCACTCAACAAGTAATGATAAGAAAAGAGATCATTGCTTCTTTTGACCAATCCTCTCAAGGTGGTTGTTTTGGTGCGACCATATCCGTCCAAAATACCAGTAACACTTTACCTCCAGCTATTGAGGCTTACTTGTGGGATTTTGGAAATGGTGTGGTGGACTCTACGAACTGGGACTCTGCACAGCAACTTTACACAAGCAATGGTTTTTTCGTCACAATACTCTCCTTGAGAGATACCTTTGGCTGTATAGACACCTTTAAAAGTCAAAACTCTTTAGAGAACGTCTACTTTGCTGTAGATGCAAAGCTAGATACTACATTAAATTTTTGCGAGAATAACAACAGTTTCATTTTCAGCCAGACAACAATACCAGGAGCTGCAATCCGATGGGACTTTGGAGACGAAGACATAAGTTTCCTGTATAATACTAGCCATAGATACGAAACCTTTGGTAAATATGTACCCAGAGCCATTGTAACAAAAAAAGGGTGTCAGGATACTGCTATCTTAGATACTATAACCGTTTACGGACCTGTAGCGAGTTTCGGTATCAGAAATAGGTTTCAATGTACTATTCATGACACTGTCACTTTCACTAACTTATCTAATGTTTTCGAAAATGGTCCTCTTCAAGTAAGCTGGCAAATCTTTGATCCTTTTGCTCCAAACTGTGTCTTGGATACAAAAAATGGTGCAAATGTGGGTTCAAACTGCAACAGATCTTTAGATTCCTTGACCTTTAAGCACTGGTTTACCCCAGGCACAGAGAGATGCTTCTATGGCAAGCTAGTCGTGTTAGATACTCTTACCGGTTGTTCGGATAGTTTGGTACAGTCTATTCCGCTAATGCCCCCTTCTGCCGACACAGGTCTCAGGAGTATCTTTAGCACACTAAATCCTTGTCCTGGTCCCGAAGAAGCTAAAACTATTCAACTAGACTTGAGTCAAACCAAACCTGGATGTGATCAGGAGAGATGGTATGTTATGTGGGATTCGTTGTGTGCTGAAAAGTCAGGCAATTTTGATAGTAATTGGGTGGCAAACGAGTACTTTCATAATTATTCATATGCACGCTCCTCTTGCGATAGCAATGGAAGGGTAACTATTGGTCTCATCTTACAGAATGGCCTGGATTCCTTAGGTAATGTATGCAGAGATACAGGATTCTATCACCACATCATAACACTACCTCTCCAAAATCCTTCCTTTAACAGCACCTATAACCCTGACTCTATCTACTGCAGGAACAGTAGCTTTGACTTTTATTTCACAGATACCATACAAGACACTTCGCAGCAAGTAATTTGGAATTTTGGAGATGGAACTTTTGACACTACCGCTAATTTTAACACCGTAAGCCACACCTATTTTAACTCAGGGGCTTATCGGGTCCAAGTTATTTTATCTCACAATAATGGGTGTGTGGCTACTTATGATATGATGGTACCAGTGGGAATAAACAAACAATACACTTTTCCTAAGAACGAGGTATGCCTTGGAGACTCAGTAGAAATCAATAATATAAGTACCTATTGGGATGGGAGAACATTTGGCTCTGCAAATTATGCTGGTGAGACCTATTGGGATATAGGAGATTCTCTGACTCCAATACAATTTGGGCCTAGCATATACCTCAACTACTCCAGGATTGGAGATTACCCCATACAACTCTATATGGAGGACTCTATTGGGTGCAAAGACACGCTAAACGTGCCGATCAGTGCTAGAGTATTTAGTGTTTTCGCTAGCTGGATCGAATTACCAGACACCTTGGTATGCCCTCAAGTGATTCGAATTGATAATACATCTTCCGTATTCGACTCCACAACTAATTTTTATCATCAAGACGATAGTATAAAAGAGCAACTATGGACATTTAACTTAGGTACAGGTTCAAGCAGTCTACAAAACCCAACTAAGTTTTTCAATGTAGGAATGAATGTTTACAAGCTACGAGTGGAAAACACGAGAGGATGTGTAGACACCATAGTGGACTCTTCTTATGTCACTACTCCAAAAGCGAATTTTGACGTAATAGGTGGTGATAAAGGCTGTCAACCTCATCTAACGCTTTTTAAAAACACCAGTTTGAATGCCAACAACTACATTTGGTTCCTAAAAGATAATGGGAATAATGTCATCAATACTGAAGACATAGAGGTACCCTATGAGTATATAGAATACGGCCTGTTTTATCCTGAGCTTATCGCAGAATTTAGTTTTAGAAGAAATGGCATAAAATACTCTTGCTACGATACGTTCCCTGGGAATCAAAGTACCTCGTCAAAACCAAAAATACGAGTGTTCGAACGACCCATAAATATATTTTCATACAGTACCAATTGTGAAACGCAAACAACTTCCTTCCAAAATAGAACCAGATTACTTACAGATACTATTCAATCTGTACTTTGGTTATTCGGAGACGGAGACTCAAGTAACCTTTTGAGTCCTACTCACCGCTATTTAGATACAGGGGTATATCTAGTGACCATGAGAACTCTGTCTGGCAGCGGGTGTGAACAAGAAATAACAAAAAGTATTATTATATCTCCAGAACCTATTGCTAACTTTTCGTTTGACAATGTTTGCGAAGGGGCGTTAACCAACTTGGCAGACAAAACTAAAGCCTTTAATGATCGTATCTACAGATGGAATTGGGATCTTGGAGATGGATCCTTTTCATACATAAATAACCCTAAACACCTATTTGATCGAGATAGCACGTACACCGTTTCACTTGCCGTCACCAACCGTGCAGGATGTTCGGACACCGTATCACAAGTGGTAGAGGTATATGACAAACCTACAGCTATGTTTGATTCTGATAGTCTCTGCTTGTATGATAGCTTCAGTTTTGCAAGCATGAGTTATACCAAAACAGACACTCTTTTAGTCCATTGGGAATTTGGCGATGGTGCTGAAAACTCAGACAGCAGGACTCGACACTTGTACAGCAGTGAAGGGGAATTTGTTGCGAAATTAGTCGTTACTACAAATGATGGGTGTAAGGACTCCTCTACTCGCATAACCAAGGTCTTTCATCTACCAAAATCTTCTTTTTCTGTAAACAGCGATACACAATGCTTATCAGGCAACACTTTTGAATTTATAAATAATTCTACGATAGACGAAGGTGCGATTTCTAGTCATCTCTGGACTGCTTCCGACCTTAGTACAGACACGATATATGACTTCAGCTTTGTCTCTGATACCGTAGGTTCTTTTGATATAACATTAATCTCTACATCAAACGTTGGTTGCAAAGACACCTTCTCTATGCAACAAGTAGTCTTAGAATCGCCAAAAACATTTTTAAAAGAATCTTCAAAAGATGTTTGCTCCCAAGACGAATTGGTGACATTTGAGGATTCAACAACATCAAATTTTGGGAATATCATCATAAGTAGAGATTGGGATATTGAGGATACTCCGGTGAGCACCGACTCTATGTTTACCTACCGATTTTTAGAAGCAGACACCTTTGATGTAAGGTTAATCATCACGTTTTCAAATAATTGCAAGGACACATCCTACACCTCTATTATAGCAAGACCAAAGCCCACCTCACGTTTTCATATAGATGAACTAGAGAAATGTCTTCCTTGGAATGAGTACACTTTCACAGATAGTAGTTTCATTTCTGACAGCACTAGTCTAACCTCCAATTGGGACCTTGGAAACAAAGATTCTAACGATCAAATTCGCTTTAATTATACGTATGCCGAAGACGACACCTTTAACGTTCGTTTAATTTCAGCAAGCTCTTTTGGCTGTAGCGACACCTCTTTCAAAGACCTCGTTGTGTTTCCGCATCCTGAAGCTAACTTTCAAATAGACACCCCTAGTATGTGTTTGATTGACAATCAGTTTAGTTTTGATAATCAAAGCGTAATACTAAGTGGGACTATGAGTTACCGGTGGCAGTTTGGAGAAATAGGTAATTCCATACTAGCTGACCCCACCTACACATTTGACAGCAGTGGAAGAAAGACCATCTCGCTCATAGCATCTTCTGATAATGGGTGTATAGACACCGCTGAAAGAACTGTAGAGGTATATCCTCAACCAAAGGCTCTCATCGCATTAAACGACACCGCTCAGTGCCTAAACCAACAAGAATTTATATTCACAGATAGCAGCAATGTTAGTGATGGGGTCCTTTCTCGAAGGTGGATTTGGAGTGACCAAAAAGAGGATACAGCTTTTAATGTAGTAAAACAGTTTGACGCTGTCGGTATATACAAACATCAGCTAATCTCTATAACAGAGCAAAGTTGTAGGGACACTGCAACAATAGAACACCGTGTTTTACCCCTTCCAACACTAGGCTACACCCTCAATGATACGGCCCAGTGTTTAGACAATAACTTGTTCGTATTTAGCAGTTTAGCAGACACAACTATAACCTACACCTACCGTTGGGATTTTGGAGATATGGTAGTGGATAGCACTCAGTCCCCAGCTCATTCCTATGAACAATCAGGAAAATATATAGTGAGATTGACACTAGAAACAAAGAAACTATGCAGAGATACCATTAAAATACCTGTAGAAGTGTATTATAAGCCCGAGGCCTCTTTTACTACTAATGATACGGACCAATGCCTCAACGCTAACCAGTTTGAGCTGAAAGGAGAGTCAATCATACAAGAGGGCCGAATTACAACCTACCGATGGTCTATTGACGGGAGAGAAGGTTATGGACCACAAGACACATCCTTTAGATTTGACGATGTAGGTACTTTTGAATTAACGTACATTGTTGAAAGCAGTTATGGGTGTTTGGACACTACCAATCAACAGGTTACATTGCACCCTAATCCTATAACTAAAATTTTTATTGATGACACGATTCAGTGTGCTCGTAGTAACCTTTTCTCTATAGAATCTAGATCAAGTATAGCCTATGGAACTTTTTATCCTACTTGGTTTCATGATGGTATTAAGCTAAGTGACTCTAGTCAATATGAATTTAACTCTACAAACACAGATACCATACAAGTAACTCTTATTGATTCGAGCTCCAGAGGTTGTATAGATACAGCTAGTTCTTCGATTTATATAGTGCCAAATCCTGTTTCAGGATTTGAGATAAATGACTCTCGTCAATGTCTTGATGGCAATCAAGTGGACTACAAGAACACAAGCACCTCAGGACTTGGCTCCTTGACCTATGAATGGACCTATGGAGAGGGTACTAGTGATACCTCTAAAAACACTACACATCGTTTTCGAAATCACGGATATTTCATAAGCACATTGATTGCTCAAACCAGCTTTGGGTGTGCTGATACGTTTGAGAAACAAATGTTTATTTATCCTATGCCCAAGGCAGAATTTTCTCTTAATGATACAAGTCTCTGTGAAACCGAAAACAAATTCCTTATTACCAACAATAGTACTATAGATAGCACGGATATTTTTTTTACATGGCATTGGGGAGATGGGGACACCAGTCAATCCATAGAACCTTCTCATCGTTACGATTCTTATGGTGACTACACTATCATTCTGCGTGTATCGTCCGAATACGGTTGCTGGGATTCCATAGCACAAAATATAACTGTGGACCCAATGCCTGTTGCCGACTTTGAGATTAACAATAGCGAACAATGTGTAAACAACCAGAATTTTACGTTCAGAAATATGTCCTCTATAGTACGAGGGAACCTAATAAATTTTGCCTGGCAGATTGAGTCTAACAGTTTTTCAAATCCAGACTCCTTAAACTTCTACTTCTCAAAAAGTGGTAGCTATCCTATCGCATTAATCACTATTTCTGACAAAAATTGCCGAGACACTGCTGAGCAGAATCTAATGGTCTTCCCCAAGCCAAACATGGAAATTGTTGTAAATGACAGTTTACAGTGTCTTAGAGGAAACAGAGTCAATTTTACTGCGGTCTCAAAAAATAATGTAAACCTTGAATCATACGATTGGCTTTACAAGGATACTTTGGTTGGGGTAGATCTAACCTATCAGAAATCATTTTCATCACCTGGAGTTAAAACCGTATCCTTAATCGTAAAGTCAATTGATAACTGTTTTGACTCTATCAGTACATCAGTGCGGATAAAACCAATGCCAGATCCTTCTTTTGAAAAATTAGAAGAGTTTTATTGTATCCATGAAGGTCCGTTTAATCTGATACCTGTACAATCGGGTGGGTTATTTAGCGGTAAAAGCATTATCAGTCAGAAATACGTACCTACTATCTTATGGGAAGACTCCGTGACGTATACCCTAGAGCTAGAAGGCTGTATAGATAGTAGCTCACAAAAGACAAATGTTTACCCTCCACCAAGTGTAAATTTCCCATTGGACACGTCCCTCTGTAAATATGAATCGTTTGTGTTAGATGCTGCCAGTTTTAGTAGCACTTACCTCTGGCAAGATAAAACCACTGAACCTACATACAGAGTAAGGAAACCAGGCATATACTATGTCAGAGTGACCAATATGTGTGGAATAGTCAGTGATACCTCAACTGTAGCCTATCGCAGCAATAACTGTAGAATCTACCTGCCTACTGCATTTACTCCTAATAAAGATGCACTGAACAGGTTTTATAAACCCATCACCTACGATGTAAGAGGATTGGAGTATGAAATCTACAATAGATGGGGAGAAAAACTGTTTGAAGGTGATTTGAACAATCCGGGATGGGATGGTACCTACAAAGATGAAAGGTGTGCAATTGGATGGTATGTGGTTATAGTACAAGCATATTTTGATACTCCTACAGGACCTGTTAGAGAAAACATGTCTGAAGTAGTGTATCTAATCAGATAAAGCGGTTCTGTTCACTCGGGAGTGAAATAATAAGTTAATTGGATTGCCATATTGTTTTTTTGAACCATAATTTAATCTAATTTAATAGCTCAAATGATGGTTCTAACAATGTTTCAACTGGGGGCTTGGGTATTATTAGAAAAAAGTGGTATATTTTTTTTAGCCCCCTTTTTATGTCTAGTCCTGAGATAGTGTTACACAAAAGAAAGTGTAATAAAAGAAGAAGAGTAAGAAAGCGTTTACGTTAAACGAACACAGAAGGACTATTCTATTTTCCACACACCACATGGCTGATTCTTTCTATATCAGCTGACACAGAGACTACCGATTCATTAATTTAGGTAGGGAATCTTTTATTCTTCTTCCAATGGAGCTGCCTCCTCCAGTTTTTCAATCTTTTCTAATTCTTGTAGTTTCATTCTGCATATATCTATTAACCCATCATCCTTATCATAGTTATCTAAGATACTCTGCAGTGTGGCTTTAGCTTGGAAATAGTCCATTTCTTTCACATAAATATCGCTTAAAAGAATAAATCCTTTGACCACCCAAAACTCGTAAGCAGAATAATCATCATTGAGTTTATATACGTCAGATCTTGCACTATCCAAATCTGCTTGATCATATTCTATATAGGCTCTTAGGTACAGAGCTTCTGCAGTTTGCTCATTGCGACTATTGGCTATCACATAGTCAAAGTGAAAGCGGGCAGTTCTCAGGTTATTGTCTTTTAGCTGTAACCTGCCTAGGAACATGTTGGCTTCTACCAAATCTTCTGTAGGTACATTCTCTATTGGGAGCAGTTGTATCGCTTTTGCCTTAGCAGCACTATAGTTCTTGAGTATATAGTGGCATCTCATTTGTCCCATTATAGAGCTAATATAAGTGCTCTTGGACGCAGCTATTGGCTCCAGCTGTTGGTAAAACCCAATTGCTTTGTTGTAGTCTTTGCGATAGAAGTACGTGCCACACAGTTTCACTAATGATTTTTCGGTATAGTTATTATTACCTTGGTTTACCACGTACTCATAGTGGGTAAGGGCTTGATTTTCTTTGTCTGTATAGTAATCAGCCTCCGCTTTAAAGTAATTAGCAGGTATAATAAAGAATCCATCATCTCCAAATCGCTTGATATAATTTCCTAACTCCTTAGACGCACCTATGAAGTCTTTGTTTTCGTATATGTTTATAGCCATCTGATACAGAGTGCTATCCTGCTTGGTTCGTCGTATTCCAGCTCCGGGTATTTTTTCTACGTAGTCAAAATAGCCTTGTGGATTGCCTTGGTTGTTATATATGATTTCGATAAAAGTAAGTGCCTCGCTAGAAGCATTCGTCTTAGGAAATCTTTCTACTACTGTCTTGTAGTATCCCAAGGCTACATCATCCTTATGCTGAGTATAGTTGATAAGGCCGAGTTTGAGATAGCTGTCGGTTAAAAAAGGTGAGAGGTCGTGTTGAGAGATCAATAGGTTAAACATACTCTCTGCAGTACTGTAGTTTTTTAATATCATGTATTCTTTACCAATTTGGTAAAGAGCATCATCTTCGTAAATACTTTTCTTAAAGTCGTTTTGAATTTTCTTTAAGACATTTATTTTCTCGGAATGTCTTTCTTGGAGACCATAGAGCATACCTTGTTGAAAAATGGCATAATCAGCATTCTTGTAGTCGTTTTTTATAATAAATCCATATTCTGCAATAGCAGGATTATACTGCCCATTGAGGAAGTAGCAGTCTGCTAGTCGCTGCGTATTGTCTAGGTATATTTCGCTATTAGTATTGGTATAGGTTTCAAATTGTTTGAATTTAGCAAAGTAATTTTGTGCCTTAGGATATTGCTCTTGCTTAAAATAATTGTATCCCATGCTATAGTAGCCGTAGTTTTTTTTCTTACTTATGTCTGCCCCGCTATTGCTTATGAAACGATTCATTAGGTTGATACTCTCGTTGTAGTCATCTACCTTAAAGGCTATCTCGGCTCTCCAAAAATAGGCTAGAGCTTCCAGCGTATTATCCTTTGGATATTTTAGAGATTTTTTGAAGAAAACATCTGCATTTTGGTACTCCTTATTTAAGAATAGCTCTTCACCTCTATGAAAGGTCAACTCTTGATACGCCGTTTTTGTATTGGCATTAAGATCACCTATTTCTTCAAGCACCTCTATTGCCGCTTTATAGTTTTTAGTGCTTAAAAAAACATCCGCCATTATAGACTTGGCCTCATCTCTGTATTCGGAAGTAGTATAAACTTCTAGGAACTCTTTAATAGCAGATATTGCAGTTCCGTTTTTTTGTAGTTCTGCAGCTAACTTGGCGTAATTAAAGGCTGCTATCTCACTTATTTTTTTATTGTAGTCTTTTCTTTTGGCTTCGCCAAAGGCATTTAGAGCTCTCTGTCTTTTATCATTTTTTACATCTGCTACACCTAAAAAATAGTTTGCAGATTGCCCCATCTCGTTGTCTTCATTTGCTATATGTAGAAAGTACTCCGTAGACTTATCATATCGTTGGGCTTCATAATTAGTACTAGCAAATTGGAAAATTTCATCAGAACTTAGCTTTTTTATATTGCCTGTATATTTGTCAAAATGGCTTAAAGCCAAACTCTTATTACCTAGTTGATATTGTATTTTACCCCTTAGCAGTTCAATTTCGTCTTCTTGTGTTGGGAGTTCAATATTTTTTACCTTTTCAAAAGCCTTGAGGTAGTCTTCCTGTTCATAGTAGATTTGAGCCAAGTAGAGTTGCATAGTTCTTGGGCCTTTGTCACCTATCTTTTCAAAGGTTGCTACAGCACATGAATAGTCTTTTAAGATGTAACATTGGTATCCATAGTAATAACTTGCTTCTATAGCATATTTACCATCACCATTCATCACCTGTTTAAATTGTGATTTTGCTTCGGCGTATTGTTTATTCTTAAAATAGCTATAACCTAGTTTGAAAGCAAGCTCATCTCTCTGTTTTTTTAGAATGTCTGTAGATTTGATTTGCTCCAAATAGTTCAGAGCAAGGTTATACTTTTTCTTACTAAAATAGAATAGACCTAATTCATAGGTGATTTCGGTATTGAGTTTATGTTCAGGTTCATTCCTGAGTAATTGAGCTACATCTCTGCTAGCTAATTGCTTATCTAACTTAAGCCTAGAAAGACCGATGTAAGCTCTTGCTTCATAATCAAAATTGTGCCCAGGATTATGCTTCAAGAATTCTTGGAATTCTTGTATCGCAGGTACATATAGATTTTTGATGTATAGATTTTTACCTTGCTCAAAATGAGTAAGATTATCTGTGTATGATTTAGTCTTTTGTGCTAGGGTAATGCCCGTGCTTACCGATAGAAAAAGAAGAATAAGAAGTGTTCGAAACAATGTGTTCATCAATTAATGCTAAATACTCTTCAAAATAACTGCTATTTACCCGGTTTTAGTGTTCTAATTGCCAACAATCTATTAAGGAATTAATCCTTTGATGAAAGTAATTCATTTTTATACTTTTGTGTTTCAATTTATAAGTGAAATTATATATTTGCACTCGTCTAAAGAGAGTAAAAGTATTTTGTACTTGATTTTAGCACATTATCGTGGTGGTTGTAGCTCAGTTGGTTAGAGCACCGGTTTGTGGTACCGGGGGTCGCCGGTTCGAGCCCGGTCTTCCACCCAAGAACTAAAGGTTCGTCAGTCCGACGGACCTTTTTTATGCTATTAAATTTTGATCGTATAGGGCGAGAAGCATGTGCTGAGCGAAGTGAAACGGAGTCGAAGTAAGCCCGGTCTTCCACCCAAGAATTAAAGGTTCGTCAGTCCGACGGACCTTTTTTATGCTATAAAATTTTGATCGTATAGGGCGAGAAGCATGTGCTGAGCGAAGTGAAACGGAGTCGAAGTAAGCCCGGTCTTCCACCCAAGAATTAAAGGTTCGTCAGTCCGACGGACCTTTTTTATGCTATAAAATTTTGATCGTATAGGGCGAGAAGCATGTGCTGAGCGAAGTGAAACGGAGTCGAAGTAAGCCCGGTCTTCCACCCAAGAATTAAAGGTTCGTCAGTCCGACGGACCTTTTTTATGCTATTAAATTTTGATCGTATAGGGCGAGAAGCATGTGCTGAGCGAAGTGAAACGGAGTTGAAGTAAGCTAGGTCTTCCACCCAAGAACTAAAGGTTCGTCAGTCCGACGGATCTTTTTTATGCTATTGATTATCAAACCATCTCCATTGCTTTCTGTTTGGTATTAAAAGTTTTACATTCGTACCAATGAAAAAAGCAATAATAATATTCGCAGCATTTAGTATAGTAGCCTGCAGCCCTTCTTCTACAGAAGCTACCCAGAACCAATCGTTTGATACTACAGAAGAGGTATTAGTGGATACAGACGGGGTATCTTTTGTAAACATAGAAGATGGTGCTACTATAAAATCACCGTTTTCTTTAAAGATGGGGGTGTCTGGGATGCAAGTGGAGCCAAAAGGCGAGCCAAGAGATGGATTTGGTCATCACCACTTATTGATAAATGACAATTTTGCACCTGCAGGCACTATTATAGTGGCAGATGATACCCATATTCACTATGGTGGTGGTCAGACTAGTGACAGTATTGCATTAGATCCAGGTTCTTATATATTCACTCTTCAGTTTGCTGATGGTATGCATGCATCGTATGGAGAAAAGTGGGCTAAGACTATAAGTGTCACAATAGAGTAGTGTAGTTATATATACTCATTTCTAAATATGCTGTTACCAAATTTTATGTTACGTATTCATATTTAGTTGCCTTGCACCTTACTTTTGATCTTGCAAAATACGTTTTTAAATGAGTAAGATTAGATCTATTTCCGCTCTATTTTTTTGTTTACTATTATTCCAATCGTATGCTCAAGATCCTGATCGTAAGCATAGTATAGGTGTTTATCAAAATTTTACAGATTACAATGTTAGTTTACTAAAAAATACTGTCTTTGCTTTTGATAGTGCACTATCTCAGTCTTTTAGGGTAGCCTATGTGAGAAGATTATCTCGTATATGGGTGTTAAATACCGGTATCAATAACGGCTTTATACTTAATCAAAATTTAAAAGAAAACTTTATACCCAAAGCCTATGCCATAGGTGCAGATATTAGTATTCAGTTTAAGTTGAACAACGGGAGATTAATGAAAGAAAACCCCGCTATAGCACCATTTTTTAGCTTTGGATATAAAACAGATTACATAAAAAAGCTTAAAGAGTATGACGAAAGCCCTTGGTTATTTCATAATCAATATGGTGCGGGATTTAATTTGAGAATAGCAAAAAGGACGCATATTCAAACACAAGTGGCTATGGAACAGAAGCTGGAAGGAGATTTTAATACTCATGTGCACTACAGAATCGGGTTAGTCCAAAGCTTAGGAAAAGTGAATGAGGTTCAATTACCTAAAAATCCAAATTTAGATAGCGATCAAGATGGCTTAGTAGATAGTAAAGATAAGTGTCCGGGTTTATTTGGGAGTGTAGCCAATAAAGGGTGCCCGGATACTACAGCTTATTTTGCTAAAAAAGTGAACTATGACAGTTTACGTGAATTGACGATAAATCAAAAAACACGAATATCTGAACTAGAACTGCAAAACGCAAAGCTAAGAAGTGGAGGTGATTTGGATATGGTAAATAGCCGAGAACAAGAGTTGCTCCTTAGTATATCTAGTCTAAAAATTCAGAATAATGAGTTAGTTAATTATAACTCTGTGAAGACAGTCACTAAAACTATAGTGCGAGTGGATACTGTTTATAAAACGGATATTGTGTATAGAGATAAAGTAGTGGCATATGAGGCTAGTGATGCTGATTTACTTAGACTAAGAAGAGAAAAAGAAGTTTTGAAAGCTAAGCTGGACGCAGAGCAAAAAGGGTCTGAAGAGCAGCGTATAGCTAGATTTGAAAAGGAGATAATAGAGAGACTAAAGCTTGAAAAAGCATCAAAGGATACTGAAGATGAAGAGATAGCAAATAGGATAGTGTCACCTGTACTTGACTTACCTGTAGATAAAAACTATTACGTAATAACCATTTCAAGTCCCAACATCTCCACCGCCGAGGCTTGGCTTAATAAAATGAAGAAAGATTTTGCTGATGCACGAATCTTGCCTCAGCCCAACGGTTACTATCGTGTAGGGGTGTATGCTGCCAAGGATAAACAACGAGGATTAGAAATTTTAGAGAAAGTACAGGAACTAGGTTACTCATCTGTGTGGCTTTCTGTAGAATAAGTATTTTTGATTAAGTTAAAAAAACTAGTAGACTGCCTTGTCTAAATAGAAGATTAGTGTGAAGCAATAATAAAGTTCAGTTGCAGGAGCAAGTGAAATATCTAGAGGAGGATAATAAAAGACTCTTAGAATAAATAGGAAGCAAACATTTTGTGTTAGATTCTATCTACACTGCTACATACAATGGGTGTACCGTTATAGGTACATATGAAAAGGTGGTTTCTTTATAAAGTGAAGACTTACCAAACCGTTACTACCTTTTATCGAGGGATTTTGACGTACTCTCCAAAGTATAAGACTTGTTGGTTGGCTTGCTCCTTGCTAAATTGCCTATCACGTACTTACTATAAGGGAAGGCGAATTTTCAAGTTATAGATTTCAATAAGTGTATCTAGGCTGGCGGCTCTTGACTATTTTAATTCTATCGCCGACCAAAAAACATTTGGTAGCACTTGTTATACTATCGTTATTTAACTTCTTACCTTAATCGTTTATCGATACGCCGAAATAGAGTAACATTATTTTGTTTCTTTTGTACTCAACAAATTCTTATAAATGAAGAAAACAATCATAACTTTAAATTTGGTACTATTTACAATAGCATCATTCGCTCAATCTTCTTTTGAGTTAATCGAAAAGGTAGAAGCTGAAGAAGGGAAGGTAGTAATACCTTATGAAAAGTATAAGCTCCCAAACAACGACTTAACTTTAATTATTCACGAAGATCATTCTGACCCTATTGTACATGTACAAGTTGCATATCACGTAGGTAGTGCTAGAGAAAGTGTAAGAAATAGTGGATTTGCTCACTTCTTTGAGCATATGATGTTCGAAGGCTCTAGAAACGTAAAAGAAGGAGAGCATTTTAAAATAATAGGAGAGTCTGGTGGAGTAAACAATGCGTATACTTCTTTTGATAAGACGGTATATCACCAAACAGCCCCTAAGAATATGACTGAGAAACTGCTTTGGCTAGAAGCAGATAGAATGGGTACTCACTTAGAGAGTTTCACTCAGAAACAATTTGAAAATCAAAGAGAAACTGTAAAAAACGAAAAAAGACAGCGATACGATAACCAACCTTATGGTATGGTTAGCGAGATCCTATTCAAGTCTTTGTTTTCTAACCACCCGTATGAGTGGACTCCGATAGGTTATGTAGATGATTTAGATATTGCCACGTATGAGGACTTAAAGAACTTCTTTTTACGTTGGTATGGACCTAATAATGCAACGCTTATAGTATCAGGAGATGTAGATCCTGAAGAAGTGAAGGTATGGGCAGAGAAATATTTTAAAGGTATTCAAAAATGTCCTGAAGTAAAAAACATGTATCCTAAAAAGCCTCAGATGTCTATGGATTATTATGTAACTACTGCGGATAACATATTTGCTCCACTCACTTCTTTTTCTTTTCCTACAGTACCCGAATTTCATAGGGATGAAGCTGCACTAGATATTCTTGCTGAGGTTTTAGGTGGAGGTAATAACTCTATTCTGTATAAAAACTTAACTAAGAAAGAATTGGCCTTGCAAGCTGGAGCTGGACATAGCACATTAGAGTTGGCAGGATTTTTAAGCATACAAGTAGTAACCAAACCTGCAATGGCAGGCGGTTTATCTTTTAAAGAGGTGGAAGAGAGTGTCAGAGCATCTATTGCAGAGTTTGAAACACGCGGTGTGACTCAAGAAGATTTAGATGTCACTAAAACTCAGGTACTAAAATCAACCTACAGTCAATTGAACAGTATTGATAGTAAGTCTGGTGTATTAGGACACTTCTCTATGATGAAAGGGGGTGGCTATGGTCTTCAAGATGAGATAGATAGGTACAATGAAGTGACTCCTGAAGACGTAATGTCAGTGTATAATAAATATATAAAAGGCAGAAAAGCTGTTATTCTAAGAGTGGAGCGTGAAGAAAAGAAAGATGATGATGATGACACCCCAAAAAGTGTAAATCCACACGCAAACGACCCTAAGAAAATAGAGGCTCAATATGAGGGCTTAGTGTATAACGCACCAAAGCAAGACTACACGACACCAAGTGTACCCGCAGCTAGTGCATTTAAACTTCCAGACTTTTATACAGAAAAGTTTGATAACGGACTAAAAGTAATAGGTACTCAGTCTTCTGAGTCTCCATTGGTTTATTTCTATATTGATATGGAAGGTGGTCACTTATTAGAAAGTGGTAAAAATGTATCTACGGGAACTGCTATGATGACTGCTAGTATGATGGGAGAAGGTACAGAAAAACTAACTACTGAGGAGTTCTCTAGAGAGTTAGAGAAGCTAGGTAGTTCTATCAGTTTCAACTCTGGTACAATGAATAGCAGCATATTTGTAAGCTCATTGTCTCAAAATGTAGATGCTACGTTAGCACTTCTAAAAGATGCATTGTTCCAGCCTCGTTTTGACGCAGCAGATTTTAAGCGTATCAAAGAACAAACCATTGAAGGATTAAAGTCTCAGAAGTCTAATCCATCTGTGATGGCTAATAAGGCTTGGGGTAAGATAATGTACGAAGGAACTATTCTTGCAGATTACTACTACGGGGACTTCAAGTCAATCAATAAAATAGGTTTAGACGATGTGAAGGCATTTTACACTACCTACTACTCACCAAATGTGAGTACATTGGTAGTTTCTGGAGACATTAGCAAAGAAGATGCGTTGAGCAAACTTGTATTCTTAAAAGAATGGAGAAATACCAATGTGGTAGTACCTGCTATACCGGAACTTATAATGCCAAGTAAAACAGTAATATACTTAGTAGATAAGCCATACGCATCTCAATCTACAATATACGCGGGTCACCCAGGACCTAAGTTTGATTATAAAGGAGACTATTTTAAGTCTGGAGTAATGAATTATACTCTTGGTGGTGCTTTTAATAGTAGACTAAACCTGAAATTAAGAGAAGATAAAGGATGGACTTATGGTGCTAGATCGGGTTTCTCTGGTAATAAGCAGTATGGTGTGTACAGATTCTCTGGAGAGATAAAGAAAGAAGCTACAGACAGTGCTGTTCAAGTGGTAATGGAGGAAGTGATTAAATTTGCTAATACGGGTATAACTCAAGAAGAGTTGGACTTTACTAAAAGTTCTATCACTCTAAGCGAGGCACTTAATTACGAAACTCCTTTTGACAAATTGAATTTCTTAAATAGTATCGTTGAGAATGATTTACCAAAGGACTATACTATGCAGCAAGCTGCAATGATAAAAGGGATGAGTGTGGCTGATATAAATGCTGTAGCCAAAGCACAATTAAAACCAGAAAATATGGTAATAATAGTGGTAGGACACGCTTACAAAGTAAGAGATGGACTAAATAACCTCGGTTATGGTAAGATTAAGGAAATCACTGTAGATTAGATTCTACATTAAATTAATAGAACTAAGCGTTCGTCATTTGACGGACGCTTTTTTTTGCTCCTTATTTGAGCAAAGAGGTATACTGGTCTAGTTGCTTTTTGGCAAGAGCTGTAGTGCTATAATATTTGAAACTACTCTTTGTTTGTATATCGCTACTATTATCAACTCAGCAGGAATAGATTTACATTCTTTCATGTTTTTTAAAACTAAATTGCTTTTTAGAAGTTTCTGATTTAGTATGAATTGTTTTAAAAATTTAGTTTTTTTGAAATTTCACTCCAGACCTGATCGTTTATTAAATTGTCTTTTCTCCATTTGTATAAATCAGAAATTCCAGAATACGAAGACCTTAATGCTAGTTTTAATATCAACCTGTAAGTATCTCTGTAAACTGGTTCACCCCGTTGGATAAATACTATTTTTTAGTAGAAGTCCAAATCAAATAACTATCCTACGGGGTAAATCATAATATAACGCCATTTTTTAAAAATTACTTTCAGTGATTTTTGCTCGGCTCGGTAAAGCTCGAACAAATTCGGCTCTGCTCTCGCCTTTCGCGAAAAATTCGACAGCTTCGCGGTTATTAAAAATAGTTAAATTGATAAATAGTTAAAAAGCCCTAACCGCACGAACTGAGAAGGTATTATTCTTACTGACGCCGTTGGCCGCGCCTCCATCGTTGAATCTGAAGTAGAACGCACCGGTTGTAAGGTACTCCGTGCTACTCCAATACTTCGTACGATCAAAACCTCCAGCTCCGATCTGATATAAATTAACATAAAGAGCATTTAATTCTTCTTTTGTAGGTAAATGCCAATCACTATACCCATTTAATATCAACTCCTCACATGCAGTTATGGCAGTGTTCCATTCCATACTTCCTAAATCTGTGATTGCTGCAACTAAGCCATGTCCATCTTTTTCATATACTACAAAGCCACCATGCTTAAATTGAGAAACAACACCTCTTGGTTTTACTTTATATCCAGTCATTTGTTCAATTTGTGAAAGTGTCCGTTCATCCTGCCAAGAAAATGTAGCAGCTTGTTGACCTGAAGTTAAAAAGTTAATATTTTCACTATCATTGTTATAGTGTCGGCTATTGCTAAAACTATGTAACCGTCCTTCCCCATTACCATTTGATTCATCCATACCAGATTGCACCGCAAATAAACGGGTATAAAATTCCCACTGACTTGTAAGTGTGCTTAAAGTATTAATG
>Ga0209390_10003126_pt1 | contig 27320 bp, 25 predicted proteins | sample BON01_FD_187212 | JGI IMG/M metagenome (GOLD analysis project Ga0209390, IMG submission 187212) | Freshwater microbial communities from Lake Bonney liftoff mats and glacier meltwater in Antarctica - BON-01 (SPAdes) (version 2) | ecosystem: Environmental > Aquatic > Freshwater > Ice > Glacier...
GAGCAGGTTATAGCCAGCTTCAGCCGTCATCCGTGCAGCTTTATCAACACCGGCTTGATCAAAAACACCGCTAAAAACTAATCCGTGGCAACCGATTAACATCGTTGTTTCCTTCTGTTGGGGAAAGGTCAGTTTGTGCCTTCGGCGAGATTTACTTCGCCCGTCTGTCCTAAAAAACCGGCAACACCTCGGCACATTGAATCGTTCAAATGTACTCTACGTGGGCTGTTTGCGAGAGTCAATATGACCCATAGGTGTCAGGGCTTCTCTGTAGGTCCAAAAGTTGCTAGCTGCTGATACCAGCCAGCCCACCTTGGCTCAAACCTTGAGAGTCAAAAATATCTCGGTCGAAAGTAGTTCTTTGCCCCTCCGAGGACGCCGATTTCAAAAAGCGTCCTCGGAAGGCAGGTCAGGAAATGGCCCTCTAAAGAGTCCGGTTGCGGCTCCACCGCATCGGGATACCTCATGCCCCAAAATTCCGCGAGAAGGTTCCAAATTAGGTTCCTGCTTTTGACACGTCGACGCACTTATTGGCTCATGGACGAGAAGTCTCCAACTCGGGCAAATAGCCCACGGTGAGAATTGCGGATCCGTAGTGACTCCGTTCCCCCGTTCCAACCATCACGGCCAGGCTTGCCGCTGAAGTCAGAACATAGAACTCTTCGGGAGTAACTTGGAAGAACTCCGCCCCAGGATTGCTTCCTAACACCGCGGCGCGGATCGCCGTGTGGACAAGACGCTCAGGATCACGCGACTCTTCACCCCTGGGTACCGGTAACGTGCACTTTTCAATAGGAACACTCGCGGCTATCAGGCTGATAGTCAAGGGGGTTGCAATGACACCTTGAGTTATGTTGAGGCTCATAAAAGGCGTCGACTTAAGCCGGTGTGCGTGAGCAGGGTAGTTGCTATCAACGACAGCAATGCTGTCGCCATGGCCGCACGTAGCGAGGATCGCTAAAAGTTCCGGATGGGTCAGCTCGGAGCGCAACAAGGTCATACCATCTTCTGGTTAGGTTTGCTTGCTTCGGAAACCTCGGGGGCGGAATTGGCTTCTGCCACGCGCACGCCCGAAGGCTTCGCTCTGAAACGCCGGAGAGAGAAGGCGTAAATGGCAACAAAAATCACGACACCCGTGATGATTTGATAGAGGTAGGGGTCCGCCCCGACCTGGTTAAGTCCGTTTCGAACGACTTCAAGAGTCAGCGCCCCCAACAGAACTCCAGGCCAGATGGATCCCATTCCCCCGTAGAGACTTACCCCACCGATAACTACGACTGCGACAGCCGTAAATTCCAGGCCTTGACCCAGGAAGGAAGTTATTGAGCCCACCTGGACCATGGCCATAGCCCCACCCAATCCCGCGAGCCCACCGGAAATAATAAAAGCAATAAAAGTTGTCCCGGGCACATCAATGCCAACGCGGGCAGCAGTATCTTCATCGTTACCAATCGCCATAATGTGGCGCCCCAAGGGCGTCTGCTTGATTACGGCGTTCAAAACCAACAGGACAACAAGAGCGACAAAAATGTCAATGAAAATTGGACCAATTTTGGCATTCCCTAAAATCCTTATTTGCTCCGGCAAAGTAATTGACTGGGAACCTGTCAGCGTGAGAGCAAGTCCACGAAATGCGATCATCATTGCCAGTGTGGCCACGAGGGAATTAATCTTAAGACCGACAATGATGATTGCATTTACCCCGCCTAATAGGAGCCCCACCAGAATCATGATTGCCAAAGATGATTCCGCGGGAACCCCCAAGTCGTAGTGAAGTCTCATTCCTACGGTCGCGGAAAGAAAGGCAACCGAACCAACAGAAATATCGATTTTCCCTGCAAAAACCACCACCGCAAGACCGGCTGCGATGACAACAATCGGGGCAATGGCATGCAGGATGGCAAGCGCGTTACCCCACGACAAGAAGAATGGTGCAACAAGAGAGAAGTACCCAATGACAAGCGCGAGCACAATTATAAAACCGTACTGTTGCACGATTCCTAAGAGGCCAGCCCCCGAAAGTGCTGAGAGTTTTTGCTTCATGTGAGATTCTCCGCCCCAGCCGCAACCGACATTAGGTTGTGTTCGTCGGCGTCGTGTCCTAATTCGGCGACAACACGCCCACGTCGCATGACGATGTAGCGATCAGCTACCAACTTCAGCTCACTGAGCTCAGAGTCAATAACGACGATAGTCATTCCCGCGCTGGCCAGTTCAGAAATAAGTTCTCTAATCTGGGCCTTCGCTCCAATATCTAGTCCACGCATTGGTTCGTCGAGGACATAAACCGGAGGCCCTACAGCCACCCAGCGGGCCAGCACCACCTTCTGCTGATTTCCTCCACTTAACGTACGAACCTGCTGGTCCATATTCGAGACCCTAATTCCAAGACGTTTAATGAACTGCTCGGCAAGACTATTTTCCTTTTTTCTCAGCACCAACCCAAAACGGCTCAATCCCTTCAACCCGACAATGCCAATATTCTGCTTGACCGACAGCGGAAGGAATAGGCCTTCTTGGCGCCGATCCTCAGGCACGTACCCGAACAAGTTCCGACGCCTAGAAGAACGTTTAGGGAGCAACTCCGACCCTTCGAGAATTGCTACGGTTCCGCTGTCCACCGGGTCGAGACCCACCAGGGCGCGGGCGAGCTCAGTCCGCCCCGAACCCATGAGCCCCCACACGCCAACGACCTCCCCCCGGCGGGCCTGAAAGCTCACATCGTCTAAGACTCCAAGGCGATTAAGGTTTCTCACGTCAAGGGCAACGTCACCAAGTTCCATGTTCGAGCGACGAGTGGGCTGTTGAGAGTTAGCTGCCCCAATCATCCACTCGACAGCCTGCTGCATAGTCACCTCTGCAATCGTCCCACTGCCAGCCACTACGCCGTTTCGCATCACGACGATCCGGTCACATATGCTGAAAACCTCAGATAAATAGTGCGAGATGAAGATGAACGTGACTCCCTGGTCGCGGAGCTGCTTAACTACAGTCATTAGGCGGTTTTTCTCGTTAACGCTCAGGGATGAGGTCGGTTCGTCGAGAATGAGAACGGAAGGGTTGGACATCAAGGCCCTCGCAATGGTGACCATTTGGCGATCTCCGGTCGAAAGGGTCTCGACATCATCATCAACGCCAAAGTAACAACCAAGACGATCAAGCATTTCTCTCGACTTCGTGCGCATCTCGCCGCGCTTAAGCAGCGTTCTATGTGTAGGGAAGTCCTGAATGAAAATATTTTCGGCAACCGTTAGCGTTGCAAACGTTGCAATTTCCTGCTGAACGAAAGCTATCCCCTTAAGTTGCGCCTCCCGCGGGCTTCGCACCTCGATTTGCTCGCCATGAATTTCGATAGTTCCAGAATCAGGTTTCAGAATACCGGCAAGCACATTTACTAGAGTGCTCTTTCCTGCCCCGTTAGCACCAATAAGACCTAGTACTTCGCCCTTCGTTAGGGACAAATCCACCCCGTCGAGGGCGATGGTCCCGGGAAAGACCTTGGATATTCCTGACATTCGAACGACGAGATTGTTCATGATGATGCGCTCCCTCCGGAGGTCCGGCGACGTGCCGTGTCAAGAGCAACAAAAAAAACTATTACCGCACCCTTAATAACGAGCGTGGTCGAGTATTCGATACCCATAAGATTCGTCGCATTGCTGATAGCCGTGATGAAAACCGCACCCAAAACCGCCGCATAGGGCTTCCCCACCCCGCCGTAAATGCTCACCCCACCGACCACCGCAGCGCTAATCACGTCAAGCACGATTTGGTCGGTTCCCATGTTGGCTGATGCAGAGCCAAACCGCGACATGATGAAAACCCCGGCAGTTGCCGCCATCAACCCGGAAATGACGTAAGTTACCAAAATAAGGTTCCCATCGTTAATCCTGGCCGCCCGCGCAGCGCGAGGATTAATGCCCACGGCGTAAAGACGCCTCCCCAACGTTGACTGTCCCATCACCACGGATGCAACAAACGTAATCAGAGCTAGACCAATAACACTTACTTGAATCGGACCTATCCGAGTAGCAAACAGCTCCACGAGCAATTCGCTCACCCCTGTAACACTGACCGATTTTGTAATCCATACGGCTGCGCCAAAGACGACGGTCATCATCGCTAACGTGACGACAAAAGGAATCATCTGCAGCCAGCCTGTCGAAATTCCATTAATGAGACCAATTGCAGCCCCCACGCCAAGCATGATGAGTACCGCGACGCCTGGACCACCGCCGCCATCCATGTACATTGTGCCGATAATCGCAGAAAAAGCCATGGTTGCAGGCATGGATAAATCAATTCCGGCTCCAACAAGAACGAAAGTCATTCCAACTACCAAAACCCCTAGAACGGCAGATTGGTTCAGCACATTGGTGAAGTTTTGCAGCGTCGCGAAATTCTCAACAGTAATCGACAGGAAAGCCAAGATCCCTACTATTGTGAGGACGTAAAGGACCTTAATACGTCGCTCCCATAATGCTCCCGCGATCGGTCCAAAGTCTCGACGTAACAAGTTACGCGTCTTGAGGGAAGAGTCTTCCATCAAGCATCCTGGGTTGTCGGTGCCAAAACTACTTCTCTGATGCACACGCTCTGGGGTAATTCATAGAGATGTAAAATCATGTCCGAGACAATCGAGGCAGGGATAGGACCTCCCACGCTGTCTTTATACGCCTGGTAGTCGGCGACAATCTCGGGATGCACAGTATGTTCTAGTAATTCTGTGTCCACAAGCCCTGGTGCCACAACAGATACCCTCACATGCGAACCAGCGACTTCCTTTCGCAGGCCCTCGGAGATTGCGTGGACAGCAAACTTAGTACCGCAGTAAACCGTGTGGTTGTCGTAGACGTTACGCCCCGCCACAGAGCCAATGTTCACAATTGTTCCATGTTCGCGCTCAATCATCGATGGCAAGACCATCTGGGTCGCCGAAAGCAGCGCCATAATGTTAACGTCCAACATCTTCTGCCATTCGGCAGGATTCTGGTCAGATACTCTGCCCAGGGGCATAAGACCGGCGTTATTGACCAGCAAATCAACGGGCCCGTGAAGGTTTTCCGCTCCACGTATCGCGGATTCAAGCGCACTCGCGTCGGTGACATCAACCGCTGCTAAAACAGCTCCCTCGAGGCCAAGCGCATCGAGACGCTCTCCACGACGAGCGACGAGAAGGAGTTCATAGCCTGCGGTATGAAAAGAGCGCGCGCAGGCAGCTCCAATTCCCGAACTTGCTCCGGTTATGGCGACTAATGGCTTCTTTGACATGTGTTTCTCCAAAATCTGATCAGCTAACAATTGGGTCGAACCGCTGGTCCGGGGTGTGAGTAACCGTAATTGTCACACACACCCCGAACATTCAGTCAGTTACTTCTTCGAACCGTCGGGGTTGTAGTCACGCGACCACAGATTCTCCAGTGAATCCACTGTGTCGGGCGTAGCTACGCGTCCCTTAGCGAGACACCCATCAGCCCCACATCCGGGGTCCTCACCTGCAACCAACGCACCTAGCACCCGCACGAGTTCTTGAGCGTGAGCGTAAGCATCGTAGGTCGTTCCCACGTCAATGTAGCCGGCTTTCATAGCAACATAGGCATCTGGAAAAACATCCTGAGTGGCAAACCAGATGTGGTTAGCCTCACCAGTGGGGGCCCACTTTCCGGCACCTTCAAGAGCGGACTGCACACTAGGCCAAGCAAAATCGCTCGCTATAAGCATGCAGTTCGCCTCAGGGTTCGCCCGAAGTGCGTTGGTGGCACCGGAAAGGAACAAGTCTGGGTTCCATTCGGTTGGGACCTGGGTGATGATTTCAAAGGCGGACGAGCTCGCGTCGGCATCTGCGAAGCCCCTTGAGCGGTTGATGGCGTTCACGTCCGTGAGTCCACCCTGGAGTTCAATACACGAGCCGACAACGCCCGCATTGGTCAGGATTTCGGCCAGCTGGTTGCCGGTGGTGAGGGCTTGGTCGTAGCTATCCCCACCCACGTGAGCCGTCGGCTGGTCTGTGGACGAAGGTCGGTCGAAAGTGACGAACGGGATGCCCGCGGCATCAGCGGCGCGGATAGAAGCACCAATAGCTGCGCTGTCTTCCGCGCGAGCAACGATTACATCGACGCCCTGGTTAATAAGGTCTTCAATGTTGGATGCTTGACGGGATGGATCGTTGTCCGCCACGTTGATGACCCATTCGACCTCAAGGCCACCTTCTTCAGCAAGCTGCTGCATGTAGTCCTGCCATGCCTGCACGAGTGCGAGGTTTTTCTCGTTCCAAGAAAGTCCGACCCGCAACGGCGCGGCCATTTCTAAGGTAGCACTAGAGTCCTCGGCAGCGGGTTCTGCTACTTCAGGGGTGGCCTGGGCGCACGAGGCCACCAACGCTGTTACTGCTAAAACACCAACAACCAGACCTGTAAGACGTGACTTACTCTTGGTCAACATTGATTCTCCTTTTGTCTTCTTTGACTTAGCCTGACTGCCCAGCACCTTAGGGTGGCGCCGACTGTCGAATCAGGATAATTTAAAATTGAGTATGTAGTAAAAATACAAATACGCCTAACCGAGACCCCAGGCGTTATTGAATCGTTACATTGAGAGATAGCCGCCATCAACTACGACCACAGATCCTGTCATATAAGACGCTGCATCGCTGCTGAGAAACCCCACAACTGAGGCAATTTCCCGAGGTTGCGCAACTCGTCCTAGGGGCGTGAGATCTTTCCAACGTTCTGCCCAAACTGGGTTTTCAAGTCCTCCACGGGTCAACTCCGTTTCCACATATCCAGGCGCTACTGCATTCACCCTGATCCCTTGCCGTGACCACTCCACAGCAAGGCACTTCGTCATTGAGTGAATTCCCGCTTTCGATACGTTGTAAGCCGTTTGGTGCTGGGGCACATTGGCAACTTCTCCCGAGATTGAGCCAATAGTGACGATGCTGCCTGCCTTGCCCAGCGCAATCATTTGTCGACCAGCTTCTCGAGCGCACCAGAATGCTCCCGTTAGGTTGGTGCCGATAACCCGGTCCCATTCCGCGTCCTCGAGAAGGAGCGAATCGCCATGGCTCGCAACACCTGCACAGTTAACGAGGGCGTCAAGTTGACCGAAGTCCTCGGTCACCCCTGCCATCACGGCCTGTACCTGGGCGCTATCGGCGACATCAACGGACATGGCCGTCGCGTCGAATCCAGCCTCCACCATCTCATCGGCAATCTGATGGACGAGGTCATTGCTCTGGTCCATTACGACGACTCTGGCGCCCATCTGGGCGAGTACGTATGCACTCTCCCGCCCAATGCCTTGGGCGGCACCGACGACCACCGCGAGTCGTCCCTCCATGTTTTGCTGATTCATTTCTACCCCTTTCGGATACTGCGCATCCCGCTGCGATATTAAGCCGCCGCGACATTGCACTGTCATTTTTTCTCATGCCACGACAAGTAGTGATTACAGTGTAGTAATACTACGTGGCGTAATGTAGCTTTACTACATAGGTTTTGGTCTACAAAAATATTGAAAGAGGCAACCAATGATTGACGCGCCGGCTGAAACGCCTTTTGTGACACCTATCGAAGCCTCAACGGGCACCGCGACCGGGTTTCTTGAGCATTACACTAAAAATCCTTCCTCGCTCATGGGGGTCTACCAGGCGGAGCCCGAAGTTTCGGGCGACGGTCAAAGCGACGTGGCGTATGAGGTCTTTAGCTCGGTTCGAAGTGCGCTGCCAGGAGCGCTCACGGTGGGAACCAGCATATTAAACCCAGGGCTAGTCGGCAAAGAATTTGCGATGACACGTGGACACATCCACGAGATCTCGGACCGCGCTGAAATTTACTACTGTTTGAGTGGTAGCGGGCTCATGCTCTTGGAAAGTCTCAGTGGCGAATTTCATGCCCTTGAAATGGAAGTAGGTTCCCTCGTCTATGTTCCAGGTGGTTGGATTCATCGCACCGTGAATGTCGGGTCAGTGCCGATGATCAGCCTGTTTTGCTATAACTCAGATGCTGGCCAGGATTATGCCATCTTGGAACGCTCGGGCGGGATGCGAAAGATTGTCATCGATGACGGTGCCGGTGGGTGGGCCCTCCAACACAACCCGCGCTATGTGCCACGCGGTGAGAAGTGACCGGGTCTGCGGCTCTCGAGCTCGCCCGACGAATTGATATCAGCTGTGTTCGAGCCCAGCACCGACAAGACGACATCAAAGACCTCGCCAAGCATGCCCGCATATGGTCGTGTATCAATGCGCATGTTCTGCCTGCGTGGGTCCCGCTCCTGCGAGATTTACTCGGAGGCTCCGAGACCCTGGTGGGTTCTCCAATCGGATTCCCCTCGGGGGGAACAAGCATCCCAATTAAAGTCGCCGAAGCGCACCAGTTAGTTAACGATGGCGCCGAGGAACTCGACATAGTGATGAACATTGGCCGTTTCCTCGATGGTGACCATCGCTACGTGGCCCGAGAGCTTCGTGACGTTTTACACGTAATTCCCAAGGAGATTGTCACCAAGGTCATCATCGAGACCAGCCTGTTAAACACACCGGAAATTCGCAAGGCAACACAGCTCGTCGTCGAGTCCGGTGCTGCTTTCGTGAAAACAGGAACCGGGTGGGCCGGTCCTGTCTCCCCGCAGTCCGTTGAGACTATTGCATCTGAGCTAGACGCGTTAGCAGCCAAAAACGTTCAGATCAAAGCGGCCGGGGGCATTAGAACACCCGCGGACATTGCGGCTCTAAGCGCGGTGGGGGCCACCCGTTTTGGGATTGGACTTACCGCGGCGGTGTCCATCCTCGAGGATGTGAGCAAGAATTGATCGACATTACGCAGCTCGCGCGCTCAGAAGGAGTCCTCACACTGGCGATCATCGAGGACGCGCAGGTCGCAGTCTCGCTCGCCGAGGCGCTCCGCGCAGGTGGTCTAGGCGCAGTCGAAATCGCATTGCGAACTGAGCAGTCTTTGGCAGCCATTGAGCAAGTCCGCAGGCATGAGTCTTCTCTCACGGTGCTCGCAGGCACCGTTCTCTCCTCAGACCAGGCGGCGGATGCCATCTCGCGAGGTGCCCAGGGAATTGTCAGCCCTGGATTCAATAGCGAGTTAGGCGCATGGTGCCTCGGCAGAGATATTCCCTACGTCCCCGGCGTTGCAACGGCCAGCGAAATCATGGCCGCCCTGAACCAGGGTCACCGTTTGCTCAAGTTTTTCCCGGCGGGCCAATTGGGCGGTTTGCGTCTTTTGGCCGCGCTCCAAGCCCCCTTCGCAGGTTTGGGAGTGAGTTTTTTGATGACCGGTGGCATGCGCGAAAGAGATCTCCCGGAAGCCCTTGCCGTCCCCTATGTGGCCGCGGTTGGGGGCACTTGGATTGCTCCAAAGGCACAGGTTGACGCTGGGGACTGGGAATCAATTACGCGCTCGGCCCGGTCGGCTCACAACATTGTCACCGGGTTGAGGCCAGAAGGGAGCACACCATGACGAAGACTTTTCTGCCCGGCGACGTCCTCACTCCCGCAAAGGTCCCAACGATGTATTTCATCGGGGTCACCACTGCTAAATCGAGTATTCGGCCGGTTTTCACTCTGTGGGCTGACATATTGAATCGGCCTGAGTTCGAGCTGGTTGGTATCGACCTGCCCTTGCGCGCCGACCCGGACCTGTACCGTAACGTTGTCGAATTCATCAAAAAAGATCCGCTATCCCGAGGTGCACTCGTCACCACCCATAAGGTTCAGCTCTACCGCGCGTGTCAGGATCTGTTCGACAATATTGATCCGGTGGCACAAGCCCTTCATGAAGTGAGCTGCCTGTCAAAAGAAGGGCTGGCCCTTCGCGCCACTGCCAAGGATCCCTCAACATCAGTGTTAGCACTGCAATCCATCCTTCCCGACACCTACTGGGAATCTCACGACACTGATGTGGTGTGCTTGGGTGCAGGAGGATCTGCACTTGCGCTCGCATCGCATTTCGTGGGCAACCTAACGAGCAAGAGTGCTCCACGCCGGATTGTTGTCACTAATAGGAGCGCAGAGCGACTGAAAGAATTTAGAACCACCTATGAGTCACTGGGCTCCGGACCAGAACTCGAGCTAATTCACTCTCCAAACCCAGAAGTGAACGATGAAGTCGTTTCGGCTGCTCCGCCAGGGTCACTGATTGTTAATGCGACCGGGTTAGGCAAGGATGCACCGGGCTCACCGCTCACCAAAGCTTCGCAGTTCCCACAAGATGGCTATGTATGGGACTTCAATTACCGGGGAGACCTCCTCTTTTTGGACCAGGCCCGAGCCCAACAGGCCAAGAAAAATTTGCACATCGATGATGGTTGGGTCTATTTCCTCCATGGGTGGACTCAGGCAATTTCTGAGGTTCTCAGAGTCACGATTGCCCCAACTGGGCCCCTTTTCGATACCTTATCCAGCGCCGCACGTGTGGTGCGCTAGGAATCGGCCCAATGCCCCATCCCCTAGATCAGAGTCAAGCCGACATTCCCACGGTCCTGGTGACGCCAAGAGCCTTGACACAAGACACCAATGCTGTGTCGGAGATGCTTCGAGCGCACGGATTCCGTGCTGTTTTTTCCCCGCCAGGAGTACAGCCCTCACGACGGGAACTCACAAATCTTCTCCCCGGGTGCGTCGGTTGGATTGCTGGTGTTGAGGCTATCGATGCTGCCGTCATCGGTGGCGCTGAAAACATCAAGGTAATCTCACGGTTTGGTTCTGGCACCAATAACATCGACATGGCCGCGACCAAGATGGCGGGAATTTCGGTGTGCGCGGCGGGGGGCGCCAATGCACAGAGTGTCGCTGAACTAGCTCTTGCGCTCACTCTGGACTGCTTGCGGGGGGTGACCGCCTCAGCCGTGGAGGTCTCCGCTGGTGGTTGGAACAGATCGTTGGGTCAAGAAATTGGCGGTGTCACCATTGCTGTGGTGGGCTATGGTGCAATCGGAAAACGATATGCTTCCATGCTCGCCTCACTCGGCGCCCACGTCGTAGTGATTGATCCTGTTCTCGATCCGGACCAAGATTTTCCCCTCGGTATCGTCGCGGGAACCAGTTTGGCCGCTGTGATCGCAGAGTGCCATGTAGTTAGCCTTCATTGTCCTCCTGGTGATGCACCGGTGATCGACAAGAGTATTTTGGACCAGGCTCAACCAGGGCTCATCGTCATCAATACGGCGCGATCCGAGCTTGTCGATGACGATGCCGTGTTGGAGGCACTGGAATCAGACAAACTCAAGAACTATGCCGTCGACGCTTTTGACACCGAACCCCCCCAAGTGAGTGCCTTGTTAAGGCATCCAAGGGTCATCGCCACGCCACACATCGCCGCTTACACCGCGCAAGCTATCCAGCGAACGTTGGAAGTCACGGTTGATAACCTCGTCAGCGCACTACAAAGGCACAAACCCCTGGTCGGAACCCCGCTCACTGGAACGCTGGCGGATAATCTTCACACACCGATGTCCGACGGCAACATTAGATTTCACTGGCTGGGGCAGGCAGGGTTCCTCATCCGCGCTTCCTCTGGCGCTGTCGTAGCCATTGACCCCTACCTCTCCAATTCCCTCGCTGAAAAATATAGCAACACTGTATTTCCACACCAACGAATGTCTTCGGCACCAATTGGTTCGGATGCCATTGCGAGGATTGATCTCGTCATAGCCACTCACGGACACACGGACCACCTAGATCCTGGAACCCTGCCCGTGTTGGCCCAGAAGCATCCTCACGCCGTGTTCGTAGTTCCCCATCGTGTGCGAGACCTCGCGTTACAAAGAGGAATGCCAGCAGATCGCCTGATAAGCGCTCTCGGTGGGGAATCTCTTGAACCTATTCCAGGCGTTCGACTCCACCCGGTTCCCGCAGCACACGAAGAGTTGGATATTACCGGCGAAGGTTCCGCCTTCTTGGGTTTTGTTATCGAAATTGGGGGGGAGCGCGTCTACCATTCCGGGGATTGTGTCCCCTACGGGGGTCTTGCAGAGCGCCTAACAGAGCTAAGCCCGAGCATCGCACTATTGCCTGTAAATGGGCGAGACGAGTACCGAAAGGCTAACGGTGTTCCAGGTAACTTTACGCTTGAGGAGGCTCTGGAGCTTTGCGAGCAGGCAGATATTCCACATATGATCGCTCATCATTGGGGGATGTTTGAGTTCAACACCGTCGCGAAAGAGGTCCTAGTGCAGGTGAAAGCTACCTACGGTGGAGCGGTTTCCTGGTACATTCCAAGCCAAGACGAATCACTCGAGCGATGAGATACCCGCCCAACACGGGAGTTCGCGAGGGAGGACCCACCATGCAATTTCACTCCGAGAACGCTGGCCTGCTCGCTCAGATTGCAGCCTCGCACAGCGGGCTACGCCCTTCGGAAAAAAAAGTCCACGCGGTGATCATCGAAAATCCCACCAGGAGTTCTCGAGCCACTTTGGCCGAAATAGCTGCGCTCGCCGGAGTGTCAGAACCCTCGGTGTTGCGCTTTGTGCGAGCGCTGGGCTACAGCGGATTCCAAGATTTTAAATACGCTCTCATCCAAAGCCTGGCACCCGGCATCCCGGCAACATTGCGTTCGCTTAGGCTGGGCGACTCTGTCGCAACGATTACCAACAAGGTATTTGACCAGAGCATCGCCGTTTTGCGGCGCACTCGCGAACTGGTAGATTCCGAATCTTTGGTGGCAGCGGTGAGCGCAATCAGTGGGTCCGATAACATTCTCGTACTCGGTTTTGGTGCCTCAGGAGTTGTGGGCCAGGATATTGCACAGAAGTTTGTGCTTTTTGGGATCCCCGTCCACGCCCCCGTTGACTATCACCAGCAGTTTATGGCGGCCACCCTGGCCGGACCAAAAACAGTTGTGATTGCGGTTTCCAACACAGCTGCAACAAGTGAAGTCCTGGAATCTGCGCGGCAAGCAAAAGAGCGAGGGGCCAGGATCATTGCTGTGTGCGGTCAGGTAGGAGAAATTACTGAAATGGCCCATATCGTGCTTCGACACAGCACCGAGGACACCGAGGTGTACACGCCCACATCATCTCGACTAGCCGCCCTCGTCATTGTCGACATTCTTGCCATTGCTATAGCCGCCCAAAGTGGTGCGGGGCGAATTGCTGAGCTAGAGCACATGAAGAGCCGGCTGAGTCGCATGCGCCACGGAGTTCGGTTGGCCAACAAATCCTTGGGCACGAATATTGACGAGGACCCCGCCTCAGAAGAAGCGAAAGAATGAAACTAGTCATTGGGGCCGATCTTGGCACAAGTGGTTGCAAAGCGGCTGCCTACGACACCTCAGGAAGGGAGATTTGCTCCACCGTTCGATTTTACCCCACCCAATATCCTCGGGACGGGCTCCACGAGCAGGCCTTAGCGGACTGGTGGACGGCTTTCAGCGAAGCAATCCAAGCATTAGTAGGCCAACTCGGTCACCGGTCACAGCAGATCACGGGAATTGCCCTGTCCGGGCAATCTCTTGCCATGATTCCGCTGAATCACGACGGCGATGCCCTGCTTGATAATGTCCCCATATGGTCAGATACCCGAGCGCAATCGCAATGCGATGACTATTTCACCCGGGTCGAACAAGCCACCTGGTATCAACGCACCGGGAATGGATTCCCCCCCGCCCTTTACACCCTCTTCAAAGTAATGTGGCTACGCGATCACCAGCCAGATGTCTATCAAAAGGCTTCAACTGTCGTGGGCTCAAAAGATTGGATTAACCTGCGCCTCACCGGAAAAATCCGCACAGACCCGTCTTACGCTTCGGGTTTTGGAGCTTTCGATTTACTAGGGGGTGCCTACGCGAATGATTTACTGGCCCCAGCAGGAGTTCCTGAGGAACTTCTACCCAGGATTGTCCCGTCGACAGACGTAGTAGGGGTTGTCTTGCCCGACGTAGCCCGGGCACTTGGGCTTCCGCGAAGCGTGGCAGTCGTGGCGGGCGGCGTTGACAATTCGTGTATGGCGCTGGGGGCTCTCAACACTAAGCCCGGCAGTATCTATGCCTCTCTTGGCTCCTCGAGTTGGCTGACACTATGCGACACAAAGCCCGTGCTCGACGAAACTTTGAGGCCCTTTGTCTTTGCGCATGTTGTTCCCGGGCTCTACAACTCCGCCATCTCCACGTTTTCCGCGGGAACGAGCGCAACCTGGGCTATCGATACCTTTTTTCCAAGCATGGATGGCAACATCGATGCTCTGGTGGACCTGGCTCTGAGTGCGAACGTGGGCTCTTCGGGAGTAATCTTCGTGCCCAGTATCAGCGGTGGGACCGTCTTTGAAGGTGGGCCGGTTGTGCGCGGCTCGCTCACCCAACTTTCCGCCGTACACGGGCCACAGGATGTCGCTCGTGCGATCATCGAAGCTATCCCGATGGCGTTACGTCGACCACTCGACCGGCTTCGAGAAATCACCCACGTGCACGACAGCATGATGGTAACTGGTGGCGGAGCAAGAAACGCAGCATGGTTACAGATTTATTCCGACATTTTGGGTGCCCGCCTGGTCAAGACCAACGTTGACCAACAAGCTGCAACACTGGGTGCAGCCGCTCTCGCCCTGGTTGGAACCGGTTTATGGGATTCATTCGCGCCCTTAGAGTCAAGCCACACCGTTGAAGAACAGTTCAACCCTGCGCCAGACAAGTCCCGCATTTATACCGAGGAAGTCCTGCCTCGATTCACTTTTGCTGCCAATCAATCGTTGGAATTTAGCAAGTTTCGACCGAACGCAGGGTAGAGCGTCAGCAGAAATTCTCCTCCCTGGACCACAATGGCCCACCTCTGGGGTCTCATTGAGTTTCTTTAATGCAAGTGACTCGACCCGATAGAAACTATTACTCGAACCTAACAAATGGGTTTTTCATGGCAGTCAGCACTGGACGAGAGCACGACAGACGCCACTTCCTTCACCAACGCTATTCTCAAAAGGGAATCGGTCGGTCAATAAAGATTGACATTAATTTTCCAAGACCCTCCAACGCTACTGCTCGGTCATAGACGTCCCTGTAGAGAAATACGTGCCGACCCCGAGTTCTTTCTCGGGCCCCTGCAAGATGTGTGAACTCATAGAACCATCGGAGAGGCCAACGAAGATTACTGCGACCAGAGATTTCACCGCACCTGGGGGCGTTCTACCTGGCGACAAAACACCTGACCCTCTGGAGTGGATAATGGACTCATGCGCACCCTAGCCAGCATTCGAGAAATCCTCGCGTGGCGGGAGGGCGCCACCGCCCACCGAATCTTTGCGATTATCGGGGCCCCGGGGAGTGGCAAAAGTACCCTGGCAGCAGAGCTGTCTGAGCACTTATCTATTCCCCATGTGGTAATTCCCATGGATGGTTTCCACTACCCCCAAGCTACGTTGGCTTCACTGGGTCGCCGGGATCGTATGGGAGCACCCGACACGTTCGACACTGCTGGTCTTGCGTCAAAGCTAGCCCTGGTCAAAGCGGGCACCGAACCTGTTTTGTTCCCCGCCTTTGATCGACACGCAGAAGAACCCATCGAGGACTCCATTCTGGTCGAATCTGCGCACCAACTTATTGTTCTGGAGGGAAACTATCTGCAGCTCGAAGACGAAGACTGGCGACCGATCGGCAACCTTCTCGATCTGTGTATCTATATAGATATTCCCGCCTCGGTGAGACTTTCGCGACTCATCAAGCGCCATGTTGATCATGGAAAGACCCTTCAGGCGGCAACAGCGTGGGTCGAACGTGTCGACAACGCCAACGCAGCTGTGATTGAACGCTCTGCTGCGCGGGCCGACGCGGTGTATCGGCCGGCGTGATCCTGAGGGCTCTCACACGAGAGCCGATATCTTGAGGCCTCTTGAGTTTCAATCGTTAACCGACGTTCGCGCAACCGAAGCGAATGCAGCCCTTGCGAACGATGAACGCTCCCACGGCACCCGCGAGCGCCCACCGGTGGGTGATTGAGGCGATGGCAAACCTTGAAAACCGAGTGCCGTTTCCTCCTGTCGAGTCAGACACCGATAACGAGGGGTGAGGTGATTAACCCTGCATCGAATAGGTGGGTTGGGGGCTGGAAAGTGTTTTTCACCCGGTCAAGGCCCCACAAATCTCATGACTGTCCATGTGGAGCAGGAAAACGGTGACATTATCGAGAGGACACCCTGGGGGAGCGGTGACTTCTCAACGAACGGTATTCGTTGGCGCGGGAGCGATTAAACCCGCTCACCGTCACGACCAAGGCGATCGCCGGGCGGTCGAACAAACAGGGCAATAAGAAACGTATCTATACCCCGCCAAGCACCCCTTACCAACGGGTCCTGGATGCTGGGGGACTCACTGCTGGGAATAGCACGCTCACGTGGCCCCGGCTTTGCATTCTGATTTGTCGCCACCCGGCTGATCTGACCCAGAACATCACCACTTATTCACACCCGCCAGATCACCCTCGAGACGGCGAAAACGGATGCTCTCACAGCGAGTGTTTCGCGGGCGGAAATAGGTGAGGCACGCACCCCAACTTCCGCGAGCATTTTGACATGAGGCACCACGTATTGCACGACGTTCTGAGGCCAGAACCCCACGCGCGTTCTCGCCTGTACTCTGACCAGCGCCTGCCTTCCTGTGGTGTTCGGGATCGTCTGCCTATCGAGTCAAAAGGCACACTCCCCTAATCCATCATCGACTCCCAGATGGTCTCTGCGACCGCGAAATCAGACAAAGCCAGAGCGACCCCTCTTGTAGGTTTCTTTAACTTTCGCAAACGCAAGTATTGTGGTTCTATAGGGGAATCATTCGAAGCCCAACCGACGAGGATTCTCATGCCCGCGAATACTGAGCGAGAGCGCGAGTCCGCCGTCCTGAAAGACCTGGCGGCCTACGGTGTGGTCCAGGTCCAAGAGCTGGCAACTAAATTGGGCGTCTCCAAGGTTACGGTGCGTAAAGACTTAGAGGCGCTCGAGGGGCGCCAATTGTTGCGGCGCATCCGCGGAGGTGCAATCAAAGTTTCTTCGTCAGACGAGGGCCACTTCAGCTACCGCCTGCAGCGCCGCGCCACAGAGAAGCGAGCAATTGCTCGACATGTTGCCCGCGTCGTGAACGACGGTGACACGATTGCCATCGATTCTTCCACGACAGGTTATTACCTCGCTCGGGCCCTGCTCGACCGGAAAAACCTGGTCGTCATCACTAACAGCTTGCCTTCGGCGTCCTTGCTGATGGAGGAATCCGACGCGATGGTCATCATGCTCGGCGGAGTCCTGCGTCGATCCTCTGCTTCCTTGGTCGCGACATTCGGACCCTCCCTTGAAGGCCGAGGTCCCATCACTCACGGTTTCTTTGGTGCGGTGAGTGTCTCTACACAGCTTGGGCTGATGGAGCTAGACCACGGAGAAGCGGTGACAAAACGTGCGCTTGCCGCCTCTTGCCTCAATGTGTACGGGCTCATCTCAAGTGAAAAAGCGGCCCAATTTGGTCTGAACTCCTTCGCGGTTCCCGCCCAAGTGACCCGTATCTATACCGATGAAAACGTTTCCTTAGAGTTTGCCCAGACATGCTCTGAGGCGGGAATGCCCATCATTGCCGTTCCCATCTCGCAGGATCTACTCTCGGGAGACGATGTTGCGGACCTCTCCGGCGACTAACCAGCCACTCAACCACCATCAAAAGGAACCCCCATGGCATGCACCTGGAATCCCGAAGTAGTGTCCCCCGAACTCGTTGCGCTGACGCAATCCTTGGGTGACCGGGACAAAGATTTCGTGATTTTGGCAGAGGGGAATACCTCTCAGCGCCTTGATGACCGAAGAATTGTGGTGAAGGCTTCCGGAGCGATGATGGCGACTGCGAGCCCACAAGACTTTGTGGTGTGTGAGGTAGAGCCCCTCATCGAGCTGATGGATTCCCCCACTGCTACCCAAGGAGATCTCAGCACTTATCTCGACGCAGGGGAACACGATGGTCTCAAACGCCGCGGCTCGATTGAGACTCTCATTCACGTCGCAATCCAGTCGCTTCGTCCCACTGCGTTCGTCGGCCACACTCACCCCACAGCGCTCGTCGCACTCCTCGCCAGTGTGCACCAGGAGACCGCCTTTGAGAGCTTCGTCTACTCCGACGAAGCCATTGTCATTGGCCACACCCTTTACGTTCCTTATGCCCAACCGGGCATCGATCTGGGTCGACTTTTTCTTGCGCGGGTGCGCGAGTACTGGAGCGCCCACCAGGATTTGCCCTCCCTGATTTTGTTGGGAAACCATGGCATTGTCGCCCTGGCAGACACTGCTGCTGGAGTAGAGGCAGTCACCGAGATGGCGTACAAAGGAGCCCAAGTTCGCCTGCAAGCCTTCGCAGCTGGCGGGGTGGTGGCCTTAGGCGCCGAGGCTGTCGAGAGCTACTTCCACCGAGAAGACATGGCCGAACGGCGCCATAATCTCTCTGGGATTTAAAGTGAGCTCACCGCTTCGTGCGGTATTCCTCGACGTCGGCGGGCCGCTATACCCCGACGAGAATTTTCTGGGAGCAGCAATCAGAGCTATCAACGAACTGCGGAAGGAAGGTGGGCGCGAGTCCGTAACCACGGCCCAGGTCGGTGAGCTCTTCGACTTTGTGCGAAACACAGAAGGCGCTTCAATGCGAAAATCTTTTGCCCGAGAGTTTCTCGGCGACCAGGACCGAGCAAGCGAGCTACACCACGCCCTTGCTCCCTATTGGCGCCACCCGGAGGGCACACTCTTTGCCGATGTGTTGCCGTTTCTTCGTGCGATGTCTCCTCATGTCCGCGTTGGCATCATCGCCAACCAAGAACTAGCCACCCAAGAGGCTCTCACCAGGGATGGTGTCGCTCCGTTCATCAGCTCCTGGGGGCTCTCAGGTTTGGTGGGATTCGAGAAGCCCCAACCCGAGATTTTCCACTGGGCACTTCGAGACCTCGGTGTTGAAGCTCACGAGGCAGTCCACATTGGGAACCGCTTTGACACCGACGTGTTGCCTGCCTCCAGTCTCGGTCTGCGGTCTGCATGGATTTTGCGCGGCGAGGCGCCGGATCACCCGACGACCGACCAGCTTGGTGTCGCCACCTGGGTAGTGAGTGGACTCGATGAGCTCCAACCCCTGCTGTTCACCGCACTAGGAGTGCAGCCCACCCCATGAACGTCGCAACGATTGCTATAGGCATTGATGTCGCTACTGCACACCTCAGAGCAGTGGCATTGGACCCGGACTCTGGTTCCCTACTCGTTGGTCCGGTCGAGGTTTCGTTACCCGCTCCAATGAGGGAGAGCGGCGCACGCGTTTCTCAATCCCCCGAATACGCCCAAGCTGCGAGGAAAGCCCTCAGCGCACTCGTCGACGCGCTCGGGACACGCGCTCGTGGCGTGGGCGCAATCTGCGTGACCGCGACCTCGGGGACCTTGGTTCCTTGTGATGGAGCAGGACGGCCCCTGGGGGACGCGCTCATGTATAACGACGAGCGGGCCACTGCCGACGTTTCCGAGGCTGTGCGCACCCTCGTCCCTGATACTCCCCATCAGTCAGTCGGGCGACTCTGGTGGCTAGCTCGTAACACCCCCGCCGTAAAGATTCTTTCCCCCGCCGATGTTATCCTCGCGGATCTTGCGGGCGGGATTGTACTCATGGCGGATAATTCCCACCATCTGAAATCTGCGGTGAACCCTCTGAACCTAACGTGGCCAGACCAACTCTTCTCGGCCCTCGATATTCCCCCTTCGGTACTGCCTGGGTTGGCGAACGCTGGCTCCACGCTGGGCGTCCTCGCTTCCACGCCTGCGAGCACGCTTGGTCTTCAGCCAGGGGTGGCTCTTGTGGCCGGGATGACCGATGGGTGCACCTCCCAAATATCAACCGGCGCAATGAGACCCGGTGACACCGTGGGTGTGCTCGGCACCACTCTGGTCCTTAAAGCCGTCAGTTCCTGCCAGGTAATCGACACCTCCCGGGGTGTGTACTCACACCTTTCCCCCGATGGCCACTTTCTGCCCGGTGGGGCATCCAATGTAGGGGTGGGTTCTCTACGCACAATCGAAGGCCTCCATGACGACGAGGCACTCCACCGATTTGTCGATATCGCGAGCCGCGCTGAGCCTGCGGGTATCGCTCACTACCCACTCGTGGGGGTCGGTGAACGCTTCCCTTTCAGCAATAAAGAGGCCACGGCTCTATCCTCCGCTGTCGCCACCAGCCCAGCCAATCGCGTTCGTGCCGTAATAGAGGGCGTGTGCTTTGTGGAACGCCTGGGGCTAGACATCCTGGGTCAACTGGGTGCCCCGTCGCTGCGCCACCACGTCAGCGGGGGCGCAAGCAAGTCCCGTGGCTGGAATAAGCTTCGAGCCACCATTCTTGGCAGGGAAATATTCTTACCCGCACACACGGACAGTGCCATTGGCGCCGCACTGATTGCCTGCGCCACAGCTAACGGAGAAAGCCTTCACGACATAAGCCAGGCGCTCTTACCAACCCGCCGAACCATCGAGCCCGACACCAAGCTGGTGCAGCGTCTCGACGCGAATTATCGCGAATTCCTCTCTCTCCTTCACTCAGCTGGTTACGTCAAAGCCCAGCCCGGAGACAATCTGACCTAGACGGCGAGATATCCACCGTCGATGACGATGTCGGCGCCGGTCATAAAGTCTGATGCGGCGGAGCCCAAAAACACTGCCGCTCCCTGCAAATCGGTGGGGTCAGCCATGGCTTTCATCGGGGTCATCTCTATCCACGTCGGATAGACCGCTTGCCCTTCTTCGGTCTCAAGAAAATGTTCGACGAGGTTCGTTCGCGTGTAAGTGGGAGAAATACTGTTCACCCTGATTCCATGACCCACCCATTCCACCGCGAGGGAGCGAGTAAGCCCGATGACGGCGGATTTTGACGCGTTGTAGTGCGCTTGGGATTGCGGGGTGTTGGCAATGTGGGCTGAGATTGACCCTGTGTTGATGATTTTGCCGTATTTCTGGTCTTTCATGATGCGGGCCTGCGCCACAGCACCGAGAAAAACGGAATCGACGTTGACCCTAAACATCTTCTGAAAATCCTCATATGGCATGTCCAAGGCATCCATCCACTGGGCAATGCCAACATTGTTATACGCGACATCCAGTCCTCCCAAGGTGTCCTTGGCGGCTGCCATCGCATCGCTGACCTGCTGCGGGTTCGTCACGTCAGCGACAAGAACAAGCGTTGTGGCCCCCGGGTTTCTCGATTTAATCTCTGACTCGATTGTTTTCGTGCTGACTTCGTTGGCATCAATCAGCGCCACTGCGCCGCCGGCATCGGCAACAGCGTGGGCCAGAGCTCGCCCGATACCGCTGCCTGCCCCCGTCACCACGCATGATCGGTCTTTCAGGGACAGCCGTTGCATAATATTGGCAGCCGACAAAACAGAATCCATGGGGTTCCTTAGTCCATATCAATTTGAATTTTGACGGACGTGGGCCCCATATTCAAAAAGGCGTTGATAGCGTCTACGCTCTTCTCAAACGGGAATCGGTCAGTCAGCAACGGCTTCACATCTATTTTTCCTGAGCCCATCAACGCGACGGCTCGGTCATAAACGTTGGTGTAGCGAAAGACATGCTCTACCGTTAATTCCTTCACCGAGCCCTGCAAGAGGTCGTAGCTGATTGGTCCATCGGGGAGGCCAACAAACACCACGGTAGCCCCCGGAGCAGCATGATCAAATGCAGATTCCGCAACCTTCTTATTGCCGCTGCACTCAAAAACTATGTTGACGCCCCGGCCCCCGGTAATATCCCCCACGGTCTTCCCTAAATCCTTTGAAGCCACGTTCACGGGCGTAATGGCTCCCAACGTTTCAGCGAGAGCCAGCTTCTCGGGAATCACGTCGGTCATGATGACCCTCGAGCACCCGCCAGCAAGTGCGGCCAAGGCCGTGACCATGCCGATTGTTCCAGCCCCAAGAACCAGCGCTACGTCACCCGGGGCAATTTTTGCTTTGTTAGCCGCGTGTAGACCCACAGCGAGGGGCTCAATCATGGCGCCCTCGGCAAACGAAACGTTATCGGGCAGCTTGTAGGTGTAACCGCCGGGGTGCACCACAGACTCGCGCAGCACACCGTGTACGGGAGGTGTCGCCCAGAAGCGGACTTTGGGGTCGAGGTTGTAGTGACCAGTCTTCGTTTCGATACTGTCTGAGCTCGGAATACCAGGCTCCATACATACTCGATCACCCTTGCTCAGATGAGTAACATCCGAGCCGACCTCAAGAACCGTGCCGGACGCCTCATGACCCAGGATCATGGGCTCGTTGACAATAAATTTTCCAATACGACCGTCGGTGAAGTAGTGCACATCGGAGGCACAAATGCCCACAACCGCTATTTTTATGCGGACATCATCAGGGCCGAGGTTTTCATCAACCTCAATATCTCGAAGGGCTATTTCCCCTTTTTTCTCGACGACCAGTGCGCGCATAACAGCCACAGTCCCAACCTTTCCTTATGATGAAAAAGCCCACGCCCGCCATTATTGCCGAGCGCATCGGAGAAATGGCTAACCCCCTTCAAAGAGTCGTTATGGAAACTAGTCTCGAAAGAAGGGCCAGACGAATATGCAATTGCATCGTTTCAAGAAAGTAGCATACGTTGGGCTAGATGACCGATTGTGAGGACGTTGTGGTCAGAATGATGAACAGCTTCCCGCATTCATTACCTCGAACAGCGAATCAGACCGGGAAAGGGCCAGACCATGTCCACCACCTCCAACGCAGTTGTATGCCACGGCCCACAGGACTACACACTCGAACAAATAACAATTCCTGAGCCTGGAGCTGGAGAGGCACTCATCCGCGTAGAAGCAGTTGGCATATGCGCCAGCGACGTGAAATGTTATCAAGGCGCCCCTAAGTTTTGGGGTGACGAAAATCGTCCACCCTACGTCGAACGAGATGTAGTTCCCGGTCACGAATTCGTCGGTGTCGTTGAAGTACTCGACGACGAAGCTCGAGAGCGCTGGGGAATCGAAGTTGGTGACCGGGTTGTTGCTGAGCAAATTGTGCCCTGTGGCGAGTGTCGTTACTGCACGCGTGGATCCTTCTGGATGTGCCAAAAACACACCATCTTCGGCTTCAAGAAATCGGCGTCTGGAGCAATGTCCTCCCACATGATTTATCCGCGCCAAGCCAGAGTGCACAAAGTCAGGGGCGACATTCCCGCAGCTCACGCCGCCTTTGTCGAGCCGCTCTCTTGTTCACTGCACGCTGTCGAACGCGCGAACATTAAGTTCGAGGACGTCGTCGTCGTCGCGGGATGCGGCCCCATCGGTCTGGGGATGGTGGCGGGGGCCGCCGCAAAAAATGCCCGCGCCGTAGTTGCTCTCGACATGGATGACCGGAAACTTGCCATCGCGAAAAAGTGCGGAGCCACCCACATCATCAACGTCGGGTCAGAGGATCCCTGGGCTGTGGTCGCCTCGCTCACGGAGGGTTATGGCGCCGATGTGTACCTCGAGGGCACAGGACATCCCTCAGCTGTCGGCCAAGGCCTCAAGTTGTTACGAAAACAGGGCACCTTCGTGCTCTACTCCGTCTTTAAAGAGGAGGTGACGGTCGACTGGACCATCATTAGCGACGACAAAGAACTCGATGTGTTGGGCGCCCACCTCGGGGCCCACTGCTGGCCTGACGCCATCCGCATGGTTGAATCGGGAACACTGCCCCTCGACGAAATCTGTACTCATCAGCTCCCTCTAGAAGACTTCCAGAAAGGCTTCGACCTGGTGGCTTCAGGAACAGAATCCATCAAGGTCACCCTGATTCCTTGACAACATGGGGCGCGAGCCGGTCTCGCGGCTCTCGCCCCATGTATGTCTAGAAGATGGAGTAACCCCCGTCGATGACGACGATGGAACCAGTCATGAAACGAGACCCGTTGCTGGCGAGGTACACCACCGTTGTCCCGAGCTCGTCGGGCATTGCGTAGCGCTTCTGAGCGGAGTCATCAATCCAACGCTGCTTAAATCGAGGTTCGTCAACGGGGGCCATCTCTGTTTTGATGTAGCCCGGAGCAATGGCGTTGACCCTGATATTAAGGGGAGCCCACTCGGCCGCAAAGCTCTTGGTGAGCTGGTGAACCGCAGCCTTAGAGGCATTGTAAACCGGCTGCCACTGCGGCCTGTTCACAATGAGCGACGAAATTGACCCGATGTTGATGATGTTCCCGCCACCCTGGGCGGACATCACCTTGGCCGCCGCCTGGGAAAGAAAGTACAGTGCCTCCATGTTCACTCCCATGACGGCGTGATAGTCGTCTCGGGTGACTTCGAGGGCGGGTTTGTGAATGCAATAACCAGCGTTGTTGACCAGAATATCCAGAGAGCCAAGCTGCGAGACGGTCTGCGACACCGCCGTCTCCACCCCTTCGTCGGTGTTAATATCTGCCTCTACCGCTACCGCTCGACCGCCAGATTCAACAATCCCAGCCACAGTGTGAGCCGCAGCCGCGGCATCGCGACCGACAACGGAAATCGAAGCGCCCGCTTCCGCCAGGGCAACAGCCAGAGCGCGCCCAATGCCGCGCCCCGCTCCTGTAACGATGGCGCTCTTGCCATCGAGTCGAAATTCATCCAGTACTGGCATAGCTTTTATCCTCCTTGATAGTGGGTTTTTAGGGTGTGAGCTCGAAGACGGCTTCGTCCCCCAGCACAACGCTCAGTAGTTCTTCCGGTGTGGAAACCATGCTCGTGGCATGCGCCCATTCTGAGGCGTTACCGTAACCCCACGTCACGGCAATGCTCGTCAAATCATGCTCAGTTGCGGCTTCAAAATCATGGATTCTGTCTCCCACCATGACGAGCCCGGATGTCGGTATCTGCTGCTCTGCCAACTCGGAGAGCGCGTCATCCACCACTTCAGACTTGGTGCCCCGTTTTTCATCATCTGAGGCGCAACCTTTGGCAGTGAAAACGTGGAGCAATCCAATTTGATCCAGCATGCGAAGCGCTTGGCTTCTGGGTTTCGACGTGGCCAATCCCAGGGTCAACCCGCTCCGCCGCATTGTGTGGATTGCATCCACCATCCCGGGGAATGGCGCCGACATCGATTCTCCGACCTTGGTGTAGTAATCCCTGTAGGTCGCCACAGCCCGAGCAATTCCGGAATCATCGAGGTCAGTCCAGTTCCTCAGTGACTCAGGAAAAGGTGGGCCAATCCACCCAAAGAGTTCATGTGAGTCCGGAATCCCGCACCCCATTTCCGCCAGGGTGTGCCTAAACGTAGCGAGGATTCCCTCTTGCGAGTCCAAAATAGTCCCATCGAGATCCAGCAACACACCACTGGTTTTAATGCCGCCGGGGAGGAATAGTGCCACGGGAGCTCCCTTATAAGGAATGTAAATGCACTAACAGTATTCCAGTCTACGACGGAAGCTCGTGTAATTATATCGATTCAGAGGCAACCGCTCGAAAGATAGGTCTACTCGTTGGTTTGTCAGCGAAGGTTTGCTCCACCGACCACAGCATGGTTTTCTCATAGAATAGGGGGGTGCCCAAGGACCCTCGAAAGTCTCCACCACCCAGCGTTAAGGATGTGGCGAGCCTCGCGGGAGTTTCGGTGGGCACCGTGTCGAATTCTCTTAATTACCCAGAGCGGGTGTCTCCCGCTCTCGTGAAGCGGGTGAATGACGCGATTAACATGCTGGGGTATGTTCCCAACGAGGCGGCGCGCCAGCTCCGCATGGGACAAAGCCAGACCATCGGATTGATTGTTCCAAATTTCCATGATCCCTTCCACGCAGAAATTGCGCGCGGGGTGGACGATAAGGCTAGTGAGAATCAGCTCTCCGTTCTCGTCGGAACCTCGGGCAAGGAGGCTTCCCGGGAGGCCCATTTTTTGTCTCTTTTTGAAAAATACCGGGTCGCAGGAATTGTCATGGTTCCTAACGATCTCCCGCTGTTACTGAGTCCTTTCTCGAACCCAAGAATCCCGCTGGTATTGGCCGGCAGCGACGGCAGGAACGCAGACATTTCCTCCGTGAGTACGAATAATTTTGCCGCCGGCGAGAAGGCAGCAGAATTTTTGCTCTCTCGAGGGGCACAGAGAATCGTCATTGTTTCCGCAGCCACCGGTTGGCAAACTCGCTTTGACGACCGCGAGCGAGGAGCACTGGCAGTCCTCGCCCAGCGCCACGCCGGTTCTGTTGAGGTGGTCAGGGCGCCGGCACTCACCGTCCGGGCCGGGCGAGAAATCGGCGATCTTCTCCGCGCCCGCGGCGCCGCAGACAGACCACAGGCAGTCTTTGCGACCCACGATTTATGGGCACTAGGTGTGGCCCAAAGTTTTGATTCCGATTCCGGTAAAACATCGGGGTTGACCGTGGTCGGTGCGGAAGACATTGACTCCCACAATCTTTCCCCGGTTGGAGTCAACTCGCTTCGCCTGCCCGCCTACGAAATCGGTCGAGAGTCCGTGGCTACGTTGATCCACGCGCTCGATTCGGTGGACCTCGTTGCTAACCACAAAAGGTTGGTTCCCACCCTGGTTACAGGGGACTCTTCTCCCTCGCCGGCAGCAATGTTGACCGGCAGTGACAATCGTCATCCTTCTCCGGCTCAATGAATCTAGCTCGTGCGAGCTGACCTGAGAAAAGAGAATCTAATGGCATTTCGTGTTCTAGTCGTCGGCGGCGAATTTACCGCTTCCAGCGCGCAGAAAGAGCGATAGAAGGAGGCCAAAAATCTTCGGGGGGTGGACCCCGATTTCCGCAACAGTGAATGGCACCTTCCCGAAGGAGAACAACATCGTGCGCAGCAGGTTAAGGAGCCGCACGGCGCCAACAAGGCGCTTAGCCCCACCTCGGCCTCGAAACAATGACCAATAGCCCCCGGAGCCCCTGAGTGGAGAGCGAACCTCCGCCTTATTTCTGGTCATCTACAAAGTTCTGAGCCAAGCCTGTGACGCATGTATCTGAACCGGTGTTCCTCAGAGTGCCCCCGATGACCTCATCGCCGACATCGTGCGCAACGCCAAACGCCGCGGCGTGCGCACTCTGGTGGATACCTCAGGAACCGCGCTAGATCGAGCTATCGACGCTCGCCCCAACATCGTGACACCTAATGTGCACGAATTGTTCGAGATTACCCACACACCCCTGACGACGCTCGGCGAAGTCATAACCGCCTCCGAACTAATCAGGTCGCGCGGAGTGGAAACTGTTGTGGTTACTCTGGGCGCCGCTGGAGCCCTGCTGTTGGACAGTGACGGCGCACTGTGGGCTCGCGCGACGGGTGTGAAACCCATCAACTCGGTAGGGGCCGGCGACGCCCTGCTGGCTGGACTGGTGTCCCAAAAAGAAAGCCCCGCTGAGGTGCTCAGGACTGCTGTGTGGT
>Ga0209390_10003128_pt1 | contig 27311 bp, 15 predicted proteins | sample BON01_FD_187212 | JGI IMG/M metagenome (GOLD analysis project Ga0209390, IMG submission 187212) | Freshwater microbial communities from Lake Bonney liftoff mats and glacier meltwater in Antarctica - BON-01 (SPAdes) (version 2) | ecosystem: Environmental > Aquatic > Freshwater > Ice > Glacier...
CCGTCGACCCATTTTGTCTTAGATAATTAGGCTATACATAGATCCTCCAACCCAAATTTTGCCCTAAATTCTTTTCTCGATAATTCTTTAAGTATTTTCATCTGTGCTATTTTTACACAAATAAACAGATCCAGAATATAAACTATTTACGTTCTGCTACCTAAAGGGGTAACCCTATTATGAAAATTATCACTTTGCTAATTTTTTCCTTTTTATTTGTTGGAATTAATTTTTCTTTCGCTCAAGAAGAAACAATCGTAAATGTTGAATTTTTCGATCCATCTTGTTTGATTGCCCCTGAGGGTTTTGAAACGAAAGAAGGATTTCCTGGCTATCTGCATATAGCAACAAAGAGTTCAATAACCATATCACTTGTAAAAAACAAAACTTTAGTTGACGCTGAATCAGCCATGTCAGAAGAGTACTTTTCCCGGGAAAATGTGACATTACTTTCAAAGGAAAAAATTGAAACAAATAATCATGAAAAAGGTTTTATCTACAAATTCAAATTTCAAGTGAAAGATGAAGATTGGTTAAGATATTCGTTATTTCTTGGTGACATAAACAACGTGCTTTGGGTTAATGCAAGTTATATGGAGAAATATAAAGACGTAATTGAGGAAGAATTATTGAAAAGTATTTTGACAACTAAATTTAAAGCTAAATGAAAATACTACTACTCGTAATTTTCGGATTGAATTTGAGTTTTGGTTTTACTCAATTACAAATCGATACAATAAGATTTAATTCAGGTTGGCAAAAAATGTTTAATGCCACCAATGATCCCAATCCGTATTCTATAAATGAATACTTTGGTATGCCAACTTCAGGACCTATTTCCTGGAATGAAGGATTTACTTGGAATGCGCCCTCTTTTTCTACGGGGAGTATAAATTTGGGACCATTTGGAAGTTTTGCAGGATTTGGCTTTTCAGCCTCATTTTATATGACAACTTCCGGTTATTTTGGTGTTGGCTTGAATATACATGATTTTATAGGTGATTCTTTATTGGTTAATTACCCAGCAAAAATAACAACCAATTTCCCTGCTAATAATAGCTATTTTTTGGGTGATTGGATTGGAATAAAAACAAGTTATAATGTAGTCGATGAAACAAATAGTGCCGATTCAGCATATATAGATTCGCGATATCCTAAAGGTGGATCAGTTGATTTTGATTTGGGAGCTTATGCTGGCGCTCATATCGGTGCTTCTTTAACAGTAGACCCTTTTGGTACTTTATCATATGATTTCTTAAGTTTAGATATTGGACAACCCGCTACAAATATTTTTCACATCACTGACGACACTTCCTATTATTATGGAGAAGCAAATCCATTTGCTATCCCCAGCATTCCCAACAATTCAGGAGGATGGACGTTTCCTCCGGGAGGTCCAGACCCCACAATAAGTGCTATTCCTGGATATCCCAATGGATATCCCGAAATAGCATTTCCTGCTTGTGGCGGTGCTCAGGCTTTAATCCCAGGAGCTTGTCAAATAGTGCAAGTATGGACGCCAGATCTGCCCATTGAAGGTTCACTAGGTGTCGTTGACGGTAGCTTTAGTTTGCCATATGTGAATTTAGCTCCAACAACCGTACTTTCTAATAAAGGTTTAGTAGCAAGAGGAGATTCAACTTATATTTCTATTGAGATGGACTTATTCAAAATGTTGTCAAGTCTTATTGCTATGAGGTGCGGTACAGGCGTTGCCTCTGGAAGTTCCCCAAATCCATACTGCGTGGCAGCAGAAGTAGTTTTAGGGAATTTATCAAATTCCATCGAGCAAGGTATTCCCGGTTTAGATGAAGATTTAGAAATCTGGTACAATTTAATTAGTGCAAGATTCGAATTGACCGTTACAAATAAACAACGATTTGAATTTAAACCAACTGTTAAAGGGAAACTGCAACTGGCAACACCTGTTCAATATAAAGTGGTTAATGCTTCAGGTCTCACTTATCAAAACACATCTGGAAATCTAATCAATTATACTGTTGGAGACTCCGTCTACCTTAAAGCACCCTGTTTTTATGATGAGTTTCTTATAACGAGAAGTTTTTCAATAGATGCAAAAATGAAAAGCAAGACATATGATTCAATTGATTTTGCTTTTATTTTTGATGGTTTAGGGTTTGGGTTGAAAATTCCTGGATTCACCATCCTTCCAGCATACAACTGGGAAATCTGTATCCCTTATGGTTATCCTTGTGGGAGTGTATTCTGGCCATCTTGGTGCAGTGGAGAATGGTGTAACACTTTCTCTACGCCATATATCGGTTTCCCAAGTGTAAGTTGGAATACTTGTAGTTTAGGTGGCCCATATGCTGGGTCCTCTCCGCCACCAGCAGGCACTTGCTCTATTGAATTTGTGAATGAGTCTTTAGGCGCTTTTAACAACGTATGGCGAAACAAGGAATGGACTTTCCAAGGTTTCGCATCTGCCTATCCAGCTGATACAATCGTACTTGTTGGCAAAAAAATATCAGCAACTACAAACGTTATTGATGCGTTATGCTTTGGCGGTTTCGGAACAGTTACCGTTAATGTCACAAACGGGAAATTACCGTTTAGTGTGTCATGGGACAATGGTACAGCAACAAATGTAAATTCTAGGAACTTTTCTTCTCCTAATTTATTGACCGGAAATCACGTTGCTCAAGTAACGGATGCGAATGGATGCATGATTTATGCTGGAGGAGACGTTGGAGAACCAAGTGAAGCTTTAACAGTAATTGAGACCGTTGTAAATGACAATTGTAATGATATCAATGGAAATGGTTCAATTGATATTTTACCTTCTGGTGGCACAAGTAATTATACTTACCAATGGAATGGAACTGGCAACACTGCTGGATATAGTAATACACTTCAAAATATCTCCAATTTGTTTCCTGGACAATACAATTTAACACTTACAGATGCGAATAATTGTTTGTTTAGTGCTTCTTACAGCATTTCTCAGCCAAATGCTATTATTGCAACTTTGGTATCCAATACATCTGCCAATTGTTTCGGAGAATCAACTGGAAGTATAGATTTAACCTTAAATGGTGGCACAGTTCCTTACCAAACGATTTGGAAATCTTTGCCAAGTAACACAGTAATAAACACATTAACTGATTTAGTTGATGCACCTGCAGGAGATTATGAGCTGACAATTACCGATACTGCTCTTTGTTCTATAACAAATACTTATACGATTAATGAGCCATCACAATTAATTTTAACCACGGTTGTCTCTAATGTAATATGTAACGGAGAAAATACAGGCAGTATTATAGGAACTGTTTCTGGCGGAGTTCCAAGCTATGTTTATCATTGGTACAACGGATCGAACGTATTATTAAGTTCTACGACAAATATTCTCAACAATATTCAAGCAGACAATTTCAATTTAGAAGTAACTGACTCCAAAGGATGTCTAATAAACTTGGTTAGTCCTGTTAACCAACCGGACCTCATACATGTTTCAAACTCAACTGTTCAAAATGTTAATTGCTTTGGAAATTCAACAGGAAGTATACAAATTGACGTAATCGGAGGAGTTTTACCTTACACTTACGATTGGAGTAATGATGGATTTGGTGTTTATGACGATCCTCAAGACTTAATTGGTTTGCCTACTGGCAACTATTCCCTTAAAATTAAGGATGCCAATAATTGCATTAAACCATTTACCTATGCGGTTACGCAACCTTCAAGTGCCTTATCTGCGATTCCAACATTGACACATGTTCTCTGCAATGGGGATTCTACTGGTGCAATTCAAGTCAATGTTCAAGGAGGTACAATGCCTTATTTATTCGATTGGGATAATGATGGCACTGGAGACTTTGACGACACGCAAAACTTAATCGGAATTCCTTCCGGTTTAAATACCTTGACTGTCAAAGATACTTTGGGTTGTACGACTACATTTACTTCGGATATTTTACAACCCACTCAGCCCTTATCGTTATCAGAAACTCACGCAGATGTTCTTTGTTATGCTGGCAGTAGTGGCTCTATTGATTTAACTGCTTCAGATGGAACTGCTCCATATACGTATACATGGTCAAACGGCAGTACTGTTTTAATGACCCAAACATCTCAGGATTTGATGAATTTGAGCTTTGATAGTTATACGGTTCTTGTTGTGGATGGTAATAATTGTAGTGATACTTTGACCATTGGCATTAACCAACCGACTGCACCTTTAGCGCTATCGGCTTTATTAACTCCTGTTGATTGTTTCAATAGTAACACAGGGTCCATTGATTTGACTGTTGCAGGTGGAACACAAACTTATACGTACGATTGGGATAATGATGGAGTCGGGGATAACGATGATACACAAGATTTACCGAATCTTAACTCAACAATTTACACCATTATCGTTACTGATCTAAACGGTTGTACAATTTCTGGAAGTTATTCAATTGATCAACCTGCTGCTCCTATTCAATTGGAAGTAACACCCGTTGGTGCACTTTGTAATGGAGATGCTACAGGCTCAATCAGTCTTGCTGCTTTTGGAGGCACAGGAGCATATACTTTTGATTGGAATAACGATGGCACTGGAGACTTTGATGACACGCAAAATCTAATAAACATTATTTCTGGTATATATATCGTGACCGTAATGGACGCCAATGGTTGTCTAGAAACTATAGGAGGCTTTGTTCAGCAACCCGCAATCGCTTTAAATGTTGTTCCAGCAATCATTGACCCATCTTGTTATGCTTATTCTGATGGATCGGTTAACCTCGCTATTAATGGGGGAACAACACCATATTACATGCAATGGGGAAATTCTAACGAATATCTATTGAACAACCCTAGCGAACTTCTTTCTGGATTAGTTACAGGCAATTATTTCTTTAGGGTTAGAGATAAAAACAACTGTTTGTTTGAGCAATATGTTTTTGTAGACCAACCAGATACTTTGATCGTCGAAAATTTTGTGACAAACGTTTCTTGTTTTGAAGGTTCTGATGGTGCAATTCAGTTGACATCAAATGGTGGAACTTTGCCTTACACTTACTTATGGAATAATGGATCTAATCTTGAAGACCCATCCAATCTGATTTTAAATACATACGCATATATACTAACTGATGCACAAGGATGTATTTATAGTGACGAAATATTCGTTAATCAACCACCAGAAATAAAAATAAGCTATCAGATTTCTGGACTTACCTGCGTCGATCAAAAAGATGCAAGTATCGAAGTACAATCTTCTGGAGGAACACAACCTTACAATTGGATTTGGTCGAACGGTGAAACTTCCGAAAATATATATGATTTAAATAATGGTTTATATCAGCTCACAGTTTCCGATTATTATGGCTGCACAAAAAGTTTCGATTTTATAATTGAAACTAGTGTAGAAGAGTGTTTGATTATTGTAAACACTTTCACGCCAAACGACGATGAATACAATGACACTTGGATAATTGGCAACATCGATTTATATCCAAATTCGGAAGTTAAAGTCTTTAACAGATGGGGTAGTTTATTATTTGAAAGCCAAGGCGAATACATCCCTTGGGATGGCGTTTTTAACGGAAGCAAATTGCCTTCTGAGGTATATTATTATGTTATTGTATTAAATAACAACGAGAATAATAAATATACAGGGACAATTACAATAGTTAGATAATATGAAAAATAAGATAATATTCATTCTAGGGTTTTTATTTATTAACGCTAACATAATTGCCCAATGTGCTGGTGCAACTGGTTGTCCAACAATTCAAATGAGTGGCTCATCAGTTAACTGCTATGGCGGTTCAAATGGTCAAGCGAGTGTAACCGTGACAGGCGTTTCTGCGGGATACTTAACTTATAATTGGGCCTATAATAATTCAAATGGGACTTCTATTTCAGGATTGCAAGCCGGCACTTATGCCGTAACAGTAAAAAATACCTGCACTGGTTGCACCGCAACGGGTTATTACACCGTAAATACCCCGTCTCAACTCGCTATTGCCACAAACACCCAAACTAACGTTAATTGTTATGAAGGAAATACTGGGCAAATCGTCATAAATGTTAGCGGAGGAACCCCACCCTACACTATTAATTGGACGAATGGCGGTTCAGGCTCTACTATTTCCAATCTGAGCGCAGGCACATATACAGCGACAGTAACAGATATCAAAGGATGTTCAAAACAAAAAACTTTTATTGTTACTCAACCTTCATCTCCATTAGGTTCAACATTTGCAAAAGTGAACGTCGATTGTTTCGGAAGAAACACAGGATCAATCGATCTTTCGCCCTTCGGAGGAACAGGTCCATATACTTTTCTCTGGTCTCCAAACGGACAGATTACAGAAGACATTCAAGGATTGATACAAGGGAGCTACACCGTCACTGTCAAAGATTCTAAGAATTGTACCTCACCTAAAAATATACAAATAACCCAACCAAATTTATTAACCGCGACAATCCAAGCAGTTCCAGTTACTTGCTATGGCTACAACAATGGTTCAGTGCAAGTGCAACCAATTGGCGGCACTTTTCCGTATAATTATACTTGGAGTAACTCAACCTTTACTTTTGCTCAAAATAGTACATCACTAACAAATATTCCTTCGGAAATTTATAATGTTAACATTATCGACTCAAGAGGATGTACAAATCAAAAAACTGCGACAGTTGCTTCACCTACTCAAATTTCAGTTTCAAATTTAATGATCACAGACGTAAGTTGTTTTGGACAAAGTACTGGTGCAATTCAACTTGCCTTGATTGGAGGCACAGTTACAAGCGATTACAGCTATGTATGGAGCAACAGCGTTGGAATTATTTCTGGTGCAACTACAAATAGTATACAAAATAGATCTGCTGGAATGTACACTGTTGTGATTACCGATGACAATAATTGCAGTATAACTGAGACTTACGAGATAACCGAACCATCAGTTGCTTTAGGTATTATTACAAATAGCGTTAATGAAGTATTGTGTTATGGTTTTAGCACAGGAAGTATAGATATAAACGTATATGGAGGCACACCAAACTATACTTATTCGTGGCAAAATTCAAATTCCACAAGTGTCGGATTCGCTGAGGATCTAACAAATGTGGTCACAGGAATTTATACCATTTTAGTAACTGATTTCAATAATTGCTCCGTAACTGAGACCTATACTATCGTGCAGCCTAGTGATACTCTGCAAGTTAATGAAATTATTACGCCTGTTCTCTGCTTCGCCGGATCAACAGGAATTATAAACTTAACGACCACAGGAGGAACGTCTCCTTATACTTTTACATGGAATAATTCAAGTTACTTACTTGCAGTAACACTTGAAGATTTAATTAATTATCCTAGTGACAGCTATGACCTTGTTATTACAGATAATCATGGTTGTATCTATTCTGAGAGTTATTTTATTCCGCAGCCAACCTTATTAACAGGCACATCAGCTGGAACTAATATTCTCTGTAAAAATGATGCGACCGGAGCAGTTGATTTTTCACCACAAGGTGGAGTTCTACCGTATGACTATCTATGGAATAATTCGAGTACGACTCAAGACATAAATACACTGACTGCCGGCAACTATTCTATTTTACTTACTGATGCTAATTTTTGCACAATCACTACACCGATTACGCTGACTGAACCAATGGATACTTTAGGTTTTGAATATTCTACTATCGATGTTACTTGTCACGGTTTTGCTAATGGAGAAATTAGTTTAACTGCGACAGGCGGAACTCCATTCTATTTTTTACAATGGAACACAGGTGGTACGGTTCTTAATATAAATGACTTAACAGCAGGATACTATTCTTTTGCCTTAACAGACAACAACGGTTGTACGGTATCTGATTCATTAGAAATTACTCAACCCGATATATTATTATCAAATTATGCTGTTACACCTGTAACCTGCGAGGGATTAAGCGATGGTACAATTGATATTTCTCCTACAGGAGGTGTCACTCCTTATTCATTTACATGGTATAATTCAAACTTCTCCTTAAGTGCACAAGTTGAGGATTTGGTAAATTTCCCTTTCGATACATATCAATTGGAATTACGAGATTCTTTTAATTGTATTACAGAAGTTTACATTTTGTTGAATGAGCCAGAAGAACTGGTAGCCATAGCGAGTTCGGTTGACGCGACATGTTCTGGAAGCTCCGATGCTACTATTGATGTTGAGGTTAGCGGAGGTAATCCCGGTTACACCTACGTTTGGAGCAATGGAATAACCAATCAAGACGCCATAAACTTGCCATCTGGCGAATACTCAGTATTGGTTACTGATACCAAAAACTGCCAAGATTCTTTAACAATTGTCATTTATGAGCCAGAACCTATCACAATACAATTTGATGTAACTGAGGTCAGCTGTGTTGATCAATTTAATGGTGAAATATATTCCTATCCTGCTGGTGGAACAGGTTCATTCACTTACAACTGGGAAACCGGGTCAACGGAAGAATTTGTAAATGGTTTATACGGTGGTTATTATGCGTTGATGGTAACAGATAACTTAGGATGTCAAATGCTTGATTCAGCCTTCGTGCCAACAAAATCTCAGGATTGTATTCAACCGCCAAATGCGTTCACGCCAAATGACGATCTGTACAACGATACTTGGCACATAGAGAATATCAATATTTATCCTGAAGCTGAAATTAAAATATTCAATCGTTGGGGAGTATTAGTTTATAATCAAACCAATCCTTCTGAAGAATGGAACGCAGTGCACAATGGCCAGCCATTGCCTTCGGAAACCTATTTTTATACTATTACATTAAGTTCTAATAACAAGCCAGTAAAAGGTTCTGTTACAATCGTAAGATAATTATGAAAAAATCACTCACTTTCGTTTTTGCCCTAGCAGCATTATCCACTATGGCTCAGCAGGTTTCATTGAATTCTCAATATATGTTTAATGAGATGTCTTTTAATTGCGGTGCCGTAGGATCTAAACCTTACACACAAATTCATTTGAATGGCAGAAGGCAATGGTCTGGATTTCAAGGATCACCTACGACACAATCCCTCTCTGTAAATGGATACTTAGGAAATAACCTAGGTATGGGTGCCGAAATATTCAATGATGTCACTGGTCCAAGTCGAAGAACAGGATTTGCCGTTTCTGGTGCCTATCGTTTGCGTTTATCTAGAAATAATAACCACAAACTAGGTATGGGAATGGGTATTTCTTTAACACAACACTATATAGATGTTAATCGATTAACCACTTTTTTGCCAAATGATCCTGCAATAGCAGGCGTGTTTAATAATCAGCTTGTTCCTGATGTAAATGTCGGGTTCTACTATACATTCAAGGATAAAGGGTTTGCTGGCTTGTCAGCTCAGAACTTGGTGCAATCAAAACGGAGTTTATACGATTATAGCCTGACGTTTGTTAATCCAATAGTGAGGAATTATTATGCGTATGGTGGTTATAAGTTCGACCTGAACAAAAAATGGACATTGACGCCAACTGCAATGGTAAGAATGATTGATGCCTTAAGCGTGCAATTCGATATTTCAGCTATTGCCACCTACAATAAATTATTTTGGATTGGAGCTTCCTACAGAAATCAAGATGCTGTCGTTGGATTGGTAGGTGTCCAACTCGGTATTTTCAAGTTAGGTTATGGCTACGATTATACACTTTCTGATATCGGCAAGTACAGCAACGGATCACACGAAATATTCTTGGAATTACAGTTATTCTCCAAAAAAGGAAGCAATAGAAATATTCCTTGGTTAAAGAGAAATAGACTTTATACTCCATCAACTAACTAAACAACCATGTTTTCAAAGTATATTGGCATATTAGTTTTATTATCAACCTTTCATTTTTCGTTTGGTCAAGGTTTATCTTTTGCGGACAAAAACTTTGAAAACTATGAGTTTTCAATTGCTAAAAATTTGTATAATGATTATCTATTAAAAGGTTCCATAGATCAAGAACATGCAGAAAAATTGGGGTACTGCTATTATATCACAAGTGATTATACCGGTCTTACTTTCATCGATTCACTAATTAAAACGGATGAAAGTGTGGATTTTTTATGGTTTTGGAAAGCATCCTTAGAAAAAGACAAAGGAGAATACGAGAAAGCTGCCGAAAGTTTTGAAAAATTCCAAAAATTAAATCAAACTCTAGATGTTTCCGTGCAAATTGAGAGTTGTAAAAAAATTCCTACTTGGCCTGAAATGTCTAATGCAAAAGTTGAGTCAACTAAATTGAACGACAGGTACGCCAATAGCACAAAGTTTAGTGATAATAACCAATTTTATTTCTTTGAAAATGGAATTGATTCCATTGGAAAATCAATTGAAAGAGCTAGTGCATCCGCCGATTTTTCAGAAGTCGTTATGATGAAACCCTTCATCTTAGTTGATACAAAAATGATTGAAATTCAAATTCCAGGAATGGAAAACTACGTTATTAATTCATTTGTAAAACTCTCAAATTCTAATGAAGTCATATTTGATGGTATAGATTTGGGTTCTGAAAAAATATATTCGAAAATATATTCAGGTAATTTATCGGAAAAATGGGTTGTAACCAACGTGAAACCAGTGGAAGAACTAAATCAAAAAGACTTAGTTTCTATTGGTCAACCGACAATAACATCTGACGGTAATACATTAATATTTGCTGGAATATCTTTTGAAAAGAACAATTTATACCGGGCAACCAGAACAAACGGGGTTTACGGTAACGTAGAATCTCTTAATGCAATAAATTCTCCCGGAGACGATTGCTATCCGGTAATTATCGGCGATACGCTACTTTCTTTTTCCTCAGATGGCAAAGTGGGATATGGCGGTTTAGATATTTATGTAATCCCATTGGCTCAAATCACAGATGCCTCCAAAATAATCCATTATACTAGTCCTGTCAATTCTACAATGGATGAATTCAACTTTAATTGGATGACTGATTCCACAGCAGAGTTCGTCTCTAACAGAGGAAAAGGTCAGGGTGATGATGACATTTGGAAACTAACGATAACTCCAAAAGAAATAACCCTACCTCCTATTTCAGACGGATTTGATGCGTGGCTTGAAAAATGGCAATCCTACAAAATTTATTTTGGGTTCGACTCCTCAATTGCTAAAGTGGATCCAACTATCATTGATGGTTTAAATAAACATAGTGAAAAGTATGGTTTAGATCTGAAGTTGACCGGCCACACCGATTCACAAGGAAGGACAAAATATAACCAAATATTAGGTCAGGAAAGAGCTAATTATGTTCGGGATGAACTAAACTCTAAGCTTTCCACTAAAGGTAATATTGAAACATTATCGATAGGTGAAAATGGAATTATAAATAATTGCACCAATGGTGTGAAATGTTCTGATAAAGAGCATTTAGAAAATAGATTTGTTGAGTTGGTGATTACACCAAAAAAAACTACTAGATGAATAAATTTGTTATGAAATTAATAGTATTACTTTTTGTCTTTTTCAATTCATTAAGCGGTATAGCTCAAAATTATTACTGGGTCGGTGGGTCAGGCAACTGGACTGACACTTCACACTGGTCAAACCTTTCTGGTGGATCAGGAGGGTCCTTCTTTACTCCTCCATCAACAACATCTAGAGTTTTCTTCGATACAAATTCATTTAGCGGTACTGGTCATATAGTTACCGTTGACACTTCCCATATATCTATAAAAGATATGTTTTGGAAGACGAGCATAAACGGAGATATTGATATGCCGACCTTCACGGGAGTATCTGCGGATACAATAACCGTAAATGGTTCATTGTTTCTTGACGATAACATGATTTATGATTTCAATGGTAAATTCTTTATGACTGCTGGTCAGTTGGATACACTTTACACAGGGAATAACTTACTCTTAAATGATTTTCACATTTCCCATTTTGATAGCCTACTAATACTCGCCGACAACTTCAATTCTCTCGGTGGATTAACCTTTAATCGTGGCGGTTTTAAAATCACAAACCGCACCATAAATGCAAGGTTTTTCAAATCCAAAAAGTCCAACCCAAGAACGCTAATTCTAGACAATGCTGTCTTTAATCTAGCTGGTAACGATACAGTATTATACATTAATCCAACTTCCTTAATTAAAACAGGAACATCTGAAATTTTTAATATATTAAATTCTACTCCTGATACAGTAAAAATCTACATGGGTAAATCGGTTTCACAATGGAATACGCTGAATCTTAACAATAGCCACACTTATTTTATAAGTGGTGCTAACTTTAATACTATTCAATCTACCACATCGAAATCAATTCGTTTGAAATATAACGACACTTTGAAGTCACCAAATTTTCTTGTAAGCGGCAACTGTGGATCTATTTTAAATTTTTATTGCAAAGAAGGTGTAGCTAAATTTTCAGGATTGGGAAGTCCAATAACTATCAGTTATACGTCAATTAAAAATATTAGAGGACTCTCTTCTAGTACCTATTCAGCATCGAATAGTTTCAACCTAGGAGGAAATACGGCTTGGACGATTACAGAAGATCCAGGTGTTAATACTTTCCATTGGATTGGTGGATCGGGTTCATTTTATAATCCATCCATGTGGTCAACTATTAGTGGAGGAGTTGCTGGACTTTGTTTTCCTGGTCCAAACGACATCGCTATTTTTGATGCTAACTCAACGTTAGTTGACACCGTTTATATTTCGAGAAAAATTATTATCGGCCGATTGGATTTTCAAAACGTTCCAAATACAGTTGTTCTTTCTGGTGATACAGAAAATTCTATTGAGGTCAGAGAAAATTTGATTGGTTCTAATTTACTAGATTTTGATTGGCAAGGAAGTTTATATCTAACAGCATCTTCAGACACGACCAATATTACTTCCAATGGTGTTTCCTGGGGTTGTAAAATATTTAAAACGGGCGCGAGCACTCTTACCTTCACCGACGATTTCACCTCACTAAAGAGTTTCTCACATGTTAATGGAGCCCTAAACGGAAATAGTTCTAATCTTAGTTTCTGGAATTTCTATGCCGATTCTACAAACAATGCAAGAAATATAAACTTCGGATCTTCGGTTGTGGATCTTGCGGGCAACGCCTATAAAATAGGTGCCATAGGAACGTATTCTACACCGAAAGAATTAAACTTCGTTAATGCAGACGGAAATTATGTAACTTTCGTAAGCGGATCTTATGTTTACGATACCATACGAATCCAAACGTCGAACATTGATTTTATAACCGACTACACTTCTCAGAACGTTACTTGTTCCCTTTTAGAGATAAATGCTGGTTCAACAGTGCTCTTCCAAAATGGTTCAAACTATTTATTTGACAGTATTATTGCGATCGGTTCTTGCGTTGAGCCGATAACCTTTAAAACAAATTCATCAACAGCATCACCAGCAGTTGTTGCAAAAACTTCAAACGTCAATACGACAGTTGAGCATTTGATAATTGACAATGTTGATGCAGACGGAGTTGGGAATTATTTTGCCAATTATTCTACTTTATTGAACGGCTCAACAAATTGGACTTTGTCCACTGGTATTACTACAATTACTATTCCCTTAGGTGGAACATCTATTGATAGTAACTCCGTTCAATCGCTTTTGGGATCAATTACTGGCTTTACCCCTGCTATTGTTTTTAGTTCGACTTTATACTTAGATGGTTTATCGACTTCCAATTCAACTGATTTGGATTCCGTTACTTATGAATTAACTGTTGATTCCGGAGGACCTGGACCGATTGTAGTGATGGACTCACTTAGCGGCACTGGTGACCAAACAGGAGTTAGTTTTTCATTTCCAACTTCAATCCCTACTGGGGATGCTAACATTCGTCTTATATTATCGAATATAAACGATTCAGGAAATGTAGTTCTTACAAATTCATATATTGTTATTAATTACATGGCTGCTTTGCCAGCACCGATTCCAATGACTTATTATTGGGTAAATGACGGTGGAAATTGGAGTGACCTTAATCATTGGTCAACAATATCGGGTGATACTTCGTATGCTACTTGTGTTCCTTCAGTTTATGACAACGTTATTTTTGACAACAATTCATTTAGCTCAGCGCATGAAGTCGTTACTGTAGACAAAGAAGTATATGTCAATTCAATGTCTTGGATTTTAACAGATCAAGATAGTGCAACTCTTCTACTTGACAAGACCATGACATTCTTGGGTGATGTAAGTCTAAATAATCAGGTTTTTGCCACTCGCAACAACAAAGCCACTAAAATGATATTTCAGCCAAACGGGATCAAAACTTTTGACGCAACAGGTTCCTTAGTAAATGTGCAAATCGTTCTTCTTTCGGACAATATCATTAACCAAATACAACTGACTTCTGACCTAAACATGTCTGACTCTACAAATATCATTATTGGTGGTGGAGCATTTAAAACAATGAATAAAAATATTTCCACTGGCACCTTATATTTTGGTTCACCTACAAGCAAACTTGTGGATCTAGGAACATCAATCGTCAATTTGAGATATGGCTTTAAAGATGAAAGTACAAGTTCAAGCTTAAATTTACTGGCATCTTTAAGTACAATTAATATTAATTTTGACAACTCAATTGATTCAATTTATGACAACTACTTCATCAGTACTGGGCATATATTTAATGACGTTAGTCTAAACTTCAATTTTGAAAACTACAGCAATATTAAAGGAAATAATACTTTTCATAATTTATCAGTTGGTAAAGGCTCCAAACTAAATATTACAGCCGGGGATTCACTTAAGATAACAAATCAGTTCACTGCAATTGGAACTTGCAAAGATTCAATCTATTTTAAATCCACCGATTCTGGGTTAGATTTTATAATCGAAAAAATGACAACGCCTTCAACTATCGAATGTGTTAATCTCACAGATGTTAAATCTAGCGACCAAATTGTAACAGCAAATTATTCAACAAATATATCTGCAACTGGTGCTTTTGCATTCTCTGCGACGCCCGCAGCTAGCGCTTCTTTTGGTTCCATTTCCAACTTTTGTTTGGGTGATACCGTACAATTAATAAGTAATTCAAGCGCTACTTCAGGTATTCCATCATTGGAATGGACTTTTGATGATACAACCTATGTAAATGAAGATACAGTTCAATATTTTTATGCCGGTCCTGGAGATTATACGATAGAGTTGACAGCAATAAATGCGAATTTCTGCTCAAGTAAAATCGATACAACGATTAGTATTTTAAATCCATCTGTTGTTCTTAACTCTTCATTAGTATTGGACACAACAATATGCGCAGGAGAATCAGTATCCTTTTTCGCAGATGCTTATCCTGACACTAACTCGATAAGCTATCAGTTTTATATTAATTCTTTAGCGAGTGTTATAAATGATACTTTATTCACCACAACGATAAACAACCTCGATACAATAAGTGTGTCTATCCTGCAGGACGCTTGTCCAGCTTCTAGTAATAAATTCGTTTTTAAAGTTGATCCTTTACCCATTCCAAATTTAATACTTAACAATTCAAATATAATTTGTGCTGGTGATTCGGTTACATTAACAGCAACTGGTGGTTCAATTTATCAATTTTATAAAAATGGAACTGCTTTTACCACATTTAGTGCTACTTCTGTTCAAACAATGACAGATGTTGACAATGGCGATAGTTTCTTCGTTGTTGTAAAAAATTCGGCAACAAGTTGCGAAATCAACTCCGATACAATTGCTTTCACAGTAAATACACTTCCAATAATAACATTTGACGATAATGATCCTATCACAAATACAATTTGTCAAGGAGATTCGGTAACCTTTATTTCTTCAACAGCTATTCCTGGAAACATTACACGTTATAACTATATCATCAATAACCAATCATGGGCGGATACTACTTTGTCCAGCTTTTCAACAACCTCACTGGATGATGGAGATACTGTTTCTGTTGTCGTTCGCGATTTGAACGGTTGTTATTCTGATACTTCAAATAGTATTATATATACTGTAAACGCAATTCCAACAATTTCAGTTACATCAAATATCAACTCTTTTTGTGCAGGTGAATTAGCGACTTTTACTGCTACAGGAGGATCAACTTACGAGTTCTTGCTAAACGGCGACACTTTACAAGTTATGTCAGGGCAATCCTTTTATACAAATTCTACAATTCTTAATGGAGATCAAATCACAGTGAACGGAGTTGGAAACAATTGTCCTAGCACTTCTGCTCCACTTATAATGACTGTTTTGCCTCTTCCAGTAAATACATTGACTTCTAATATTGGATCCATTATCTGCTCTTCACAATCGCCAACATTTACTTCAACGAGTGCTTTAGCAACGAGTTTTGAATTTATTGTAAACGGAGCGACAGTTCAAGCTTCATCAACTCTGGCCACTTATTCGCCGTTGAGCACCTTGCCAGATGGTGCTATAGTTTCTGTTGTTAGTTATCAAGGTTCCTGCAGCTATACCTCCTATTTGACAATGACAATAAATCAATCGCCCGTAACTTCCATTTATACGAATGATTTTGACAACTCAATCTGCTCAAATGGAACGATAATAGTAACAGCAACTGGTGGATCTAGTTTTGAATTTTTTATAAATAATAATTCCCAAGGTATTACAACAAATTCAGCCCTGACAATTAATGGAAGCTCTTTACTTGCTGGAAACAATGTTGTTTATGTAAAAGTTATCGGTGTAAATACTTGTGAAACAAATACTTCATTGGTGAACATTGAAATGGTGCAAACGCCGACGGTAAATATGACGAGTTCAGCTGCATTAAACACATCTTGCCAAGGAATTCCTGTAACATTTACTGCAACTGCAACTGCAGCAAACTATCAGTTCTTTTTAGATGGAACGTCACTAGGTTTGCCGTCTCCTTCGAATACGTACGTATCTTCTTCTTTGGGGAATGGCACCGTTATTACTCTGGTAGGATATAATGGTGCGTGCTTCAATAGTAGCGCTGATACAATTACAATGTCTATTGACCCAAATCCTGTTGCTAACATTTCGGGAACGGCTGTATTTTGTCAAGGTTCACCCGCAATATTTGAGGGAGAACAAGGAAGTCAATATGAATTTATTTTAGATGGGAATAGCAATGGTATTTCCACCGATAGTATATTTAGCCCTTCTTCATTAGCAGTTGGAAACCATGTTTTAGCTTTAAACGTATTTCAAAATGGTTGTTTTGCTTCAGCAAGTAAGAATCTATCTGTAATTAGTTTGCCTGTCGCAACATTAACGGGAAGTTCGGTTTTATGCTCAGGCCAAACAGTATCATTTTTAGCGGGTGGAGCAAATCAATACATGTTTCAGGTAAATGGGATAAATACGCCAAGTGGATTTTCCACTAATCCCAGCTTCTCAGGTCAATTTAATAATGGAGACGTTATTTCTGTAGTCGGTAAAAATATTGCTACTTGTGAATCAGTAAATCTAAATGCATTGATATTGACTGTTAATCCAACTCCTGTCGTTGGTTTAACTTCAAACGATCCTTTAAATGACAATATCACTTGTACGAATGATATCCTTGACTTTACAGCGACTGGCGCGAATAGTTACGAATTCATGATAAACGGTTTTTCTCAAGGTACTTCTTCTGCAAATAGCATGTTTTCAACTAGCACTTTAACGAGTGGTCAAATTGTCAGTGTAATAGGAACTTCTCTGAATTGTGCGAGTCACACGTATTACGCACCGTTTTCAGTAAGTGGTTATCCTATTGTACAACTGACCAATAATGATGATACAACTTTATGTGTTGGTGAAAATTCAAATCTAACCGCATCAGGAGCTTCAACCTATTTGTATTCAATCAATAATGTGCCACAAGGGTTCTATTCAACAATAAATAACTTCAACTCAGCACTTAATAATGGAGATATTATAACCGTTCAAGGTCAAACAAATACATGTGTTTCAATTAGTCCTCCATCTATAACATATCAGGTTTTCAATTATCCAAGTACATCTCTTGCATCTTCCACAAATCCCGCAAACAATATTATTTGTTTCGGTGACACAGTTACATTTACTGGCGGCGGAGCAACAAACTATGAATACTTTGTTGACGGAATCTCTATTCCAAGCACAAATGGATTGTTAACTCTAACTAATTTAGAAAATGGACAAGTTGTTTCCTTAATCGGGGCAAACGATCAGTGTTTTACATCCGCTCCAAACCCTATTGCGTTTACAGTAAATACGATGGACATTCAGACGCAAGTTACACCAAGTAATTTCATGATTTGTTCTGGAACTGATTTATTACTTTCAGCAACAGGTTCTGATGTATATTCTATTTTGATAAATGGAATTGCTCCAGCACTTCCATCTGCAACTGGTAACTTTACCTTAAGCAACCTTGTAGCAGGTGATTTTATCGTTCTTAGCGGAACAAATAATACAACTGGCTGCATCCAACTAGATGATGAAACGATTTATGTTCAAGTAAATGCACCCGTCGATTTCACAATTGATGGTTCACAAACTTTCTGTGAAGGCGATTCTACTATTTTAACAAGTAACGCTTTAAACGGAAATCAATGGTTGTTGAACGGCAACACAATTTTAGGAGCCAATGATCAAAATTACCTTGTCTTTACCTCGGGAAATTATTCGCTAGAAACTTCTTTCGGAGGAGACTTTGATATGTGGTCTTTCGGCAACAACTCGAATGGTGAATTTGGAAATGGTGCGAACTTCAATAGTGCCTCGCCAGTAAAGGCTTCTGGAATAACAGACTTATCTAAAATTGAAACCGGTTATGCTCATTTAATTGGCTTGGATAATTCTGGATTAGTCTACACATGGGGAACTAACTCGTCAGGTCAACTAGGAAACGGAACCTATACAGCTGCAAATGTTCCAATCCAAGTTTTAGCGGTACCAAACGCGATAGCTGTTAGTGCTGGACAAGATTTTAGTATAGCTGTTTCATCCGCTGGGAATTTATTTGCTTGGGGCGGAAACAATTCAGGCCAGCTTGGGTTGAACAATTTAACCACCTTTAGTAATCCACAATTAGTTTCTTCGGTAAACAATGTTGAGAATGTAGCTTGTGGCAAATACCACACGCTCCTACTCAAAAGCAATGGAACAGTCTTAGCATCTGGAAATAACAATTTTGGACAATTGGGAATAGGAAATTTGATTTCAAGCCCAGTCTTTGCTCCTGTTGCTGGATTGACAAATATTGTTCACATTGAAGCCGGTGACTATCACAGTATGGCGATTGATAATCTCGGACAACTATACGTTTGGGGGAATAATTCCAACGGTCAATTAGGATTGAATGATTTATCAAATAGATTACAGCCTGCCTTGTCTCCGTTGGAAAATGTAGCATCATGTTCTGGTGGAAATGCACATACTTTAATTGTCACTACAAATGGCAAAGCATACACTTGCGGAAAAAATAATTTTGGCCAATTAGCAACCAACGATTTGACGAATCGCGACTCACCAACCTTAATTAAAGAGATTGATGCAGTTGCCGAAGTATCTGCTGGAGGATATCATTCTTTGTTTAGAAAAATTGATGGTTCAGTTTGGGGCGCAGGCAGAAATGACAATTTCCAATTGAGTACTTTAACTTCTGGAACAATATTGATGCTAGAGAGATTAACTGAATTGGCAGGTGTCACAAGTATTGCAGCTGGAACACAGAATTCGCATTTTATTTATGGAAATAGCATAACTTGTTCAGCTCCTGCTAGCGTCTTTAATGTCTCATCCGCTCCAAAGCCTACAGTTGTCAATTTAAACAGTCAAATGGTAACAGCTACAACTGGTGCATCATACCAATGGTATCTTAATGGAATTGCAATAATTAATAGCAACGCTCCTTCTGTGAATATTACCGCAAATGGATATTATTCTGTTGGCATAACTTTTGCAAATGGATGTATTCGTTATTCAGATGAGTTGGGCTACGGAATTACCGGTTTTGGAGAAGAACAGTTAACAGATTTCGTTGTTTATCCAAATCCATTTAGGGAGCATATCACCATTAAAGGTACAGTCCTTTCTGTGAGACCTAAAATTTATATAACTGATTTACAAGGGAGAAAAATATTTGAAACATCTGTTGATGCTCAAATTGAAGAATTAAGCATAGATTTAGGTCAATATGCAAACGGCTTATATCAATTAAGTATTGAAGATAACGCTGGTACTATTTTCAAAACGAACATAATAAAAAATTAAAGTATGAAATTGGGTTATTATTTATCACTTGTATTAATTTTTTCAGTCTTCATCGGGAGATCTCAATCTACTGAAGGGTCAATTGAGTTTCAATTAACAACAAAAATGTTGGATTCCAACTTGAGAATTATTCAAGATGTGGATTTGTTTCCAGGTAGTTATTTAAATATCTATTTTACAAAAAAGAAGAATAGAATAGAATTAAACTTAGAAAAAGGATTCCAGATAACACTAATTGCAGACTATTCTTTGAATAAAGGTCTTCGTCTATTCACATCTCAAGAAACGAAATTAGCTCTTGAATGCACAGCTGAAGAGGCTAAGCTCGACCAAAAAAGCAAAAAAGATCAACAGATTGTTTTGCAAGAGGGAACGAAAGAGATACTGGGATATACTTGTAAAAAAGCAATTATCAAACTAGATACTGTCGAAACGGTTTATTGGTACACTGATAAAGTAAAATTTGATTTTTCGGGTGTAGACATCATTACTTCTAAATTACCTGGTTTTCCAATGGAATTTTCGACTTATTCAAATGGAATGCTTATGACCTTTAAAGCTAAAAATCTCGTCGAATTCGTAAAGAATCAAGATGAAATATTCTCATTGGTTCCGCCGGATGGATATATTTTGACAGACGAAGAAACTTTGAAAAAAGGGAAACGGTAAATAACCTTTTTAAGCAGCTTTAAAAACTTCAAATAAACCTTCTACCAACTAGGGCAGTCGTTGCACTTCTTTTTAGTTTTAATATAAAATAAGCCGCCAATTACGGCATTGTATTCTATAAATCCTAGTGCTTGTCGGGCATACGACGAACGATCGTTTGGTCTTGTTCTTACTCTCAATTGGTGAACAAAACCCGTGTTTAAATCTGCTTGTATGAACAGATGCTTGAAAAACTCTAGTCGCACCCCAGAATGAGCTGACACTCCATAACCGGAAATAGAATAAGTCACTCGATCAAATTGTCCTGCAAAATTGAAATCGTTAACAGAAAGAATTGTCCCAACACTCAGACCTAAAATTCCAGTAACGACAAAATTTCTTTTGCCATTTCTGGGTTTATACCAATCAAATGAACGCATCAACTCCGCGCGGATGTAGTTCATGCCGTTGGTGTTTTCATAATGAAGTGTGTTGAAATCAGTTACCACTGGCTGACCGTCGTAACTGCCACTCCAATTCGTAACGGTGTCAACTCCTGGATCTATTTGTCCTGTGAGATTAACGTGGTTTCCATTTTTTAAATAATATTTGAAATGGTCGTAACCAAAACTCAGTGCCCAATCTTTTTTATAATAATAACCTACGCGAACATTAAACTGTGGAATAGTGATATTTCTGGGGTTAAAATAACTATCAACTGAAAAAGGTTCTGGCCTGTCAACTGCCTTTGCTCCATTCAATGTAAAATCATATCCTGGGCCGACAAATCGCAAATTAGATTTGGTGTAATGCGTTCGGTTATATCCCCAATACAAAAACATTGTTCCTTTTTCTGTTGATTCTTTTTTCTTCCCACCGTATTGAGAATAACTCCCAAATGAGAATGAAAATAAAATAAAGAGAAGTCCTAAAAATTTCATTTAATTATTAATTAATTGAGTCCACTGCTTTTCTGTTAGAATATTCTGTAATCTAAAATCTGATTTTTTGTCTTTGTCATGCCATCGAGCCAAACCAATCCCTTTTACATAATAAGAATAATTTCGTCCATTGAGTTCACTTTCCTCTTTGCTTATCGGATTAAATATGGTGGTTCTATAGTTGTCTTCTATTATCAAAGCTTGCTTCTTTTTACCCATAATCGTGATTTGCTCTTTTTGCTTCACCGGGTTAACTTTTCTTTGAATCTCTTGCAATATTAGAGTAGAATCTCGAACTCCGGGAAAACGGGACGCAAAGTACGTTTCGTCGGTCATATTCATCGGAAACAGCGTATTTTTGAATAATTCAGCTTGCCGCTTTTTTCCGTCTCGATCAACAATCATATGATCGACCAAATTCAAACTGTCAACATTATAATTATACGCTTCTATTATTCTCGCATCTTCCGAATATATTTCGACCACAATGTGTTTGCCCTGTGAATCCTCGATGCGATAAATACGATGAAACCGCTCTACCAATCCGTTTTTCACATCACGATAAACATATACTTGACCTTCACCTGTCATAGGGTAAAAATAGTCCGCTAATTCATTTTTACTTGAATCTGAATTACAGCTTGTAATTCCAAACGCCAACAACAAACACAAAGAAATTATCCTCATGACATTTTAATAAAATTCACTTCCTTTTCCGTTAAAACGCGATAATGTCCTCGAGGTAAATCTTTCTTTGTCAATCCAGCATACTGCACACGATCAACTTTGATTACGACGTAGCCCATGCTTTCTAGCGCGCGACGAGCTATACTATTTTTGCCAGAAGTTAATTCTAGTCCTATCTCTCTAGAATCTCCTTTTACATATTCTGCCTTGTCAAAAAGCACTTTTCCGTCTTCTAAATCAATCCCCGAAGTCAAGCGCTCTAAATCTTCCTTTTTCACTGGTTTATCCAGTTCCAAATGATAAATTTTCTTTGCCTTATATTGTGGGTGAGTAAGTTTCTTCATCATGTCGCCATCATTTGTGAAAAACATTAAACCGGTCGCGTCTTTTTCCATTCTACCAACGGGATACAATTGCTCTCTCGTTGCCTTTTTAACTAAAGTCATGACGGTTTTTCGGCCTGTCTCATCGTCCAATGTAGTGATGAAACCTTTGGGTTTATTAAGAATAACGTAGCGTTTAGTCGCTGAACGGACTGAATCATCTCCATATTTTACAATATCGGTAGACTTAACTTTATAGCCCATTTCAGTAATGATTTCTCCATTTACAGAAACGATTCCATTAGCAATGAAGACATCTGCTTCTCTTCGCGAACAAATGCCGGCATTCGACAAATATTTATTCAAACGAATTGCATCCTCGTCGAATTTGGGCATAGGATCGCCTTTCTTCTGTTTTTGTTTGAAATCGATGTATTTTCGTTTATCTCTGGAGCTTACTGTTTTTTTCTCATCTTCTTGTCCAGCTGCACTTCTTGATTGTGCACCCGCCGTTTTTGAGCGGGTTGTTGTTTTTGTTCTGCCAGCAGCGCCGGTCTTACGTGTAGGTTTTACTCCTCCACCTCTTTTTTTGTTCATCTCGAGCATTATTTATTTCCGCAAAGATAATTCGGATAATTGAATTAAAGAAATTTATAATAGACCGCTGCTCACATGGAGTATTGAGCGTTCGCTTTGCGAACTGATAGACCCCATCCGACGGATTGATGGATCTGCGACAAATTAGCCCATAACTCCATCAGCTCGAAGGGCAGTCCAGATTCTATCAGCTGTAGCTTTCTATAGAAAAGATGTGAATGCATCGGCTATGTATTCCAAATCCGTTCGGAATCCGTTGTGGACAATGGAAATGATGTCGAATTGTGTTTCTAATTCGATGTCCTTCGATTGAATATAATAATTAGCTACTTTGATTATTTGTCTCTGTTTTGCTCGAGTGACGGCGCGCCAAGGTTCGCCAATTTCAGCTGTTTGCCGTGTTTTGACCTCCACAACATGAATTTTATCCTTAAACTTCGTAACGATATCAATTTCAAGATGCTGAAGTCGAAAGTTGCGCACGAGTATTTCGTGGCCTTGTTTCTTTAAGTATGAAGTTGCTAAATTTTCGCCGTAAACGCCTAGTTCTTGATTTGTCATTTGTCAATCGTGAATGCTTTCTATCTTGAAGATACAAAAAAGTTTAAGTCGACTTCAATGCGTTTGCCTTTCTTTCTTTTTAAATACAAATCGTTTCTGAATCACAAAGGGTTAATTGTTGAATTAATGAACTTCCAAAAAAACAATACTGCCATCCGATAGATTTAGAAATGGCACATTGCACGGAACCGTAGCCTAGATTAAATAACACCAATCAATTCCAACGTTTCTTTAGATGCAGCTTGCTCGGCTAACTTTTTCGAACTTCCTATTCCTATACCGTACTTTTTGTTGTTGATTCTTGCAGCCATTGTATATTTCCAAAATCCCCCTTGGTTTTCGTCAGTAATAGTGTCAAACTGCAGCTCAAGTTTACCTTTCTGACACCAAATAACCAGTTTTGACTTGAAATCTATTTCTTCTTCCAAAACTTTGGTCATGTTTACATATTTGACTAAAATATGATCTTGAATAGCCGCGCGGGCAAACTTAAATCCTCCGTCTAAAAAGATTGCACCTATAATTGCTTCATAAGCATTTCCTTCGATAGTACTCATGTTTATAGAGCGACCTTTCTGAAAGCGCATGACTTTATTAATTCCGATTGTTTCTGCTATTTCAGAGTGGTGTTTTCGACTGACAATTTTTGATTTTATTTTGGTTAAATATCCCTCTGCTTCGTTTGGAAATTTAATAAAAAGATATTCGGCAATTACGGTATCGATAACTGCATCACCTAAAAACTCCAAACGTTCGTTAGACATAAGAGAATTATCCTCAAAAAGCAAAGATTTGTGCGTTACCGCACGCAAAAATAAACCAATATCTTTTATTCGATAACCAAATTTTGAGCGTATAAATCTATAGAGGTTTTTCTGCTCTTGATTTTTTCCTTTATCAAATATTGATAAGGTCATGAGAAATTATCCTACAAATTTCTTCACAATGACGCTTGTGTTGTGGCCGCCAAATCCGAATGTATTGGAAATTGCAACATTTACAACACGCTTTTGCGCTTTGTGAAAAGTTAAATTCAATTTATTATCTAAGGCTGGATCATCATTAAAATGATTGATTGTTGGAGGAACGATATCGTGCTTAACTGCCATGATACACGCTATCGCTTCAATAGCTCCTGCAGCCCCTAATAAATGGCCTGTCATAGATTTTGTCGAAGAAATATTCAATTTATATGCATGTTCACCAAACACTTGTTGGATTGCCTTAACTTCGGCCACATCACCAAGCGGTGTTGAAGTTCCATGAACATTGACGTAATCTATTGCCGTCGCATCTATTTCTGCATCCTCAAGGGCACGCAACATTACGTTTCTTGCGCCTATTCCTTCAGGATGTGGAGCGGTCATGTGGTAAGCATCGCCAGACATTCCGCCTCCGATTACTTCTGCATAAATTTTTGCACCACGTTTAATTGCATGTTCGTACTCTTCTAAGATTAGAGCGCCAGCACCTTCACCTAGAACAAATCCATCACGATCAAGGTCAAATGGACGAGAAGCCGTTTCTGGACTATCATTTCTAGTTGATAAGGCCTTGAGAGCATTGAATCCTCCCATTCCCATTTGATTCACTGCTGCTTCAGAACCACCAGTAACAAGCGCGTGCGCTTTGCCCAATCGAATTAAATTAAAGGAATCAATTATCGCATTGGTAGAAGATGCACAAGCAGAAACGGTAACATAATTTGGACCACGTAGACCATATTTAATCGAAATATGCCCCGCAGCAATGTCCGAAATCATTTTAGGGATAAAGAATGGATTGAAACGCGGTGTTCCGTCTCCCGCAAAAAAGTTTTGCGCTTCGTCTTGAAATGTTTTAAGCCCTCCGATGCCAGACCCCCAAATTACTCCAATATAATCTAAATCCGGATTTGACTCCATTAAGCCGGAGTCTGCCATGGCTTCTGCTGCAGAAACCATGGCATACTGCGAAAATTGATCTAATTTCCTAGCTTCCTTACGGTCCATAAAATCTTCAATGTTGAAGTTTTTGACCTCGCAAGCAAAATGTGTTTTGAACAATGAAGCATCAAATTGTTGGATCGGGGCGGCGCCACTTTTTCCATTTATTAAACCTTCCCAAAATTCGGGAAGTGTATTACCAATAGGGGTAAGTGCACCAAGGCCCGTTACAACAACTCGCTTTAACTTCATAAATATCCAATTTTTAAACTAAAAGTTATTCTTAGTTTGCGTGCTCTTCGATGTAAGAAACTGCAGCACCTACTGTTTGAATGTTTTCAGCTTGATCGTCAGGAATTGCGATATTGAATTCTTTTTCGAACTCCATAATCAATTCTACTGTATCTAGAGAGTCAGCCCCTAGATCGTTCGTGAAGCTTGCTTCTTGCGTTACTTCGCTTTCCTCAACTCCCAATTTATCTACGATAATAGATACTACTCTTGTTTTGATGTCAGACATTGTTTTCGTTTTAATAATTAATTCAGCCTGCAAAGAAAAAAACATATCATCAATAAACAAAGTAAATTCGCTTAATTATTTACTTTGACTTGCGATTGTCTAATTTACGGCATGTAACACTCACCTATTTAGTTCCGAATATAGGGTTAAATTCTTAATTTATGAGAAATCCTTTCTACCTTTGTTATTATGATCAAAAAACGTTTGGCCATTTTTGCATCCGGTTCAGGGACGAATGCTTTAAAATTAGTGGATTACTTCACAAATCATCCCTATATTGAAATAGGAATCTTAATTTGCAATAAAAAAGATGCTCCAGTAGTTCAGGCCTTCGAAAAAATAGGACTTACTGCTTTTATCTTAGACAACCAAAAGGCAAGTCAAGGAAAGTTATTATTAAATATCTGCAAAAATCAAGGCGTTGATTTTGTTGTTTTGGCAGGATATTTAAGGAAAATCCCCGATGAACTTATAGCTAAATACCCAGAGCAAATAATTAATATTCATCCTGCATTATTGCCAAAATTTGGAGGGAATGGCATGTATGGCATGCGTGTTCACGAAGCTGTTAAGGCTGAGGGAGAAAAATTTTCCGGTATTAGCATTCATTTAGTAAATGCTAACTACGACGACGGTCAAATGATTGCTCAATTTTATTGTAATCTTTCTGAAAACGACACTGTAATTGATATTTCTAAAAAAGTCCAACGTTTGGAACATACTTTTTATCCAATTGTCGTAGAAAACTACATAAATCTTTTTTAAATGAACTTTTTCACTAGTTTCTCTTGGGCCGAAATATTTAAAGCCACAATAGCTGTGTTCAACTCATAAGTGCAACAAACTTATTATTCAGAGTTTCAATAGGACTAAGATAATTGAATTTTCTGATTGGTCTGTGATTAATTGACAATTCTACTTGTTTAATTCTTTCTTCGGATAC
>Ga0209390_10003130_pt1 | contig 27300 bp, 23 predicted proteins | sample BON01_FD_187212 | JGI IMG/M metagenome (GOLD analysis project Ga0209390, IMG submission 187212) | Freshwater microbial communities from Lake Bonney liftoff mats and glacier meltwater in Antarctica - BON-01 (SPAdes) (version 2) | ecosystem: Environmental > Aquatic > Freshwater > Ice > Glacier...
CAGTGCGGAGCGATGGTTGCCCACTGGGCATCAGTCAGAGTAGTGCGGATCAAGGTTGCCTCCCATGTTGGCAACCTTGAATCAGTCAGCGGGTGATTTGGGAATCCTCAAACGTCAACAGGCCCTAATCATTTTTCTACGGAGAGGCGGAATGAAGCATGTATTTTGTGCCATCGCCGTTGTTGCGGCGTCGTCAAGTTTCGCTTTGGCAGGGGGCCCTGTCATCGTTTCGGTAGATCCGCCACCCGAACCACCAGCTGTCGTGGCCGTGCATGACTGGTCTGGCCCTTATGTCGGACTTGGGTATGGCAAGACCTCGGGCGGCCTCGATTATACGCCTGGTGGCAGTTTCGATCTGAACGGTGGAAATGCGACCTCGCTCTATGCGGGATATCTGATGCAGCGCGGCGCGTTGGTCTATGGCGGCGAACTTGCCTTTTCGAAGGGCAATGACACTTTTGCCACCGGCTTTCCAACCGAGAACGTGGACCGGATCATCGACCTTAAAGGCCGGGTTGGCTATGCCGCCAACAAGGCGCTGTTCTACGGCGCCGTCGGCTTCAGCAGCATGAAATATGATGTTCCGGTGATCTCCAACAGTTTCACCACCAGCGGTCTGAACTATGGCCTTGGCGTGGATTTCGCGGTGACGGACCGGGTGACCATGGGTCTGGAATACCTAGCGCGCAAGACCGAAGGCGATACCTTCAACGTGGGTCAGACGGCGGATCTGGACGTGAACACGATCACCTTTCGTGTGGGCTTCAGTTTCTGATCACACCTTGCGGGGGCTGGTCACGGCCCCCGCCCTGTCGTTAGGTTGATCCCGGACTTTGACCCGGGATTTTGCAGATGACCAACACCCCTTTGGCGCCGCCTTTTGAGGCGGGCGACATCCATCGTCTTTTGACCATCATGGCCCGGCTGCGTGATCCGCAAACCGGTTGCCCTTGGGATATTGAGCAGACCTTTGCCACCATTGCCCCCTATACGCTGGAAGAGGCGCATGAAGTGGCCGATGCGATCGAGCGACAGGCCTGGGGCGAATTGCCGGGTGAGTTGGGCGATTTGCTGCTGCAAGTGGTGTTTCATGCGCGCATGGCCGAAGAGGCAGGGATGTTCGGGTTTTCCGATGTGGTCGCGGCGATTTCCGACAAGATGCTGGCACGGCACCCGCATGTCTTTGGAGCGGAGTCGCGCGATAAATCTTCTGAACAGCAGACCCGCGATTGGGAGGCGTTGAAGGCAACCGAACGCGGCCCGGCCCGGGTTTTGGACGGCGTGGCGCTGGCGTTGCCTGCTCTGACCCGCGCGGTAAAGCTGCAAAACCGGGCGGCGCAGGTGGGCTTTGATTGGCCCTCAACCGATGAAGTTTTGGACAAGCTGGTGGAAGAAGCGCGCGAGGTGGTTGAGGCCCGCGACACCCTTGGGCCCGAGGAATTGACCGAAGAAATCGGCGATCTGTTCTTTGTGATGGCCAACCTTGCGCGGCATCTGAAGGTGGATCCGGAGGCCGCCTTGCGCGCCGCATCGGTGAAATTCTCTCGCCGTTTTGGCGCGATTGAAGATTGGTTGGCCGAAGCGGGCAAGACGCCTGTGCAAAGTGACTTGGCCGAGATGGACGCGCTTTGGAACCGGGCCAAGGCGGCGGAAAAGGCGGCCAAGGCGCAGGATAAATAATAACCAATCTTTTCACTCAGGATATTGACGCCCGCGCCAGACTCCGCTTTAAGCAGGTCATAATTCCCGACCAAAGGACTCAGCCATGTTCCGCCTTGCCACCCTGCTTGCCCTGACCACCGCCCTGCCCGCCTTGGCGGATGAGGTGAACGTCTATTCCCACCGCCAGCCCGAACTGATCCAGCCCCTGGCCGATGCCTTCACCGCCGAGACGGGTATCGCCGTAAATATCGCCTTTGTTGACAAGGGCATGGCAGAGCGGCTGGAGGCCGAGGGCGACCGCTCTCCCGCCGATCTGGTGCTGACGGTGGACATCGCGCGGCTGAAACAGATCGTCGATGCTGGTGTGACCCAGCCGGTGGAGTCGGCCGTTTTGGCGGCCAATATCCCCGCCACCCTGCGCGACCCGGGCAATCAGTGGTTTGGCCTCACAACGCGCGCGCGGATTGTCTATGCCTCCAAGGACCGGGTCGACCCGGCCGAGATCACCACTTATGAGGATCTGGCCGACCCGAAATGGAAAGGCCGCATCTGCACGCGGTCCGGCCTGCATGACTATAACGTGGCGCTCTTGGGCGCGATGATCGTGCATCATGATGAGGCTTTTGCGCAGACTTGGGCCGAGGGGTTGAAAGCCAACCTGGCCCGCAAGCCCGAAGGCGGCGACCGCGATCAGGTCAAGGCGATTGCAGCGGGGGAATGCGATATTGCCTTGGGCAATACCTATTACATCGGCGAGATGCTGGCTGATCCTGAACAGGCCCCTGCTGCGGAATCGGTGAATGTGCTGTTCCCGGTGTTTGAGGGCGGCGGCGCGCATCTGAACATCTCGGGCATCGCGATGACCAAGGCGGCCCCGAACCATGACGCGGCGCTGAAGTTCATGGAATGGCTTTCGTCGGACGAGGCGCAAAAGATCTATGCTGAAACGAACAACGAATTCCCCGCCAACCCAACTGTGGCCCGCAGCGCATTGGTTTCCAGCTGGGGTGATTTCACCGCTGACAGCCTGTCTTTGACCGATGTGGCCGCAGCCCGGCCAGCCGCGTTGAAAATCATGGAAACCATCGATTACGATGGCTGATCAGATCTGCCCTGCTTCGGATCGATTTTCGGAGCAGGGCAAATCCCACACATTTTCGGCAAATAGCTTGCGGCCAGTTACCAATATTTCATCGCTTCGGCTTTAATCTGAAGGCCTATTCACAAAGGCTTTGAGGCGTTGGCCATCACATGCAATTCAGTTTTTCAGTCTTTTCGGCAACGGATATTGGCCTGAAGCCAACTGGTTTCGGGTCGGGCACCTATAAGATTGGCGCCCCACCGCGCGCTGCTGTGGTCGAGGATGACGATGGCGTCCTGAATGACGAGGCGGGCATCGTGCAAAACGCGTCCAGTCCGTTCCAGAACGCGAACGAAACGGTGGACAAAAGCTCGCAGACGATGGTTGGTGATCTGGATGGCATGGGCGCCGATGGCCACATAATCCAATCAATCTACAAGTTCGCCGTGTTCAATGCCACGACCGGGCAAAGCGGCACGGCCTATATGTTGCGCGTGTACAAGGGAACCGACCCGTCTTCCTTTCAGCCTAACCACGGGGGCGGTCAGATGGGCCCCTATTATTACGCGATGACCGTGCCCTTTTCGGCCGGAGATCAGATCACCTTCACCCAACCGAACTGGGTTGGGCAGGTGCCTTACCCCGAACTGACAGGCGGGCTTGCCGTGTGTTTTGCGGCTGGCACACTGATCGACACGCCGGCCGGGCCCAGAGCCGTTGAAATGTTGCGCCCGGGCGATACGGTGACAACCCGCACCGGCACGGCGCAGCTGCGCTGGCTGGGGGTGCAGAAACTCAGCCTTGCCCGGCAGGAAACCGATCCGCGCCTTACGCCGGTTCGGATTGCGGCGGGGGCGCTTGGCCCTGGGCGACCGAACCGGGATTTGTGGGTCTCTGGCCAGCACCGGATGTTGGTCCATTCGGCCAGCGCGCAGCGCAAGACCGGCTGTTCCTGCGTGCTGGTTGCGGCCCAATCGTTGATCGGGCTGCCCGGGATCGATCGCCCTGCGGCCCATGCAACAGTGACCTATGTGCATTTTCTGTGTGATCACCATGAGATCGTTTTTGCCAATGGCGCGCCCTGCGAAACCATGCTGCCCGGCGTGCAGGCGCTGAAGAACCTGTTGCCCGATGCACGCGCGGACGTGCTTGCCGTGCTGACCTGCCCGGCGTGCAGGCGCTGAAGAACCTGTTGCCCGATGCACGCGCGGACGTGCTTGCCCTGCTGACCTGCCCGGCGCGCGAGGTGACCCCTGCTGCACCCATTCTTGGCCGTCGGCAGGTGCGCAAGCTGATCGATAGGCAAATGCTTTGGTTCAGTGCCTCGCACGTCCCGGATGTTGTTCCGCAGGACGTGGCCTAGACGACGCGTTTTTGGGATACCGTTCAGGCTTTGACCCGGCTACACTTTGGGTAACGCTAGGCCCCTGCGCCCGACTTTTGCAACCTGCTCCGGAAAGTCCGCCATGACCCATCCTCGCAAGATCATCATCGACACCGACCCCGGACAGGACGATGCCGTGGCAATTCTTCTGGCCTTGGCCTGCCCGGATCAGCTGGAGGTGCTGGGCTTGACGGCTGTGGCCGGCAATGTGCCCTTGCCGCTGACCGAAAAGAACGCCCGGGTGATTGTTGAATTGGCAGGCAAATCTACGCCGGTTTTTGCGGGTTGTGACGCGCCCTTGACCCGCAGGCTGGTCACGGCAGAGCATGTGCATGGCAAGACCGGGCTGGACGGCATCGCCTTGCCTGACCCAACCCTGCCGCTGCAAAGCCAGCACGGCGTTGATTTCATTATTGAAACCCTGCGCCACAACCCGCCCGGCAGCGTGACGCTGTGCCCCTTGGGCCCCTTGACCAATATCGCCACCGCGTTTCAACGCGCCCCCGACATCATCGCGCGGGTGGCCGAGATTGTCTTGATGGGTGGCGGTTATTTCGAGGGGGGAAACATCACCCCGGCGGCAGAATTCAACATTTACGTTGACCCGGAAGCCGCTGATATCGTGTTTAAATCCGGCGTGCCCTTGGTGGTGATGCCACTGGATGTGACGCATAAGGCGCTGACCAGCCGGGCTTGGGTTGAAGGGATGCGGGGCTTGGGCACAAAGGTCGGCCAAGCCGTGGCCAGCTGGACCGATTTCTTCGAGCGGTTCGATACCGCCAAATACGGCAGCGAAGGCGCGCCGTTGCACGATCCTTGCGTGATCGCCTATCTGCTGGAGCCGGGGCTGTTTTCCGGCCGTCATATCAACGTGGAGATTGAAACCCAGTCCGATCTGACCCTTGGCATGACCGTGGCCGATTGGTGGCATGTGACGGACCGCGCCCCGAATGCGATGTTTATCGGTGACGTTGATCGCGATGGCTTTTATCGCCTGCTGTCAGACCGCCTGTCGCGGCTATAGCGCGACCAACCCTGCCCGGAACCGGGCCGCATTGGCGCGGTAGCCAGCGGCCGAGGCTAAAAGCCGCGCTTGCGCCTCGGCGTCCAAGATCCGCACGACCTTGCCGGGGCTGCCCATCACCAAGGAGCCATCGGGAATTTCCTTGCCTTCGGTGATCAGGGCGCAAGCGCCAATCAGGCAGCCCTTGCCGATCTTGGCCCCGTTCAAAACGGTCGCCCCCATGCCGATCAGCGTGCCGTCGCCGATCGTGCAGCCATGCAGCATCGCTTTGTGGCCAATGGTGCAATCGCGCCCGATGGTCAGCGGATAGCCCATATCCGTGTGCAAAACCGCGTTTTCCTGAATGTTCGTGGCCGCGCCCACCGTGATCCATTCATTATCGCCCCGCAACGCCGCGCCAAACCAGATGCCAACGCCAGATCCCAGCCGGATCCGCCCCATCACATGCGCGCCGGGGGCGATCCACGCGTCATCGTCAATTTCGGGCGCAATGCCGTCAAATGCGTAGATCATCTTGCCTCAAACTCCTTATTCAGCCCGCGGGTGAAATCGCTTAGGCCAGGTTGGCGGTCGCGGCGCAGTCTTTCCGCTTGAAGAATGGTCAGCAAGTCTTTGAACGTGCTGTCAATATCATCATTTACAAGAACATAGTCATATTCCGCCCAATGGCTGATTTCAGACTGGGATTTCTCCATCCGACCGGCGATCACCGCATCAGAATCCTGCGCCCGGCCGCGCAAGCGACGTTCCAGTTCGGCAATCGACGGCGGCAGGATGAACACCGACACCACATCGCGCCCAAGGGCTGAGTTGCGAATTTGCTGGCCACCCTGCCAATCAATGTCAAACAGCGTGTCGCGGCCCTCGGCCATCGCGGTTTCCACCGGGCCGCGCGGGCTTCCGTAGAAATTTCCAAAAACCTCGGCGTGTTCCAGCATCTGGCCAGTCGAAACCAGATCTTCAAAGTCCTGACGGCTGCGGAAATAGTATTCGCGCCCGTCCTCTTCACCCGGCCGCGGGCTGCGCGTGGTGGCAGAGACGGAAAACCGGATCGTTGAATCCCACTCCATCAATCGCCGCGCCAGCGTGGATTTGCCCGCGCCAGAAGGCGAGGACAGGATCAAAAGCAAGCCGCGGCGCAGGGGTTGCACAGCCATTGTCACTCCACGTTCTGAACTTGTTCGCGCATCTGGTCGATCACCGCTTTCAGGTCAAGGCCCACTTGGGTCAGGGCGATGTCTTGGGATTTCGACAGCAGAGTATTAGCTTCGCGCAAAAACTCCTGCATTAGAAAATCAAACTTGCGACCGACCGGGGCAGGATCGCCCAAAAGCGCGCGGGCGGCTTTGATATGGGCGGCCAGCCGGTCGATCTCTTCGGTGATGTCTTGTTTGACGGCCAACAGGGCCAATTCCTGCGCGATGCGGGTTGCATCAAAGCCCTCGGCATTGTCCAAAAGCCGCGCAATAGCGGCGCGCAGCGCATCGGGCGCGCGGGTGCGCCGGGCCTCAGCCAAAGCGATGGCTTGGACCACAAAGCCTTCGATCTGATTCAGCTGCGCGCTGATCACGGTGGCCAAAGCCGCACCTTCCGCCCGGCGCATCGCGTTGAATTCGGCCAGCAAAGCGGGCAGTTCCGCCAGCAAAGCCGCACGCAGCGGGGCGGGATCGTCATCGACCGCGCCGGTCTCCAACACCCCGCGCATGCCGATCACATCGGCGGCGGTGGCTTGGCCCAGCGTCACGCCCATCGCCATCGCGGCCTCTTCAACCTGGCTAAGGGCGTGCAGCGCACCCGCCAGAACCAACGGGTTCAGCCGCAGCGCATCGGTGCCGCCCGCCGCCTTTGACACCTTCAATGACAGGCTGACGTTGCCGCGCGCCAGCGCCTTTTGCAAAGGCTCCCGCAACGCCTGCTCCAGCCCCTCGATCCAATCGGGCACGCGCAGCCGCAGATCCAATCCCTTGCCGTTGACCGAGCGGATATCCCAAGCCCAGTCAAAGCCCGCCCCGGCCCCGCGCTTTGCCGCAAATCCTGTCATTGAAACCGTCATGCCGTCTCTCCCTGCCGCCAGCGCACCCGGCCGGTGTTTACCATTTATCTAGATTTTCGACCGAATCCAATTCAACTGCGGTATCTTAACGTATCGCTAATCAGTCTTGCCGCATCATTAACCAAACGGGTCAAAGCCTGCGTCAAACGCGCGGCAAGGCCTAGCAGAGGGGGATGCAGGCGGCAACATCGCCACGTCCGAAGGAGACCGCCATAGTGTTTTCATTTCTGGAAGGCCGCAAAGACCGGACCACCCGCCCGTCTGCGCAGTTTCGCGGGCTGACCGAAGTGCGCGCCTATTGGGAGGGGTTGCGCCGGAACGGTGGCCTGCCGACCCGCGCCGATCTTGACCCACGCGGCATGGCCAATGTGCTGGATCATGTTTTTGTCGCCGAACGTATCGGCACCGGCATCGCCCGGTTACGGATTGCAGGCAGCGGCATGGCCGATCTGTGCGGGATGGATATGAAGGGGTTGCCCCTGTCCGTGCTGGCTGTGCCCGAGGCGCGGTTGCGTCTGGCCGATGTGTTGGAGCGTGTTTTTACCGACCCACAGGTGGCCGAATTGCACCTTGAGGCGGAAACCAGCATTGGCCGGCCGGCCTTGGCGGCGCGGCTGTTGCTGCTGCCGTTGCAGGCCGAAGGGACCGCGACGCGTGAATTGGTTCTTGGGTGCCTTGCGACCGATGGCGACTTGGGCCGCGCGCCCCGCCGCTTTGGCATCTCGCGCGTGGTGCAAGAGCGGTTGGCCCTGCCTGCCGGTCTTGTGATGCCCCACGCAGCTATTGAGGAGCCGCAGCGGGGTTTTGCAGAAGCCCCCCGCAAGATGGAGCGCCCGGTGGCCGGGCCTGCGCATCTTCGGCTTGTCTATTCCGCCGATTGATCCCGTTTGCGTCTGGTAAAATGAAAAAGGCGGGGCACGGCGGCCCCGCCTTTTTTTTCAATGTGACAAACCTTACAGCGCGACGCGGCGCGCGGCATCGCGTTGGGCAGACAATTCTTCTGCCACCAGAAACGCCAGTTCCAGCGACTGGCTGGCATTCAAACGTGGATCACAAGCGGTGTGATAGCGATCCGCCAGGCTTTCATCGCTGACCGCGCGCAAGCCGCCCGTGCATTCGGTCACATCCTGCCCGGTCATCTCGAAATGAACGCCCCCCGGAACGGTGCCTTCGGCCTTATGAATGCCAAAGAACTCGCGCACTTCGCGCAGCACGGATTCGAACGGCCGAGTTTTGTAGCCGGACGCCGCCTTGATCGTGTTGCCGTGCATCGGGTCGCAAGACCAGACTACATTGGCACCCTCTTCTTGAACGGCTTTGATCAGGCGTGGCAGGTGGTCGCCAACCTTGCCCGCGCCAAAGCGTGCGATCAGAGTCAGGCGGCCCGCCTCGTTTTCCGGGTTCAGCTTGGCCATCAGCACTTTAAGGTCATCCGCCGTGGTCGTCGGGCCGCATTTCAAGCCAATCGGGTTCAACACGCCGCGGGCAAATTCGACATGCGCGCCATCGGGCTGGCGGGTGCGGTCACCAATCCAGATCATATGGCCGGAGCCTGCAACGGGCTTGCCGGAAATGCTGTCGATCCGGCACAAAGCCTCTTCATATTCCAACAAAAGCGCTTCGTGGCTGGTATAGAAATCCACCCGTGACAGCTCATGTGCGGTTTCGGCATTCACACCGGCAGCATTCATGAAATCCAACGCGTCCGAAATGCGATTGCTCAGCTCGCGGTAGCGTTCGGCCTTGTCATGCTCGGCAAAGCCCAGGGTCCAGCTGTGAACCCGGTGAATGTCGGCAAAGCCGCCGGTGCTGAAGGCGCGCAGCAAGTTCAGGCTGGCGGCGGCTTGGGTATAGGCCTGCAACATGCGGTTCGGATCGGGGCGGCGCGACTCTTCCGTCGCCTCGAACCCGTTGATGATATCGCCGCGATAGCTAGGGTATTCGACGCCGTCGATCATCTCGGTCGGGGCGGAGCGGGGCTTGGCGAATTGGCCGGCCATTCGGCCCACCTTGATCACCGGAACCTTGGCGCCATAGGTCAGCACCACGGCCATTTGCAGCATCACCCGAAAGGTGTCGCGGATGTTATCTGCGCTGAATTCGGCAAAGGATTCAGCACAATCGCCGCCTTGCAGCAAAAAGGCCTTGCCCTCAGCCGCCAGCGCCAGTTGTTTTTTCAGCCGCCGCGCTTCGCCTGCGAAAACCAATGGCGGGTATTTGCCCAGCTGCGCTTCAACACCGGCAAGTGCGGCGAAATCAGTATAATCGGGCATCTGCACACGCGGTTTTGCGCGCCAGTCTGACTTTGTCCAACCCTTGGTCATGGCAAGTTTTCCTTGGTCGTTTGCGGTAACGGCTTGGCTATACGCTGCCGGGCCGCCAAAGCAAAGGCCGAAACAGGTCAGATCGCATCCAGCAGCCCTTGCGGCGGCCCCTGATTTCGGCTTCCATGCGCCTCTAACGACGCAAACAGGTCGCAGATATGCCCACCCCGCCCCACAAGGCTACCTTGTCCGAGAAAAATCGCCCCGTTAAGCGGTTCGTTTTTCTATTGCTGGACAAGTTCACCATGCTGTCCTTTGCCTCGGCGATTGAGCCTTTGCGGATCGCCAACCGCGTTGCGGGCACGACGATCTATCGCTGGGCCTTGGCGGGTGAGAACGGCCGCGAAGCGACCTGTTCCAACGGCGCGTCCTTCAAACTGGACATGGGGCTGGAGGAAGTGGAGCGGGACGACATCATCTTGGTTTGCGGTGGAATTGATGTACAAAAATCCACGACCAAGCCGGTTTTGAACTGGCTGCGGCGCGAGGCGCGGCGTGGCGCTACCATGGGCGGGCTTTGCACCGGGTCTTATTCGATGGCCAAGGCGGGCCTTCTGGATGGCAAGAAGGCGACCATTCATTGGGAAAATCAGGATGGGTTTCTTGAGGAATTTGAGGATGTTCGCCTGACGAAATCGATTTTTGTGATGGATGGCAACCGCTGGTCTACGGCGGGCGGCACTTCATCACTGGATCTGATCTTGAAGGTCGTCGCCGTCGATCATGGCGAAGATATTGCGAATACCGTGGCCGATCAGCTGATCTACTCCACTATCCGCACCGATCAGGACACCCAACGCCTGTCGATCCCCACCCGCATCGGCGTGCGGCATCCAAAGCTGTCTCAGGTCATCCAGATGATGGAGGGCAATATCGAAGATCCGATGTCGCCCGCTGACCTCGCCGAAGAAGTCGGCATGTCGACCCGCCAGCTGGAGCGGCTGTTTCGCCGCTATCTGAACCGATCACCCAAGCGGTATTACATGGAATTGCGCCTGCAAAAGGCGCGTAACCTGTTGATGCAAACGGATATGTCGGTGATCAACGTGGCTTTGGCTTGCGGCTTTGCCTCGCCTAGCCATTTCTCAAAATGCTACCGCAGCCATTACAACACCACCCCTTACCGCGAGCGCGGCACCCAAGGCGGCCCCAGCGTCGCCCCCGGGCGCTTGTCGATATAATGCGCAGGCGCGGCGTGATTGCAGGATTGGCCGCAGGCGTGCTGCCGGTGCCTGCGATGGCCAAAGGACGCCGGATTGCCGTGATCGGCGCGGGTATGGCCGGGCTGGCGGCTGCCCGTGCGCTAGACAAGGCGGGCGCGGATGTGACGGTGCTGGAGGCCCGCAACCGCATTGGCGGGCGGGTCTGGACCAGCCGGTTATGGGCCGGGCAACCGGCGGATCTGGGCGCCAGCTGGATTCATGGCACCAAGGGCAACCCTTTGACCGCGCTAGCAAAAGAGGCCGGGACTGCGCTGTCGCGCACTGATTACGACCGCGCGGCGGCCTTTGGAGCGGGCGCAGAGCAGCCCTATCCGGAAGAGCCTTGGGCGGTGCTGGAAGAAGCGCAGGAATTGGCCCATGGCGGCCCCACAGACCTGTCTTTGCGCGATGCCGTGCAGGCCCTACCCCTGTGGAAAAAATGGTCAAAGCCGCAGCGGCAAGACTTTCACGCCGCCGTTCACCGCATGGTCGAGCATGAATATGCCGCCGATTGGGCCGATCTCTCAGCCCGCCATTATGACGAAGGCGAGACTTTTGGCGGCCCTGATGCGCTGTTTCCCGGCGGCTACGACCAGTTGGCGGTTCATGCAGCCAAAGGGGTAAACATCCGCCTTGGCGCCGATGTGCGCGGGCTTGCAGCCACAGCCAAAGGGGTGTCGGTGACCCTGGCGGATGGCAGCGCAGAGGCTTTTGATGCCGCGATCATCACCCTGCCCTTGGGCGTTTTGCAATCGAACCGGGTGGCCTTCACCCCTGCCCTGTCGCCCGACAGGCAAGCCGCCATCTTCACGCTTGGCATGGGCTTGATGAACAAATGCTGGCTGCGGTTTGATGCCGCCTTGCCTGTGCCGGACGTGGATTGGATGCTGAACCTTGGCCCACCGCCGGACCTTTGGCCCGAATGGATCAACGCCGCGCCCTCAACCGGCCAACCGTTGCTGTTGGCCTTCAATGCAGGCCCCCGCGCCGATGAGGTTGAGGCGATGGATGACGCCGCCACCACCCATTCAGCAACGCAGGCCCTGCGCGCGATGTTCGGCAGCCGCTTTCCCACCCCCATTGCGGCCCAGATCACCCGCTGGCGGGCGGATCCTTACGCCAAAGGCGCCTATTCCTACCACCCCCCCGGCGCCAATCTTGCCACTCGCGCAGCCCTTGCCGGGGCCGATTGGGACGGCCGCCTTATCTTTGCGGGAGAGGCCACCTCTGAATACCCGTCTACCGTGCATGGCGCGTGGTTATCGGGGCAAAAGGCTGCAAAAGCCCTAGTTTGACCGCCCGTAAGGTCACGCAACAGACACACTTCCCTTTTCCAAAACCTCCCTCTAGGCTGTGCCACAGGATTTCGATCCAACTAGGGAGTTAAACAATGAAAAAACTGCTGCTGGCCGCTTCGGCCTGTGCATTGTCGGCGGGCATCGCCTCGGCCGAGGATGTGAAACTGGGGGTCTTGATTGGCTTTACCGGTCCTATTGAATCGCTGACCAGCCACATGGCTGCGGCAGCGGAAATGGCGATGGCTGAGGTGAATGCCTCGGGTCAGGCCATGAACACCTATGCGTCGGTGCGCGGCGACTCGACTTGCGTCGATTCGGCGGCGGCCACGGCTGCGGCTGAGCGGATGATCACCGCCGAAGGCGTCAAGGGCATCATTGGTGCGGATTGCTCGGGTGTGACCCGCGCCGTTCTGACCAACGTCGCCATGCCGAATGGCATCGTAATGGTCTCGCCCTCGGCCACCTCGCCTGCGCTGACGGATGACCCGGATAATGGGCTGTTCTTCCGCACCGCGCCATCTGACGCCCGTGAAGGCGAAGTGATGGCGGATATCCTGACGGAAAAGGGCATCAAATCCATCGCGCTGACCTATTCCAACAGCGACTATGGCAAGGGTCTGGCTGAATCGATCGCAGCAGCTTTTATCGCCAAGGGCGGTGTGGTCACCATCAACGCCAGCCATGACGACGGCAAAGCCGACTATTCGGCCGAAGTCGCGGCACTGGCAGCGGCAGGCGGCGACCTTTTGGTTGTGGCCGGTTATCTGGACCAGGGCGGCAAGGGCATTGTCCAGGCGTCGCTGGACACCGGCGCGTTCAGCACCTTTGGTCTGCCCGGCGGCATGGTGGGCGACAGCTTGCCTTTGGCCATCGGTCCGGCGCTGGATGGCAGCTATGGTCAGGTCGCACAGTCCGACAGCGATGGCGCTGCGGTTCTGATCGAGATGGGCAAAGCCAACGATCCGGCGTTTGACGCAACCTCGCCTTATTCGATGGAAAGCTATGACGCAGCGGCGCTGATCATGCTGGCGATGGAGGCCTCTGGCTCCACCGATTCCAACGTCTACAAGGAAAAGATCATGGAAATCGCCAATGGCCCCGCTGACGGGTCGGGCGTCAAGATCCTTCCGGGCGAACTCGGCAAGGCGCTTGAATTGATCAAGGCTGGCACCGCCATCGACTATGATGGTGGTTCGGGCGTACAGCTGATTGGTGCTGGCGAAAGCGCTGGTCGCTACAAAGAGTTCGAGATCAAAGGCGGCGTCTACGAGACTATCAAGTTCCGCTGACCTTTGCGTAACGCTTGACACAACGGCGCGGCCCGGGCATTTCCCCGGGCCGTTGCCATAAGAAAAGGGCCGCCAGCACGGGGAATACCCCCGGCATTCAGGCAGGCCCGACAGGGGGACGCCAGATGATCAAGGTCGAAGGGCTTCACAAGCATTTCGGGGGATTCCACGCCGTTGACGGCGCCAGCCTCGAGATCAAGACCGGGTCCATCACCGGGCTGATCGGGCCGAATGGCGCAGGCAAAACCACGCTTTTTAACGTGATCGCCGGGCGGCTGAAGCCAACCTCTGGCCGGGTCATGATGGATGGCAAGGACATCACCGGGCTGGAGCCGCATGTGCTGTTCCACAAGGGCCTGCTGCGCACCTTTCAGATCGCGCATGAATTCAGTTCCATGACCGTGCGGGAAAACCTGATGATGGTGCCCGCCCGCCAGACCGGAGAGCGGCTGTGGGATGCGATGTTTTCCCGTGCCGCCGTCGCCGCCGAAGAAGAAAAGATCCGCGCCAAGGCGGATGAGGTGCTGGAGTTTCTGACCATCAGCCATCTGGCCGATCAAAAGGCGGGCATGATTTCCGGCGGGCAGAAAAAGCTGTTGGAGCTGGGCCGGACGATGATGGTCGATGCCAAGATCGTCTTTCTGGACGAGGTGGGCGCAGGCGTGAACCGCACCCTACTCAACACCATCGGCGACGCGATCATCCGGCTGAACAAAGAGCGCGGCTATACCTTTTGCGTGATCGAACATGACATGGATTTCATCGCCCGCCTGTGTGATCCGGTGATCTGCATGGCCGAAGGCCGAGTGCTGGCACAGGGCACGGTGGATGAGGTCAGATCAGACGAACGGGTGATCGAGGCCTATCTGGGCACCGGATTGAAGAACAAGCTGAAGGAAGAGCATTCCCATGGCTTCTAAACGGACCTGCGAGTTTTCGCAGAAAACTCGTTCCATGAATTTTCTGCGAAAATTCGTGCTGCTGTTTAAGGATGTGCGGTATGGCTGAGCCCTTTCTGATTGGCGAGAACATGACCGGCGGCTATGGCCCGGTTGATATCTTGCACTCTTGCACCATCGCCGTCGAACCGGGTGAAATCGCCGTGATCGTCGGCCCCAATGGCGCGGGCAAATCCACCGCGATGAAGGCCGTGTTCGGGATGCTGAACCTGCGCCAAGGCTCTGTCCGGCTGAATGGCGAGGATATTACCAAACTTTCCCCGCAGGCCCGCGTTCGCAAAGGGATGGGCTTTGTCCCGCAAACCTCGAACATCTTCACTACCATGACGGTCGAAGAGAACCTGGAAATGGGCGCGTTTATCCGCACCGATGACAAGGTTTCCCAGACCATGGCGCAGGTCTATGACCTGTTCCCGATCCTGAAGGAAAAGCGGTTTCAAAAGGCGGGCGAATTGTCCGGGGGCCAGCGCCAGCAAGTGGCCGTGGGCCGCGCGTTGATGACCCAACCCAAGGTCTTGATGCTGGATGAGCCCACTGCCGGGGTTTCCCCGATCGTGATGGACGAGTTGTTCGACCGTATCATCGAAGTGGCCCGCACTGGCATTTCCATCCTGATGGTGGAACAAAACGCACGGCAAGCGCTGGCCATTGCCCATAAAGGCTATGTGCTGGTGCAAGGCGCCAACAGGTTCACCGACACCGGGCAGACGCTTTTGGCCAATGCCGATGTCCGCAAATCGTTCTTGGGGGGCTGAGGGGATGAAAGTGTTGACCCTGATGGTCCTGATGGCCGCCTCGCCTGCCACGGCGAAAGAACTCTGGTGCATGCCCGACGAAGCCTGCGTCAATGATATATGCCAGGCCATGACCGATACCGAAAGCTCGGTGCGCCTGGCCGATCTGAACGCTGCCTCGACAGTCATGCGTTCGGCCGGCGAAGATGTAGCGATGGAGCGGAGCGAAGGCGGCGGCAAGGTGGCCTGGAATGGGGTCTATGAAGTCGGCATCTCGGTCACGCTGACGTTGACGCCCTCTGACCTGGCCTATCGCATGGTCAGTAGCGGCGAATTCGGTCAGACGGTCTCCACCGGCTTTTGTGAGGTGCAATGATGGATATCCTGAATGCCCTTGTGGCGCTGACCAATTATATCCTGATCCCCGGCATGGTTTACGGCAGCCAGCTTGCGCTGGGTGCGTTGGGGGTGACGCTGGTCTTTGGCGTCTTGCGCTTTTCCAACTTTGCCCATGGCGACACCATGGCCTTTGGCACGGCTTTCGTGATCCTGTTCACCTGGTGGTTCCAATCCATGGGGATCAGCTTTGGCCCCTTGCCAACCGCCCTTCTGGCGCTGCCCTTTGGTATTGCGGCCACGGCGGCGATGGTGCTGATCACCGACCGGGTCGTTTACCGCTTTTACCGGGTGCAAAAGGCCAAACCGATCATCATGGTGATCGTCTCGGCGGGTGTCATGTTCGTGATGAACGGCCTTGTGCGGATCATCATCGGCACCTCGGAAAAGAACTTTTCCGATGGCGCGCGGATGCTGCTGAACCCGGCTGATTTCAAAGCGTGGAGCGGGCTGGCAGAACCCTTGGCGATCAAGACCACCGGTGCGGTTTCGGTTGCGGTGGCGTTCTTGTGCATGGGTGCCTTGTTTTGGTTCTTGCAAAAGACCCGCACCGGCAAATCCATGCGCGCCTATTCCGATAATGAGGATCTGGCGCTGCTGTCGGGCATCAACCCCGAGCGGGTGGTGGCAGTGACATGGATTTTGCTGGCCGCCTTGGCCACCGTTGCGGGCACGCTGTACGGATTGGACAAATCCTTTCGGGTTTTTGTCTATTTCAGCCTGCTGCTGCCGATCTTTGCCGCGGCCATCGTGGGCGGTCTTGGCAGCCCGTTGGGCGCGGTTCTGGGTGGGTTCATCATCGCCTTTTCGGAACTGTTCTTTACCACTGCCTGGAAGAAAATAGCGGGCTATCTGTTTCCATCGGATTGGTTGGGAGACGGACTTTATCAAGCGCTGTCAACGGATTACAAAGTGGCGGTCAGTTTCGTCATCCTGATCATCGTGCTTTTGGTCAGGCCTAACGGCATCTTCGGGGGGAAATAGATCATGGCGATCCATCGCAATATCTGGCTGTTCGCGGGCGTATCGGTGCTGTTTTTCCTGACCGCCGTATTCCAAAGCTGGAACTTTAGCCTCTTGATCCTGAACTATGCGCTTTTGTCGGCGATCATGGCGATCGGGGTGAATATTCAATGGGGCTATGCCGGGCTGTTTTCCACCGGCATCGTCGGATCGGTCGCTTTGGGCGGTCTGGCCGTTGTGCTGGTCTCGGCCAACCCGGTGCCGGATGGCTGGGCGGCAGGTGGGCCGCGTATCTTCGGCGCGCTGGCCTTTGGTATTCTGGCAATTGTGCTGGCACTCTGGGCCAGCCGCAAACTGCCCTCAGGGGCCGCGCGCGCCTTGGTTGTGGCCATGGTGCTGATCGTGGCTTTCTTCATCTACCGCGCCATCCTTGACCCCGCCGTGATGGCGGTTGAGGCCAACGACCCGGCCAAGGCCGGCCATATCGGGGGCTTGGGCCTGAACTCGCTACTGGCTTGGCCTGTGGGCGCGGTTCTGGCGGGACTGGCAGCTTGGGTGATCGGCAAGATCGCTCTTGGTTTGCGTGAGGATTATCTGGCCATCGCCACCCTTGGCATTGCTGAAATCGTGATCGCCGTCATGCGGAATGAAGATTGGCTGGACCGGGGCGTCAAGAACCTGATCGACATCTCGCGCCCTTGGCCGGTGCCAAAAGAGGTGGATCTGAAAGAATCCGCCTCGTTCCTGTCCTGGACCAACAGCGTGGGGCTGGATGCGGGCGACACGTCAACCATTCTGGTCAAGCTGATGTATGCCGCCATGTTCGGCGCTGTACTGATCGCATTGATCTGGATGTGCGAACGCGCGCTGAAAAGCCCGTGGGGCCGCATGGTCCGCGCCATCCGCGACAATGAAAATGCGGCTGAGGCGATGGGCAAGGATGTCAAATTCCGCCATTTGCAGATCTTCATCCTCGGCTCTGCCGTGGTCGGGCTGGCGGGCGCGATGATGACCTCGATGGAGGGACAGTTGACGCCCTCCAGCTATGTCCCCTTGCGCTTTACCTTCCTGATCTGGGTGATGGTGATCGTGGGCGGGTCCGGCAACAACTGGGGCTCTGTCTTGGGCGGGTTGTTGATGGGCTGGCTGTATCTGTCGGTCGAATTCCTTGGGCCGCAGCTGATGGATTACATCACCGCAGGCCTGCCCGCCGGAGAGTTGAAAGACCGGTTGCAAGATTCAGCCGCGCAAATGCGATTGCTGACATTGGGCGCGGTGCTGCTGATCGTGATGCGCTTTGCGCCGCGCGGGCTTATTCCTGAAAAGTGACGGGTGATGGTGGAGTGAGGGTCTGACTGCGACATAGTTTGTCGCAAAACCTCATGCCAGCCCGCGCGCGCGCCTTCATGTTGGGCAAAACCGGATTTCAGGAGACTGACAGATGAAGACCCATGCGCGCGTGGTGGTGATTGGTGGCGGCGTTGTTGGCTGCTCGGTTCTTTATCACCTGACCAAACTGGGTTGGTCGGATGTGATGCTGATCGAGCGGTCAGAGCTGACCTCTGGCAGCACCTGGCACGCGGCGGGCGGCTTTCACACGATGAACGGCGACACCAATATGGCGGCGCTGCAAGGCTATACAATCCGGCTTTATAAAGAGCTGGAAGAGATCACCGGCATGTCTTGCGGCCTTCACCATGTGGGCGGCATCACCCTTGCCGACACGCAAGAGCGGTTTGACCAGCTGAAGGCCGAGCGCGCAAAGCACCGCTATATGGGCTTGGATACCGAGATCCTCGGGCCCGAGGAAATCCGCAAGTTCACCTATGATCTGGTCAACCTCGAAGGCATCGTGGGCGCGCTGTATGATCCGCTGGATGGCCACCTTGACCCATCCGGCACCACGCACGCCTATGCCAGAGCGGCCCGGATGGGTGGGGCCGAAATCGTTTTGCACAACCGCGTGCTGGCCACCACGCAGCGCGCCGATGGCGGCTGGGATGTGGTGACCGAAAAGGGCACCGTCACTTGCGAGCATCTGGTGAACGCAGGCGGCCTTTGGGCGCGCGAGATTGCGGCAATGGCCGGGGTCTATTTGCCCCTCTTGCCGATGGCGCACCAATATTTGGTCACCGATGACATCCCCGAAGTGATGGAAATTCTGAAAGCGGGCAAGGAATTCCCGCATGTGATGGATCCGGGTGGAGAGTCCTATCTGCGCCAAGAAGGCCGGGGCCTGTGCATTGGGTTCTATGAGCAACCCTGCGAGCCGTGGTCGCTGGATGGCACCCCTTGGGGCTTTGGCCATGAGCTGCTGAACGAACAATTCGACAAGATCGAAGACTCGGTCGCCTTTGCCAACCGCCGCTTTCCGGTGCTGGAACGCTCTGGCGTCAAGCGGGTGATCCACGGGCCGTTTACCTTTGCGCCTGATGGCAACCCGCTGGTGGGCCCTGTGCAAGGTCTGCGCAACTATTGGTCGGCCTGTGCGGTCATGGCCGGGTTCTCTCAGGGTGGCGGCATGGGTCTGGCGCTGGCGCAATGGATGATCCACGGCGAGGTGGAACGCGATCCGCGCGGCTTTGACGTGTCGCGCTTTGGCACTTGGACGACGCCCGGCTATACCGTGCCGAAGGTGATTGAAAACTACCAGATGCGCTTTTCGGTCGGCTATCCGAATGAGGAACGCCCGGCCGCGCGCCCGTTCCGCACCACACCGATGTATGACATCTGGGATGGCATGAACGCCGTCTGGGGCCAGCAATATGGGCTGGAGGTGGTGAATTACCACGCCCTGCCCGGCCAGCCCCGCTATGAAGAGCCCAGCTTTAAACGCTCCAACGCGTGGGAGGCGACGGCGCAGGAAGTCCACGCCGTGCGGACGGGCGTGGGCCTCAACGAGCTGCAAAACTTTGGCAAATACCGCGTCACCGGACCAAACGCCCGCGCATGGCTGGACCGCATCATGGCAGGCCGCATTCCAAAGCAAGGCCGCGTGTCGCTGACGCCAATGCTGGCAGACTCCGGCAAGATCATCGGTGATTTCACCGTCTCTTGTCTGTCGGAAACCGAATTCCAGCTGACCGCCAGCTACGGCGCGCAGGGCTGGCATCATCGCTGGTTTGAACAGCACGCGATGGACGGTGTGCGCGTTGAAAACATCTCGGACACCCGCTCTGGCTTTACCATCGCCGGGCCGAAATCGCGTGAATTGCTGGCGCGCGTGACCCGCGCCGATGTCTCGGCTGAGGCGTTCAAGTTCATGGATATGAAGCAGATCACTGTGGGTATGGCCAACTGCATCGTGCAGCGCGTCAGCTATACCGCTGATCTGGGCTATGAAATCTTCTGCGATCAGATGTCGGTGCGCCATCTGTGGAATGTCCTGTCCGAAGCCGGCAAAGACCTTGGCCTGCGCCCCTTTGGCATGCGCGCGATGATGTCGTTGCGTCTGGACAAATGGTTCGGCAGCTGGGCCCGGGAATTCAGCCCCGATTATACCCCCGCCGAAACCGGGCTGGATCGGTTCATCTCGTGGAACAAACCCAGCGATTGGATCGGCAAAGCCGCCGCCACGGCGGAAAAGGCCGCAGGCCCGAAACGCCGCCTTGTCTCTTTCATCGTTGATGCAAGTGACGCCGATGTTGTGGCGTGGGAACCGATCTGGCTGAACGGCGATGTGGTGGGCTTTTGCACCTCCGGCGGCTACAGCCACTGGACGGGCAAATCCGTCGCCATGGGTTTCCTTCCCGCCGATGCCACGGTTGACGGCCAAGAGTGCGAGATTGAAATTCTCGGCGAACGCCGCCGCGCCACGGTCTCGCTGGCCCCCATTTGGGATGACGGCGGCCGGATGCGGGCTTAAACTCTTCACCCCTTCCTCTGTGTGAAAATATCCTTGGGGGCGTGAGGCGCGGCACGCGAAGTGGGGGGCAGACAGCCCCCCTTTTTTCATGCCATCAACAGGCATGACCTTGCCCAATATCCTGATCCTTGCCGCTGGTGCCTCATCGCGCATGGGCGCGCGTGACAAGCTGACCGAGCAAGTCGCGGGCCAGCCCCTTTTGACCCGCGGTTGCGAACGGGCGCTGGCGACTGGCGCCCCGGTCACCGTGGTTTTGCCACCCGATCACCCGGCACGGCACATGACCCTTACCGGCCTGCCGCTGCGGATCGTAATCGTCCAGAACGCGGTGGAAGGCATGGCCGCCAGCCTGCGCGCAGGCCTTGCCAGCCTGCCCGACCATAGCCCCGGCGTGATGATCCTGCCTGCCGATATGCCCGATCTGACCACCGATGATCTGCGCCTAATGCTCGATCACTTTGCCCGAGATCCCAGCCGAATCTGGCGCGGGGCCAGTGCGGATGGTCAGGCTGGTCACCCTGCTCTGTTCCCGGCAGAATTCTATCCAGATCTAATGGCCGTTCAGGGTGATGAAGGCGGGCGATCTGTCCTTATGTCCCACCAAAACCGGGTCGCTCTTGTGCCCTTGCCCGGCACCAATGCCGTGCTGGATCTGGATACGCCCGAGGATTGGGCCGCGTGGCACGCGCAGCACTCAGGCGGCCAATAGCACCCGCGCTTCATGTGCTTTCAGGGTTAACCGGGCTGAGGGAAAGGCCACCTCATCAGCCTCCAACTCAGGAAACAGCAACAATAATTCATCGCGCCGCTCCGCATCCATACCGTTGACCGTGCGCACGGCGGGCTGGAAACTCTCGCTCCACATGCCGTCCGAACAGACGATTTCATGCGCCTCGAACATGATGTGAATATAGCTGATTCCCGGCGTCAACTCTTGCGCAACCCCGGCGCAGCCTTGCAAATGGGTGGCCGCCACCAGAACTTCGGCCTCGCCAAACAGCATCTCGGCCCGCGCGCCCTCAACCAGCATCCGGTGTTGCGGCGAGACATGTATATCGCGCAAGGGCATATCGGGGCCCATTGATCCGGCGGCAATCCGCACCGGGCGCAAGGCCGGATGCACCACCAGATCGGCCAGGCTCAGATCCTTGCGGCCAACCCAGCGCAACGGCTGCAATCCGTGGTCGCGGGTCATCACCAGATCACCGGCGCGCAGGGTTTCTACGGCCACTTCGCCCCGACCGGTCGAGATCATCGTGCCGGGCGTGAAGCAAGGGATGATCGTCTCGATGTCCGAGAAGGTCATCGTGCCGATCACATTGCCAAGGGAATCCAGAAACTCGACATAGCCGTTTTCGGGGTTCATCGGGTCTTTGTAGATATTGGTCAGCGCGTAGCCCCAGGCGGTCAGGTCCAGCGTGTCAGAATCTGCACCCGCGTTGCCGCCATCGACGGTGTCGCCGATATCGCCATAGATGTAATCTTCATCCGCGCCGCCAAAAATGACATCTGCACCGGCGCCCCCATCCAACGTGTCCCGACCGCCCCCCCCATCCAGCGTATCAACGCCCGCGCCACCAAACAGGCTGTCATTGCCGGCGTCGCCGCGAAGGCTGTCGTTGCCGTCTTCGCCGTAAAGGGTATCATTGCCGTCCCCGTCCAAAAGGCGGTCATTGCCATCGCCAGCATAGATCAGGTCGTTGCCAAGCACTCCGCGCAGGTCGTCGTCGCCGGTGCCGCCATAAAGGATGTCATCGCCGTCGCCAGCCTCAAAGGCGTCATTCCCGGCGCCACCATACATCAGGTCATTGCCAGCGCCCGCGTTCAGGCCATCGTCGCCATTGCCACCATCAAGCGTGTCTGCGCCGTCGGCGCCATCCAGCGTATCGTCACCGTCGCCGCCAATCAGGCTGTCGTTGCCATCCCCGCCAAGCAAACTGTCGGCGCCAAGGCCACCGTCCAACGTATCGTCGCCGGTGCCACCATCCAGCACATCATTGCCAGCGCCGCCAATCAGGCTGTCAGCGCCAACGCCACCGAACAGGCGGTCATCATTGTTGCCACCATCCAGCGTATCATTGCCGTCGCCGCCAATCAGGCTGTCATTGCCATCGCCACCGGCAAGACTGTCGTTGCCCGCGCCACCGTCCAGCGTGTCATTGCCCGCACCGCCCAAAAGGCTGTCGTTGCCATTGCCGCCCAAAAGGCTGTCATTGGCCAACCCGCCGTCCAGCGTGTCGTCCCCATCGCCGCCATCCAGCACATCATTGCCGTCGCCGCCGAACAACTGGTCATTGCCGATACCGCCAAACAGGCGGTCCTCGCCCGCATCGCCATAAAGGAAATCGTTGCCAGCCTCTCCCAGCAGGCTGTCATTGCCGGTGCCGCCGTAAACGGTGTCATTGCCCAGCCCGGCCAGCACGGTGTCATTGCCCGCCCCTGCCAGCACGGAATCATCATTCATCCAGATGCCGCCGGTCAGCGACGCGTCCAGATTGTCGATCCGGTCGCCTTGGGTATCACCAAGGTAGCTGCTGTTGATCAGGTCGCTGCCCGCCGTTCCGTCAACGATGTAGTTGCCGAAAAACGCCGCCCCATTCACATGGATGACCGAGTAGATGCCGTTTGGATCCCCAGTATCGAAATTGTTGGTGGGATAGCCCAGGATCTGCGTGGCGTTGCCGGAAAACTCGGCCAAAGTTGCCACGCCGTTTACCGCAGAGCCAACTTGGGCGACACCAAAGCCACCGTTGGCAAAGCCGATCGACCCGTAGATATATTCAACGTCAAAGTTACCGCCGCCAACGTCGGTCAGCACCATCTGGAAGGTATTGGTGCTGGTCCCGGCCCCACTATAGGCGCGAACACCGGCCCAGGTCACCACCAGCCGGTCATTGGCCGTGTCAAACGCCCAATAGATCTCGCCGCCTTTGTTGATGTCGATATCAGTCCAAAGCGGCGCCAGCACCGGTTGGCCCAAAGAGCCAAGCGCTGCCGGTGTATAGGTGGTCACACCCGAATTGAACGTGGCCAGACCATTGGTGCCCAGATACATCGAAGTGTAATTGGTGCCGCCAAAGTTCATCCCGCCCGTTCCGAAGATCGAGGTCAGGTTGATATTGGTAAAGCCGTCATCAAGGTTGCCGGTATAGCTTGAGGTGCGGAACGAATTCGTGCCGTAACCTGCCGCCCCCCCAAGGCCCGTGATCAGCGTTGCCATGGCTCACCCGCCCTTTTCGCAGGGAAGACCCGCGATCAGTTTGGCACATAGGCTGCCGAATGGGTGGATCAGGCGTTGCACGAAAAGGCTTCTCCAGTTTGATTAACACTGAAGTTACCTGCACATTGTGCATGGAATTGGACTAATCCAAGATTTGTTTCGCTGTTGGAAACACCCCACGACCCCCCAAAAGGGCCGTGAGGTGCCTGATCTGGGCCAAACTGTGGCTTTTGGATGGACAGCAGCAGCTGGGCCTCCGCCTTCTTCAAGGTGATACGGGCGGCCGGGAACAGGAAGCCCAATTTCAATTCCGGGAACAGGGCCAGGATCTCTTGGCGCTGTGCATCTTCCATCCCCGCCAGGGTCAACTCGCCCGGCTGATAGCTTTCACTCCAGGCGCCATCTGCGCGGATGATCTCATGCTCGTCGAACAACAGGTGGATATAGCTGACGCCCGTTGCCGTCTCGTCGATCTGAATGCCAGCCTGCGCCAGCATGTGAGATGCGGCCACCAGAACCTCATGTTCACCAAACAACAGCTCTGCCCGCGTCAAGGATACCAGCATCCGGTGCTGAGGCGAGACGATCAGATCCTGCTCTGGCAAGTTCTGGCCCAGCGCGCCCTTGGCGATCCGAACCGGCCGCAGTTCTGGCTTGGCCGCCAACTCTGCCACCGACAGATCCCGACGCCCGATCCAGCGGATGTTCTGATAGCCATTGTCGCGGGTCAAAACGCTATCGCCAACAACCAGCGCCTCAACCTTGACCGCACCGCGTTTGGTGGCGATCAACGCGCCCGGCGTAAAGCACGGGATGATGACATTCTCGATATTCGTGAAGGTCATGGTCCCCACGACAGAACCGCCAGGCCCACTCAGGAACTCAACCGTGCCGTTTTCGCTGTTCATCGGGTCGTAGATCACATTGACCGGACCGCCATAGCCCGTCAGGTCAAGGGTATCGTAATCATCCCCCCCTTCGCTGCCATCGACCGTATCGCCGATATCCGCATAGAAGGTATCGCGATCATCGCCACCTGACATGTAGTCAGCGCCATCACCGCCTGTCAGCGTGTCATTGCCCGCGCCGGAGAACAGTTGATCAGCGCCATCGCCACCGAAAAGCTGATCATTCCCGCCATCGCCAACCAGCGTATCCGACCCGGCATCGCCATAAAGGCTGTCGTCGCCCTCATCGCCATCGACCATGTCGTTGCCGTCGCCGCCATAAAGCGTGTCATTGTCACCCCAGCCGAACAGGGTGTCATTCCCAGCGTCACCATGGAGAAGATCATTCCCGGCGTCGCCGCCCAGCTGGTCATTGCCAACGCCGCCATAAAGCGTGTCTGCGCCATCGCCACCACCAAGAGTGTCATCGCCGCCAGTGACAATGGTAACCTCGGTCACATTCAGTTCAACCAATGCCCCGGCCGAGCCACCGGTATGCGCCAGCCCGATCGTGCTGATCGGCATGGTGAACACGAGTGTCGTCGAAAGACCGTTAGGCGCGTTCGAGTCGCCCACAAGATCGCCATTGGCATTGATCGTGCCGTTGCCTGTGGCGACAACCGTGACCGCACCACTGGCAATCAATGTGTTCAGATCAACATCGACGCCATTGATGGTGAAATCGATTGTCTCGCTTGGATCCATCGCATTGATGCGGATCTCAAGCCCGGTGATGGTCTGGTCAAAGCTATAGGTATAGGACTCGGGCGAGACATCATTGCCGATATAGTAGTTGGTCCCATCGATATCGCCGAAGCCAGGAGAATAGTTGCCCAGATCGCCGCCAGTCGCGGTTGCCGTATAGTTGACCGTTTGCGCGCCAGCCGAGAAGCTGCCGCTTGCGCCAGCCAATTCGGTTGAAACCGAGGTCGCAACCGCCCCAGCCGCGCCGTCGCCCAGCAACAGGTCATCGCCGGTTCCGCCATTCAGGCTGTCATTGCCAGCGCCGCCATCCAAGCTATCGTTGTCGATGCCGCCAAACAGCGCGTCATTGCCATCGCCGCCTTCCAGCGTATCGGCATCGTCATAGCCATAGATCGTGTCATCGCCAGCGCCGCCAGAAAGGCTGTCGGCATTGTTCAACGGCTGAGGGTCGATGTCGTCAGTCAGGTCATACTGTGACGACAGCGCGAAATCCGGGTTGGCCGGGTTCAGCCCGCCATAGATCAGGTCATTACCCGCATCGCCGAAAATCGTGTCGGCACCCTCAGACCCTTCGATCGTGTCGGCCCCATCGCCGCCATAAACAAGGTCGTCGTCAAAGCCGGCTTCGACCGAGTCATTGCCCAAGCCGCCGTAGACCGTGTCATCGTCATCGCCGGTCAGGATGGTGTCATTGCCAGCCCCGCCCAGAACCAGGTCGCGGTCATTGTTGGGGTCAAGGTCTGATGGATAGCTGAGTGCAGGGTTGGTCGGATGCACCAGCCCCACATCGGGCACCCCGGTGCCGACCGACGTGCTGGTGTTGATCAGATCATCACCATCGCCACCATCGACGGTGTCGCTGCCTTCAAAGCCGATGATGGTGTCATTGCCGATCCCGCCAAGGATCGAATCGTCGCCCGCTCCGCCATCCAGAGAGTCGGCACCATCGCCGCCATCCAGAATGTCGTTGCCGGTTCCGCCAAAAAGGGAGTCGTTGTCTTCGCCACCATAAAGCGTGTCGTTGTCAGCACCGCCGTAAAGCACGTCGTTGCCGAGGATACCCTCCAGATAGTCATTTCCAGCGTCGCCATAGATCGTGTCGTGGCCGTTGCTTGAAAACCCGCCGCCTATAAGCGAATCGTCGCCATCTCCGCCATAGACCAGATCGCCATCCTGCGACGAATAGACCGAGTCATTGCCCGCACCGCCGTAGACCGTGTCTGCACCGTTCTGCGTAAAGAGCCGGTCATTGCCGTCGCCGCCGTAAAGCAGATCATCGCCCAGGCCAGACTGCAGAACGTCATCGCCGTCTTCGCCATAGATGGTGTCATTGCCGTCTTCGGAATAGACGGTGTCATTGCCTGCACCGGCCTCAATCAGGTCGTCATTGTTGCCACCCAAGTTATCGGCCGCATCCACGCGGTCGCCTTCGGGGTCGCCCAGATAAGCGGTGTCGATCAGATCATCGCCCGCAGTGCCTTCGACGATATAGTTCAGCCCCGGACCGGGGACTGCCGGAATGCCCATCGCCACCAGCCAGGCCGGAACGCCCGTCGCCGGAGGCGTGATGCCCGCCAGCGTGATGCTGGTGCCATCGGGGAAGGTCAGGATCGCATCGCCGGTGCCGTTGCCGTTGGTATCGGTGACGACAACGTCGCCGGTATCCACCGGCTGGTTGCTGCCATCCAGCAGGTCCGTCACATCCAACTGGTCAAAGCCGGTATAGGTGCCGCCCGTCAGGATTGGCGCTTCAAACCCGCTCAGGGTGTCATTGCCATCGCCGTTTTCATAAACCGCAACATCTACTGCGCCATCCGCGCCGCCTAGGTTGAACTGGTCATTGCCCGCGCCGCCGTTCACGGTATCAGCGCCCGCGCCGGTGGACACGTTATCCGCCCCCGAAGAGCCAATGATATTGTCATTGCCCGCGCCGGTCTGGATGTTTTCCACCTCCGAGAACGTAACGGTGGTGGTTCCCAGCTGCATCGTGCCGCTTTCAGGATCCGCGCCAGTGCCGCCTGCGGTCAGATCGACCGTGACATTGCCCGTGTAGGTGCCCGAGAACAGGGGGCACCTCGATTTTTGACTGTTTTCGCGGCAACGGGATAGCAGGTTCCGCCCAAAGCGCGTCAGCGACCTTCAACTGACAGAGTGTTGCCTTGGGTTTGATGATGTGCTGCCCATTTCGCTTCGC
>Ga0209390_10003137_pt1 | contig 27261 bp, 31 predicted proteins | sample BON01_FD_187212 | JGI IMG/M metagenome (GOLD analysis project Ga0209390, IMG submission 187212) | Freshwater microbial communities from Lake Bonney liftoff mats and glacier meltwater in Antarctica - BON-01 (SPAdes) (version 2) | ecosystem: Environmental > Aquatic > Freshwater > Ice > Glacier...
AGTAAAGCGCTAACCCCGGGCTAAAGACCCGGGGCTTTGGCGCCAATTCGGAATCGAAATATTTTATTGATTTTTTATGTAAGATCTAATTCTTGCTTCTGTAACAATTCCAACCGTTTCAGCAAAATATCCATCTGCCCAAAAACTTGTTCCCCATAGAAATTCTTCTAACTTGGGAAATTCTTGTCGTATTATTTTACTCGATCCACCTTTTAACAATTGCACTGCATTGCTTACACTGATAGTTGGTTTTAAACCAATTAACATATGCACATGGTCTGTTTGTATATTTAATTCTTCTATTGTCCAACTATTAACATCTGCACATTGACGAAAAAGTTCTTCCAGGCGATCCTTTATCTCCCCTGTTAAAATTCTTTTTCTATATTTTGGAATCCATACTAAATGATACATAAGTCTATATTTTGAATGTGAACCACTTCTATAACGCATCTTTTTAGTATGACAAAAAATCGGCGATTCGCAACTTCGTTACTCATGTCCCGCCTAGTTGACTCGATTCATCCCCAGGTTTAAAAGCCTGGGGTTTTCTCTCAATTTAATAAAGAATATGAAATTTATAAATTTATAGGTTCAACAAATTGGCGATTTGGTCAAGTAATTCAATTGTTCAGTGATGAATTCGAACCAAATGAACTTATTAATTGGTTATATGATGAAAAACAAACATCTACTGGTAATGAGTGGGTAAGTATTGATAAAGAACGAGGAGCTATTGCCTTATACGATGTATCAGCTTGGATGGATGAAACCTATACAGGTGAATACTATGATCCTGAAAAACGATTTGAAATGACCATACCAAATTTTCTAACAATCTTGATTACATGGGAAGAGCTACGGGTAATCATGCCTGACATTATTTTAATTGTAATTCATGAAGATAATCATGTTTCATTAGAAACTGATCCTATAATTATTAAACAATATCAAGATGCTGGTTATGCTTTTGATATTAATAAAAAATAATATCATACGGGTATGTTCGCAAACTATGAAACAATTTATATTTGAAGAATGTCATCATGATGAGTATGAATATTCTGCTTATTCAAATTTTTTACAAAATTAATGCATGGTGCTATAGCATAAAAACCAGCTCAATCATTCGATTGCAATTTTCACTACTTTTTTATACAGTGTTGCTAACAATATTTTTCATATTTATAATCAAGGATTTTTTCCATGAAAAAACTATTATCAATTTTACTGGCATGTTCGATTTTTTCTTATGATATTTTTACAAAAAATAGTGTAAAAAATCTTACTTCAGTCGATATTATTAATAATGCACTTCAAGATAATGTTGAATTTGTACATATTTATTTCACTGCTCTTTCTGGTAATTTACATGATATTATTATTCCTACAAATAAATTGGAATCTGCTTTAATGCATGGTTTAAAATATGACGGATCTTCAATTCCTGGATGTTCAAATATTTTTGAAAGTGATATGCATTTAACACTTGATGAACAAAGTTTTTTTATTAACCCTAAAATTAAAAATCAACCTAAGACAGCTCGAATATTTGCTGATGTCTATCAAGATGAATTTGTACCCTACCCTGCTGATCCACGATATTTATTAAAAGAAGCAATAGAATTAGCTGCATCAATGAACTATGATTTTTTTGTTGGGCCAGAAATAGAATTTTTCTTTGTTGAAAAAAATAGTAATGGTGAAATTATTCCTTGGGATAATGGTTATTACTGTGGCATAGAAACTCAACAAAAACATGAATCAATTAAATTTGAAATCATGCAAACATTATTAAACAATGGTATCAACCTAGAAAAGCTTCACCACGAAGTTGCTCCAGGGCAACATGAATTTGTAATTCAATATAATAATGCTTTAATCATTGCCGATCATATTGCTCTGGCAAAACATTTGATTAAACAAGTTGCAAGTAATTATGGTGTGATTGCAACTTTTATGCCAAAACCTTTTTTTGGTATGAATGGCACAGGTATGCACATTCATTTTAGCCTTGCAGAAAAAACAACTGGATGGAATCTTTTCTTCGATGAAAATGATTCTGCGTTCTTATCACCTCTTGCTCACAACTTCATTGCTGGCGTTCTGAATAATATGCAAGATGGAGCTCTTGTGTTAAATAGCACAATTAATTCATACAAACGACTTGTACCAGGATATGAAGCACCTGTGTACATCTGTTGGGCTAAAAAAAATAGAAGTGCATTAATTCGCATTCCACAAATTAATGCCGACCAACCTTATGCTGCACGTGCAGAGATTAGATCTGGTGATACTCTATGTAATCCATATCTTGCATTTACATTGTTATTACAAGCAGGTCTTGCAGGAATATCAAATAACGATCAAATTAAGCCTGCTATCGAAGAAAACTTATTTAAATTAACTTTAAGCGAAATAAAAGCAAAAGATATTATAACACTTCCTGCATCACTTCAAGAAGCAATTGATAATTTTGCTAATTCCGAAAATATGATACACATTTTTAACACGACACTGGTGAATGAACTCATTAAATTAAAAAGTTCAGAAGCACTTGATTTTCAAAAAACAGTAACAAACTGGGAAATAGAAAATTATTTATAAAAAAAATGACTCTCAAGACGGGATTAAAATCTTGAGAGTCGCTTTCAGGATATGGATTATTAATCCAATGAAAAACTCTAAATAATTAATTTAAGATGCCAGTGTAACAATAATTTTTTGTGATGCTGGCATTTTAAATGCTGGAACTGCTCCAGCTGCTGGAACTTCATGAGCTGGAATATCTTCCAATGCTATAGTACATACCTCATTTTCCGTTGCAATTTTAAATTCTATCGCTCCATCTATATATGCATTGCCATTTTTATCTTGCACTGTTGATGTTAATTGAGCTGATTTTAACGCTTTACCTTGAAAGTTAACAACCTCAAAACTTCCTCCTGCATCTATCGAATTACTTGCATGACTTGCATCTTCAAACTGTTGTGTAATATCAATTGCAATTGGTGTTGTATTTTTAAATGTAATTAATGTCGTTACAAATGGTTGAGATTCTGTAAAAGTAACAGAAATATTCATAAATAATAATACATTCATACTTGTTTTTAAATATAATTTTTGTCGATTTAACAAAGTCGAAATAATAATATTCATAAATCCCCCCTGCCTCTATTTACCAGAATTAATCGTAATTTTTGAAAACTTTGATGGATACTTACTAATAGTGATTTCATAATTAAAAGCATCATTTGTCGGAAAAAATTCACGTTTTTCATTTAAATTACGAGAACTAATTGTAACTGGTTGTCCTTGCTCATTATCAAATTCAATAGATTCATTCGGTAAAATTTCTCTTGATTCATTTTTAACACAAGGTTCTAATTCTGATAAAACAAATTGTAAAGTAGATTCACCATCAACTATTTCGCTAAAAGAAGAATCTTGAAATTGAACAATTTCTTCATCTGTACACATTCCTGATTTACTAATCATAAAAGGCGTAGATGTTTTATTACTATATGTTGCAGCAGAAACAAAAAAAGGTAAGGCTATTAAAATGGATAAAATAAATATTTTTTTCATACCAATGCCTAACTTTTTAATTTCACATGCACAATATACCAACTTGCTTTACATCACTTATTATTACAAATAGATAAGACACAAATCAACACTTTCTACATTTCTATTTCAAAACAGCCTGTTAATCAACATGTCATATCAATTATGTATAAAAACACCTTTTTAAAATAAAATTCTTATTTTATTAAAATTTTCATTATGTTTTTGTACTATTTCAAGTCGTCTTCATCATCAATATCATAGTCACCTGGTAACTCATTAATCAAATCCTTTTGAGTTAAATCTTTTTTACTTTCAATATCATGATCAATATGACAAGTACCAAAATCAATAGTTTCATTTTCAATATCAGATTCTTTATCATTTAATACATTTTGATATTCTTGTAATAAAATCTTAAATTCTTCAAGGGTTTTCAAATCTTCGATAGCATAAATCTCTTTTTCTGGATATTTTAATCGTGCCCATTCTGCAAGTTGTTTGCCTGGACCAACAGTAATTAAAACATCACAACCAACAAAACCATTCATAACTTCATCCCATTCTATTGGAGAATCAATTCGACGAGTAATTGCAGATTCTAATGCATCAGCTGAAGTAACGTAGACACCGTCAACATTCGTAATAACTGGTGTTTTTAATGGTTTAAAATCAACTTTAAAATAATATGGGGCAAGTCGTTTTGTCACCGATTCCAAAATTGAACTATGTAATTCATAGGCAACAGGCAATTCTTTGACCTTACGAATTTCATTTTTTTTACAATATTCTTGAATTAATTTAATAGCTTCAACTGGACCCGCAATAGTAAAGTCTGTCTCACTATTATATGATGTAACAAACACTTTTTTGCCATCAATAGAAAATTGTTTGCATAACTCTGCAATAGAATCTTTTGTAAAACCACGAGATAAATGAAGAATAGAATAACCTGGATGTTCTATTAAAAATTCTTTAAAAAAATTGGTATATTTCATAACAAGATATAAACCATCAGCAAAACTTAAAGATCCACTTGCAATCGCTGCTGTGTATTCTCCAATTCCATAACCGGCTATAAAATCTGGATGCAATCCAGCCTGGAGCAGTTCAGCATAAATTGATGTTTCTAATAAAACAATGGCTAGAGATCCTTTATCAACCATCAAAATTTCATTATCAGATGCAGCAAAACAAAGTTGTACAAAATTAATATCCAGACACATTGATGCTTGTTCAAATAAATCCTGTACCATGCGAGATTCATCATATATTTTTTTACCCATACCAATAAATTGCTCGCCATAACCAGGAAACATTACCCCAATTGTTTTTTTCATATCCCCTCCCCCTCATTCTTTAACAATTTTCATGAACGGATAAAGTCTTTATAGCAAAAATTCTATCCGATTATAAAAACATATTTATAATTGCCATGAAAGTGTAAATCATTTCGATGAGCAGGGGCAATCAATTTCATAAAAGTTGTGAAGTTCTTACTCTTTTTATAGATTATTTAATGATACATTAATCAATAAAATGATAATGACAGTAAAAAAATAGTAAACACAGCTTACGAATAAACTGTGTCTACTATTAAAACAATTAGAATTATTTTATAAATTCATCTGTAATGTTCATTGAGCATATCCATAATTACTAATAATTTGAACAATAATAGACACCAAATGTCACTGCAGTGACAAGTACCCAAAATTTACATGCTTCATCAGCAGATCTTGCATTCTTTATGCATAGTAACTTATTTTTTATATTTTCTAATTCAATTTTCATAGCTTTTTTATAATTATAAAGACTCAATGTTTTTGGTAATACTTGATATTCAGCACACAAAGCCATCTCTTCTGCTGAACCTTTTGTTAATATATTTACATGATTTATTTCATCTGAAATAAGATGTAATCCACGATAACTATACATGCCTTTATTCATCATTAATGTAATAACATCCATGTTGTATTCAAAAGACTTATTCCAATGTGAATAACCACAAACTGTATTTTCTGATAAATATGTACCTTTAACCAAAGTAATCAAATCTTTAATTCTATTCATAAAAAATATTTCACTCTGATCATTGTGTATATCAAAGGTATCTGAATTAATTATACACTTAATTAATTTCAACCCACCTCTTTCAAAAATAGTATCTAAGCTAGATTTACCTTCATTATCTTTTATGAATACTGATGCGTTCGCCTGTCTAAACATATCATATATATCATCTACACATGGTAAAAAAATGTCTTCATAACTTACGAGTGCATGCAATAAAGTTTTGCCTTCATTATTCCGTGCATTAATATCAACACCTGCTGTAATAAAAAAATTAAATAATGAAGGTTTTTCAAAAGCATACCAGAAAACAGGATCTCCATCACTATCACACATATGAATATCAGCACCAGCCTCAATCAACATTTCAACCATTTTTAAATCATGATTATCAGCAGCTGTCATTAAAACTGTTCTACCATACTCAATATATTTATTGACATCAGCATCTGCTTCAAGCAGTATTTGAACTATTTCTAAATTTTGATTACGAACAGCTATACTTAAAGCTGTTGCACCATATTCATTAACAGCATTAACATCTCCCCCAGCATTCAATAACATTTTCACTTTTAAAATATCATTATATTCAACGGCTTGCAGTAAAGCATCATTATACTGGTCAGCAACTGCTGACTTTGAATGAGACAAATTATAATTTAGTTGGGCATCACGACATTGCATAATGTTCGTAGATCCAGCAACAAGTAAACTTGATAAAAGTATCAATTTCATATTCATATCTATATTCCTTAATTTTTTACAGCACCAGCTGCAATTAATATATTAACTATTTCTACTGACTGTCCTTGCCCGATAGCAATCATTAAAGGAGTCTCACCATCTTGATTAACTGCATTAATATCTACTCCAGCTTTAATCAATGCATACAACGTTGTGTCATTAAGGTTTGCAATTTGATTACCATAAAAAAGCATAATATTCAGTATTGCCATTATTAAAACTGTATCACCATATACATTAACAGCATTGATATCTGCACCTGCTGTAATCAATATACTAACTACTTCTAAATCTTCCTCTATAATAGCTATCATTAAAGCTGTAATACCATACAGAGTAGCCATATTGACATCTGCACCTGCTGCAATTAACATATTTATTACTTCTAAGTATCCATCACCAACAGCAATCATTAAAGCTGTCTCACCTTCTTTATCAGTTGCATTAATATTTGCTCCTGCTTCAATCAGTACACTAATAATCTCTAATTCGTCTTGCCTAACAGCAATCATCAAAACTGTTTTACCATCTTGATCAACTGCGTTAACATCAGAACTAGCTGCAATTAATACGTTGACTAGTTCTAGGTATTCACAATCAACAGCAATCATTAAAATTGTTTCACCATCTTCATCAGCTGCATTAACATCCGCACCTGCTTTTAATAACATTTTAACTTTAAAAATATCATTATCTTCAACGGCTTGTAGTAAAGCATCATTATACTGATCAACAGTTACTGACTCAGAACGAGACAAGCTGTCATTCGATTGAGCATCATGACATTGCATAATGTTCGTAGATCCAGCAACAAATAAACTTGATAAAAGTATCAATTTTATATTCATATTTATATTCCTTAATTTTTTACAGCACCAGCTGCAATTAATATATTCACTATTTCTAATTGTCCTTGCTCAATAGCTATCATTAAAGCAGTATTACCATCTTGATCAACTGCATTAACATCTGCACCAGATTTAATTAACATATTAACTAGTTCTACATCTCCATTAGCAATAACCATATGCAAAACTGTATAATAATTAATACTTTTAAGAACGATTTTCAAATCTCCCCATGCTACGGTCGACTCTAAAATTCTATAACAATGTATACTTTTGTTAACATCTGCGCCGGATTCGATTAATAGATTGACTATTTCTAAATCTCCATAATCAGCAGCTCGCATTAAAGGAGTTTCGTTCAAATTACTCAACAGATTAACATCTACACCAAATTCAATTAATAGACTGACTATGTCTAGATAACCACCATTAATAGCAGCAATTAAAGACGTCTCACCTCGATTATTAACTAGATTAACATTTGCATTTACACCTACACCAAGCAACATTTTAACGATTTCTATATTTCCACAATATGCAGCAATCATTAAAGATGTGATCCCATAATAATTAGCTGCATTAATATCTGCACCAGATTCGATTAATAAATTGACTATTTCTAGATTACCACCATCAATAGCAGCCATCAAAGCTGTCTCACCTTGATGAGTAACTAGATTAATATTTGCATCTACACCTGCGCCAAGCAACATTTTAACGATTTCTATATTTCCACAATAAGCAGCAATCATCAAAACTGTTGTGCTATCTTGATTAGCTGCATTAACATCAACTCCTGCATTCAACAACATTTGTACTTTTTCAACATCATGATCTCTAACAGCCTGACACAAAGCATCATTAGACTGATCAGTAGTTGTTGACTCTGAACGAGACAAATCATTATTCAATTGACTGTCGTGACATTGCATAACCTGTGTACATCGAGCCATAAGCAAACTTAATAAAATTATCGATCGTATATTCATAAAAAACTCCTTGTCAGTAAATACAAAATACTATAAAACCATCTTACAAGTAGATATAAACAATAGTATTACAATTAGAAAGTATCGCAACAGGGTCGATAGTTTTTATAGCATGTAGAATTCTAAACACAAAAAACATACTACCAATAAAAAAGTCCTTGGTTTTTTACACCAAGGACTTTTTATGATTACAATCAAAATGAATATTTATTTTTTATGCTTCTAAATTAATTAATATGTATGGCAAAACTGCTTTAATCTATGAAGCATTTCATCTTTACCCAAAATTTCGATCATATCGAACACACCCGGTCCATGACTACTGCCAATTAAAGCAATACGAAAAGGTTGAGCTATTTGTGGAAACTTAAGATTATGATCTTTTGCAAACGTTTTAAACTGTTGTTGCAATGTAACTTTATCTATCTGGGCATACTGTAATTCATCAATAAGAATACGTAATGTTGCTATAATTTCAGGTGTTACCCATTGAGCAACACTCTCCGATTCATAATGAGTTGGAGCTTGATACAAATTCATCGCTCCTGCAACGACCTCTCGTAAAGTTTGAGATCTGTCTTGATATAGAACAATCGTTGCTTCACGTTGATCTTGATTCCATGCAGATGTCATAGAGATAAGGTTAATATCTAAGTTTTGATTAATTAATGCACAAATCTCTGCTGCAGGCTTTGCTTTAATGTAGACACTGTTTAACCATAATAATTTATTATAATCAAAAATTGCACCATGAGTACTCACGTTACTTATATCGAAAAATTTGATCATCTCATCAATTGTAAAAACTTCTTGATTTCCATGGGACCAACCTAAACGAACCAAATAATTACATAATGCATCAGCCAAAACACCTTTATCTTTATAATCCTGCACTCCAACAGCAGCATCGCGTTTACTTAATTTTTGCCCATTTGGACCCAAAATCAAAGAAACGTGACCAAACTGAGGTACTGACCAACCCAATGCTTGATATAATAATATTTGCTTACTTGTGTTAACAATGTGATCTTCACCACGAATCACATGAGATATTCTCATGAAATGATCATCAATCACAACTGCAAAATTATATGTCATTGAACCATTCGATCGAGCAATAACAAAATCATCGATATGTTCTGTTGGTAATGAAATATCACCACGAATAAGATCATTAAAAACCAAGAAATCATCTTCCTTATCTACTTTAAATCGTATGACATAGGCTTTATTTTTAATATCTTCTTTGGTTGGTTTAATTTTTCGACATGTGCGATCATAAATATATGTTTCTTTGTCTTCTTGTGCATATTCACGTTTTTGTTGTAATTCATTTAACGAACAAAAACAATAATAAGCTTTATCTTGCGCTAGTAACTCATCAACAGATTTTTGATGTTCAGCTTGACGTGCATGTTGATAAACAAATGGTTCATCAGATTTAATACCTGCCCATTGCAAAGATGAAACGATTGCATACTCATATTCTTGTGAAAAACGATCACGATCAGTATCTTCGATTCGAACTAAAAACTGACCACCCTCATGCTGAGCAAACAACCAATTAAATAGCGCTGTACGTAAACCACCAATATGTAAAAATCCTGTTGGGGAAGGTGCGAAACGAACTCGCACCTGATTCTTGTTTTTGTTTTTATTTTTAATATTCATGAAAAATTAGTTACGTGCTTCCATCATAATATTCAATGATTTTAATTTATCTTCTGCATAAGCAATAAAAGGTGATTCAATTAATGCTTTATCCATTTTGCTGTTAACCAATGATTTCCATGATTCAATCGCATTTCCCATATTACCATGTGCAGACTCATACATTGCAAGTATGTACAAAGCTTCTTGATAATAATATTTAGTGGTATCTTCAGACATTGATTTTAAATCTTGTAATGCTTGCGCAACAACTGATTCTTCTGGGCTATCAAGTAACATTTTAATTTGTTTTACATGAAACATATCATAATAAATTGATTTTTTTGGTAATTTTTTTAATCCACTGCTCATTAAATCACAAGCTCTTTCATAATCACCATATTGTTTTAAAGCTAATTCTGCTTCATAAAATATAAAAAATGGTGATAATGATGAACCTGAATTTTTTCTAGCAAGCGACTCAAGCATCAATTCTGTATCTTCCCATGGGTTTTCAGATTGTTGCAAAGCTTCACCAGCAGCAACCACTGCTTTACCATATGCCCTCGACACTTCAACTAAACCTGCAAAAGCTTGGGTGTTTTGACGTTTTTTATACCAATCAAAAACAGAATATCCCCCAAGGATAAAAATTGCTGCAAGTACAATTGCTATAATTTCACGAATATATTTTCCGTTTGTATAATCCAACAGTAGTTCATAATAATTTTTTGCTAATGATTGAATTTGTTTATAGATGATCATGAATCATATCCTATTTCTTATAGCGGTAAATGATGATAAAAATTTACTCAAAAGTAGCAGATATCAGTAAAATTTCAAGATCTATTAAAAAATAGTGGGTGATACTATAAAAATATCACCCACTATTATAACTTTTATCAAGTCATTACTATTCTTACTCTGCTGACGCTTGCACAGTTTGATCTTCACGAGTAGCTGTTGCACGAGCTTCTTTTGTTTGTAACGCTTGACCACGTTTAACAGCTCTTTCAGATTTTGTTGTCAAAACTTTAACGCCTTTATAGAAACCACATGTAGCACATGCTTGGTGTGATTTTAAAGGTCCGTTACAGTTTAAACAATTAGTAATTGATGTAACATGCTCTACTTGATGAGTACAACGCCAACCTTTGCGGGCTTTAGACGTCTTTCGCTTTGGTACTGCCATGGACGTGAATTCCTATCTTAAAAAATTAAATTACGTTTGCTAATGTTTTATGTTCAAAACTTTTGGATATTATTATAATATAAAATTATTCAACAAAAAGCAACTCAGATACGCTTCCATAAGCCCATTATATCCTGGCTTATTTTTCCTTCCAAACTCAGGTCGAATAATTTTTGCATTAAATCATCAAATGAAAGGTTTGTTACTCTTAAAAGTTCTTCTACTGAAACTGCACGTAATGATGCATCTAAAATAACCTTTTCATCGACAGGCACAGCTGATAAAGGCAATTGCATTTGTGTATTTTGTTGATCTGGAAGTGTAACTGAAAAACCAACTTCAGATAAAATATCTTGTGCTGATGTAACTAATTTTGCTCCCTGTTGAATTAAATAATGACAACCATCATGTAATCCATGCTCAATTGAACCGGGAACAGCAAAAACTTCTCTTCCTTGCTCAAGAGCAAAATCTGCAGTAATTAATGCTCCACTTTTTTTAGCTGCTTGAACAACAACTGTTCCTTGCGATAATCCTGCAATAATTCTATTTCGAGCAGGAAAATTTGATGGTATTGGTTGTGTTTGCAATGAAAAACAACTGACAATCATCCCACCAGACTGAATTATTTCATGAAACAATTGATAATTAACTGCTGGATACCAATGTAATAGACCCGATCCCAAAACTGCAATAGTCTTACCGCCGAGTTTAACTACTTTATCATGCACAAAACTATCAGTTCCCATAGCTCCACCACTGACAATAGTCCATCCAAAATCAACGAGAGGCGTTACTAATTTATCTACAACAAGACGAGCATAAGCGTCAGCCTTACGGGCACCAACAAAAGCCATTGTATTCGTCTCGTTAAAAATATGAGAACCTTGATAATACAATATAGCTGGAGGTTGCTCAATTGTTTGTAAAAGTTGTGGATATTCAGGTGAACCGACTGCACACCAAGAAATTGAATGTTTTTTAATTAATTCTAATTCTTTATCGAGTAAAGACCGGTCTTTTAAACCTGCAACAATTTTAATCGATCGTTCAAAAGCAATCCCCATCGCATAAAAATCTGAACTAGAATAACTATAAATTTTTTCTAAATCGACACGATTTACTTTTTCTAAAATCGATTTAATTGTAGCCGGACCGATACCACTGATTAAACTCAGGTGTAATATAATGATATCAACACTATGTATATCCATTGAATCAATCTTATCTTTATTAAATACAAATACAATACGGCAAAAATTAATACATTCTTACACACTGTAATTAATATATCATAATAAATAGTTTAAATAAACCCAGAGAGCACCTATAATTCACTGAACTAAAATGAACACCTTTTTATACACCTACGATTTCGTTATCGCTTTATCTTCGGAGATAGGTGGCGGACGACACACAGCGTTTTATAAAAAGCAAAATAAAAAAAGATGAGATCAATTTTTGATTTTGACCTCATCTTTTTTTATTTGTAGAGCAGATTATTAATAAAAATAAGCTTTCAAGCGTATCCATATAGATACATTTGATTTAGAATATGCCCCAGAAAAATTTGTACCAAACACGGTTGATGCTTTAGAAAAATCAACATCAGACACATCTGTATTTTTAAATTCAACATAACAAAATTTAGCTTCAGATACATTTGCCTTAGATAAATCAGCGTCAACAAAACCAGCTCCAGTACAATTAGCTTGAAACAAATTTGCTTCTGACACATCTGCTTTATTTAAAAATGCTAGCTCTAAAGAAGATTTAGATAAATTTGCCTTTGATAAATTTGCTGTACCTAAATTTGCTCCACGCAAATCTGCTCCCGGCAAATCTGCCTCAGACATATTAGCATCTGATAAATCTATCACAGCATTATAGTCTTTGTTTTTAATAGCATTAATTGCACTTGTTAGATACTGATAACGTAAATCACACTTACGGCATTCATTAGTTTCAATTAAATGTTGTACAGCTTCAGCACCAACATAACGATATTCACTATCAGCCAAGAATATTGTTGTTAATTGCAACAAACCCATCAATAACAGAGTTCTTTTTTTCATATCAATTCTTTCTATTTAAAATAAAACAACCATGCAAAACTTACACACTAATTGTAATAAGTAAATCGCTTGCCCCCGTTCTAGACACATGGCACTAAGGACCTCTAATTTAGTCTCTCAAGAAATTGCCAAGGAGTCAAAATCCCTAAATTATGATGAGGTCGAATGTTGTTATAAAAATTAGTGAATTTATCGAGTTTTTTTTCATAATCTAATTGTGATAAAAATTTGGTATGCATGGCATAAAATTCATATCTGAGAGTGCCATTAGATCGCTGAACTCCATCATTTAACTTTGGAGATCTTGGAGGCAATACAAATAAACAAAACGAAATCTATTGAGCTACACTTATTTTATATCTAAATTTTTATATGCAATATCAATCCACTCAAGTTTAACATCATAAATTGGTGAACTAAATTTGAGTGATACATGATGACGACCAGATGTTAAAATCTCTCGATTATTTTCATCCCGTCTATCGAATCGAACTTTATACGCAAATTTAAACTGACTCCAATTAATACCAAAGAAATGACGATATTCAACTGGCAATGAAACTAATCGAATTTCAGTTGGAGAATATGATTTACCATCAACAATCATAGAAGCTCGCCACACAGCATCTGGGCCACCAAGCATTGCTCCCTGAGCTTCATATTCACCAAAGAACAATGATCGACCTGTCGTATAAAGAACTGGCTGTTGATAACCGACAACGTAAAATGTTATATAAAAATCATTTTCAGTTAATAACCGCTGCCGAGCAATTAATTGTTCTTCTGGAGTTTTAAATGTTCTATGAAAATAATAATCAAGATAAATCATACGAGCTTCGTCAGTTAATAATAATGCCGAAAAATCTGCAATCGATATAAATTGATCATAAATGACTGCTGTTTTAATAAAAGGACGCATAGTTGCAGCATAAGAATCAGATACTTTTTCTGCTTGACGAAAAACAGACTCTCCCCATTGTGCAACTTTACAGGACGGCAAAAACAAGATGCATTGCATAAAAATCATGATTGATATATATCTAATATGTATATGCTTCATCTTATAATCCCTTTTTTACATACTTTTTAAAACTCATATCGACAATTGCAACATGCACATAATACATTAAACCTTACAAAATTGTAAACGGCAATATTTCATGATATTTAATTCCTATTTTTTAATGAGTTTGCGTTACTTGCAAGCTGCTAATAAAAACTCAACAATAAAAACTATGATGAAAATTTGTTGTGGCGGTATTTTCTTAGGAACTTTTTCACTTGCTCTCATTATTTCAATTATGCAAGGATTTGAAGAAGCAACGTATCTAAAAATGAAAACGATCTATCCTCAAATTATTATCGATGCTGACGGACAAGAACTTAATTATGATCAAATCACGCCAGTTTTACAAGATTCCATGTATAAAATTTCTGATTTTGCACCTCAACGCATTGGACAAGCTTTATGCAACAGTATTGAATCACAAGATATGCCACACGTTATTCAAATAAAAGGAATTAACCCAACACTTGAACAAAATGTGACCCCTTTACACACTATGATTTTACCTAAAACCCAAAATCACTATCTCGATCGTTTAATACATCACAATCAAGTAATAATTGGAAAACAGTTAGCCATACAATTACAAGCATCAACAGGATCACAACTGACGCTTTTATACACACCAGACCAAGACATGAGTAATCATATCGAATTTCAACAAAAAAAAATTATAGTTGCGGGTATATTTGAAACAGGAATTGATGATTTTGATGCTAATTTTATATACTGTTCATCAACATTCTTTGATACCGTATTTCCCGATCATGGAATCACACAAATTTATGCAAACATCATTCCAAAAACAACTGAAAATATTGTCATTAAAAATATAGCAGAGCGATTAAAACTTAATGTATATTCATGGAAAAAATTATATGCACCTCTTGTTTCAGCTTTAGAATTAGAAAAATATGCGATGTTTTTTATTCTTTTTTTAATCATACTCGTTGCTGCAAGTAATATTATTTCATTACTTTTTATGCTCATAACACAAAAACGTAAAGACATTGCATTATTATTAACATTTGGATTAACACCATATAAAATAAAAAACATTTTTCTTGTTGTAAGCATGACAATCACTACCATATCAGCAATTTTTGGTTTATGTGTAGCTTATGTAGTAGGTGTTGGATTGCAACACTATCGATGGATTAAATTACCTGACAATATGTACTACACAACCCATTTACCAGTCATACTTGATCCAAGCTTGTTTTTATTTATTTTATTTGCTGTACTATTCATAAGTTTTTTTGCTAGTTTAATTCCATTACGAATCATAAAAACGATAAATATTGCAACTACTTTACGAAATGAAATATAAGGATTGATTATGAAAACAACGTTAAAACAATTTTTAACATTAGGCTTATTACTTCCACTAGCTGGTTGTTGGGATTCTGGATGTTGTAAAAAAAACAATGAACATGTTGTAGCTCAACAAGCAACACCAAAAGTACGTTGTTCTCATGCTGGATGTACACACGATCACAGCAAAGATACATCACACCCTCACAACGTAGCAGCTAAACATAATGAAAAAGAAGAAGCTAAACACGAACATGAACACAAACATCATGATAAAGAAAAATCTCATCATGAAGAACGTCATGAGCACAAAGAAAATCTAAAATCAGACGAAAAATAGTATTTTAGAGTTTTAAAAAATAAAAGCCTAGCAATTTGCTAGGCTTTTATTTTTTAGACAAAATTATTTTTTTGGCTCTGGCGATCTCTGATCTTTTGGTTCTTGTGTTTTTTGCTCACGATTACGATTATTGAAATACTTTTCTTTACTTAACTCTTGAGCTTCTACACGACGAAGAGCTCGAATAAATTTATCTCTAACTTTTCTTTTAAGAGTAGCAGATGCTTGTCCCATAACGTCCCCTTTTAAATTAATTATTTTTTAAAATATTTTTTTCAATCCTAATTTTATGCTTTTGAATATATTGGACAAAAACTAAAGTGATGCAAAGAATCAAACAAATGTTGCTTTACATGAAGATCTTCTTCTTTTGGCGATTCATAAATAAATAAACCATGATTGGCATATTTTAAATCCCAAACAAAATACAACGGGTTATGTATTTCAAGATCATCCGCAAGTTTTTGAGCTGTATATAATTCAGAAGATTTTCCTTTTTCAAAATTAACCATGCTGTTTTTTCTTACTTGTTGATTGAATGATGAATTTTGCATAGTAGCAATAAATTTTTTTGAATCTGACCATGAATCATTTGATATATGTGCAAGTTCTTGATTATGATACCCAGACATACCCTGTAAACAACGAAAATCCGGATTGTTTACAAAATAAGCGGCCTTATTGAGATTAAAACATTCTGGTTTACATAAATCATGTAAGACAAATTCTGACAAATTATCTAACTCATGATTATTAACCATCATTTTTCTTAAATTACCAAGATGTTTGAGTAATTTCAATTCTTTTGTTTCAAAATTTTCACTTTGCATTACAACCCCTATAACTGATATAGCGCATTAAAACTTATACAAAAAGGATCATAGCAAAGAGCTTAAAAAGAATGCAACAATTACAAGGAACTTGATTATTTTCATCAAGAATGATATTTTAAACTTTACAATAAACACATAGAATAAATGCTTTGAAAGATATAATAAATGAAATATTTACCAATTCTCCTCATAGCTACACTTTTTGAATCAACTATTTTTTCTCGAAGTATTCATAGACCATCAAATCCAACAATTCCCTACATTACCGTAACAGCAAGCAATAAGGAATATGCTGAAGTCTGGAGAAAATCAACCGTCACTCCAAAATCAGTTCATAAACTTCAAAATAAATTTTTATGCTTAAAAACATTAAAAAAACCTTTTGAAAACTCAGATTTTAAAAAACATATGCTACCTTACGGAAATTTAAAATTTCGAAAAGGTGAAGAATCTGTTCATACAGATATTCTTAAAGAACAAAATGAATTAGTATTACAAGAAGTTTTGCATGGTCAAAAAGAATTTACTGATTTTAGTATCTTAAAAGATCGTGATTTTAATTATAAAAGCTTATCTGGTCTATTAGTTTTAAAAAATAAAAAATATCCATTTGTTTTAAAATTATTTATTGAACATCCTGAAACTTTTATAGAACCTTTACAAAAAAGCTTTGAAGCGAGCTGCATTTTTATTTTAAGTGGTAATATGCGACACCTAAGTGGTTTTACGAGAATTAACAATCTTGAAAATTCAAAAAAATTACTATCAAAAGATCCGGAATTTCGTTACTACATAGACTTCCCTAGAAAGTGGTACTGGATGCCTAAAACTCAATCATTACTTGAGATTAATTGGCATGATAATCATCATCAACACTTTGAAACAATTAAAATACCAAGTATTTATGGTATTGTATGTGATTTTATTGATGTCGATAAAGAATTACAAAAACAAGAATTTTATACATTACGTCAAATTTCAATTGATGTCACAAAATATCTTCATTTTAGCATTGATCCACACGATGATAATTTTGTACCAGAAAAAGGTAGTAATAAAATTGTAATTATCGATACTGAACATTTTCCAACAGTTGCAGGTCTTGATAAAGAAATGAATGCAAAAGAATATAATCAGTGGTATTTTGAACTTGCAAGAAAAGCTACAAAAAGACTTTTATGGAGAAGTAAACAAGAACGAATTCAAGATCAATGTTTTCTTTAATAAAAGATTAACCTTAAAAAATTATTTTAAAATAAAATACATTTATTTTTTTAAGGACGTCCGCCGAGTTCTCGTTCAAGATTTTGTAATCGATTATCTAAATCACTGTCTATTTTACGAAGATCATCAATTCGTTGTACAGCATATGCAATAGTTGTATGATCTTTACGATTTAAAAACTCGCCAATTTCACGCAATGATTTATGTGTATCTTTTTTCATAAGATACATAGTCACTTGTCGCGCTAAACTAATATCTTTTGTTCTATTTTGAGACCGAAGCTCAGTAAGACCATAGAAAAAGTGTTTCTGAACAGCTTTGGTCACAGCATCAAATTCTATAATTACTGAACATGATTTTTGCTCTACTCCAAATACCTTACCAATGAGATCAACTGAAACAGGCTGTCCTGTTAAAGATGCAAATGCCAAAACTCTAATTAAAGAACCTTCAAGTTCTCGGACATTTGAAATAACTCGTCGAGCTATTAAATTTGCAGCTTCATCTGACAGTTGTTCATTTTGAGCTGAAGCTTTGCGTTTTAAAATCGCAATTTTAGTTTCTAATCGTGGTACCTGTAAATCTGCGACTAGACCCCACTCCAAACGAGATTTTAATCGATCTGCAAGACCACCAAGATCTCGAGGTAAAATATCACTTGAAAAAATAATTTGTTTATTTGCATCATACAATGCATTAAATATATGAAAAAACGCTTCTTGAGTCTGTTCTTTATTGGCCATAAACTGAATATCATCAATGAGTAATACATCAATTTGTTTATATTTTGTATTAAATGCTTGCATATGATTAAATCGAATAGCATTAATAAATTCACTAATAAATCTATCTGACGTTTGATATAACACATTTGCATGAGGATTTTTCGCTAACACATCGTTACCTATTGAATGTAAAAGATGTGTTTTACCAAGTCCTGAACCACCATATAACAACAGTGGATTATATAAAGTTCCAAGTTTATCAACAACTGCACGGCAAGCTGCATAAGCAAATGAATTATTTGGTCCTACAACAAAAGAATCGAAAGTATATAACTGATTTAAATGATTTACAACAGAGTTTAAATCTACTTTTTTTGCAGGGGCATAGTGATTTCTTTTAACTACTTTTTTCTTTATTTCTGTCGTAGAGATAGCCGGTACCATAGAATTAAAAATTAATTCTGAATCAGCTGTTTCTTCTCCGACAAAAAATATAATAGTCAAAGTCTCAAACTCTAAAAGTTTTTTAAGATGTACTTCAAACAAAGAAATATAATGTGTTTTAACCCAATCTTTAACAAAAACATTTGGCGCTTTGAGATAGACCTTCTTCAGATCCATATCACAGCGATAGAAAGAAACCGCCTTGATCCACGTCTCTACAGCACGCATTCCAAGCTCGGTTTCAGCTATTTTTAAAAAGTCCTGCCAAATTTTTTCCACAATATACAATCTGTTACAAAATCAAAAAATATTTTATTATATAACCTAGTGTATTATAAAAAAATAAAAGAAAAAAGCTTACATTATTTTTTTAATTTGATCTCAAAGCAAACAACTTTACTATCTTCTTTTACAACTTTTTTAATTTCATATTGTAGAGAGTTCATACTAAAAACAATCTGTAACCCAAAGTTCTTACCTGATAATTGGAAACAATCAAATCTAATACCTAAAGGCTCCAATAACAACTCTAATTCTTTCATAAAATTCATTAAATTACGATCAATCCAATTAGTTCGTGGTAATATAAAACTTTTAATAGATTCATCTAAACTATCTGCATATGAACTTGGAGCATAAAAACAAATTGGTTGTTCTGTAAACTGTAAGATCACAGCACTCATACCATCACTACCAATAGAAAACCCTGCTTTTACAATTTGATTACTATATGGTGCCATTATCTGCTCTATTTGGCCTGAATACATATGATTCACACCAAACATCATCATGAAACTTACATATATTTTTAAACTTTTCATAATACCCCCTTTTTATGATACGATATTCATACATAACGTAATACAATCTGATACAGATAGTCAATAAATCTCTTTTTTAAATTACAATCATCGTCAACAAATACCTACAAAAATAGTCAAAATAACTAAATAGTTAAATTCATTGCTTTTTTTTATTTCAAATTGATATTATTGACTTAGTGAACAAATTCATCAATATAATAAAGGAGATTGAATAATGAAAAATCTAAATTCAGCAATAATTATTGCTGCAATATTTATCATTACAGAACAACCAGTTATTGGATATGATAAGTCTGCAGATAATTCGCAACCAACTCATCAAGGTTTTGGGCGAATTGGAACAGCAATTGAAAACACTTTAACATTACATCCTGGTAATGCGGTAAATTCTCTTGCAACTGGAGATCAATCTGATACAACTTTTGGTTGGCATGAAGATGAAGATAATAGAGTAAAAGCAAATCGAGCTCACACTAAACATAATCAAAATAGATCTCAAGATAAGCATCATGCAGATCGTAGAAGAGATGAACGCTATACTGAATCGTCAAGAGAAAATTATAAACTACGTAAAGATGAACGTGAATTACGTCGAGAAGAAGAAGATCTAGATCGTGAATTACGTCATGAAGAAGAACGTGAAAGTCGTAAAGAAACCAAATCTCGTAGATGGTTTTGGTAATTATAGATAAACAATAAAAAAGAAGGCATCATTTTTTTAAATTGATGCCTTCTTTTTTATCTTAATAATTATCTTATCTGTACATTCTGAACATAGTTAATATGTTGCAAAGTAAAATTAAGATGACCTACATTATTATAAACTAATATATCTGATCCATCAGCACATGTTGCAAATAACTCTTTTAAATTATTTAAAAATGCATGAATTTTTACCACATGCACAATAAAATCTTTAGCTTGTTGGCTATTATGCAATGGACTATATCCAAAAGCTCCTAAACAAGAATTCATTACAACCTGTTGTTGAGACTGATGTAATAACATCTTCATACTATTAAAATCTTGTAATGATACAGGAATTTTCATTTGCTTATCAAGATTTGTTATTTTTTTCAATTGCTGAAAATCTTCTTCTACTATTACAAGAGAATTATCAATAAGTTCTCGTAAATCACCGACTGTGAAACATTCAAAATCATTAAAATAATTTTTTGCTACACAATAAAAACCATCAATACTTGTATGAGGTAATTTATTTGTAAATAATGTAAAATCAAAAATAGTATCATCTGTCATTTTTATAATTTTTTGATTTATAAAATCAAGACATGATAATTTTTCTTGAACTTGAACATCAGATCCAGCACAAATAATGTGTGTTGCATAATTAGCTGGTAACTGAGACCAATTATATACAGGTTTTAATGTATATCGTGCTTCAATATTTTTCAATATTGTATTATCAGCACGAACATTATAAATACCACGCATGAATGATCCACCAATTAAACCACCAATAATACCGCCTATAGCCATAGCAGCATTTATTGTATTAACCTCTTCAGGTGCTTTCATTTTACATGCAAGTGTGTTCATTAAATTCCCACCTACTTGAGCACCTATTGCAACTGAAGCAATACCAGTAGTCGTGAAAAATGCATGTACTGGATTAATTTCTTTTATTTTTTCCAAACCAGCACTTGTCATATCGCTCACTTTTAAAGCACATATGTTCATAGCCTGCATAACTTTATCCCAATTAGATTCACCACAAGTTACATTTATACCACTTAAAATGCTGATACATGCAATAGCTCGTAGTAAAATTTTTGAATTATTTCTTTTTATCATAAAAACCCTTACTTCAGAATATTATTCTATAATCTTAAATAGATTATCAGAATTTCCTTCAATCAACAAAAGGGTGATAGGGTTTTACACAATGGGTACAGCAGCTTTAACAAGACCTCATGATCCAAAGCCACAATCCAAAACTTCATGAACGCAAAAAAGGCATACAGTAAGTAATAACTCACGATATGCCTTTAAAGTTTACAACCTCAGCTATTTTAGATCAATAAACCTGCAATCAAAGCAGAAGTTAGATTAGCAAGCGTTGCAGGCGCGTTAAAAAGCTCTACCTTCTATGGTAGAGCTTTTTAAACATAATTATTGTTTTTTATTTGATTTAGATAACTGAGCTGAGTCTAAGCCTTTTAAATCATCTAATTTTGTATTTTTATCAAAAATAGCATTTGATGCATCCATTCCAGAAACATTTGCACCTTTCATATAAGATCCTGAAAAATTAGTGGCGACATACAAGGGTACGCTTATTCTTGGAAATCAGCTTTTGCAACTTCTTGCTGTGTTAAATAAAATGTTCGATATTTTGCTAAATTTTCAACATTACCAACTAGAACAAAACCCTTCAAAACACCCTGTGAAAGATAAAATCTATGAAAATAACCTTTTTTATGATTTTCAATAATATCAAAAATGTCTGTTTCAATGGTTTGACCGCAAGCATAAAAATCACAATCAAAGAATTTTGAATCTCGCATACCAACAATTCCTGGATATAAACGAGGTTTATCTGAAAACTGTGTTGCTGCAGTTAAACCCTGTAACATGGCATCAGACCAGGTCATGCTTCTCACCATTTCTTTACTAATAATATCTTGAGCAATACAAACATCACCACCTGCATAAATTGAACTATCACTTGTTTGCATAGATTCATTTACAACAATAGATCCTTGTAACATCTTTAAACCAGCCTGCTTAATTAAATCACCATTAACACGAGACCCTGTTGCAAGCACAACACAATCAGTTGGTATGCATGCTCCGCCTTCAAGTTTAACTCTTCCAACAACCTGTTGATTTCTTGTTTCTAGTGCAATAACTTTATGCCCTTTATACATAGCAACTTGAGCATCCGTTAATTTTTTTTCTATATAATGAGATGTCGATTGATCAACCTGTAATGGCATTATATAAGAATGTATATCAACAACAGCAACCTTAACACCTCGGTCAACTAAAGACGATACTGCTTCAATTCCATTGATGCCAGCACCAACAACAATTGCATTCTTTGGGCGATGTTCATCGATAAAATTATTTAATTTTTCAACATCCGCAAATGTATGAAATCCAAAAACTCCTGGTAAATCTAGTCCTGGAATATTAGGAATGAATGGTTGAGTTCCAATTCCTATAAATAAAGCGTCATATGACTCTTGATTCCCATTAACTGTAACAGTTTTATTTTCACGATCGATTGAAGTTACCCATGAATTTAATCGTAAATCAACATTATTTTCTTTGAAAAAATCTTCTGATTTTAATTGCAGGTCAATTAAATCTTTTTCTTGTGAAACAAAATCTGCCAAAAGACAACGATTATATGGAATCGATTTTTCACCTGAAAAACATATAATTTGAGTTTTCACATCAAACGATCTTAACTTAGCAATGAAACCAATCGATGCTGCTGAAGCACCAATAACAACTATTTTTTTATGCACAAAAATTCCTAATTATTTTATATCATACATTATATGTATTTTAGTATAGCATTATACATTACAAGCAATAATCTTTTTTTAAAGATTCAATATAATTACAAAAAAAGAGAGGTTAAGACAATTGTCTTAACCTCTCTTTTTTAACTCATATAACAAGATACAATTGATCTTATTTTGTTATTATAACTCTACTTCATCATCACTTTCAACATCTTTTTTTGATGATACGGGAGTTACTGGATGTTTTTTAAAATATGATGAATCCATAAATGATGAATAAGATAAACTACTTTCTAACGATGCGTTTTGATATTGATCTGCACTTCGTGGCGACACATTAGAATCAGAAAATTCTTCACCCTCTAAAAGTCCAATGAAAACACTCGAACTTAATAATTCTTTTTCTACTATCTCTTTAACAACTGGAGATAACTTAGCATGAGTTTTTGGTGTAGATGATTGTGAATCACTACTCTCAAGATCAAAAGCTTCATCAAAAAAATTACCTCTATGAAAACCTCGTGGTATTCAAGGACAAGGTATTTGACTACAATTTATATCAACTGCGACACGTCGACCTTTTTTTGTAGAACCAGAACTATCGCTCAGATCTTCACTATCCAGCTCATCTATTCTGTCAAGTCCAGTAGGCGAGACACTAGAATCAGATAATCCTTCACCATCTAAAAGAACAAAAAAACTACCTCTATGAAACCCTCTTGGTATTCCAGGACAGGGCATTTGACTACAATTTATATCAACTGCGACACGTCGACCTTTTTTTATAGAACCAGAACTATCACTAAGATCCTCATTCTCCAACTCATCTATTCTGTCAAGTCCAGTAGTTGATGGAATCGTAATAAATAATTGTGAATGTTGTGATTCTAAATGTTCATCACAAGAATTTTGAGTATAATCCAGTGCAACTGCAACTTGTTGTCCTCTTTCTAAAGCATCTAAACTATCATCAATACTTACACAAGATAATTCTTCTACCCTGCCTGATGAATTAAATGGGACAAGATTCATTGAACGTTCTTGTCTTTTTTTATCAGCTTCAACACAATCTTCTAATCTACGTCCTTGAATAATTGCAGTCATTAATAGACGATACCTATCAGCATCCTCCTGAGATTCTCTTGCATTTGTATCATATGCTACATGGGCATAATGAGATGATGGCCGAAGATCCAAGACATCTGTCTCAACTATAATATTTTGCCCTGTTTTTTCATCATCACTTGCAAAAACATTATCAAAAGTTTGTACCGTTATTAATGTAAAAAAAGTTAAAAATGTAGCATATTTCTTCAACATGATCATCTCCTAAACATAGAACCTCAAATAATATAATTGTGACTTTCAACTTTAGTTCAATGCAATCATATTGCCTTATGAATTATTTTTGCAACATTTTATATAATTTGTCTGTACTTTGTCTATCTAAACTTGTTATACCCATTAAAATTTTAATATTAAAAAACACCTTATAGACAAAACAGTAGATTCAAGGTGTACTATTCACACATTATTTAGTACAATAATTTCTAAGTGAATCTAATCATACGCAAAGAAATAGTGATGAATAAAACAAATACAACGTTAATATTACAATTAATGGCAATAAGCACATATTGCTCATCAGAAATGGATCAAACAAATAAAACTAATATATCTCTTGATAGTTTATTAGATACACCATGCTTATTAACAACATACGACTCAACAGACACTCTTTCTCTGAGTAATCAAGCTGCACATGGAGATATTGATTATTTTAAACAATTCAGACGACAAGACTTAACAGCTCTTGTAGGTAAAAAACCAATATATCCTGCAATTGTAAAGTATAATCAAGAATCAGAAAAACATATGTTAGACATGTTAATTTTAAAATATCCACAATATTATAGCAGTTTACCAACACCTGCATCAAGATCAGATATTTATAATGCTTATCATCAAGCGATTGAGTCAGAAATAAAACAATAGGTAATTTATAAAAATAAAATGCGCCCGACAGGAATCGAACCTGTGGCCTACAGATTAGGAATCTGTCGCTCTATCCGACTGAGCTACGAGCGCAATATTTAACAACTGAGGTTATTTTGACAATCAAAATAAAACTGTTTTAAGCATATTGATAATTGCTTTTCACCTTCTCCAGTTTTCGATAATTGAGTGATGACGTCAAGAGGTTTTTCCCACATAAAATCATTAAACTTTGTCTCACTAAAATCAGGTAATTCATTACATGTTAATTCATATACTTCAGTAAAACAATCCATGCCATCTTCTACCGATAATTTACCTAATTCATGATAAGGTAATTCAGGTATAGCAATATTGAATACTTCATACACTGAGCGAATTAAAGCTTCTTCATAAGATTCACCAATATGAACAATTGCAGTCAGTGGAGTATCAAATAAATCGTCTCCTTTTTTTGCAAGCGCATTGCGACATAATAAAAGTTCTTTATCATAATTTATAATAAAAAGTTTCACCATTCGAATCTGTTTTAATAAACCTTCTTCAACAACATATGATAATGAACGGGCGTCAATTACTTCATCTTTATCATCGACAATATCTACAAAAACCTCTTTCATCTCTATGCTCCATAAAATTTATGCAAAATTCTAATTAACGATTTTTTTGCTTTTTCACCAGAACTTACATGGCTAACAAGTGAACCCACGAGAACATTCGGTAATATTTTTTTGTTGATTGCCACTAAGGAATCAACAATTTACCGTCCTTAATTGTAATAAAAATCAACACAACTCGCAATAATGCTCATTTATTTTCAGCATATGCTTGCAACCACAAGATATTTCAACAAATAAACAGCTGTCATTTAATTAACTAAAAAATAAATATACTTTTTTGTTAATTAAATAGCAAAATTTGTATGATCAGCTACAAATTGATCCATTGCTTCTTGCATGTCAAAAGGCAAAAGATCATACCAATCTTTATACCTTTTTTCAGATATTTTTATTGAACTTACTTTTTTGATTGTGCTATAAAACAATCAAGCTCTTCTTTACTATCAAAACCCTTACAAACAATCCAATCATTTTCATTACGGTACATAAGAGCAAACGATTTTTCTATTTTTTTTATATCAAGCCATATTTTTATAAATTCATGAAAATTTTGTAAATTAATTTTACAACTATTGGTAGAGTTAACAAAATTGGGAAATATAAAATCACAAGGAACTGGTATATCTAAACATATTTCCCATTCTGAAAACCCTATATACAAAAAATTTTCAGTAAAGCGCTAACCCCGGGCTAAAGACCCGGGGCTTTGGCGCCAATTCGGAATCGAAATATTTTATTGATTTTTTATGTAAGATCTAATTCTTGCTTCTGTAATAATTCCAACCGTTTCAGCAAAATATCCATCTGCCCAAAAACTTGTTCCCCATAGAAATTCTTCTAACTTGGGAAATTCTTGTCGTATTATTTTACTCGATCCACCTTTTAACAATTGCACTGCATTGCTTACACTGATAGTTGGTTTTAAACCAATTAACATATGCACATGGTCTGTTTGTATATTTAATTCTTCTATTGTCCAACTATTAACATCTGCACATTGACGAAAAAGTTCTTCCAGGCGATCCTTTATCTCCCCTGTTAAAATTCTTTTTCTATATTTTGGAATCCATACTAAATGATACATAAGTCTATATTTTGAATGTGAACCACTTCTATAACGCATCTTTTTAGTATGACAAAAAATCGGCGATTCGCAACTTCGTTACTCATGTCCCGCCTAGTTGACTCGATTCATCCCCAGGTTTAAAAGCCTGGGGTTTTCTCTCAATTTAATAAAA
>Ga0209390_10003139_pt1 | contig 27255 bp, 24 predicted proteins | sample BON01_FD_187212 | JGI IMG/M metagenome (GOLD analysis project Ga0209390, IMG submission 187212) | Freshwater microbial communities from Lake Bonney liftoff mats and glacier meltwater in Antarctica - BON-01 (SPAdes) (version 2) | ecosystem: Environmental > Aquatic > Freshwater > Ice > Glacier...
ACCACAGCGATTGAACCCACGCCGCTTTGCATCACCAGCGGAACATGAGCCTCGCTGATACCGCCAATGGCAACCAGCGACATATGGTGCATGAGCTTGGCATAGGCGTTCAGCCTGCCTAGGCCTTGCGGTGCGGTTTCCATGCGCTTAAGCGTGGTCGGAAACACCGCCCCCATGGCCAGGTAGCTGGGTCTGTAAGCCGCTGCCCGCATCATTTCATGGTAGCCATGCGTACTCAGTCCAAGGCGCAGTCCTGACTGACGCAGCAGCGCAATGGGCGCGTCGTCCACGTCTTCTTGACCAAGGTGCACCCCATAGGCGCCCTCATCTATGGCCGCTTGCCAATGGTCGTTGATAAACAACAAACTTGGTGTGCCTTTGACCGCGTGAACAGCGCGTTGCACCTCTCGATGAATGGCATCGTTGTCGTCAGATTTAAAACGCAGCTGTATGGTCTTGGCCCCTGCTGCGGCCATGCGCGATACCCACTGCGCGTCAGGCACAACGACGTACAAGTCCAAAGCTTTAGGGCATGTTGGAAAGTCGTCCAGGCTGGGCTCGATTTGCAAGCCAAAGTCTGGTGCATGCGTTGGCCAGTCTGCCATTGAAAACCCGCCCATACGCGTGGTTTGAATTGTCCAAGCCTTGGCAACGCATTGGGCATCATGCTCTATAAAACCCAGCATGCGACACGCTTGCAACACCGCTGCGTGCTCGGTACTCAAACCCGCATCGCTGCTGTGAACGGCTTGCTCATAGGCCAGGGTTGCGCCTGCAGCCATAGCGGCATGGTGTTGGGCCAACTCGTTGGCAATATGGACAGCTGGAGCCGTATTGGGTGTCATGTGTGGTGCCAAAAAGGTGTGCCTAAAACAGGCGTACTGGGTTGTGCGTTGTCTTGTGATTGCATGGCACCTGATAGAAAAGCAGCCCTGCCCGCAAGCACAGCGTTGGCAAATGCCCGCGCCATCACCACAGGGTCTTGAGCCAATGCCACTGCGGTATTGAGGAGCACCGCGTCATAGCCCCACTCCATCACTTGGCAAGCGTGCGATGGCAAGCCCAAACCGGCGTCAATGATCATGGGTACATCCAAGCGCTCTCGCAACGTTCGCAGCGCGTAAGGGTTGATGGGGCCTTTACCGGTCCCTATGGGCGCGGCCCACGGCATCACTGCTTGACAGCCCACATCAACCAAGCGCTGACACAACACCAAGTCGTCGGTGGTGTAAGGCAACACCTTAAAGCCCGCTTTGATGAGTGCACTGGCGGCCGCTGGCAGGTTGACCGTGTCTGGCTGCAAGGTGTAGTCATCGCCTATGAGCTCAAGTTTTATCCAGTCAGTCTCAAACACTTCTCTGGCCATTTCAGCGGTGGTAATGGCTTCTTGAAGGCTGTGACAACCGGCCGTATTGGGCAACATGGGCACATTGGCTTGGCCTAATAAACTCCAAAAGCTTTGCGAGACTTCGCCACCGCTGCCTGTTTGTCTGCGCAAGGAAGCCGTGAGCATGGCTGGCGCGGAAACCCGCACAGCCTCAAGCAATACATGGGGCGACGGGTAGCGCGAGGTTCCCAGCATGAGGCGGCTATTGAAAGTCTCACCATACAGAGTCAGCACATCGTTGGGCGGTGTATGTAATGTCAAACCTTTTATCCGCCTGTAATGGGTGCGACCAATTCAACTCGGTCATTGTTGACTAACACGTAGGCAGCGTAATTACCGCGCGGTACAAACTGCAAATTAACGGCTGCTGCAAACGGTGGTGTGATTGCCGCGCACGCAACGGCGTCAGCCAAGGTTGCACCTGTTGCCAATGTGTGCGGCACATGGTTGATACGTACTTGTATGGTGGTTTCAGTCATGGGTAAATTTCAAGTTAAATTGCGTTGCCAAGGTTGATGTCTGGTGCTGTACCCACTCCGCCACCACGTCCAACATGGCAGGCGCAATCAAAAATCCATGGCGGTATAGGCCGTTAATGTGCAAGCTGCGAGGGGTGAGACAACGAACCGCAGGCAGGTTGTCAGCCAGCGTTGGCCTTGCTTGCGTGGCGGCCTCAAGAATGCGGGCCTCGGCAAAACCACTGTGCACGGTATAGGCTGCGCTGAGCAATTCAAGCGTTGAGCGCACACTAACCGGTGAGGTATCCTCGGTTTCAATTTCAGTCGCACCAATCACAAACACATGGTTTTCTTTGGGCGCTATGTAAATGGGGTAGCGAGGGTGAATCAAACGGGTGGGACGCTGCAATGTGACATCTGGTGCGTGCAGACGAATAACCTCACCCCGCACGCCGCGTAAATCTGACCAGGCTGTGCGAGCCCCCAAACCACGGCAATCGAATACCCAGTCAGGCTGGCCAGCTTGCCCTGGCTTAAAGTCATCGACTGAGCGTGGGGTGTTCCACAACACGTGCACGCCTTGCTCGTTCATGCCTTGCAACAACGCATCTAGCAACTGCCGGTTGTCTAACTGCGCCTCGCCGGGCAAGTACATGGCTTGGTCAAAGCTGCTGCTAACAGCGGGCTCGTGGGCCCGCACACTGGCCGAGTCCAACAATTGGACAGGCTGCAGGCATGGCAACTGCTGCTGGGAGCGCGCCAGCATGAGTGAGAACCGCTTGGCTTCAGCGGCGTCTTGCCGGTGCCACAGCACCAGTGTGCCATTTTGCTGAAAAAACACAGGCGCGGGCAGCGTGTCAATTAAAGCTGGCCAACGCGTTAACCCGTAGTGGCCCATACGCACCACAGCCAATTCAGTAATCGCCGACTCGGCCAGCGGCGCGAGCATGGCGGCAGCCACACGCGCAGCCGCGCCTTCGGCATTGGCTCCTTGCGCCTCGTACACCACCACGTCATGGCCCAACTGCGCCAGCTTATACGCCAACAACCTGCCCATCAAGCCAGCGCCTAAAACCACACTGGACACTTGCCCGGTCATAGCGGCATCTCCTTGGCACTCATGGCATCACCAAACCGCCATCGACGGTCAGAACTTGCCCAGTCATAAAGCGACTCCAATCAGATGCCAAAAACATCACGGGGCCAGCCACGTCGTCTGGTGTAGCCACTCTCCCCAGCGGCGTTTGTGCAACCAAGCTGTCCTTAACGGCCTCTTTGGTACGGCGACTGGAGTCCGTCGGGCTGACCAAGCCCGGTGCCACACAGTTGACCCGAATACCCAAAGGCCCCAACTCCACAGCCAAGTTTTTGCTAAACCCAAGCAGTGCAGACTTGGCGGTTGTGTAGGCGTGGTAGGCCACACTGGGCCTGTCGCACAAGTCGCTCACCATGTTGATGATGCTGCCCTGCGCCCGCTGCCTAAAGTGCGGCAGCACCGCCTGGCTGGTGTTGTATGCGCTGAGAACAGCGCCGTCAAACTGGCTTTGATAGGCCTGCCAAGGCACACCCCAAAAACGCGCTCTGTTGTCCGGGTCGAAGGCATAGGGGCTAAAGGCGTTGTTGACCACCACGTCAATTCGCCCCAGTTCGGTCAACGCCTGTGTGACCATGGCATTGACAGACCCCAAACAGCGCACATCGGCAGCGATGGGCAACGCATCTCCGCCTGATGCATGTCCCAGTCGCTGGCATTCAGCCACCACCGCCTCGGCTGCGACAGCGTTACTCAGGTAATTAACAACCACAGTCGCTCCTTCTGTGGCGAATGCTTTGGCTATGGCTGCGCCAATGCCACGGCTGGCACCAGTGACCACAACCACTTTGCCAACAAAGGTGCGCTGCGCTGTTGTGTTCATTTGGCGGTGCGCACATGCTTGGGCAGCAAGTCCTGGCTGATGACATCTTGCAGAACAACGTCTTGGGTCATTAACCCCAGCGCCTTGTAAGCCGCCACGCCTTGCTGCAAGCTGTCCATGTCGAATGCTCCCAAACCGTATTTAGCTGTGATGGGTGACACGCTGGATGCATTTCGCAAACGGATAATTTCAATATTTAAACTGGCACTCTTACCGTCAATGGCGTGCTTGACAGCCAGCTGGGCGGCCTCTTGAGGGAACTGCATCATCCATTGGGCACTGTTTGTATATGCCAATAAAAACCTGCGCATTACGTCTTTTTTGTTTTGGTAAGTGTCTTCACTGACCACAAAAAAGTCACTGGAAATATTCAAATGATCTTTGACTTCCATCACATTGAAGTCCACCAAACCTCTTTGGCGCCCTACCAACAGACCAGTATCGGTCGCAGCCGTGGCATCTACTTGGCCTTGCATCAGTGGTGTGAAATTGAGCAAACCTGTCACAACAATGGTCACATCTGCCTCAGACAACCCCGCTTGGTTCAACAGCACTTGCAAGTTCTGGCGTGTCCCACTCGACAGGCTGTAAACGCCGATACGTTTCCCTTTCAGGTCGGCGGGCTGACGAATGTTTTGAGACTTTAAAGACACCACATTAAATACATTTTGTGGATAAATATCGTAAACAGCGCGCAGCTTTTCTCCTTTGTCCAAGGCCGTAAAGAAAGAGCCTGGGTCTGTAAACGCCACGTCCGCTTGGCCGCTAAGCAAGTTGCGCAAGGCATCACCACCGCCAGCACCTGGCAGGTAGGCCATCTCGATATTCTGGGCTTTAAAAAAGCCTTTGTCTTCATCCACCAGCAAGTTGGTAATCTCGGTAATGGGCTTGCTCCAGCCTGCCACGACTACCCTGTCTAATTGCACGGCGGTTTGCGACCATGCCGCTGTACTGATACCCAGCGACACCGCACCCAGCAGCGACAACACCGCTGTTGTGTTGATCCATTGTTTCATCCATTGTTTAGCCATAGCGAGTTACTTTCTAGGTCATGAGTGGTTAACGCTTTTAAGTGCGCGTTAACCATTGCGTTGATTTATAAAAACACAGCCCCAACACGGTAATCAGTGTCAACACTGCAAACATCAAAGGGGTGTCCATTGAGCCCTGAGCGGCAATGATCAAAGCGCCCAAGCCTTTACTGGCCACAATGAACTCAGCAACCACTGCGCCCACCCAGGCCAGCACAACGGCCACACGCAAACCGGCATAAATAGTGACTCGCCCAGCAGGTACTTTTAAGTGCCACAAGGTTTGCCAACGGCTGGCACGCAACATCCGAAACAGCTCCAGCTGCTTGCTATCTGTTTGCCGTATGGCTGCAGCCGTGTTTTCAAGCAAGGGAAAGAAACATATCAGCGCGGTCATCACGATGATGGGTAAGCTACCGAAACCAAACCAAACGATGAACAGTGGCGCCAGGGCCAATTTCGGGATCACCTGGCTGGCCACCACAAAGGGCATCACGACACCACGCAAACCTGTCAGCTCACCCAACAGCAAACCACCTAGGAAACCCATGGCGGAGCCTAATAAAAAACCCATCAGCACAGCACTCAGCGTGGACAGAATGTGGGGCCACAGGTAGCCACTGGATAGCCCTTGCAGCAATGAGACCACGACAACAGAAGGTGCTGGCAGCACCAATGGCGAGGTCTGATTTACAACGACCCAGCCTTCCCAAGCGAGCAAAAAAACCACGCCCAATAGCCACGACATCATCCAACTGTGTTTCAACACTGCGCCCCGTCCATGGTTGCGCGCAACCGTTCACACAAGGCGTTAAAGGGCGGTGAGTAGCGCAGCGTTGGTTGTCGTGGTGTTGGCAAGTTGACGTCATAACTTGCATTGATTTCTCCGGCGCGCATGCAGCTGACGCGGTGTCCGAGATACACAGCCTCACTGATGTCGTGGGTCACAAACAAGACCGACGTGCCAAAGGCAAGGCACAGCTTGAGAAAATCACGTTGTAATTCGTCTCGTGTGATGGCGTCTAAGGCGGCAAAAGGCTCATCCATAAACAGCATGGATGGTTTTAGGATCAAGGCGCGGGCAATGGCAACTCGGCTTTGCTGACCACCGGACAGACCAGACACCTTGCTGTGTGCAATATTTGTTAAGCCAAGCTGCTCCAGCAGCTGCGCCGCATGGCGCCTATCAGCAACCGTGACCGTGCGGTGCAAACTCACAGGCAACAACAGGTTGTCGCTCACATCCAGCCAATCGAGCAACGTAGGTGCTTGAAACACAAACCCCATTTCAGGTCTGGGTGCTTGCAAGGCGATGCCATTCAAATGCACCGCGCCTTGTTGTGGGCGCAATAAACCCGCAGCAACTTTCAGTAAGCTGGTTTTGCCGCAACCGCTGCGACCAATCAGGCAGTGAATTTCCCCTTTGTTAACGTGCAAACTCACGTCGCGCACAACATGGCTTTGCTCGGGGTAGCTCAAGCTCACAGCGTCAAGTTGCAAAAAAATAGCCATCTCAGATCTCGTAGCGCGTGAACTGCTCGCCACTGCGCTCAGCGCTGTCTTCAACATCCACCATGCGCACCAAATCAAGCAGGCTGAAGCGCCCGTCGTGATGCCAGCCTGCTGCGGGTTGTGTCATAGCACCCAAGGCACACACACGGGTTACACCGGCTCTGCCCAAGCCATCTGATAGCACCAAGAGTTCTTCAGGCGAGGCCGCCACACCGGCCGTTTGTAAAAAGTCACGCTGCTGTTCAACGAGCGCGGCAACGTCGTCCAAACTGTCCACAGCCACCACCAGCACCCTGCGGTTCAGTGGGCCTGGGCAAAGGGGCAGACTGCGTTCAGAGAACACCACTGTTCCCCACACAGCATGGCCACCCATCACGGTTACATGCGCATTGGTGACAGCCTCTAATTCATAGGCATTGCACCACGCGCTAACTTGGCCAGCCTCCTCCAGCGACAGCCCGCGTTGGGGGAGTTTGTGCGACACAGCAGCAAGTGACGATGTGAGGTACTGGGCAAACTCCAGTGGGCTCACCATGCCACCGCGCTGCACGTAGACCATGTGCGGCGAGTAGCAGCCTTGTTGGTCATAACGGGCCACGTCCAATGCCAATTGGTGCGCCAGTTGTGGGCCTGTACCAGCGCACAGTGCGCTTGCACTGACGACGCCAAAACTCAACTTGTGGCCATGCGCAAGAAATCGCGTGGTCACTGGTACATTGGCTTGCATGGCTTGCAAAGCCGCATTGCCGCCGTAAGCCGTCACCACATCGGCCAATCCAAAGGCATGCTGCTCGGCATGTGATGCGCCGCCGCTTGGCCACCACACAACGGCGAAGCAGTCTGACCAGCGTGGCTCTATATCGACCAATAAGCGGGCATACAAGCTTGCAAACAGTGGCTCTGCACTAGAGACCTTGCCAATGGAGCCAGCTTTCACCAACAGACCAGACACAAAGCTCCACAGAGACAACGCAGGGACATTGCCCGCCCACACATGGAGCAAGAGGTCTGGGCCATAGGCTTTCGACCAGCCGCCTTTTACACGGGGTTGAAACTCATCAAGCAGTTTGGGGTTGGGGAAATCCTCCACCACAAAACGTTGGAGCTGCAACGCTCTAAATGTATGCAGGTAAGCGTTCAGGTTCAGCCTAACCATCTCGCTGGCAAAGCCTGTTGCCAATGGCAACAGGCGCTCAAGCGCTTGGCGGTATACATCGCCTTGGTCTAGCAGGCGGGCTGTAGCCACATCCAACACGCGGACAATCTCAGACACCTGCATGGTCTTTAAATGCGCTTGACTGGCACAGCGAATGCGCCCAGCCAACGCGGCCATCTGACCCGCGCTGATCAATGGCATATCGACTCGCAATGGCGCGTCAGGCGAACCCATGTTCACACGGTGCCAAGTCACATCGGCATCGGCAATACCGGGCAAGTAGCCTGCTTTAAAGTCTGACGCTGTCACGGCGCAGACGCTTTCAAAAACGCATCCACAGCCAACGAGCAGCCTTTGGCTTGTGTGCCTTGTGCACGGCCCAATAATACAAAACCATGGTCTTGCATCACGCCAACATCTTCAGTCAGTATGGTGACCACTGAGTTGTAGTTGGCCAAGTCGGTATGGGCCAATACACCCCGCTCGCCGGGGGCAACGGCTTGGCCAGTCAGTGGCTCGACCAAGCGAGAACGAATCCAATGGGGGCCGCTTTTTACCGACGCCGTGGTGTGATTGCCCGCATCGTAAAACTGGCTGCTCAACTCAGTCATGCCGTACATATTGAGACAACGCTCAGCGCTGACGCCAAACGTGGCTGACAGCTGCTGGTAAAACGCCTCGACAGGCACATCTCTAGACTGCCCTTTGAAGCCACCGGTATCCAACAACAAGCTGTCCGTTGGCAACTTAAACGTCAGGCCCCGTGCTTTCAGCTCGTCCATCACATGCACAAAACTAAAACTAGCTCCTAGCAAAAAGAACGGCTCACCTGCGCACTGTGCATCCAGCAATGCGTCGCACAACAAGTCGATTTGCAGGCCCTCCTCGTTCAAGTAATGGGCACTGTCTGGCGTTGCGAATGACGCAAGCGCCAGCCCCAGGTAATGCGCCAAAGAGGAGTTGGGCAGCAGGTGCTCGTCAGGGAAAAGAATACCCATGCGGACACGCTTGAGCCCGCGCATCACGTGCTGGTCAAAATTGCGCAGCATAGAGGCGTCATAAACGGCCATGCTGGGGTGGTAATGACTGCCCTTCACATCGCCCCTGGTTGTCCCGCTGGTCATGAACACCCTGTCACACGTCTGCGGTGCAACGCAGCTGAGTGTCAAATCCTTGAAAGCGTTGATGGGTACAGCGGGAATGTCACGCCAATCTTTCACCACCCGCGGTGTCTTGCCGCGACTGTGGCAAAAACGCTGGAAAGGCATATTGTGTGCAAACTGGTGGGCAAACAATCGCAGTGCCAACGCGTTGAACGCCTCATCGCTGACCTGGGGCTTCGCCATAAAGCCGAGGACATCTGCAACCAATAAGTCACAAGCGGTTTGATCGATAGCCAACATGTGGTGCCGTTCTGTACATACAGGTCGGCTCGCCATGACCCATGCAGCAAACATACCGCTGTGTGAGTCGTTTCTATGGCCAGCTTCCCTGCGCGAGGATTACCTCAATCAGGTTCAAAGGGACTTTCTCAGTCGAGACCGGCAACGGTCTCAACACCCCTAGCGAATGTGCTTTATTCATGCAGCACAAATTTAGTATATGCGAAGTTCTAATGCCCTTACAGGCGTGGCGTGTTGCGAGACCAGCGACCACAGCTGCTGTCGCGTGCGACAGCTATGCCACACCACATAACGGCGCAGCAAAACCCCTAGGCGTTGGCTGGTAAAGCATGAAGGCTAACGCTGCAACGTCACGTGACACAGGCGCTATGGCGGCGCCAGCTGCGCTGAACCACGCTTAAAACTGGGGCGGGCGTTTGGCCAAAAAGGCATCGATGCCTTCACGGTGTTGGTCTGAGTCTGCATAGGCATAGGCTCGCCCAATTGGCAACACACCGCCCACGGCATGTTGCAGCATGTCAGGCCAGCGTGCACGCAAGCCTTGCTTGTTTAACGCGCCGGCCTGAGGCGACAACTTCACCAAGCGGTGCATGATGCGAAACACCTCCATATCGAGCGCGTCAGCTGGGCAGGCGTGGCTTAGAAAACCTGTATGTAGCAGCCGCTCGCTGCCCACTACGGCGGCCAACAACAACACATTGCGAGCCACAGCATCGCCTAGCGCGTGGGCCACAATAGCGGCCTCTTTGGGCGCCATGGGAAAGCCCAACTTGGCAATAGGCGCACCAAATTTAGCGCCTAGGTTGGCCAAGCGAATGTCGGCACAGCTGGCCATCTCAAGACCTGCACCCATGCACGTATTAGAAATATTGGCCACCACTGGCAAATCGCAAGCCAAAATAGCGCGCAAGCCTGGCCACACTAGCTCCTCATGGAAATGGGTGAGCTTGGTTTGGTCAAACCTAAAGCTCGGATACTCGCTGATATCGCCTCCAGAACAAAATGCCTTGCCATGCGCATCGCCCACCAATTCCACAGCACGCGCTTGCGGATTGGCCGCTATGGCATCAAACACGCGTGGTAGCTCAACCCACATGTCACGGTTCATGGCGTTCATGCGCGTTGGGTTGCTGATGGTCACACGTGCCCACCACGCATGGGGCCAAGTCAACGTGACATGGGCTCCCATGTCAGGGTATGTTCTTTTTACTGGCCACCACCCACATGATGGCCCCACCCAACACCATGGGCATACACAGCCACTGTCCCATGCTCAAGCCAAGGTTCAGCAGCCCTAGATGCGCATCTGGCTCTCGGAAATACTCAGCAACAAATCGCAACACGCCGTAGCCCATGAGGAACAGCGCAGACACTTGACCCAGTTTGCGCGGCACACGGGCATAGAACCACAACACAACAAACAGCAACAAACCTTCTAACAACAACTGGTAGATTTGTGAGGGGTGGCGCGGCAAATCACCTGCCCCTCTGAACACCATGCCCCACGGCAGCGACGGGTCTGTGACACGCCCCCACAACTCGCCGTTGATGAAGTTGCCCAAACGCCCGGCTGCCAAACCAGTCGGCACGCATGGCGCAATCAGGTCAGTGATGCGCAGAAACCTGACATTGCGCGAGTGGGCAAACCACAGCATGGCCACCAGCACCCCCAACAAGCCGCCATGGAAACTCATACCACCTTGCCAGACCGCAAACACCTCTAATGGGTGGGATAAGTAATAGGCAGACTGGTAAAACAAGCAGTAGCCCAAGCGCCCACCCAAAACCACACCCAGCACGCCCAAGAACAATATGTCTTCGATATCGCTGTTTCTCCAATCGCGTCCATCGGCCTGCGTGCTGAAAGGCTGATGCGTCAAACGCGCACGGCCCAACAGCACAAACAGCGCAAATGCCAGCAAGTAAGTGAGTCCATACCAATGGATGGCCAATGGCCCGATGGCCAGCGCGACAGGATCAATGAGTGGGTGTATCAACATGGTGTTATTTTGCACTCACTCAGACAGGAGAGCTGCTACCCTCTAAAATGTTTATTTTCCTCGCACCTCACCCAACCAATCACACGTAGGGCAATTATGTCAGAGACAAAAGTAATCAAAATCAACCGCCGGTCAGCCACCATCACGGAAGGCAAGTCCCGCGCCCCCAACCGCTCCATGTATTACGCCATGGGCTACGAGGCCGCTGACTTCAAGAAACCCATGATTGGCGTGGCTAACGGCCACTCCACGATTACACCTTGCAACAGCGGCTTACAACAGCTGTCAGATGCAGCTGTCGAGGGCATAGAGGAGTCTGGTGGTAACGCACAAATGTTTGGCACCCCCACTATCTCCGACGGCATGGCCATGGGAACAGAGGGAATGAAATACTCGCTAGTGTCTCGCGAGGTCATTGCTGACTGTGTCGAGACCTGCGTGCAAGGCCAGTGGTTGGACGGCGTGTTGGTTGTCGGAGGCTGCGACAAAAACATGCCAGGCGGCTTGATGGGTATGCTGCGTGCCAACGTACCAGCTATCTACGTCTACGGCGGCACTATTTTGCCAGGCCGTTACAAAGGACAAGACCTCAACATCGTGAGCGTGTTTGAAGCCGTAGGGGAAAACGCCGCCGGCAAGCTCAGCGACGAAGACCTGCTCGAAATTGAAAAGCGTGCTATCCCAGGCACAGGCTCTTGCGGTGGTATGTACACGGCCAACACCATGTCGTCTGCCTTTGAAGCCTTGGGCATGTCTCTGCCCTACTCCTCGACCATGGCCAACGTGCACGACGAAAAAGTGCAATCGGCCAAAGAGTCAGCCAGGGTATTGGTTGAAGCCGTGCGCAAAGACCTCAAGCCGCGTGACATCGTGACGCGCAAATCCATAGAGAACGCGGTGGCGGTGATCATGGCCATCGGTGGCTCAACCAATGCGGTGCTGCACTTTTTAGCCATCGCGCACTGCGCTGAAGTGGAATGGACGATTGACGACTTTGAACGTATCCGCCAGCGCACACCTGTGTTGTGTGACCTCAAGCCCAGCGGCAAGGCCTTGGCGGTTGATTTGCACGTCGCCGGTGGTATCCCCCAAGTGATGAAGCTCCTGCTCAACGCAGGTCTTTTGCACGGTGATTGCATCACCATTACCGGGCAAACCATTGCGGAGATACTCCACGATGTGCCCGATGCGCCCAGCGACGAAGGTGTCATTCACAGCATAGAAAATGCCATGTACAAGAAAGGCCACTTGGCCATTCTCAAAGGCAACCTGTCACCTGAAGGCGCGGTAGCCAAAATCACTGGTCTCAAAAACCCAGTCATTACTGGCCCTGCACGCGTGTTCGACGACGAACAATCAGCCCTAGAAGCCATTTTGGCCGGCAAAATTGTCGCTGGTGACGTCATGGTGTTGCGTTACCTAGGCCCCAAAGGTGGCCCAGGTATGCCAGAGATGTTGGCCCCCACTGGTGCATTGATTGGCGCAGGTTTAGGCGAGTCGGTTGGCCTTGTAACCGATGGGCGGTTTTCAGGTGGCACCTGGGGGATGGTGGTTGGTCACGTTGCGCCTGAAGCTGCAGCGGGGGGCAACATTGCTTTGGTACAAGAAGGTGACAGCATCACCATTGATGCCATCGCCCTTAAACTTGAAGTGCACGTCAGCGATGACGAGTTGGCGACACGCCGCGCCAAGTGGACAGCACCTGCACCCCGCTACACCCGCGGTGTGCAAGCCAAGTTTGCCTTCAACGCGTCCAGCGCCAGCAAAGGTGCTGTGCTGGACAACTATTGATAACGAGCGCGCACCCAGACCCTGCGCTGCCGCCACCTTTACATGGCGGGCGCGCATCTGGGCCGTGCTTGTGTCAAACTTGTCTTCTGACGTCTCACTTAAAGGTATGAAGTCTATGAAACGCATTCTCATTGCAATTGCAGCCACCACCTTGTTGGCTGCGCCCGCTATGGCCGACATGGCTTTGGCTAAATCAAAGAACTGTATGGCCTGTCACGCGGTTGACAGAAAACTGGTAGGGCCCTCCTACAAAGACGTGGCTGCTAAATACGCGGGCGACGCAGCAGCAGCTGACAAACTGGCCGCAAAAATCATGAAAGGTGGCTCAGGCGTATGGGGCGCTATTCCCATGCCAGCCAACCCCCAAGTGTCTGCTGCTGAAGCCAACATATTGGCTGCTTGGGTGCTCTCTAACAAGTAACCATCACCAACCACTTACAAAAAGTGCACCAATTGGTGCCCTTTTTGTGTGCTGTGACCTACCCATGGCCACCTGTTGTGTGCAACTGATTCGTTTGCTTACAGCGGTTTTAACAACTGGTCCAAAATGGCAGGATTTTCCAGCGTACTGATGTCTTGGGTGATGGCCTCGCCGTTGGCCAAGTTGCGCAACAAACGGCGCATGATTTTGCCTGAGCGGGTTTTGGGCAAATTGTCACCAAAGCGCACCTCTTTAGGCTTGGCAATGGGGCCAATTTCTTTGCCCACCCAGTCACGCAAAATCTTGGCAATGCGCTGCGCCTCTTCACCTTCAGGACGTGCGCCCTTGAGCACAACAAACGCGACAATGGCCTCGCCTGTTAAGTCATCCGGGCGTCCCACCACAGCGGCTTCTGCCACCAAGTCGGTATGGGCAACCAATGCGGATTCAATTTCCATGGTGCCCATGCGGTGGCCAGATACGTTGAGCACATCGTCAATTCGGCCAGTAATGCGAAAGTAACCGCGTTCTTCGCTGCGCACAGCGCCGTCACCAGCCAAGTAAGTTGTGCCACCAAGCTCATCCGGAAAATAGCTCTTTTTGAAGCGTGCTGAGTCGCCCCAGATGTTGCGAATCATGGACGGCCACGGGCGTTTAACCACCAACAAGCCACCTGCACCATGCGGCAAGTCGTGTCCAGCTTCATCCACGATAGAGGCCATGATGCCTGGCAGTGGCAAGGTACACGACCCTGGCACCAAGGTTGTAGCGCCGGGTAAAGGCGTGATCATGTGACCACCAGTTTCAGTCTGCCAGAAAGTGTCCACAATAGGACAGCGCTCACCGCCCACATGGCGGTGATACCACATCCAAGCCTCTGGATTGATGGGTTCACCCACAGAGCCGATGATGCGCAAGCTGGTCAGGTCCGAGTTTTTTGGATGTACAGACTCGTCGCTGGTGCTGGCCTTGATGAGCGAACGAATGGCCGTCGGTGCCGTGTAAAAAATGGTGGCTTTATGGCGCTCTATCACTTGCCAAAAACGGCCTGCATTGGGAAAAGTAGGCACGCCTTCAAACACAATTTGTGTAGCGCCTGCTGCCAATGGACCATAGGCCACGTAGGTATGGCCAGTGATCCAACCTATGTCAGCGGTGCACCAAAACACGTCAGAATCTTTCAGGTCAAAGGTCCACTCCATGGTCATTTTGGCCCACAACAAATAGCCAGCGGTGGCGTGTTGCACGCCTTTGGGCTTACCAGTTGAACCAGAGGTGTACAACACAAACAAAGGGTGCTCTGCATTCACCATTTCTGGCTCACACTGCTCGCTTGCCACGGCTTCTAAGTCGTGCATAAAAAAGTCACGCCCCGCCACCATATTGACCGCAGTTTGGGTCCGCTGGTACACAATGACGGTGTGTATGGCGTCGCAGCCACCTAGGGCCATGGCCTCATCCACAATGGCTTTCAATGGCAGCTCTTTACCGCCTCGCATCTGGTAGTTGGCGGTCACGATGGCAACCGCGCCGATGTCTATTGCACGCTCTTGCAATGCCTTGGCAGAAAAACCACCGAACACCACAGAATGGGTAGCACCAATGCGTGCACATGCTTGCATGGCCACCACGCCCTCTATGGTCATGGGCATGTAGATCATGACTCGCTCGCCACTTTGTACACCCTGCGCCTTGAGAACGTTGGCAAACTTGGCTACCCGGGTCAACAGGTCCCTGTAAGACACCTTGGTCACTTGGCCATCATCAGCTTCAAAAATAATGGCTGTCTTATGCTCGGTGGGCGTACCCATGTGACGGTCTAAGCAGTTGACGCTGGCATTCAATTCGCCATCGTCAAACCATTTGTAAAAAGGGGCATTGGACTCGTCCAAAACCTTGGTAAATGGCTTTGACCAATGCAAATGCTGCTTGGCACGCTTGGCCCAAAAGCCCTCAAAGTCATCAGCGGCCTCTTGACACAAGGCGTTGTAACCGCCCATGCCGGATATGGCGGCAGAAGCGACCATATTGCTGGATGGCTCAAACAATCGGTTTTCAACCAGTGTGGACTCGATGTTGTTATGTGGGGTTTCGGACATAGACGGTCTCCTTGCAAATTGTGCGAACGACAGCTTTCACGCTATTGGTAATATTCTGTACTATGATGCGGCGCTCTTACGAGCCACTTACACAAAATGTACGCATTCTCTAAGCCGCCTCGCACCCTACAATCAATACAGTTATTTTTGCGAAGAATCACATGTCCAACACTGCCCACACCAATACCATCAAGCGCGACGATCTGATTGAGTCTGTTGCCGCTGCCTTGCAGTACATCAGCTACTACCACCCTGCAGATTACATTGCCCACTTGTCCCGTGCCTACGAGCTAGAACAGTCCGTCGCAGCTAAAGACGCGATGGCGCAAATTCTCACCAACAGCTACATGAGCGCAACCGGCAAGCGCCCTATCTGCCAAGACACTGGCATTGTGAATGTGTTCTTAAAAATTGGCATGGATGTGCGGTTTGATGGCTTTAATGGTGACTTGGAGGGTGCCGTCAACGAAGGCGTGCGCCGTGGCTATGCATTTGCAGACAACCGTCTGCGCGCCAGTGTCGTTGCGGACCCCCATTTCGCCCGCAACAACACCAACGACAACACGCCGGCAGTCATCAACGTTCAAATAGTGCCTGGCAACAAACTGGATATCACTGTAGCGGCCAAGGGCGGGGGCAGCGAAGGAAAATCTAAGTTCACAGTGCTCAACCCCAGCGACTCGTTGGTGGACTGGGTCATCAAAACCGTGCCACTCATGGGCGCTGGCTGGTGCCCACCAGGCATGCTGGGTATTGGTGTCGGCGGCACAGCCGAGAAAGCCATGCTGATGGCCAAAGAATCCCTGATGGAAGATCTGGACATGTATGCGCTACAAACCAAATCGTCTAAAGGTGTGGCGCTCACACCAACAGAGGAGCTGCGTTTGGAGTTGTTTGAAAAGGTCAACGCCTTGGGCATTGGCGCGCAAGGCTTGGGGGGCTTGACCACCGTACTGGACGTGAAAATCAACATGTACCCCACACACGCCGCTGGCAAGCCTGTGGCCATGATTCCCAACTGCGCTGCCACACGACACGCCCACTTCGTGATGGACGGCTCGGGCCCGGTTTACCTCACACCGCCAGACTTAGACACTTGGCCCAAAGTCAATTGGGTACCCGACGCGGCTAAAAGCCAGCGTGTGGACTTGAACAACCTCAGTAAAGCGCAAGTTGCTGCTTGGAAACCAGGCCAAACCTTGCTGCTCAGCGGCAAGATGCTCACTGGGCGTGACGCGGCCCACAAGCGCATTCAAGACATGCTGGCCAAAGGCGAGCCACTGCCAGTGGACTTTACCAATCGCATCATTTACTACGTTGGCCCAGTTGACCCTGTCGGCGACGAAGCAGTAGGCCCTGCTGGCCCAACCACCGCCACGCGTATGGACAAGTTCACCGAAATGATGCTGGCACAAACTGGCCTCATTGCCATGGTGGGTAAAGCCGAGCGTGGCCCAGATGCCATCGCATCCATTAAAAAACATCAAAGCGCCTACCTCATGGCCGTTGGCGGCGCGGCCTACTTGGTATCCAAAGCCATCAAGCACGCCAAAGTGGTGGGGTTTGAAGACTTGGGCATGGAAGCCATTTACGAATTTGATGTGGTGGACATGCCTGTCACTGTGGCCGTCGACGCCGGTGGCACCAGCGTGCACAACACAGGTCCAGCCGAATGGCAACAGCGCATTGCCGCCGGTACATTCAAAAATATTCCCGTTAAAGCAGGGTAATACCCACCCGGTTGACCAACAAGCGCATCTGTAGTGGTCCCAAGCCAACCGCCTATGCTGTCCGATGGGCCGAGACTCGAGACCTCTGTCTTTTCTGCTTGTTCAATGACCGGCTGATTGATGCTGCTGGGCCGCGGCATGGCCTCTGGCCATATTGATGGGTTTAAGCGCAACAAGACCGGCCACAAACAACAGCGCTGTGGCCCCAATTGCCACGCGCTGGTTGCCATCTAGTGCCCAGGTAATTAGACCGTACATCACAGGCCCCACGATGGCGGCCAAACGGGTGGCCAGCGACCACAAGCCATAGAACTCCCCCAGTTGCTTGGGCGGCGCAAACAGACCCGCCATGGCCCTACCACACGACTGGCTAGAGCCCATACACACACCAGCCAAGCCAGCGGCCCACCAAAAGCTGGCCTTGTCTGTGGACAACGCCGCCACAATACAAGTGATGGTCCATCCGACCAAGGTAATGGCCAGCGTGCGCTTGTGGCCCATGATGTCTTGCAAGTAGCCAAAGCAAAAAGCGCCCACCATGGCCGCAATGTTCAACACAAAGATGAGTGCCATGGTCTCTGATGGCAAGAAACCGATCACTTGCTCCGCATAAATAGCGGCCAAGGTGATCGTGACGGCGACGCCGGCTTGGTACAACACGGTGCACAGCAGCAGCCATTTAAAGTCGGTGAAGTCTTGCGCTTGAGCCCAGGTTCGCTTGAGCTGCGCCAAGGAAGCCTTCAAGCCCCCTTGCTGTGTGGTCTGCATGTGTGGTTGAGCGCGCTCTTTCAGCAGCGCAAACGTGACCATTGCAGCCAGCCCATAAACGCCTGCCGTCATCAGCATGGTCACGGGCACAAAGCTAGCCGCAACCTCACCTTTGGCCTGCGCTTGCAACACGTAAACCAAACACAACCCCAGCGTGGTCATGCCGCCGGCATACCCCAAGCTCCAGCCCCACCCACTCACACGACCCATGCCTTTGGGGCTCGCCAACTCTGGCAAAAAAGCATAGGACGTTGACTCACCCAAGCTATAGGCTGTATTGGCCAGCACCACCACCACACAAGCCAACACCAAGTCACCTGGCTGCACCAATGCAAGCGCGCATGTGCTCACCACACACAGCGCCGTCACCACCATCAGTAATTTCTTTTTGGCACCACGGCCATCAGCCCAAGCACCCAAGGCAGGCATGGTGAGCATCGCAATGGCGTACGACACGGCCAAGGTACTGGTCCACAGCAACGGCCCCCAAGCCTCGCCACCCGCCACACTGCCTACAAAATAAGCAGCAAATACGGCGGTGATGACCACGGTGGTGAAGCCGGAGTTGGCAAAGTCGTACATGGCCCAGCCAAATACTTCTGTGCGCGCAACGCCGGGGTTGAGTAAGTCGGTGCGTGTTGCCATTGGTTAACCCCATCTAAAATACTGTTGAATATACGTTTTACGTCACTGCTAAAGCTGACGGCTATCCACCCAAGCCGTTCATTCAACCGGCACTGGCCGTGCCGAGAAACCATACACCGAACTCATGACGCCACACCGGCTAATCGCTTTCAACAAGCCCTATGGCGTACTGAGCCAATTCACCGATGCAGATGGCCATCCTGGTTTGGCTCATCATATTGATGTGCCGCGTGTCTACCCAGCTGGACGCTTAGACCGCGACAGCGAGGGCTTGCTGCTGCTCACATCTGATGGCCAATTGCAGCACCGCATCAGCGACCCCAAGCACAAGCAGTGGAAAACTTACCTGGTACAAATTGAAGGCACGGCAACTGCAGAACAAGCCACGCAGCTGGCCATGGGCGTGAAGCTCAATGACGGCCTCACACAAGCCGCACATTGCAGCCTGATTGAGCCGCCCAGCTTGTGGGAGCGCGAACCGCCTGTGCGCTTTCGCAAAAGCATACCCACGAGCTGGCTGAGTCTGGTCATTCGTGAGGGGCGCAACAGACAAGTCAGGCGCATGACCGCTGCAGTCGGGCTGCCCACACTGCGCCTGGTGCGCTCGCGTATTGGTGAGCATGGCTTAGGTGATTTGATGCCAGGCCAATGGCGCGATATCGCCGGCGCTGACTAGTGCAAACGCCTAGGCTTGCGCCCTGCTGGGCCTCGCCCAGTACCGCTTGAGCCGCCAGCTCCACTCGGCCCGCGAGGCGGCTTGCCCAATTGCATAGAGCTCACAAGCTCGTTGAGTTGGTCCTGAAACAAGCCATCTATTGCAGCCACAACGGGGCTGAGCTCGGCCACATCAAAATGGCGCTCCATGACGTGAAGCACATCTTGAACCAGCATATCGCGCTGCACCTGCATGATGGCCGCAGGCGTTGGACCTACAAAACACATCAAGAAATCATCGCGGGACTCTGAGGACTCGCCCTCTTGCGCACGTTCCTCGTCGTCAAAATCGGTGTCATAAAACGAGACTTCAATGGCCGCGCCTTTGTCAGCCAAATCGTTTAGGCCCATGCAGGCATCTTCCATTACTTGGCGAAAATCGTCGTCACCAGACACCGTCCAACACAGCTGGAGTTTTTGGGCGGAATGGTCAAATACCATGCCAGGCTCTTCTTCATAAGAGCTCACTCTACCGACTGCAAAGGTATTGCCGCCTGCATATTGCCACATGGGCTTGAGGGCTTCCCACACATCGTCAGGCATAACGCCTGGGCGCAGGATCACATCGCCGTGGACATGAATTTCGAAAGGAGTTTGATAACGAGCCATAACCAACCAGTAAAACGCCAGAGTCTCTAGCTTACATTGCAACAGCCGCCTTGGGCAACTGCGTATGTGGTGGGCGCTTCAAAGGCATCTAAGCGATGCTTTGACGCCGTATATTGCACAATTAAATTATGTAAATGGTGCCTCGGGCCGGAATCGAACCGGCATGCCCGCTATGAACGAAGCGACGGATTTTAAGTCCGTTGTGTCTACCAATTTCACCACCGAGGCACACAATATATTATGGCATTGGTTTGGGTCTACTTTTGAGTAGGCACCAAACAACACCGCAATTTTTGCCCAAGATGGCAGCTACAACTAGGGCCCCCTGCTTATGTCGACTGAAAAAATTGAGTTTTTAGGCCATAGCGGTCATATGCTCGCCGCACGCCTAGACCGACCACGCCCAACAGATGGCTTTAGCAGCGACCAAGCTTTGGGCTGCGTTTTATTTGCACATTGCTTCACCTGCTCAAAAGACATACCTGCGGCCAGGCGCATCGCACAACGCTTAAGCGCACTGGGATTTGCCGTGCTGCGCTTTGACTTCACGGGCTTGGGGCACTCGGACGGTGAGTTCGCAAACACCCACTTCACATCCAACGTACAAGACTTGGTGCTGGCGAGCGAACACCTCACCCGCATGGGCTTGGCGCCCGACGTGCTAGTTGGCCACTCGTTGGGCGGTGCGGCTGTGCTCAACGGGGCCAAGCACATTGCCAGCGTCAAAGCGGTGGTCACCATTGGCGCGCCCTGCGACCCTGAAAACGTGACGCATAACTTTGCGCAACACGTTGACGACATCAACATCAACGGCTCGGCTGAGGTGCAACTGGGTGGACGGCCTTTCACCATAAAGCGTGCCTTTCTAGAGGATATTCGAGGGGTCAAACTCATTGAGGACATTGCCGCACTCAAGAAAGCACTGCTGATACTTCACTCACCAGTCGACAGCACAGTCAACATCAGCAACGCCGCGCATATATTTCAAAGTGCCAAGCACCCCAAAAGCTTTGTGACGCTAGACCGTGCCGATCACCTGCTCACAAAGGCCGAGGATGCGGAGTATGCAGCTCAGGTCATTGCCGCGTGGGCCAGCCACTATGTGAACGAGCCACACGCCTTGGCTGCGCCTGAACCCGCCTCAGACACGTCCATAAAACCCCCGCCAGAGGGCATCACACGCGTTGTAGAGATCGACCCCACAGGTTTTAAACAAGACGTATTTGCAGGACCTAAACACCATATGCTGGCTGACGAACCCCTCAGCGTAGGCGGCACAGACACTGGGCTGACACCCTACCAATTTTTAGCTGCAGGCCTTGGGGCATGCACCAGCATGACCATACGCATGCACGCCAACCGACAGGCTTGGCCACTGACACACGTTGAAGTTGACGTGAGCCACGACAAAGTCCATGCCCATGACTGTGAGGGCTGCGCGGACATTGGTACAACCACCACCATTGACCGACTCACTCGCCTAATTCGTTTGGATGGTGACTTAAGCGCCGAGCAGCACGCATCTCTCATTGCCATTGCAGACAAATGCCCCGTTCACCGCACGTTAGAAGCAAGCATGCAGATCGTCACCCACAGCATCCAATAACCCCATGATTTACCTACATAAACTATTGCCACTGCTGGTCATGCCGATCTTCATGTGCTGTGTGTTGTTGGTGTATGCTCTCATTCGTCGCAGGCGTTGGCCAATTGCCATTGCCATTGCCCTGCTCCTTGTCACCAGCAACCAATGGGTGGCCAGCCGGTTGTTGCGCAGCGTTGAAATGCACGAGGTGCGTCAGCCTGCGTCTCCACAAACACTAGGCACGGCGGACGCCATCGTAGTGCTCAGTGGCATGTTCAGAAATGTAGCGGGGCCCAACAACACGCTGGTACATGAGTGGGGAGACGCCGCAGACCGCTTTGACGGCGGTCTTGCTTTGTGGCACGCCAATGTGGCGCCCAAGTTGCTGTTTACCGGCGCACGCATGCCTTGGTCTCCAGGCCACACAACGGAAGGCGATGTGCTGCGCCAATGGGCACTTGAGCGCGGTGTACCAGCATCCGCCATGGCGGTGACCGGGGAAGTCGACAACACAGCGCAAGAAGCTAGAGCTGTTCGCTCACTGTAAGAAGGTGCACGTGTTAACAGCGCATCCAAGCAAGTCAACGGACAACGCACCGCTGACGCAACAGTCCATCACATTGTGCTGGTCACATCGGCTTTTCACATGCCACGGGCCCAGGCCTTGTTTGAACGCGCAGGCCTACAAGTCACGCCCTACCGTGTTGACTTTCGGGTCGGCGTGAGGGCCACCAACCCGTACGACTGGTTGCCGAGCGCGCAAGCCGCAGACGATTTCGAGATGGCATGGCGTGAGCTGCTGGCTAGAGGTTTTTATGGCCTACAAGCTTGGCTGGTTTCTTAAATAAAGAGCCACACGGCGCTGCTGTGTATGCAGATGCGTGTCTCGCCAGCAAGCCGACGTTAAAAACAGTACACAACACAAGACATTGGCCGCCCCTTTTATGTTTTTACGGCAAAATATAAAAATGAGTACTTCTACATTGTCAAGTCGGCCGTAGCATGCCGCAACTGTTGCCGCTGGTATTCCTACCGAATTACCCGCTCTTGAGCACCAATCAATTGCCGCATTGGTACATACGCGTTGTAGCTATTTTTCAGGGCTAAACCCCAAGCAAAAAGCATTTACCTGCGTCATGCCCAATGGCATGAACGGCAGCTTAACATTTGGTCAGATCGATGCGTTGTCTGATGCCTTTGCTGGCTATTTGCGCAGCGTACTAAACCTGCAGGCTGGTGACCGCGTTGCCGTGCAATTGCCAAACAGCTTGGGCTACCCCGTTGCGGCATTTGGTGTTTTGAAAGCAGGCTGTGTGTTGGTTAACACCAACCCTCTGTACACAACCAGCGAGATGGTGCACCAATTCAACGACGCAGGTGTTAAAGCGTTGGTCATCGTTGACATGTTCGCTGACAAGCTGCCAGAAGTCATGGCAAACACCCATGTACAACACGTGGTGCTAGCCGGCGTTGCAGCGTTTTTCCCAGCTGTGCCTCGCGGCATTATCCGCGCCGTGCAACAGGTCTGGAGCCGGGTGTTGCCCCCAGTCACAGTGCCTCATGTCCGGCTTCAAGAAGCCCTAAAACGTGGTCAAGCCACCCTGGCTCAATTTCCTGCGAAGACTTTTTGGGAGCACACAGGCCTAGAGACTTTGGCGGTGCTCCAATACACAGGCGGCACCACCGGCGTGAGCAAAGGGGCCATGCTGACCAACAGCAATTTGCTCAACAACGTGCAACAAATGTTGGCAATGGGCGAGCCTTTTATGAAGGTCAACGAGGAGTGCGTACTGACTGCCTTGCCCCTGTATCACATCTTCGCTTTTACGGCCAACCTATTGGGCTTTTTGACGCTTGGAGGACACAACGTGTTGGTACCCAGCCCGAGACCCGTTCAAAACCTGCAACGCGCCATAGAAAATTACCCCATCACGTGGATAACAGGCGTCAACACCTTGTACAACGGCCTGCTCAATGAAGAGTGGTTTGTGGCTTACCCACCCAAACACCTCAAAGCATCAATAGCTGGCGGTACCGCCTTGCACGACGCCGTGGCCCAACGCTGGCGTGATGCAACTCAAACGCCAATAGCTGAAGGCTATGGGCTCACAGAAACATCACCTGTGGTGAGTTTCAATCCACTCAGCGGCGATGTGCGGTTGGGCAGTATCGGCCTGCCAACACCTGGCACAGACATGCGTCTGGTGCAAGACGACGGCCACGACGCCCCCATTGGACAGCCAGGTGAAATATGGGTGCAAGGCCCACAGGTTATGGCAGGTTACTGGAATAACGCGGCAGAAACGGCCTTGGTCATGCACGATGGCTGGCTGGCTACAGGCGACATTGGCGTGATGTCCGACGACGGATTTTTCAGAATTGTCGATCGCAAAAAAGACATGGTGCTGGTGTCGGGCTTCAACGTCTACCCCAACGAAGTCGAAGAAGTCATTGCGCAGCTGGACGCAGTGCTAGAAGTAGCCGTCATTGGCGTGGCAGACGCTGCCACCGGTGAGGCGGTAAGGGCCTACATTGTCCCCAATCCTGAGCACAGTGACGGCATAGACATATCCCTTGTGATCGCCCACTGCCAACAACAACTTACCAGCTACAAAGTACCCAAACACATCGAGATCCGCAGCGAACTTCCCAAAAGCCCTATTGGGAAAGTGCTGCGCAAGGATCTCAAGGCCCAAGCCGTAGCCGACATGAACACAAGGAGCTAAAGCACCATGGTCACCGAATTCGAAACCAAACTGTTAGGCCTCATGATGATGGTCATCATGCTGGGCATGGGCGCATCACTGACGTGGCGCGACTTCTTAATTGCTTGTCGCAAACCCAAAGGCGTTCTCATTGGTTTGGCCTGTCAATATGGCATCATGCCCTTTTTAGGCTTTACCCTCGCCATGGTGTTGGACTTGTCACCCGCATGGACCTTGGGCCTGATTTTGATGGCCTGTATGCCGGGTGGCACCACGTCCAACATATTCACCTACTTCAGTAAAGCAGTCCTGGCACTGTCCATCATGATGACCAGCGTATCCACACTGGTGGCGTTGGTCATGGTGCCAGCGCTGCTTGAGCTCTACTCTGGCGCGGCAGGTTTGGGCGGAGAGTTCAAAATTCCCGCCACCAATGTGGCGCAAGTGTTGGTGGTCCTGTTGGTTCCCACATTAATCGGCATGGCCACCCGCAAACTCAACCCCAATGTGGGCGCCACGCTAGAGCTGGTTGGCGGCATCATGGGCATATTGGTGATTTTGTTTTTGGTCGTTACATGGATACCCCGTAACCACATATTGCTGGCCACCACGCACTGGAGCGTTTATTTCAGTTCGATTGCGTTGGGCTTGTTTGGCATGACGTTGGGCTATGTGTTGGCCCGGGTGTTCAAGCAAGATCCCAACCGCAGTCGCACCATCGCAATGGAAACCGGCATTCAAAACGGCCCCATGGCAATTTTGATAGTCACACTGAGTATTACAGGTGCCATCCAACAAGACGTGTTGCTTATACCTGTGCTGTACTCGCTGTTTATCGTCGTCAGCTCCAGCATCGTCGCCTTTTTCTTTCGCAAATTGTCCACCAAAGAATCATTGGCACGCGACCAGCGCAAACTCGGCAGCATGATGAGCGCTCGCTGATCCTGAACCAGCAATAGGGGTCAGGTGGTAACGGCCAAGGTCAGGTCAAGCCTTCATGGCTTGGCTTGACGAACTGGTGTGCATCACCCTGACTAGACCCTGCAACAAGTCGCCGTGCTACCCTGTAGCCATTGCTGGTGAGAAATCACACCGCCACGCACAACATTCTTTAAACCAGCGCTCACCCCAGCCACCAACTGCACGCCACCTGTGCAGTGCGTTACATACAGCGCAATATTGGGTGACACCACATAGCCGGCATTGGCAGCTCTGACTGCTGTCTAGCCACGCCTCTCCCGCACATAGGTTGTTTGCAACAAAACTTCACACACCACCAACTTATGTGCTCCCTCCCTACATGCACGCTAAGGTCTAGACCCAAGCGGGCATCACAAACAAACCACAAAAGGACTCCATGCGAATCAGCATCAAACTTATAGCCATCAGTGGCGCCGCCGTACTTGCCTTGCTACTAGCCGTCGTGTCGGCATACACAGTTGACGAAGGACAGCGCGGTGTCATTTTAAGAAACGGCGCCTTATCTGGCCAAGCCGGCCCCGGCATGCACTTCAAAATACCCGTCATCGACGCGGTTGAAAAAATCAGCACACGGACCAAATCACGTACCTATAACCAGGTATTGGCTTACAGCCGAGACCAACAACCAGCGGCTCTTGAGCTGTCTGTAACCTACCGTTTACCCGCTGACAAGGTGGTGGAAATTTACACCCAGTTTGGTGGCGAAGACGGCCTTGTGACGCGGGTGCTGGACCGCCGCGTGCTGGATGAGGTGAAAAATGTCTTTGGGCAATTTAACGCCGTCACAGCCATTCAAGACCGTGCGCGATTGGTCATGGAAATGACAGACTCATTGCGTGGCGCTGTTAACGCGCCCATCATTATTTTAAGTTTGCAATTAGAGAACATAGACTTTTCAGATATCTACGAGCAGTCTATTGAGCAACGCATGTTGGCTGAAGTTGAGGTGCAAAAAGTACGTCAAAATGCAGTACGCGAAGAAGAAACAGCAAAGATCACAGTGACCAAAGCCAAAGCCGATGCAGAAGCACAGCTGGCCATGGCCAGAGCTACAGCCGAAGCGGCAAGACTGCTGGGCGAGGCAGAGGCCAGCGCCATACGCGCAAAAGGAGCGGCTCTGCGTGCCAACCCCTCACTCGTCGCACTGATAAGCGCTGAACGGTGGGACGGAAAACTCCCCACAACCATGGTTCCCGGCGGCGCAATGCCGTTTGTAAACGTCAAGTAAACCGTGCCAGCCCACCACAACCAACAAGGTTTGGTGGGTTTGCGTCGTCCTGTTGAGTGCTGAAAAAATAGCTTCAAACATGACACATTCATGTTGAAAAACAACGCGTATTAATATTATCAAAAGTAAATAATTTATACTTAAAATAAGAAAATTAATATTACATTATTTAAAAATGCTCAGAATCACAGGCCTTGTTGAATACCTCATAACCACTGTTTTTTTTACCTGCACTTATTTTTTGTTCTATATGGTTCAAGTTAAGGTACTTGGCGATTTTGATTTTTTGCCCATGGTCAGTATTCTTTTTATACCAGCCGGCGTGAAGTTTTTGGCCATGCTGGTCGGACGCGGTGCAGGTGTCTTCGGTGTGTTGGTTGGTGTTGAACTGGTCAATTTGTATACCGGGAAATCGCTAGATTTGCTGCAAATAGGTTTGCACGCGGTTGGTTGGATATTGCTGCCCTACGCGTGCATGGTCGCCTATTTGAGACAACGCGAACATGGACAAAACCTTATTGGATTAACAACATTTGATGTCATCGCATTGGTCATTGTGGTGTCATTGGTGAGCTCAATTGGCTCTCAGCTGTATTGGAATGGTTTCGATGCAGCTGGTGTTCCACTAATCCGTGCGATTTCGGGCATGTTCGTTGGCGACATTGCTGGCATTTTCCTAGCGCTGGGCGTGGTCCTGGTAACACGCAAGGTATTTTCACGCGCCAACATAGAAACATCAAGCTGATACACATAGAGCTCTGATCGCTCACGGCTGCATCGACAACAGCCGATATGGGTTGATGAGCGGCAGTTTTGACGAAGGATACAGCGATGCAATCAGGGGTTGTTTTGCAAGCCACCCGCCGCTACCAGTCCTGTTACTCGACCATCTAGCGTGTCAGTACCTGGCAACCAGCACGTCACATGTGGCTCACAAAAAATGACATTGCTGCTGCACTGCCACCAGTGGCAACTTAGGGCCAGCACGCAATCACGCAATCAAATTAAAACAGCAAGCAGCTAAGAAAATACACCTCCAACACCTCGCGCCAGCAGCCCTTAATGTGGCAGCTGAGACCTGGACAACCTGCTGGCAAGAACTGCAACAGAAACACG